>ERZ1066130.270-NODE-270-length-22928-cov-12.027456_pt1 | contig 22928 bp, 24 predicted proteins | sample MGYA00382777_ERZ1066130 | MGnify/ENA primary metagenome ERZ1066130 (study PRJEB33369, sample SAMEA5778360) | biofilm metagenome | biome: Industrial cooling water; feature: Water cooling tower basin; material: Biofilm | place: United Arab Emirates | collected...
GATGAACAATGTGCTTGATAAAATTCTCGACATCCAACATCCGGAGCGCGTGAAAGACCGCATCCGTGAGCAAAGCGTTCAGCACAAAGAACAAGTTTTCCCGGTGAGCTCAACCCCATCAGGTAGTGCAATCACTACGCTGGAGCCCTCACCAACATCATCCGCACCGCAAAATGATTCGACTGTCACCATCGCGCTTTCGGAAAATAGTTTTTATGGATTGGAAGAAGAGTCAAATGCCCAAGCCGAATCCAACGCCATCCCGGCCGTTATCCACGACACACAAGAACTGGTGGCAGGCGCTACCGTCAAACTCCGCCTCACATCGGATATATTTATCAACGGACAACTCATCTCCAAAGACCAATTCATCTACGGCACGGCTGCTATCAACGAAGAACGACTCACCATCGCTATCAACTCCATTCGTGTGGACAACTCATTGTTTCCCGTGGCACTCTCCGCCTACGACCTCGATGGGATGGAAGGCCTGTACATCCCCGGTGCCATCGCACGTGATGCCGCCAAGCAGTCATCCAATCAGGCAATTCAAAGTATGCAGTTCATGACGATGGACCCATCGCTCAGCGCACAGGCCGCAGCGGCAGGTGTGGAAGCCGCAAAAGGGCTTTTCAGTAAAAAAGTGAAACTCATCAAAGTAACAGTGAAGGCAGGCTACCAGGTCTTATTGAAGGACAAGAACGCTCGGCAATAAATTGAAAATCATAAACCAGTATCCAGAAACAAGAAACTAATCAGCATGACTATGAATCACTATAAATCAATCTTCCTTGCAATCGTTCTCGCGGCCGCACAAGTGGTTGCAACAGCACAAGACAACATCCGCACCTATCCGCTGGAGGTTACATTCAACAAAACATCCAGCCTCATTTTCCCCACCATCATCAAGAATGTTGACCGCGGAAGCAAAGACTTGCTGGCACAAAAAGCCAAAGGCATGGGCAACGTGCTGCAAGTGAAAGCCGGACGAATTCGCTTTCCTGAAACGAGCCTTACCGTAATAACGGCAGATGGGGTCTTACACCAATTTACAGTCAACTATGTGGACGAACCAAAGACATTAAACTTCCAGATGCCAGCGGAACAAGGCAACGACAACGAGAAGCCGATTGTATTTGAAAACGAAATGACAGAAGATGACTTCAACCGATATGCGGAGTTTATCCTGTCGAGTCGAAAGTCGATTAGGTTTCAACAGACGGGGAAATACAAAGTAGCACTGGCGTTGAAAAGCATTTTCATCAAAGACAATACCATCTTCTTTCACCTACGTGGGAAAAACACATCCAACATTAACTACACCATTGATTTCCTGCGCTTCTACATCCGCGACAATAAGAAGGTAAACCGCACGGCATCTCAAGAGGTGGAAGTCAAACCGTTTTTTGTGAATGCCACTCCCGTGGAAATCAAAGGGAAGTCCATCAACGACTGGGTATTTGCCGTGGACAAGTTCACGATACCAGATGCTAAGCACCTCGTGATAGAAATGTTTGAGCACAACGGGGGACGGCATCTTGCTCTTTCCATCAGTAATCGCACACTCGTCAAGGCACGTGCACTGCCTTGATGTATTCATAAATCACTTTTAAGTAAACGTTAAATAAAAAATCCTATGAACATCAAAAATTTTGAATTTCTGAGAGATGGTCTCAAGTACTTGGGCTTTGGAGAAAAGCTGGAAGGTGACTTGAAGGCAAACATCGAAAAGCAACCCGCTGACTTCAAACTCAACACCGAGAATGAATTCAAGCGCGGAGAAAAAACCGAAAAGGTGACCTACACCATCGACTTTCGCAAAGGCGACCAAGGTGACATGTACTTCCTGAATCGCTATCATGCCACGCTGAAAAACGAGGACGACCCAACCAAAGACAAAACGCAGACCTTCTACATCACCAAAAACCACGGCATCACCGCCAAGGAAGCGTACAATCTTTTGTCAGGCCGAAGCGTGAACAAAGACTTGACAACGAAGGAAGGCCAGCCCTTTAACGCGTGGGTAAAACTCGACTTGGAAGGGGAAAAGGATAAGAACAACAACTTCAAAGTCGAACAGTACCACCAAGGATATGGTTACGACCTCGACAAAGTGTTGGCGAAGCACCCCATCAAAGAACTGAATAACCCTGAACTGAAGGAGCGCATCATGCGGTCATTGGAAAAAGGCAATACAACCTCAGTCACCATGATGAAGGACGGGCAAGAGCAAAAGATGCACATCGAAGCAAATCCTAAATTCAAAAGTGTGGATGTGTATGACCAGAACATGAAACGGCAATACCAGCAAAATGAAAAACAAGGCAAGGAGACCAAGCAGGAGCCAGACAAGTCAAAAGACAAAAAGGAATCGGTCAAAGTAGAAGATGATGACGACTCGCCCCGACAAACGAAAAAGAAAAAACGAGGAGTGGGCGTTTAGGAAAGTAGGAAGGGCCTGAAAATCATCAGGCTCTTTTTTTTAAAGATGTGTGCAAGGCATGCGACAGGCCAGCACAATAGTGCGCCAGTGTAATCTTGACGAATGGTAGCGCACAGATGTGCTGCCAGAGGTGCGTCCGTATTTTTTATTTAAGGTGACGCAGCCTGTCGCATGCCTTGCTTCTCGAAACCACAATAAAATAATCGGGGCAGGTGAACCTCAGTCGGCTGCACTACGTTTCATTTCGTTGGGTTCGGCTTCCCCATGCAAGAGCGCATGATTGAGTCAGCATCCAAGCACACACACCTCTGCACCTGACCACAATCATCTGCGCTCACCCATGCAAGGCCGCACCACTCCATTACGCTTCGTTCCGCCTCCTTCGCTTCACCCGCCCCTAAGTTTTCTGGAAACATTTCTCCCCATAAGCAAAGGTGACCCCGGGCGGGAGTCGCCTCAAGGGCAAGACGAGTGCCGGATAGTTTGGTTGATTTTTTATTGTATCGGCACCCTTGACCCGACTCCAGCCCGTGCTCGTTGGCGGCTTATGGGAAGCAATGATGGTAGCGTTCGATGTGCTACTGAAAGTCTGGTTCAATCAAGTTCTTTAGGTCTTACACGCTGGAATAAAATTCCGCTGGCTCTTGCATTTGGATCCATCCTTGTTGTGGCTTTCACGAGTTACACAAATAGTCGTGTGGGTATGTTTCTCCATCAAATAAAAATGTCCTCTCCTGAAGGGCCATGTCTTTTTAATTCTGTCACAAAGGTAGGGTTCGATCGGAATACGCTGGCAAGGAACTACGGCATAAACGCGTGCCGCCCGCCTTGCCTTCATTTATTCCGTTCCTCCTTGCGCTGATTCCTCCCGAACCCCAATGGGTGCCATAATTAAATCAACAAGCTTATGGAAACCCAACAAGAAAAAAATCGCATTCAGGTCGCTGAGATTCAACTCTCCTACAAGACGAATGTCAAGCCTTCTGAGCGGCCAAAAATTTGCTCATCGAAAGATGCTTTCAACATCCTGCTGCAAACCTGGGATGTTGAGAAAATAGAGTTTGTGGAGGAATTTAGAGTGATGCTCATCAATCGCGCTAACCGCGTATTGGGCATTGTAAACATTTCAACGGGTAGCAACACGGGTACAGTCGCGGATCCCAAAATTATTTTCGCGGCAGCTCTCAAAGCGAATGCCTGTAGTCTGATAATGGCTCACAATCATCCTTCGGGCAACAGGCAGGCCAGCAAAGCTGACATCGACTTGAGCAACAGAATGCGGGCAGGTGGCAAGCTACTCGACATCGAAGTGCTTGACCACATCATCGTCACAACCGAAGGATATTTGTCGTTGATGGATGAAGGACTGATGTAGTCGTCGATTTCATTGATTCGATTTGAACGATTTTGCTTTCGCATGTGCAGCCAATTCGTTATATTTATTACCAGAAATCGTTCTTTAAGTGTGTGGTGTAAAATCGATTTGGCCTTGTGACCAAGTCTGTGACCAATCGGTTTTGCTTGTTGTAACTAATTGAAATTAAATAGGTTATCGGAAGAGTTCGAATCCCAGCGGGATCACCCAAAAAGCCTCCGATGGTAATATCGGAGGCTTTTTTTATGTACTCAAGTGAATTCAAATGCTGAGTAAATTCTGAGCTTTCAATATCCAAGAAAACAATCATCGCATGAATAGTTGCTTGATTTGCTTTTCGTTTTTGGCAGATGATTCTCGTCTAATTTGAATACTCCAAAAGCCTAACCCGCTTTCTTTAACTTATCAAAACGCCCAATGAAGGAGCAGTGTTGACAAAAGGATTCGACTCGCACACCACTTAAAAAACCATCTCTCATTTTTACAAATCGTTCGCTGTTGAGAATATGACGCAACGATTGTTCTCTCACATTTCCCAGGGTAATCGCGCCACTCTTATCGAGGCAACACGGCACCACCGTACCATCGGCATGAATGCCGATGTGGTTGACGGTGCCGTGGCAGCGACCGCGCGTTCCCTGATGAGGTAATGAAAAAGAGGGCCACTCGAAACGAGAATCAAAATGCAGGTAAAGCCTGTTCCAGATTCTTTTGGATTTGATGGCTCCAGTCTCCACATTCCGATTGATCTTGATATTAAAGTGGGATTCAATTTTTAAAAAAATGGCTTCATTATCAGCATCACTACTTTCCTGATTCCACAATCTGAAATTGATATAGAGTTCAGGTCGTTGTGCGTGGGCGGAGGTTACAAATTCAACTAGGGGTAGGAGATATGGATCCAGATCTCGATCAGGGAAATTATCTTTAAAGGCCTGCAAAGAAAAGTTGACTTGTCGGATGCAGCGTGCCTTCAGAATACGTTCCTGATGTCGTTTGATGAGAATGCCATTGGTGGTCAGATCAATTTGAGTATGATATTTTTCACACACATCGAGTATTTCAGAAAACCTGGGATGGGCCAAGGGCTCACCCAACAAGTGCAAACAGACAATTTCGGCCAGTGGAGCTACCTCTTGAAGCGCAGCCTCAAATTCGGAAACGTCCATGATCTTCTTGTCTTTGTCGACCACTGGACAAAAAGAACACTGCACATTGCAAATGTTAGATATTTCGAGATAAACTCGTTTGAACATATTCTGCTTAACCAAATGCTGATATTGATAAATCCCATACAAATGTAGTTGTCTCCACCCATTCATGATTCAGCTTGGCGCGGAAGATTTAGAAGCACCTGCTATAAAAAAGGAAAATCCATTTGTAGAAACTTAGCCTCCTTTAATTTTTTCAGATTCCACGACTAGCAGGAAAAGTATGAGAATCTGATGTTAGACGAAGTGGCTTTTAAAATCTCACTCCCCACCTGTCGCGATTTCCATGCGAAAGCCTACGCCATGGTAATTGACAATTTGAATCGAAGGATCTTCTTTCAGATACTTTCGCAATTTGGAAATAAAGACGTCCATGCTTCGACCCATAAAATAATCGTCATCTCCCCAAACCTTTTTTAAAATCTCTTCCCGTTTTAATACCCGATGCTGGTTATCGCATAGAAGATACAATACCTGCGCCTCTTTTTGTGTTAAGCCCTTTTTCCCATTGGCATGGACCAAAGTAAAGGTGGAGTAATCAAAGGTATAACTACCCAAAGAAACTTCTTTGGTGGCGGAAGGGGCGGATGTCCTGGTTCTACGAAGAAATACTTCCATGCGGAGATAAAGCTCTTCCATGCTGAACGGTTTTACGAGGTAATCATCTCCTCCGGATGTGAACCCATGAACTTTGTCTTCCAGCATGGATTTGGCGGTGATAAAAAGGATGGGCACCTCCGGATTGCGCTGGCGAATATTCTGCGCCAACGTGAATCCGTCTTTTTTGGGAAGCATGACGTCTAACAGACATAAATCAAAATTCTTCTCGGAAAACACTTTTTCTCCTTCCTCTCCATCCACACATAAAGTGACATCATACCCCTTGTGAAGCAGATTGTCTTTTAAAACAAACCCCAGACTGGGATCATCTTCAATCAGTAGTACCCGCGTGCTCATGCATGTATCATTAGTCTCAGTTTTTCGAAATATCTTCACCAGGTAAAGTAACAATAAAAGTAGTCCCCTTACCGACTTCACTTTGCACTTGTATTTTGCCTTTGTGGGCTTCTACCATCAAACGAACATAATTCAACCCCAGGCCAAATCCTTTTACATTATGAACATTACCGGTAGGCACCCGGTAGAATTGATCAAAAATCTTTTTTAGGTGAGTGGGATGGATACCAATACCGTTATCGGCAATAGAAACCTGAATCAGATTACCATGGTTGCGAGTGCTGATGGAGAGCGCTGGTGGTAACTCGCAATACTTAATCGCATTGTCCAGGAGATTGGTAAACACGTTGGTCATGTGCAGTTTGTCTACCAGCGCACGAGAGGAGGAAGCATCAAAGGCGAGGGAGAAACTTCCGGCTTTTTGCAAAAGCGCAGGTTGAATATTGTGCAGTGCATCTTTGAGAAGGTCATGAACATTGATAATCTCTTTTTTCAAACCCAACTCTTTTTTCTCCAACCGAGCCATGTGCAACACGCGCTCCACCTGTTGTTTAAGCCGTTGGGTTTCATTTTGAATGATGGTGGCATAACTCAATAATCGTTCCGGCTCCGTTAAAATAGATTTTTCCTGAAGCACACCGGCTGATAAGGCGATGGTTGAGATAGGTGTTTTGAACTCGTGCGTCATGTTGTTGATAAAATCCTTTTGCACCTCTGACAGCTTGCGTTGCCGGAGAATAACCATGAGCGTGTACACAAAAAAGGCAATAACTATGAGTAACACCACGGAAGAGAAAATCCAGATGCCCATCTGACTTGCAATGTTAGCCTCATGACGGGGAAACTGAATGGCAAAGTAATAACCTTCTTTGGGTTGGGTGACCCATTCGGCATTCGGACTATTAATCGAACGCGTAGGCATCATGGGCGCGGTTTGTACAGCTCCTACCATGCATTGATCCATGCAATCATAAACCCCGTATTCGAAATCAGTAATGTTTCGTTGTGAGAACTCCGTTTGAAGTAATAGCTCCAGCAGCGGGACGTTGATCGGGCTGTTGATTTCGACCACATAATAGTTAGTGGAGACCTGTTGAACAGGGTTGATGCTGGTAGGAGGCAGTTGGTTGGCTTCCCAAATGCGCAACGCCACATTTTGCAAGGCTGTGTTGACATCGCGTTGAAACTGGGTCTCCTTTAAATCAAAGGCCTTCCGTACCCAATACACCTGAGTGGTCACAATGCCCAGGATGCTGATGGCTGCTAAAACAATGATAATTCTGAGGGTAACCCGACTCATGTTACAAAGGTAAAGGGTAAGACTTGGCGTTATTTTTGATTAACATCTAATTAACACTTTTTGGCAGCCCGTTAACAGCTTATTCGAACAAATGAAAACATCTTTGCACCAGTTGACGGAAAAAGCTAAGTTTAACCTTTAAAATACTCAGAATATGAAAAAATGGATGTTTTTAGTGGCAATTATATTAACTGGAGCCACTGGTTTCGCTCAGCAGGCCTCTTCTGCGGCTGATTTTGCTGTTGCCGAGTTTACTTCTCAAAATCATGATTTTGGGAAAATTGAACAGGGAGTACCTGTTACCCATGAGTTTACTTTTGTCAATAAGGGGAAAGTACCCATGATCATTACCAACGTTCAGGCTTCTTGCGGTTGCACCACTCCAGACTGGAGCCGTCAACCGGTAGAGCCGGGAGGTCAGGGTTTTATTAAAGCCACTTTTAATGCTGCCTCTGTCGGAGGGTTTACCAAAAGCGTGACCATCACCGCCAATACCGAAACCGGCTATATTCAGTTGATGATCCGAGGAGAAGTAATAGCCGGACCGCAACAGTAACGGTTAGCTAATCAAAAAAAAGCCAGAGTTTCCCTCTGGTTTTTTTTTGACTCTTGTTTGCTATGATCAGGCAGCCTTTTCTTTTCGAAGATTTACCAGGAAGCCAAAAGCGGCTGCTGTAAAAAACATCAATAAGCTGTAAATGGCGGGAGGGACGCTCATGGCGGAGTTTCCAATAGCGCTGAGCGCGATAAACACGGCCAGGGTGCCGTTGTGTATTCCTATTTCCATACCAATAGCTATAGCCTGCTTGCGGCCCACACGAAATAGCAGGGGTACATAGTAGCCCACCGCCATGCTGAGGATGTTAAATACCAGCAATGGCCATCCCAAATGACCAATGTTATCAATCAGTACTTGTTTTTCGCGCAGTGTAACAGACACAATGATCGCTACCAACACCAGAGCAGAGATGATTTTGACAGGCTTATCCATTTTAGCAGCAAAACCAGGTGCCCGCATTTTAATGAACATCCCAATCGAAACAGGCACCAGGACAATGGCAAAAACTTCAATCACTTTGCTAAAAGGCATTGGGATAAACTGCCCGGCTCCCAAAAAATATTCCATGGAATAATTGACGATGATGGGCAGGGTGAACAACGTGAGCACGCTGTTCACTGCGGTGAGGGTGATATTCAGCGCGACATCCCCATTGGAAAGGTGGCTATACAAGTTGGCCGTGGCCCCTCCCGGGGATGCCGCCAGTAACATCATTCCCACGCACAATTCCGGTTGAAGACCACTAACAGTGGCCAGCACGAGGCAAATCAAAGGCAGCAGTATCATCTGACTGATCAGCGCGATGGTCATTGCCTTAGGATACTGTGTGACCCTCTTAAAATCCTGAAATGTTAAAGACAACCCCAGGCCAAGCATGATGATGCCCAGAGCCAGTGGGAGAAATAAAGTGGTGGCAGCCGATTGTTGCATACCTGAAAGGTATGATATCTTTAAGGCATGGAAAAATTTGCCTTGCCTATTCAGGTGCGGTGGTCCGATATTGACCAGAACCGACATTTGCGTCACTCTGCATATTACGATTATGGAGCCACTGTCCGTATTGCTTGCTTTTCAGCGCATGGCCTCACCAATCTGAAATTCGAAGAATTGCACATCGGCCCGATTTTGTTTCGGGAGGAGGCGATTTTCAGACGTGAAATTAAGTTTGAAGACCAGGTAACGGTAGATATGGCCGTCACTAAGGCCACTCCTGACTTTTCACGATGGAGCATCCGGCACCACTTTTACAAGAGTGATGGGGTTTTGTCAGCGATCATCCATTTGGATGGAGCGTGGATAGATATCATCAAGCGAAAACTAGCCGTTCCGGATGATTATGTTCGAACCATTTTTGAAGACTTCCCAAAGGATAAGGATTTTATCTGGTCGGAGATGAAGTCAAAATCATAAACGCATGACTAGGATGTAGTAATCCATTTTTCGACAATCTTGGGATAATGCTCATATTCCAACGCATGGACCTGTGAGGCAATGGTTTCAGGCGTGTCAGAAGACATGACATTACAGGAAGCCTGAAAAATGATCTGGCCTTCATCATAGTGCTCGTTTACCAAATGAATGGTGATACCGGTTTTGCTTTCACCCGCGTTCTTGACAGCCTCATGGACTTTCATTCCGTACATTCCTTTGCCCCCGAATTTTGGTAGCAAAGCCGGATGAATATTGATGATGCGATCAGGGAATGCCTGAATCAGATTTTTGGGAATCAACCATAAAAAACCTGCAAGGACAATGTGTGTCACCTGCCGGGTTTGCAGCCACTGGACCACTTCATCGCTTTCGCGGAATTGCTTCCGGTCAAATACGTGTGTTTCCACCCGATGATTTTTAGCCCGTTGCAAAGCATAGGCGTCTGCGTTATTGCTTAACAAGGCAACCACCTGAATGTCCGGATGATTTTTGAAGTACTTAAAGAACTCTTCAGCATTGGTGCCACCACCAGAGGCAAACAGGGCAATTTTTTTCATGAAGAAAATCGAAAGTGGTAAAGGTAAAATTTCTTTCGTTATCGGATAAGGGACATGCTCAATACACCGAGGAGCATGATTATTTTACAAAGCTGGCTAAGTCTGTAAAACTCAAGTTTGGTATCAGCCCGATGAAGTCGGATCGCCAATATGAAAAGAGGCACAAATAGGGCGGGCAAAATGTAAACATATGGCAGGGCGCCAAACCAGATGTTCAGGATGATGACACTGATGATAAAAATACCCAGCAGGAAGTAAACGACTCTTTTGGTTTTGCGGATACCCCAGACAATCGGCAACGTTCGGCAGCCAAAAGTATCATCACCGCGTAAATCTTCCATGTCTTTAATAATCTCCCGTACTAGTGTAATGAACAATGCAAATAAGGCGTAGACGTAGATAAAGATGGAATGACTCTGGTACAGAACTTCCACCATCAGTACAGCCGCACCTGTCAACAGACCAATCGCCAGATTACCGATGAAAGGAAGTCTTTTCAGTTGATTTGAATATACCCACAGTAAAAACGCTGAAAAGAAATTGGCGATTCCAACCACCCACCCCAACAGGAGCCCCAGGACAACACCCGCCAGAGAAAGAGCAGTATGTAGGAGTAAAGCAAATCTTCGGGGAAGCCATTTGCCAACGATCACCCGGTCTGGTTTATTGACCAAATCGATTTTCACATCATAGTAGTCGTTAATGATGTAGCCGGCAGCAGCAATGGCTATTGTGGAAGATGACAGAATGAACAACCGCCAGTCAAATAATACCTCCGATGAGATCAGAAATCCCGCAGTGCAGTATTGCGTCAACCCAATCATGAGCAGATTCCAAAAACGGGTGAGTTGCAACAAGACGGCAACGACTCCTGGGCGGGCTGACATTGAACAAAGGTAACCCGATTACAACAGAAAGTTCAAATCAAGTTTTTGTGAACATGAATCCCAAAAAAATGGAATTTTTGGTCATTGACAGATGCTACACAACATTCATTGAATAAATGTCAGGTGAATACCGATCAAATCGGAATCCACCGGGCGCACTTTAGTAAATTTGGGTAACACGTTAGTCACTAAAATCGCAAACCGATCATCAACAGGAAATTTCTTCCGGCTTGCGGATAGAAAAAATTCTGCCGGTATTCGTTCCCCGCTCCTCCGAAGTAGCCATACGTAAACCCATTCGACTCGTATTCTTCGTTGAATAGATTGTTGACTAACAGGCTTATGGAAATTTCACGCATCCAGGAAGGCCGCAGCGCATAACTTACCCGCAGATCGTTTACGAAATAAGCTTCCAGTTGACGATTTGTATGAGAAGTATTATCTAAAAACTGGCGTCCCACATATTTCGAAAGCCAGCCGATTTCCAGACCATGTATGAACCGATAACTCAGCAAAGAGCCGCCAATCACGTTAGGCGAAAACGATATATCTGTGTTGGAAAAATTGTTTCTGATTTCGGTAAACTCATCAAAGGCTACGCCATAGTCATACAAGACCTCTGTGAAGCGTTTGATTTTGTTTTGACTGATGGTCAGATTGGCACTCCACGCCCAGCGGCTGCCCCATTCGAGAGAACCATCAAGTTCTACCCCCATGCGATAACTTCGATCAACGTTGGTACGGATGGCAGCCCCCACATCATTGATCGCACCGGTAAGTACGAGTTGATCCCGATAGTTCATGTGATAAAAATTGACATTCAAGGCATGACCGTCCCCTTTTTTTCTCCACCCCATCTCCAGGTTGCCCAGCGTTTCATGCCGGGGGGTTCGAACGGTTGATCCATCTACAAAGTCATCCCGCACGGGTTCGCGGTTGGCGATGGCATACGAAGCATAAAATTGTTGCTGTGGACGGTGCGTATACGTAATTCCGGCTTTGGGATTGATAAAATTAAACTCCTGAGCGATGTCAAAATCAACCTGACGATTTTCCCGTCCAGAGGTTGCATACATGATTCTCCGGTACTGCAGGTCGCCAAAGACTTCGATCTTATCGGTGAGTGGATAACTTGTTTTCCAGTAAACATTAAAATCTGTTTTAGTGCCCTGATTAAAATAATAGCGATAGTCCTTTTCAACGCCCATGGGTTGTGCTGACCAGATAATTTCTCCGAAATGATCGCCATCGTAACGATTCCATCCACCTCCCAAAATGGTTGATAGCCGACCCTTTTCGTAATTAGCTGACCACGTCAGTCCATAAAAGTGATTGTCAAGCCAGCGTCTGCGCACCAGGTCGGAGGAACCAAATTTTTCTGCACCTATTTGTACGGTATCCAGGCCGTAAGCGCGGTAAGAGTTGTTATACCGGAATTCTTCAAAAAATCCACGTCCGCGGGTGTAGTGTAAGGCTCCGTTTACCGTTAGTGAACGTGAAACCCGATGAACCGTGTGCAACTGATAATGATCCTGCTGATAATCGTCTACCTGATTAGGATAAGTATATACATTAAACGTGCGGCTGCCGGAGTTGAGTAAGTTTTGAGCCTGATCATTATTCCATCCTTCGGTCAGAATGGTTTCTTGCATGGCATCGGTATCTCCGCGTAAGCGAGATTCGGGCACACCATACCAGCTTTGGTAGGTGATTTCTTTTCCACCAAAGGCGATGGCTTTAACCATCGTTTTTTTTCCATAATACCCACCGGCCAGATAATAGGATTTTAAATCAGAGGAGGCCCGATCGATGAACCCATCGGAAGTTATTTTGGAAAGTCGGCCATCAAATGTAAACCGGTTATTGATTAATCCCGACCCAAACGTCACGGTATGCCGCCACGTATGAAAGGAACCATAAGAGTTCATCACCTCTGCATAGGCAGAATCGTTTCGGATATTGGTTTGAAGATTAATAGATGCGCCAAAAGCGGCAGCACCATTGGTGGACGTGCCCACGCCTCGTTGGATCTGAATACTATGAGTAGAAGAAGCGAGATCAGGAGTATTTACCCAAAAAACATTTTGACTTTCGCTGTCATTTAGTGGAATACCGTTGATGGTAACATTAATCCGGGTAGGATCGCTTCCCCGAATACGAAGACCGGTATAACCAACTCCGGCACCGGCATCGGAGGTGGTCACTACCGAAGGAGACCAATTCAGTACAAAAGGCAAATCCTGTCCAAAATTTTGTTTTTGAATAGCCTTTCGGTTGATGGTTGTGAAGGTGGTGGGCGCATTTTCTTCTGCCCGTGTTGCGACAATCAGTACTTCGTCTGTCATCAGCACGCTCTCTTCCAAAATAATGATCACTTCCTGGCCACTTGGCAACAACATCCGTTTGGTTTGAAAACCGATAAATCTTACTTCGGCTTCCTCCGGGGCAGAAGTTGAAAATTGAAACTCACCTCTGGCATTGGTCACCACCGTGACACCGGTTCGTATCAACGTAACGGTGGCACCGGATAATGGCTCCTGATAGGCGTCTTGCACAATTCCGCGTAACGTTACCTGCGCCTGTGTTGGAAGCATGAGCAAACAAGCGACAGCTACATTCAAATATTTTAACATTTTACTTTTGGTTTAAACTTGCAGAGCACACAGGGGAATGTGGTGCGTATGTTTAACCTTGCCTCCCTTCGGCCGCATTACCGGCATCAGGTTCTATGGGTATGATCTCAGCCCGAAATTTTTAGGCACCCCTTGTCGCGAACCTTTCGCAACGATGCAAAGGTATAGTCAAGTTTCGTTACTTTGCAAGAGCCTAACCTTTAAAAGCATGTTTAAAGCCACCGTCAATCAAAAAACCTACGCAATTGAAAGCGCAGATAACGGACTATTAGTGAATGGATTACCCATGTCGTGGGATGTGCTTGAGGTGTCAGATGGATATTTTCATATTCTTTATAACCAAAAAAGTTTTGTTGCCGAAGTGGTCAAGACAGAGCCTGCCTCCAAAACGGTAGTCATAAAAATAGACGGGCAAAATTACACCGTTGAGCTAAAGGATAAGTTTGATGTTTTATTGGAAAAAATGGGAATGATCCAATCGGGTGTGAGCAAGGTTAACCACATAAAGGCACCGATGCCGGGGCTGATCATTGATTTAAAAGTAAGCGTAGGGGATCGCGTAAAGACGGGGGATCACTTATTGGTTCTGGAAGCCATGAAAATGGAAAATATTTTAAAATCTCCCGGAGAGGGTGAGGTGAAAAAAGTGACGGTGAAGAAAGGCGACAGTGTGGAGAAAGGGCAGGTGTTGGTCGAGTTTGGATAAATGGCAAGAGTGGATGTGGCAGGATCAGCTTCATGGAAGATTCAGGACAAGTGATAGGCCGGCAAATGACTTGATCGATTGTTACGTTACTTGAAAGTTGGAAGGGGCAAATTTTCTTCTAACCCGAAAAAGTAAACTCTGCTGTAGGTGGTGCTAAAAAATTGCCTAATCCTGACCATATTTGCGAGGTTTAACCTGAAAGATTCCCCCTATAAATGAAATACAAACGCATTCTGCTCAAACTCAGCGGTGAAGCGCTGATGGGTTCCAAAAACAGTCATATTGACCCGGCCGTGCTGGAGCAATACAGTGAAGAAATCAAAACCGTGAAGGAAGCAGGCGTGGAACTGGCCATCGTGATCGGGGGTGGAAATATTTTCCGGGGAGGACAGGCCGAGGCGCTAGGCATCGACCGCGTACAGGGCGACTACATGGGCATGTTGGCGACCGTTATCAATGCCATGGCTCTTCAAAGCGCGCTGGAGCGCCACGGCCTATACACCCGCCTGATGGCAGGTATAAAAATGGAGCAAGTGTGTGAGCCATTTATCAGACGAAGGGCCATCCGACACCTGGAAAAAGGACGCATCGTGATTTTTGGAGCCGGCATCGGCAATCCCTACTTTACCACCGATTCTACTGCCAGCTTGCGGGCCATTGAGATTCAAGCGGGTGTCGTGCTAAAAGGCACCCGGGTGGACGGGGTTTATGATAAAGATCCTGAAAAGTTTAGCGATGCCGTTCGTTATAGCCAGTTAAGCTTTCAGGAAGCATATCAGAAGAAGTTGAACATCATGGACATGACAGCTTTTACGTTATGTCAGGAAAACAAACTGCCCATTATCGTATTTGACATGAACAAAAAAGGCAACTTGCTTAAGATTGCCAGGGGTGAAGAAGCAGGAACCTTAATTAGCTGATCGCACGATTTAAATCTGTAAACGAATATGGAAGAACTAGAGCTATATCTGGAGGACGCCAAAGATCAAATGAACAAAGCATTGGTTCATGTGGGAAATGAACTTTCGAAAATCAGAGCTGGCAAGGCTAATCCAAGCATGCTGGATGGTATACAGGTACCTTATTACGGAGCCATTAGCCCGCTCAATCAGGTATCGTCTATTACCTCTCCGGATGCACGCACGCTTTTTATAAAACCGTGGGAAAAGGGATTGATACCGGAGATTGAAAAAGCAATCATGGTTGCCAATTTGGGATTAACCCCCCAAAATGACGGACTGCAAATCATCATTAACATTCCCATGTTGACGGAAGAACGCAGACGACAGCTTGTAAAACAAGTAGGTCAGGAATGTGAGCATGGTCGCGTGAGCATCCGAAGCATCCGGAAGGAGACCAACGAAAGCCTGAAAAAAGTTAAGGGTGTATCTGAAGATGATGTTAAGAATGCCGAGGAGACAGTGCAGAAACTGACGGATGAATACATCGCTAAAATTGATGGACTGCTGAAAAAGAAAGAAGGTGAAATCATGACGGTGTAGACAACCGTTTATCCTTATGCATCCGATTCTTTTTAAGCTGGGCTCCCTGACCATTTACACCTACGGAGCCTGTATTGCACTGGGTGCTATCCTGGGATTCTCTTACATGACCTGGCAGGGTAAAAAGCAATATGGCTTTACCTTTGATCAGGCCAATACACTTTTTATTTTATTGGTCACCGCCAGTATCATCGGAGGAAAATTTTTCCTGATTTTTGAAAATCCGTCTCTCTATCTGGGCCATCCCGGAAAGTTGATTTCAGGCAGTGGTTTTGTTTTTTATGGTTCACTGTTGTTTGCCATCCCTACCATGTTGTGGTATTTCCGAAAATACCGGTTGCCGGTGCGGGGGATGCTGGACATCATGGCCGTGGTTACCTGTCTGGTTCATGGAATGGGCCGGATCGGCTGTTTGATGGCGGGATGTTGCTATGGCAAACCCACGGTTCATGCCTTTGGTATTACATTCACCAACCCTGCATGCCAGGCTAATCCGTTGAATGTAGCTCTTCATCCAACGCAGATATATGAAGCCATGCTGATCTTTATTCTGATGGCCGTTTTGCTTTTTCTTCGGAGCAGAAAGCGTTTTGATGGACAGTTATTTCTCATTTACTTGATGAGTTATGCCGTAGGGCGGGGAGTTTTGGAAATGTTCAGAGGAGACCTCCAGCGCGGCTTTTTGATCAAAGACATTCTCTCGCATTCACAGTTTATTTCGTTGCTGATCATCGCGGTGGCCATGTTCGTGTATGTGAAATGGAACAGAAAAGGTACCTTCGGCTCATCTAAACACTAGGATCATGGAAGAACAGAGCTTCATCAAACGGACTTTACAGACAACCACTAAGATTGTGAAACGATTTTTAATCATAGCCCTGGTGGTAGGATTAGGTGTGCTGACCTTTTTGTATTGGGGGGTGTATGAAAGTGGGGTGATGGCCGGAAAAGTTCTTCGGATTACTGAAAAAGGTATTTTGTTTAAGACATACGAAGGGAAATTAAATCTGGAATCGTTTGGCGCTTTGAAAGGCGCAAGCCCGATTGCCGAAACATTTGACTTTTCTGTTACCTCGGATCAAACAGAGGTAATAGGGGAATTGCAGGAGGTGGCCTTGAGCGGAGAGCGGGTCAATCTTCACTTTATAAAGCGATATGTTCGTTTCCCATGGCGAGGAGATACCAAATACTTTATTGAGAAAGTGGAACGGGAAAAAAAGTAACATGCGAGATTCAACCATTATCATTTACGGCTCTTATGGATACACGGGCCAATTGATCACACAGGAATGTAAATCCAAAAACCTTTCTGTAATTCTTTCAGGTCGCAATCGCGAGCAACTTCAACGTCAAAGTGATGCCACCGGATATCCGTTTGAAGTAGTGGATATAGCTGATCATTTGGCGCTGGTTCGTTTATTGAATCGAGGAAAAGTTGTCATCCACTGCGGAGGCCCTTTCAGACACACGGCCCAGGCGATGGTCAATGCTTGCCTCGAGACGAAGACACACTATACAGATATCACCGGAGAGTATCAGGTCTTTGAACGGTTGGCAGCACACGATCAATCGGGTAAAGATGCGGGAATTGTCATCATGCCGGGTACCGGTTTTGATGTAGTACCGTCCGATTGTCTGGCTCTTCATATAAAAAACCGATTGCCTTCGGCCACGCACCTTCAGTTGGCGTTTGCGATGTCAAAAGGCGGACTGTCACGAGGCACAAAAAAAAGTATGACTGAAGGATTGGGAGAGGGAGGCTGCATCAGAAAAAACGGAAAGCTGGAACGGGTGGAGTTGGGGGATAAGCACATGGTCATTGATTTTGGTTCCTTTAAGACCCCCACGTTGTGTATTCCCTGGGGTGATATTTCCACGGCCTGGCGAAGTACACAGATACCCAATATTGAAGTATATACCGGTGCTACTGAGGGCATGATTAAGAATGCCAGACGGACGCGCCATTTCAATTGGCTCTTGCGAATGAGCTGGGTAAAAAAGCTGATGCTTCGAAAAATTGATAAGCAAAAGCCCGGACCCAGCCCTGAAAAATTGGAAAGCGGACGCAGTTACCTATGGGGAAAGGCCTGGGATGATGCCGGCCGTTCCGTGGAAAGCAGATTGGAAACAGTTAGCGGATATAAGCTGACAGCGCTAACTTCTGTTTTGATTGCTGAAAAGATTCTGCAAGGGAATTTTAAAACCGGTTATCAAACTCCCGCCATGGCCTATGGTGCTGATTTGATTTTAGAAGTAGGAACAACCCATTTGAAAGATTTATAAACGATGGTGATGTCTTTTAGTGGTGTCGTAGCCTATAAAAAATCCTGAGCAATTGGATCTGTTACTTTAATCTCTTTTGCAATTAAAGTATAACCACTGATGAAACTTGTTTTCTTTGCAATCCTGCTGACCTTATCAACTATTACATGGGGTCAAAGAAAGAAAGTCTGTTTTTCGATGGATGACTTACCCCTGGTCACCTATGGCATTTCAGATTCAGCTTATCAAAGAAATCTAACAGCTAAGATTATTACATCGCTGAACAGAAATAACATTCCTGCCATCGGATTTGTAAATGAAATCAAATTGTATGATAAAAATAATACGTTAATCCCCTGGCAAGCCAACTTGTTAGAACGTTGGGTAGATGGTGGGTTGCAACTGGGTAACCATACCTACTCACATCCGGACTATCATGCTCTTTCATTTGAAGCGTTTAGTCAGGATGTCTTGAAAGGTGAAGTGATAACAAGAGAAATTCTTAATCGGAAAGGTTTGTCACTTACATATTTCAGACACCCATTTCTTCATACGGGTAATTCAAAAGAGAAAAATGATTCACTGAACATCTTTCTTTCTGACCATGGCTACACCATCGCTCCGGTGACTATTGACAATGAAGATTACCTGTTTGCACTCGCATACAAAAGAGCAAAAGATAAAGGAGATATTACTTTAATGAAAAAGATAGGCTCCGATTACCTTGACTATATGGAAAGCAAACTCAAGTATTTTGAAAGACAGGCTGATCTACTTTTTGGCAGACAGATCAACCAAATTTTGTTACTCCATGCGAATTTGCTGAATGCGGATTATCTGGATTCGCTAGCAAAGATGTTTCTTAAAAACAATTATGAGTTCGTGACCATGAAAGAAGCACTGGAGGACAGTGCATACGAAACAAGCATAACCGTCTATGGCAAATGGGGTATCTCCTGGATTGACAGATGGGCTCTTTCACAAGGCAAGAAGGGAGATTTTTTCAAAGGCGATCCGATGACTCCTGATTACATCAAGAAATTGAGTGAGTAATTAACAGACCAATCAAATGGATTGATCATCATGCGCTCACAAGTGATTTTTAACAAAATATTTAGTGTAATGATGATGATTTTAAAGAAATTCTGAACCATTTAAATATGAAACACCCAATCTTTATATTGACTATCCTCCGGTCGGAAATCGGTTCGCTTTTGAAAACCTGAGTCCAGCATTTCGATGGATGTTATTTTAGCTAACGCCAGATTCCGATAGCCCTCTTTGCCACCGGCTTTGGTAAAACCCAAGGTTTGCCAACAGACCAACGTGATTTGATTGCGTTGGGTTTGTGATACTCCATAGGGATGAATGATCCGGGGAAAGGGTTCACCCTCCATTAACAAACGACAAACTTTTTTTTGATCAGCCGCCTGCCACAATTGTTGCGTCCGCTCTTCCAGAGTCATGGCTGGGTGTCGGTCTTGGCTTCCTCCCGGAATTTTAATGCAACCATGTTGGGCCAGAGTTTACCCGTGATCAAAACCATTTTACTTTTAGGTTCGTAGGCAATTCCGTTAAGCACATCGGCATTAGGATTTCCGGGATAAACCGCTTCCGCCACCTGTGCTAAATCCAATCGACCCACTACGTTCCCGGTAGTCGGATCAATTTTCACGATCCAGTTGGTTTGCCATTGATTGGCATAGATATAGCCTTCGATAAATTCAAGTTCGTTAATATTCTTAACGGCCAACCCGTTTTCAGTCACACTCAGGGTTTTTACCGGCTGAAGTGAAAGGGTATCAAGGAAATATAGTTTTTCTGAACCATCACTGACAATCAAATGAATACCGTTGTGCGTAATGCCCCAACCTTCCCGGTTATAGGAAAACTCGCCAATCTTTTGATACGTTTTAAAATCATAGATGAATCCCTTTTTGTTTTTCCAGGTGAGTTGATAGATCTTGTTATTCAGAACAGCGATCCCTTCTCCAAAATACTCCTGATCCAGAATCACTTTTTTGTCTTGCTTTCCTGTAGCGATGTCTACTTCAGCAATCCAGGAAGTACCGTATTGTCCTGTTCCCTCCAGAAGTTTGCCCTGTTCTACTACCAACCCTTGTGTGAAGGCCTGATTGTCATGTGGAAAAATTTTATAAATTGAATAAGGAATTAAATTGGGGCCAGTAGAATCTTTTGTTTCTTTTTTAGATCCACACGAGAACATTCCAAGACAGATACTTACAAAAAAAATACTTTTGAACTTGACCATATAGGATGCATTGGCTTGGATATCGTTGACCATTCCCGGGTTTATTTGCTATTTTGAATCGTTACGTGTGTTGGTTTTTCAGCCAACAACCTTCCAAATTTACTGAAATTCACTTTGTGAAGGGAGCAGAAGTCGTCAAAGGCAGGAACAAAATCTTCCCCCACACAAATGAGGAGCCCACCACTGGTTTGAGGGTCGCATAAAGTCAGTAATGATTCACTGCCGATGCCTTGCACGCGAGTCTCATATGCCTGCCAGTTGCGCATGGTATTGTCCGGATAGATAAATTTTGAAGTATAATGCGACAGTTCCTTGAGTAGCGGGATGGCTTGATAATCAATGGTTGCGGAAAGGCCACTGCCTTCGCAGACTTCCAACAGATGTCCTAAAAGCCCAAAACCAGTCACATCCGTCAAGGCATGAACATACGGGAGCGTGCCTAAAGCCGAACCGATCGTATTGAGTTGGCTCATGGATGCAATGGCCTCCATCATGTCTGCTTCGCGCGCCAGCCCTCGTTTTTGGGCGGTGCTTATGATACCTGTTCCGAGCGGTTTGGTCAGATACAAATAATCTCCGGCACGGGCGGTATTGTTTTGCTTCAGATGTTCTTTTGGAACCGTGCCGGTAACGGCCAATCCAAAAATAGGTTCAGGACTATCAATGCTGTGGCCGCCTGCCAAAGGTATTCCTGCTTTCGCACAAATGGCTCGTGCTCCTTCCAATACCTGTTGTGCTACTTCGACCGGAATTTTTTCAATCGGCCATCCCAAGATGGCCAAAGCCAGTACGGGCTGTCCACCCATGGCGTAGACATCGCTGATGGCATTGACCGAAGCAATGGATCCAAAGGTAAACGCATCATCTACAATCGGCATAAAAAAATCTGTGGTGCTGATGACGCATGTGCCATTTCCGAGATCATAAACGGCTGCATCATCTTTTGATTCATGCCCGACCAGGAGTGCTGGAAAATTTCCTTTCGCTGAGGCGGATGACAAAATCTTGTCTAGTACAGCAGGGGCAATTTTACACCCGCATCCGGCTCCGTGAGAAAATTGTGTTAGCTTAATTTCGTTCATGAGGCATGTATCTTGTTAGGTCAATTAAAATCTATGGTAGCTGGTAGCGAAGAGATTATTGGTTCAGGTGACGGAGGAGGCGAGTTACAAACGAGTCAACATCCTGTGCGTCCCATTCAATGGTATGGCGTAACCGATCTCTTCTTTTTTGGATGCTGTTGTTGTAGGCCTTGTCATAATACGTTAACAATATTTCCATAACAGAGGACATATCCCCCTCCAGAAGTCGTTCACGGGCGACATTAAAATGCTGACCTCCCAGTTTGTTCGTAATTTTTGTCATCATGGATAAAAACTCTTTGCGATCAGCTTCTCCATATTCATGAACCAGACGTTGTATCCTGGCGGGTTGAGACACACTTACCTCAACCAGCGGACTTTTATTCATGCATTCCCAAAAATCGGCAGGCATAAATATTTTCCCAATGGCAATGGATTCATCTTCTACCCAAACGCTGCGGGAAAAATCCAGTCGGTTTAACTCTTCAAATAAATTGTTTTGAAACTGCTCGGTGGTGGGTTGCGGGGGTTGCAAGAGTCCGCCAAAGGCAGAGCCTTTATGGCAGGCCAGCCCTTCTAGGTCGATCACTTGCTCACCTGCTTTTTTTAAAGCATGTAAGATGTCTGTTTTACCGCTACCGGTGTATCCCGTTAACAATATAAATGACCAGGGCTTTCTAAAAGTTTCCAAGGCCATTTGCCGGTAGGCCTTATAGCCGCCTTTCACAATCCGGGCTTGGAGGCGAGCCATTTCTACAAATTGAGCAAAATTGGTCGATCGCATACCTCCTCTCCAGCAATGAACGATCAACTCCCCCTGAGTGGCCACGTTACAGGCCTGGTAAACAATTTCTGAAAGACGTGGGCCAACCAACCGAAACCCTTCCTGAATAGCGGCATCCTGTCCCTCTTTTTTATAAAGAGTACCAACGCGGACGCGTTCCTCGTTGTTCAACAAGGGGATATTTATGGCCGATGGAATGTTTCCCTCTGCAAACTCCAACGGTGAGCGCACATCCACCAAAGGAATTTGAGCGCGTAACCGCAGCGATTCTTCAACTGAAATAAACTTCATGATCGGAGTTTATCCAATATCCGATTAAGTTCCTGTGCTTCCAATCGTGTAATGGATTTCATGGTTTTAATCCAGGCGGGACCCTCGGCATCAATTTTTGATAAAAGAGACAATCCCTTCTCAGTAATGCTGATATCTACCTGTCTGCGGCTGGCATCACTGATCTCCCGAAGCAATAATCCTTTCTGTTTCAATTTTTCAACCAGCCGGGTGCAATTGCTGTTTTTATCCAACATGCGACTGCTGATTTCCATCAACATCAGGCTTTGAGGATGACTACCCCGCAGGATGCGTAAAACGTTGAACTGTTCGGGGGTAATTTGATATGTCTTAAGAAAGGCAGCATTGATGGAATAAAGCCAATTGCCAGTGTACAGCAAGTTAATTGCTGCCTTCTGATATTCACTTCTGAACTTATCCTGCTTGATTTCTTCCTCTAAGGACATCGGGTAAATGTAGCTACAAAAATCGGGTGAGGGTTGAAAACCCTCCGAAGTCTGTAGGCTTCGGAGGAGTTTGTGGAGCTGGAGGGATTCGAACCCTCGTCCAGAGAAGATGACCGTGTACGTTCTACATGCTTAGTTGATATTGATTGTCGGGTGGAGCAAGGTCATCAACATCCTCAACTACACCTTAGTTGCTGTTGTCTCGACCCGACTGCGCAACACAGCCAGGC
>ERZ1066130.273-NODE-273-length-22569-cov-9.967531_pt1 | contig 22569 bp, 14 predicted proteins | sample MGYA00382777_ERZ1066130 | MGnify/ENA primary metagenome ERZ1066130 (study PRJEB33369, sample SAMEA5778360) | biofilm metagenome | biome: Industrial cooling water; feature: Water cooling tower basin; material: Biofilm | place: United Arab Emirates | collected...
CTTGGCATCCGCGATGGCGCGGCGGTCGAGACCGAGGCGACGATCCACCACGCCGTTGTAACCAAGGCCGGCGCCCGTCTGCGGGTTGAACGCGACGCTCCCGCCCGGCGTGCCGCGGCGATCGGGCTGCTCGCTCGAGCGGTTCGGCTCGCCGGCGGATGGAGTGGGCTGGTTCGACTCGGTGGTCATGCAACTCTCCTGCGTGCGCATCGCTGCTGGCGTGTGGCCCGGCCGCCCATCCCCTCCCGAATCGAGCGCACCGGTGCCCACCCCCCAATCGTCCGAGCACCGGCCCGGCTTGACCGGGGTCGCGTCCCGCCACGACTTGGCGGCGCGGGCGTGCGGGCCGTGCCGGATCGCCGCCCGCCTCCTCCCTTCGACGCCCGAGAACCGCTGTACGCAGCGCCGCTCGGCAGAACGAAAAACCCCTCCGTCGGAGGGGTTTGGCGGGGTGCATCATGTCGCTCGCGGTCAGAGGTCGTCGTCGTCCTCGTCGTCTTCATCGTCCTCGAAGCCGTCGTCGTCGAACTCCTCCTCGTCGTCCTCGAGGAAGTCCTCATCGTCGTCGAGGTCCGAGTCGTCGTCCTCGCCCAGGTCCTCGTCCTCGCCTTCGTCGTCGAAGTCCTCGTCCTCGTCTTCGTCCTCATCCTCGTCGTCGTCGTCGAACATCACGATGTCGGGCGTCGACCGGACCGGCCAATCGCGTTCGCGACGTCCCGGCATCGCCGCGACGCCGGACAGCCCGAGGCCCTGCCTGCGATCCTTGCCGCTCCGTTCGTCGGCTTCCCGGGCGTACCTGTTCATCATCGCCAGCATCGATCAAGCCCTCTCAAAGTTCGCGACGTCTGAGCACGACGCGATCGGTTTCCTGCACACACGATCCGACTCGTTCCTGCCGCCCCCGTTCCCACCCGCGTCCCGACCCGCGTCCCCACCCGCGCCCCACCCGCGCCCCCCATTCGCGTGCCCCGGTGCGCGAGGCGGTACAGTACTGCCTTCTCCCACCGTGTCAATCCTCTTCCGGCACCCCGCACGATCCGCCAATCTTCAACGCACCCCGCTCCCGGCGGCCGATCTTTCCCCCGCTCCCGCCCCGCGTCCACTGCCCGACCTTCGGACTTTCATGACCACCACCAGCCCCGAACGCACCCCCGTCGCCAACGGCTTCCATCCCCTCACCGGGGTCTTGGCGCTCGCCCTGCCCGGGCTGGGACATCTCGCCCTCGGCCAGATCCGCCGCGGCGCGCTCGTCGCCTTCGGCATCCTCGGACTCTTTTTCAGCGGCCTGTTCATCGGCGGCATCGACGCCGTGGATAAAGAGGAAGACACCCTCTGGTTCTTCGGACAGGCCCCCGTCGGCGTCGTCACCTTCGCCACCAACTACATCCACCAGACCAGGTTCAAGGGCGCCGATCCCAACCTCCGCGGCGCACCCCGACGCATGGCCGGTCCCAACGAGTCCATCAACGCCCAGGGTGTCATCGTCCCCGGCGGCAACCCGCCCGTCCAACGCTCCCTCTCCCGCGTCCACGACATGGGCATCCTCTTCACCGTCATCGCCGGCCTGCTCAACGTCCTGGCCGCCATCGACGCGGCGTTCCCGCCCCTCAATCGCAAGGCCTGAACCGGATCGCTCCCACCGGATCGCTCCCACCGAATCGCGCCAACCGAAAGCTCCGAATGCCAGGCCTCGCCACCGCCATCCTCGCCTACACACCCTTCATCGATCCGGTCTCCACCCTGTGGCCCGGCGCCTATTCCTCGCCCTGGTTCGTCAACGTCTATTGCCTCGCGCTCATCTCCCTGCTCACCTCCGTCGCCTACAAGGCGCTGCGCGTCCCGGACCTGTCCGGGCCCCTCGCCCGCGCCATGTCCGTCTTCGCCCGCCACGTTCTCATCATGGCGGTCCAGATTTTCTTCGGCGTCCTGGGGCTCGGACTGCTCACCCACGTGCTGGTCTTCCACATCGTGCCCCACATCGCGCCCGCGTGACGCAACCGGCCACCGACCATGCCGCCCCAAGCCCTCACGGGCAGAGCAGGTCGTTGTACGCCGCCGCGAAGGCGATGAAATCCAGATCGTCCGTCAGCGTGTCCCCGTTGAAATCGCCCGCGATGTCGATGACGTTGTTGTAGAAGATCGAGAAGAGCACAAAGTCGATATCGTCCACGCCCTGGTCGCCGTTCAGGTCCGCCGGACACGTCGCCGCCGGACCACGGGCGTTCGATGTCGCCGTCACCCGCGCCGCCAGGCTGCTGAGCCGGCTGCTCCGCGCCCCCCACCGCGTCGGCGCGAACATCGCCTGCCCCAGGGTCACCGCCAGGTAATACTGATCCCGCGGCAGCGATGCGCCGTTCTGATTGCTCAGCGGCTTGCCCGCCACCAGCCCGGGATCCGGCGTCGGCGTGCCCCGGGAAGCGCCCGTCCCGTACGACAACTGCGCGAACGTCGTCTGCGCCCCGCACGGCCCGTCGCCGCACCCGTTGTTCGCGTTGTACCCCGCCCCCGCGAAGCTGATGCTCGTCGCGTTCGCCAGGAACCCGTTGCTGTTGTACAGCGCCATGTTCCACTCGCCCGCCAGCGACGAGCCCGGTTGCGTGATGTCCAGGTACGTCACCGGCGGCAGCACGCCGCCCGTCTTCTGATTCGTCTGCCCCACCGTCGGAATCCCGTTCGCCAACGCGAAGCGCAGCCAGCCCACCGTCCGCGGCGGCACGGTGAACACCGCCGATACCACCGATCCACCCGACAGCACGCCCAGGTCCGCGCCCGGATCCAGATTCGGCGCCGACGCCGCCGGCGCCGGGACCGTCTTCTGTGTGTTGCTCACGATGTTCAGCGTGAACGCGATCGAACCCGAGATCGGCGGCGTCGTGAATGTCCACGCGTCACCGAACGCCGTTCCCGCCGGGGCCACCACCAGGAAATACTCCCCAGGGGCCAGATCGCCCTCCTGCCCCGCGTACTGCGCCGCGTTCCCCGGACCGAGCCGGCGCGCCACCCCGAAACTCATCTGGAACGCGTTGCGGTTCCCCGCGCTGGGCGGCGCATCCGGCCCGCTCCCGCGGCTCTCCGCCACCTGATACACCGATGAGTTCGGCTTGTACAACGCGAACGCGACCGGACCGCCCGAGTTCTCCGTATCGATGTCCAGAAACGTCCCGTTCGCGTAGTCCGCCGGGAATCGGGTCATGAACTTGTACACCCGGAACGGCTGCAACGCCGTCAGCGTGCTGCTCACCTGCGTGATCGAGTCCGCCAGAAATCCGTTCGCCCCGTCCAGATCCACCGCCGGAATGATCGCCGGCGCATCCGTCTCGCCCAGCAGACCGAACGCGAATCCCAGCGTCAGCGGCGTCGAGTTCTGGTAGCGACGCTCGCCCGGCGAGCCCACCGGATACACCAGCGACTGACCCGTGAACGTCCCGCTGAAGTCCACGTCCCGCGCGTACTGCGGATGCGTCGCTCCTGGCGACGCCGCATTCCCGATCGGCGCCAACTGCTCGAACGTCTTCGGCCCCGTCAGCGCGCCGAGCTGCAGGCCCGTATTCGTCCCGAAGTACCACACCACCCGCGTGTCCGTCTTGTTCGCCTGCAGCAGGTTGGTCCCCGTCAGCGGCGCCGTGCCCGGTGTGCCCGGCTCCACGAACGCGGCGTCCACGATCACTCCGTTGTCCCCGAACGGCAGCGTGAACGACGAAGGCAGGGCGAAAAACCCGCTCCGCGTCACAAAGCCCGGGAAGATGTTGGTGTCAAATCCGGTGATCGTCAGCGTGTACATCGGCACAGCGCCGGGCGCCAGCATGCTCGCGCCGGGCGCCCCGAATCCCGAGAAGTTGAAGTCCACCGGCCGGTAAAACGAGAATCGCACGTCCCACCGCGCCGGGCCGCCCTGCAGCCCCCACGCGTAGTTCAGCCCCGAGATCACCCGCGCCCCCGTGAACTCCGGCCCGAACGGCCCGTTGCTGAACGTGATGTCCTCCGCGATGTGCGAACACTGCGACAGCGTCGCGCCCGCGTAGTTGAACGTGTTCGTGATGCAGTCGTACACCACCACCGTCAGCGTGTCGCGGTCCTCGAACACGCCCGGCGCGTACCGCGACCACAGCGCCGACCGCTCCGCGTCCAGATCCGTTCGGAACCCCTTCCACGCACCGCCCCACGTGGGTCCGAGAACACCGTCCGGCTCCGCCGCCGACGCCGCTCCCCCCACCGCGCACAACATCAATGTTCCGGCTACGCGGTGTCCCACGCATCGATCCTCTCTGCCTCATGGAAGGCGCCGCCCGGGGCGGCCCGACCACTCCGATTCGGCCTTCCCGCCCCATGGTTCCACCGAAGCGCACCGCCGCCTGCCCGCGGCCACCACGCGCCGGCTTCCGACATCGCCCCAACCCACACCGCGGGGCCCCGCTCCGGGCCCGGCCGGTCAAACGAGAAAGCGGCGGCGGATCCGGGTGTCTGTCGGATCCGCCGCCGCTCAGCATAGCGGTACGGTCAAGTTTTCCCTCGGGCACGAAGCCCGGGGGGCCTCAGCCGCTTACGGGCAGATGAGGGCGTCGTAGGCCGTCGCGAAGACAGAGAAGTCGCTGTCGTCGGTCAGGGTGTCGGCGTTGAGGTCGCCGACCAGGTCGATGAAGTTGTTGTAGGCCTTGGCGAACACCACGAAGTCGGTGTCGTCCACGCCGAAGTCGCCGTTGAAGTCAGCGGGGCAGCCGGCGGACGGGCCGCGGTTGTCGCTGTCAACGGTGATCGAGGCGGTGAGCGACGAGCCGCGGGTGCTGCGGGCGCCCCAGCGGTCACCGGCGAACAGGGCGGTGCCCATGGTGATGGCCAGGTAGTACTCGTCGCTGGCGAGCGAGGAGCCGTTCTGGTTGTCCAGGGGCAGACCCAGGGTGGTGTGGCCGGCGTCGAGCGGAGCGGTGCCGCGCGACGACTGCACGCCGTAGGAGAGCTGGGCGAACGAACCGCCGCAGCCGAACGGACCGTCACCGCCGCCGTTGTTGTTGTTGAAGCCGGCGCCGGCGAGCGAGATGCTGGTGCCGTTGGCGAGGATGCCGTTGTAGTTGTAGAGGGCGAAGTTCCACTCGCCGACGATGTCCGAGCCGGGCTGGGTGATGTCGAGGTATTCGACATCGCTCAGGGGCGTCGAGCCGTCACGCTGATCCACCGCGCCGATCGTGGGGATCGGGTTGGTGAGACCGAAGCGGACCCAGCCCACGCCGCGGACGCGCACGTTGAGGTCCGACGCGACCTGCGGGCCGCCGAGCAGGATGCCCAGGTCGCCACCGGCCGGGAGGGTCGGGGAGACCGCCGGGCCCGCCGCCACCGACAACTGGTTGTTGCCGTTGAAGTTCAGCGAGAAGTTCGTGTCGGCCGCGACCGGCGTCGCGCCGAAGTTCCAGCCGTCGCCGTACGCCGAGCCCGGCAGCGCCACGACCATGTAGTACTCACCGGCCGGGAGCGTGCCCTCCTGACCGCTGTACTGCTCGCCGTTGCCGAAGCCAGGGCGACGGGCGACGCCGTACGACACCTGGAAGGCGTTGTTGTCCTCCAGGCTGGGCGGAACGTCCGGACCGGAGCCGCGGCTCTCGCCCACGTCGAAGACCGCCGAGTTGGGCGTGTAGATCGCGAACGAGACCGGCACGTCCGATCCCTCGGTGTCGATGTCCAGGAACGACGTGTTGGTGTAGTTCACATCATTCTTGATGTTGAACTTGTAGACCCGGAACGGCTGCGCCGGCGTCAGCGTCCCGGCGATCTGGTTCACGCCGTCGGGCAGGAACCCGCCCCCGTCGTTCAGGCTCGTCGCCGCCACCGGCGCCGGCGCCTCGACCTCGCCGGCCAGACCGAAGATGTACGCCGAGGCCCGCGCCTGCGAGACGTACCGACGCTCGTTGCCCGATTCGAACGCGGCGTTCACCAGCGACTGACCCAGGAAGGTCGCGCTGAAGTTCGAGTCGCGACCGTACTGCGGGTGGCTGTAGCCGGGCGCCGCCGGGTTGCCCGCGGCCGACAGGGCCTCGAACGTCTGCGAGCCCGCGAACGGGGTGCCGGGATTCGCGGGATTCAGGAACGCGTTGGTGTTGGAGCCGAAGACGTGATACGTACGCGTCGTAGTGATGTTGGTCTGGAACAGGTTCGTGCTCGTCAGCGGCGCCGTTCCCGGAGTGCCGGGCTCGACGTACGCGACGCCCAGCACCAGGCCCGAGTCGCCCGCCGGCACCTCGACCGTGGTCGGGAGCGCGACGAAGACCGTCTTGGTGATGAAGCCCGGGCAGATGTTGGTGTCGAAGCCCGTCACCGACAGGGTGTAATAGGGCGTGGCGTTCGGGTCAACCATGCCCGAGCCGTCGCCGCTGAAGCCCGCGAAGTTCACGTCCGACGGGCGGTAGAACGACAGGCGCTGGTCCCACTCCGCCGTCCCGCCCGTCAGGGCGTAGGAATACGAGATGAACGACAGGTTCCTGGTCCCCGTGTACGCCGGGCCGTAGGTCCCGCCCGCGAACGAGATGTCCTCCAGGATGTGCGAGCACTGCCCGAAGGCCGCCAGCGCGTTCGTGAACACGAACGCAGCCGTCGTCGCGTCGTAGACCACCACGTCGATCACCGCGCGGTCCCCGAAGGTCCCCGACTGCGCCGCGCGCTTGCGGAACAGCTCGCTGTCCTTGTGGTCACCGAGCTGCTTCAGATTCGGCTTCGACGGCCGGAAATCGATCTCGTCCGCCGTCGCCACCGACGCGGCCGCTCCGCACGCACCCACGAGCATCAATCCGAGAGTCCTGATCTTCATGCAAACACTCCTTCTGCCTCAGCCGGGTTCAGGCCCGGACGGCTCTGCACGGATCGTGCGAAAGTCGGGGCAACACAGCCCCTGTCCACCCTTCGCGCACAATCTGCGGCCCGCGACCGCCGAGTCCCGAACCGCTTCGCTTCGCCGATGTCGCCGCGACGGGACCGGACTCGGCCCATCTGAACAAAACATGCGTCGCGTGATACAGCCAGCATATCTGATTCGGTTCAAATCGAACACGCCATTCCTCCATTCCTTCAGAAAAACAGGCTTGATTCGATGACTGTTGATGTAGACACAGAAACAAACTTCCTCAGAGTTGTTCATTTCAACTTTCTCAAAATGTGTTGTGCAAAGTTCGCTGGAATGTTTCTGCAAACACGCCCACGCCCACACCACGTCTCGCCCGTCCTGCCCGCCGCACCACAACCCGCGCCGCTCCCCCAAGCGACAACCGGGGAGCCCGCTCGGGCTCCCCGGTTCGTCGATCAGCAATCTCGTGCCCCGCCCCGACCCGCCGGCTACGGGCACAGCAGCGCGTCGTACGCCGCCGAGAACACCGCGAAGTCGCTGTCGTCCGAGAGCGTGTCGGTGTTCAGATCGCCGACCAGGTCGAGCAGGTTGTTGTAGGCCTTGGCGAAGATCACAAAGTCGGTGTCGTCCACACCGAAGTCGCCGTTGAAGTCCGCGGGACAGCTCGCCGACGGGCCGCGGTTGTCGCTGTCCACGGTGATGTCCGCCGTCAGATTACTCCCGCGGGTGCTGCGGGCCCCCCAGCGATCGCTGGCGAAGAGCGCCGTGCCCAGCGTCACCGCCAGGTAGTACTCGTCCGCCGCGAGCGACGCACCGTTCTGGTTCTCGAGCGGCTTGCCCAGCGTGGTGTGGCCGGCGTCGAGCGGCGCTGTTCCGCGCGAGGCCTGCACGCCGTACGACAACTGCGCAAACGAGCCGTCGCACCCCGCCGGTCCGTCGCCCGGACCGTTGTTCCCGTTGTAGCCGGCGCCCGCCTGCGAGACGCTCGTGCCGTTGGCCAGAACCCCGCTGTAGTTGTACAGCGCAAAGTTCCATTCCCCGATCACCGACGAGCCCGGCTGGGTGATGTCCAGGTACTCCACATCGCTCAGCGGCGTCGCCCCGTCACGCTGATCCACCGCCCCGATCGTCGGGATCGGGTTGGTCAGCCCCCACCGGATCCACCCGATCCCGCGCGGCCGCACCGCGAGTTCCGCCGCGACCTGCGGCCCGCCGAGCAGGATTCCCAGGTCGCCGCCGGCCGGAAGCGTGGGCGAGACCGCCGGACCCGCCGCCACCGACAACTGGCTGTTGCCGTTGAAGTTCAACGCGACGTTGACCGGCGCCGCCGGCACCGCCGGCGAGATGTTCCAGCCGTCGCCGAAACCCGTGCCGGTCAACGCGATCACCAGGTAGTACGACCCGGCCGGCAGCGTTCCCTCCTGGCCGCTGTACTGCTCTCCGTTGCCGAACCCGGGGCGCCGGGCCACGCCGTACGAGACCTGATACGCGTTGTTCCCGGCGACGCTGGGAGGAACATCCGGACCCGAGCCGCGGCTCTCGCTCACATCAAAGACCTCGGAGTTGGGCGTGTAGATGGCGAAGCGCACCGGCTGATCCGAGCCCTCGGTGTCGATGTCCAGGAACGAGCCGTTGGCGTAGTTCACGTCGTGCCGGATGTCGAAGCGGTACACCCGGTAGGGCGTCGCCGGTGTCAACTGCGTCGCAACCGTGCTCACGCCGTCGGGCAGATAGCCGCCGGCGTCGTTCAGGCTCGTTCCCTCGATGGGCGCCGGCGCCTCGATCTCGCCCTGCAGCAGGAACACGTAGCCCTGGGCCCGGGCGTCCGACAGGTAGCGACGCTCGTTGCTGTTGGGGAACGCCGGCCCCAGCGCGCTGTGGACCAGCGACTGACCCAGGAACGTCGCGTCGAAACTCGAGTCCCGCCCGTACTGCGGGTGCGTCGCTCCCGGCGATGCCGGGTTGCCGCCCGCCGCCAGTGCCGAGAACGTCTGCGCCCCCGTCGTCGCCGTGTTGGGCGGCACCGGGTTCAGGAACGCGTTGGAGTTGGTGCCGAAGAAGATCGTCACCCGCGTCGTCGAGATGTTCGTCTGGAACAGATTGGTGCTCGTCAGCGGCGCCGTCCCGGGCGTGCCCGGCTCCACGTACGCCATGTCGAGCAGCAGCTCCGTATCCCCCGCCGGAACCGTCACCGGCGTCGGGAACGCCGCCAGCCCCGAGATCGTCCGGAACCCGGGGCAGATGTTGGTGTCAAAGCCGGTGATCGTCAGCGTGTAGTAGGGCGTCGCCGTCGGATCCATCATGCCCGTGCCGTCGCCGCTGAAGCCCGCGAAGTTCCCCTGCGTCGGGCGATAGAACGACAGCCGGATATCCCACGCCGCGGTACCGCCCTGCACGCCGTAGCTGTACCGCAGGTTCGACAGCGTTCGCGTCCCGGTGAACGCCGGTCCGTAGACGCCCGTGCCGAAGCTGATGTCCTCGAGGATGTGCGAGCAGTTACCCAGCGAACTGCGGTTGAACGACAGCACGTTCGTCGCGTTGTCGTAGACGTTCACGCTGATCGTCGCGCGATCGCCGAACAGCGACCGCCGCGCCCGCTCCACCTGCCGGTACGGATCACGCCGCTCCCCCAGATCCCGATCGGCGCGGTCGGTGATCCGACGGTCCGTCTCGTCCGCCAGCACCGCCGGCGCCGCCGCTCCGCACACCCCGATCAGCACCATCATCGTCCGCTTCGTCAACATGCGAGCCTCCTCGTGGGACCCGACAGGCCCGGGTCCGGCACCGCGAGCCGCGAGGCAACGGCACGGCGCCGCCGCGACGCGGATCGCGACTGTCCCACGAGGGCCCGCGCGGCGCCGAGATCCTCGGCTCCGCCCGGATCGACGCGTCACACCGTACCGCATCTCCGGCGCCGTGCGCGCACGCCACGACAGCGAACATCAGTTTCTTTCGCGATGAAGACAAACATCTCCGACGATGTTTGTGCAAACACTTGTGCGGACAGATTCGCCCGTCGGCTCGCCGCACTCCGGGGTCTGTCCCGCCCCCGCCCCCGCCCCCGCCCCCGGCCCCGGCCTCGGCCCGTGCCGCCCTTTACGGGCAGACCAGGGCGTCGTACGCCGCCGCAAAGAGCACGAAGTCCGCGTCGTCCACGAACTGATCGCCGTTCAGGTCCGACGGGCAACCGTCGGGCATCGCGACGTCGGCGCAGTCGAACACGTTGTACGCATCGGAGAAGAGCACAAAGTCGGAATCATCCACGATCGTGTCGCTGTTCAGATCGCCGGCGCACGACGCCTGGATCGTGCCCAGCACGGTCAGCGTCAGTGTCGGCCGGACCAGCGCGCCCGCCAGGTCCTGATCGCTCGTCTGGATGGTGTACACCACCTGGTACGCGCCCGCGGGCTGCGTGCTGTCCAGGCTCACCAGCCGCGCCAGCGACGACCCGCCGGCGAGGTTGCTCGTCGCATCCAGCGTCGTCGAGATCACGCTCGTCGCGCTCAGGGGCGTGCCCACGCCCGACACCGAGTCGATGTCCAGGCCCGCCGTCAGGCCGGGCGTCACGTTGCGGTTGTACACCGTCAGCGGCAGCGTGTGCACGCCACTGTTCCGCGCCACCGTCCCGAAATCGATCGTCTGCCCGAGCACCGGCGCGCCCGGCGAGAACGACGGCGCCGCGTGATCCAGAATCGTCGCGCTGACGTGGATCACATCGTTGCCGTCCGCGGCACCCTGCCCCGGACCCTGCGTCGTCAGATCGGTGTTGTCGATCGTGATCGTCCCGCTGTACGCGCCGATCCCGCCCGTCGTCACGCCCACGCTCAGCACCCGCGACTGCGCGTTGTACGCGAACGCCTTCCGCGGCCCGCTGAAGTTCGAAGTCGCGGCGCCCGCGACCGTCACCTCGTAGGTCGTCGGCGTGAAGCCGCTCTTGTTCAGCGTCACGTTCTGCGTGCCGAACGCCGCGGCGCCCGTGATCACCGGGCCGAACACCACGTTCTGCGAGCTGGAACCATCGCCCGCCGCAGCCCCGCCCACGTAGAGCGTCGAGTTGTTCGGCTGCGTGCCCCAGATCGCCCACACGAACTCGGGGTGATCGACGAACGCGTTGCGGTTGTTCTGGTAGTACGTCGGGTTCAGCGCCTGCGAGTAGACCCGCTGGTTGCGCAGACGCTCCCGCTCGTCCACCGGGTTCTCGAAGTGCCACGCCAGCAGGTAGCTCAGCTTGCCCATCTTGCTGATGCCCGTGCCCCAGCCCGAGTCCACCAGCGTGAAGTTGCCCGCCGTCGTCGAGCCGGCGGGATCGCCGTAGCGCGTGGCGGCGTAGAACATCGTCCGGGCCATCTCGCCGCGGTACTGGATCGGCGAGCCGGCCATGGTCGGATCCCATTGGCTCGAATTGTCCAGCCCGTACGGCTCGTTGCCGCGGCTGCTGTTGACGCTCGGGTTGCAGGGCCGCAGCATGTGCAGATCGGAATACTGCGGCGCGCTCGTCGAGGTGTTGCCGTAGGACTCGGGCCAGGTGTGCTCGCGGTTCCAGGTGATGCCCGAATCCCACGTGCTGGGGACCGACTGGGCGTTGTACACCAGGATCACGTTGTTGGCGTTGTTGGGATCGCGATCGATCACCGGCAGCGCGAACCGCCCGTCGCCGTACGAGCGGCTGATGAAGCCGCTGCTCAGGATCGTCCGCAGATTGGCCTTGAGTGTCGCCCCGGTGCCCACCGCGCCGCTGTAGTAGCCCGCCGGAGGGTCGTACGCGTCGGCGCGCGCCGCCCCGGCCAGGACCGCAAGGACCACCGCCGCGGGTGCGGCGGCAACGACACAGCGACGTGACATCATCACGAATCCCTCTCTTCCGGCGGGGCACATGGCAATTCCGACGAGCTCCATTCTTTCACGAAGCGGGACAAAAGAGAAGAGCCAAACGCCGGTTTCGCGGAAACTTGCCACACGCAACCGGCGTGGCGGGCCCGAAAATGAAGAGGCCCCCTGTCGGGGGCCCCTTCGGAAGGTTCTCAGACGCTGATCGGCGGAGCCGATCAGCCGCTGTCCGTCATGCGAGCATTACGGGCAGATGAGGGCGTCGTAGGCCGTCGCGAAGACAGAGAAGTCGCTGTCGTCGGTCAGGGTGTCGGCGTTGAGGTCGCCGACCAGGTCGATGAAGTTGTTGTAGGCCTTGGCGAACACCACGAAGTCGGTGTCGTCCACGCCGAAGTCGCCGTTGAAGTCAGCGGGGCAGCCGGCGGACGGGCCGCGGTTGTCGCTGTCAACGGTGATCGAGGCGGTGAGCGACGAGCCGCGGGTGCTGCGGGCGCCCCAGCGGTCACCGGCGAACAGGGCGGTGCCCATGGTGATGGCCAGGTAGTACTCGTCGCTGGCGAGCGAGGAGCCGTTCTGGTTGTCCAGGGGCAGACCCAGGGTGGTGTGGCCGGCGTCGAGCGGAGCGGTGCCGCGCGACGACTGCACGCCGTAGGAGAGCTGGGCGAACGAACCGCCGCAGCCGAACGGACCGTCACCGCCGCCGTTGTTGTTGTTGAAGCCGGCGCCGGCGAGCGAGATGCTGGTGCCGTTGGCGAGGATGCCGTTGTAGTTGTAGAGGGCGAAGTTCCACTCGCCGACGATGTCCGAGCCGGGCTGGGTGATGTCGAGGTATTCGACATCGCTCAGGGGCGTCGAGCCGTCACGCTGATCCACCGCGCCGATCGTGGGGATCGGGTTGGTGAGACCGAAGCGGACCCAGCCCACGCCGCGGACGCGCACGTTGAGGTCCGACGCGACCTGCGGGCCGCCGAGCAGGATGCCCAGGTCGCCACCGGCCGGGAGGGTCGGGGAGACGGCGGGACCGGCCGCGAGGGTCTGCGGGTTGCCGTTGAAGTTGAGGCTGTAGTTCAGGTTTCCGGCGAGGCTGGCGGTGACCGCCCAGCCGTCACCGAAGCCCGAGCCAGCCGGAGCGACGACCAGGTAGTACTCGCCGGCCGGGAGGGTGCCTTCCTGACCGCTGTACTGCTCGCCGTTGCCGAAGCCGGGGCGACGGGCCACGCCGAACGAGTTCTGGAACGCGTTGTTATCGCCGGCGCTGGGCGGGGTGTCCGGACCGGAGCCGCGGCTCTCGCCGAAGCTGAACACCGCCGAGTCGGGGGTGTAGATCGCGAACGCCGTCGGCTGATCCGAACCCTCGGTGTCGATGTCCAGGAACTTCACGTTGGTGTAGTTGATATCCGAGGGGATATTGAACTTGTACCACTTGAAGGGGTTGGCCGGGGTGAGCGTGCCGGCGATCTGGTTCACGCCGTCGGGCAGCGCGCCGCCGCCGTCGTTCAGGCTCTGGGCCGGGATCGCGGGCGGAGCCTCGACCGCGCCGACGAGACCGAAGACGTAGCCGGTGAGCACGCCGGGGAACTGGCCCGCGGTCGGGAAGTTGTTGAGGCTCAGGTACGCGCGCTCGTTGAAGTTGGGCGACGTGCCGGCGCCGCTCTGGACCAGCGACTGACCCAGGAAGCTCGCGCTGAAGTTACGGTCGCGGCCGTACTGCACGTGGGTGTAGCCGGGCGAGGCCGAGGAACCGATCATCTGCGAGGCCAGGAAAGCCTCGGTCTGCGGTCCGGCGGGCGACTCGATCACCGGGGGGGCCGTGCCGGGGTTCTGGTCCACGAACTTGGCGTTCGTGTTCGTGCCGAAGAAGTACACCACGCGGCTGGTAGTGATGTTGGTCTGGAAGAGGTTCGTGCTCGTCAGCGGAGCCGTGCCGGGCGTGCCGGGCTCGACGATCGCCGCCTGCAGGACCAGCGCGCTGTCGCCAGCGGGCATGTCCACCGAGTTGGGGAGCAGGAAGAAGCCCGTGCGGGTGATGAAGCCCGGGCAGATGTTGGTGTCAAAGCCCGTCACCGTGAGGGTGTAGTAGGGCGTCGCGCCGGGGTTGATCATGCCCGAGCCGTCGCCGCTGAAGCCGGCGAAGTTCACGTCGGTCGGACGGTAGAAGGAGTAGCGCAGATCCCAGCTGGCGGTGCCGCCGACCAGGCCGTAGCTGTACTCCATGCCCGTGATCGTGCGGGTGCCGCCGTAGGACGGACCGTACACGCTGTTGGACAGGCTGATGTCGTCGAGGATGTGCGAGCACACGCCCAGCGTCGCGCCCGAGAAGGCGAACGAGTTGGACGAGTTGTTGTACACGATGACGTTGATGGTGGCGCGATCGCCGAACGTCCCCGAGGGGTTGTTCAGGCGGTGGGCCTCGCTGCCGCGGTCCACCAGCACCTTGCGGGCGTGCATGTTCGCCGTGCTATCCACTTCGCCGGCCTGGGCGACGGAGAACGTCGCACCAGCGGCACCCATAAGAACGAGAGCAAGCTTCTTCCGATCCATTGAGACACCTCCAAAAAAGTTTGCGCAAACAGACTGGACCATGTTCACTGACACAACCTCGTCGGTTGATTCGCGCGGATGTGAAGGCCGACAGCGACACGACCGCCTCGTGTCACCCAACGGCTCTCACATCAACGACTCGGAATCTCCAAAGTATCTCCCTGTGAATCTCCTCACGAGATTGCGTCCTTCGTCAAGATACATCCCCGCATAACCCCTGTCAATGCCTTTTCTTGCACAGGCCGGAAAACCGGGAGAATCAACCAGTTGCCCACACCTGTGGACAACTCCGTCACCCGCTCTCACGTCCGAGAACAAACGCCGCTCGTCCTTCCGCGGCACTGTTTGGCGCATCGGTCACCCGACCGCGACGCTCCACCCAATTTCCCACACATCCCATGGAATCACCCCAACCCGACCCGCCCCGTCGCGCCGATTTCACCCGCCGCGCCCCGTCCGACCCGCCAGCCATGCCCAACGTCGGGCCGCGGCACCCGCCTCACGGGCACGCGAACGCGCGATACCCCGCCGCGAAGATCACAAAGTCGTCGTCCGACGCCAGCCCGTCCGCGTTCAGGTCCGCCGAGCACGCGAAGGGCATCAGCACGTCGGCGCAATCCACCAGCGCGTACTGCTCCAGAAAGATCGCAAAGTCGCGGTCGTCGATCAGTTCATCCAGATTCAGGTCGCCGACGCACCGCGCCCGGGTCCGCAGATCCAGTTCGTCCCAGTAGAGCAGCGCCTGCTGGGCGCTGAACGGCATCGTCCCGGTGGAGCCGCCGATCGCCTGCAGCGAGAAGCCTCCGACGTCCGTCAGCCAGTGACCGCCCGCCGCCGCGATCTCGTCGTTCACCGCGAACGCGATCGCCCGCCCCTCCAGGTCCGCGATCACCGCGATCTTGTTCCACTCCGACGGGTCGAACGGCGTCACGTCGTACAGCGTGTTGATGGACGTGAATCCACCGCCCATCAGGTCGATCACCTGCTCGGTCCCCAGCGCGATGCCGCCGATCGTCGCGTTCGACGCATCGCGCAGATCGATCCCCGCCGCCGCCGGACGCTGATGCGCCCCCTGCGTCACGGACTTCACGTAACAGGACAGGATCACCACGCGGTCCAACCCGGTTCCCCGGTCCGAGCCGACGTCATCCGCCAATGCCTCCTGGCTGCGATGGCCCCACCGGTTCCGGTACGGCACGCCGTAGGTATCGATCAGCGACGTATCGAAGCGCACACCTTGTCCAGCACCGCGGCGGACCGAGGCCTGAACCATGAAGTAGTTGTACCAGTCCACCCACGGCCCGCGGCCGTTCAGGGCGCCGACGTCGTAGGCGTCGAATCCCTCCGACCACGGCGGCGTCACCGTTCCGGCCTGCGCGGCCGCCCCCGGCAACCCCAGCGCCATCGTTCCCGCAACCACCCTCGCCAGACTCGCGCCGCACCGACCCATGCGCCACTCCTTCCACCTTTGCCGTGCGCCCCCACCGTCCGCGGCAGGAACGCTACTGCCGCCGGATCATCCGATACGACTGCCGCCCCTTCGCATCCACCCCCGCGTGCCGCGACTCATCCATATAGAAGGAATAGTCCGCGGTCGTCACGTCGCCCATCGGTGACCGACGCACCGATCCGTCGAAGTATGCCATATTCGCGGCCTGGATGCCGTGCCACCATCCGTGCCGCGTCGGATTCTGATTGATGTACTCCGCCGTGTACCGCCCCGCCGCGAACGGCCCCGAATCGCCCAGCATCACAAACCGCGACGGCGTGGTCACGAGGTGCTGCGGCCCAAGCCACCACGCGAAGTTGCTCACCTTGTCGTTCGTCGGGTCCCAGACGCCGAAGCGGGACCCGGGCCTGCAGTACATCCAGTCGTTGGCCTCGTAGCTCGTCCCGAGCTGGTCGTACATCCGCGTCCCCCGCGCGCCGCCCGGCTTGCGGTCTCTGGGCGGTCCCACATGGACCCAGACGTTGGGCGTGTTGGTCACCGTGTCGCGCGATCCGTTGTCCAGCGGGCACTCAAATGTCGGACTCGCCGCCTCGATCGCCCGCGTTCCGGCGATGTACACGTTCACCGGGCGTTCCGCGTCGGCGATCGCCAGTGGGACGTTAAAGCCCCCGTCGGCCGTGCGTCCGTACCAGTGCACGCCGCCGTGCGACCACAGCACACTGGAGTCCAGGCCCGACGGCGTTCCCGGCGGCCGCGCCAGCCCGGGCGTGAGCCATCTGGCGATCACCTCCGACCGCGGCACCGGAAACACCCGGAAGTCATTGATGTACGCGTGCCACGCCGTCACCTGCTGCTTCAGGTTCGCCTGACACTTGAGCTCGAATCCCCGCGACCGCGCCGACTTCAGCCCCGGCACCAGCATCGACATCAGCACCGCGATCACCGCGATGGCCACCAGCAGCTCGATCAGCGTGAATCCCCTCGAGCGTCGCATCGAGAGGGAGTATCGCATGTTTGTCAACCGCGTGCTCGGGTGCCGCTGCTTGACCGGATCGGCGGTCAAGCAGTGCGGGAACCCACAACCTCGTCGCAGCCGCACGGCTCCGCAGGCGCCACCAGTCCGCGGCTGCTCGGAGCCACGCGACTGGTGCGGTCTGAAACGAGGACGTCCATCCTCGGTGCAAGCATCGGTCGCGCCGCAAAGCCAGCGGACCAGAAATCCTCCAGGGCACCACCAACCCGGCGTTGCTCCGAGCTCACTTCCGCAGCATCACATACACCGCGCTGGCGCGGAACTTGTCCAGCAGCCCCGTCGCGTGGTACCGCCGGTTCCACGCGAACAGCCGCGACAGGACGCCATCGACGTGCGTGGACCAGGTGCTGTTGAACGGCCAGACCCCCAGCTTGGTCGACGCCACGACCCAGGGCCGGAAGACCACCGGGCGCTCCTGCTCAACCCGCAGACCCGCATCGGCGATGATCCGACGGAAGACCGCCAGCGGAATACCGCGCTCGTGCTTGGTCAGCCCCTGCCGCGGCTTGCGCCAGTCGCCCATGCTCACGCACGGCTCGCGGATCAGCGCGTAGCCGCCCGGCATCAGCACCCGCGCGAACTCCTTCACCACGTGCGACACATTCGGCACGTGGTGCAGCACCGCGAAGCACGTGATCAGGTCCACGCTCGCGTCGGGGAACGGGATATCGCCCGACGGCTGCGGCTTCACCCACGTCGCCGGCACGCCCTTCACGTTGTCGCGCACGAACGCGTCCGACGGGTCCATGATCGTGATCCGATCGACCCGGCGCACCGGCTCGATCAGGGGAGACAGTTCCTCCCCATACGCGGCCCCGAAGCCCAGCGCGTGCGTGAAGTGCTTGTCCTTGGGCAGACGGGCGAACCCGTGGGCGATGTTGATGGCGTGGTAGGGATACCGGTACGTGCTCACGTCCTTGGCGCCAAGGTCCGCGTACCCCTCCTTCTCGTCGGCGTACCAGCGGGCGATCTGCTCGGGCGAGAAATCATCGCCGTAGAGGCGTTCTCCGCGGAGGCAGGCTTCGATCTCGGCGTTGGAGGCAAGCTGGGTCATGGACCCTCCATCAGAACATGCGGAAGCGGCGGCGGCAAGGTGAGGAACTGTACCGGCCGCGTCAATGTTGCAAGACGCGTCCGGGAACCCTGGTAACGCCCAGTGCCATCAGTCCGCCGGCTCGGCGTTGCGACGGATGCTCCGCAGCCCACGCGCGAAACTTCCAGCCGCACCAGTCGCGCGGCTCCGAGCCGCAGCGGACTGATGGCACCTTTCCGAACCTTATTCCCACGCCACCTGTTCCCACGTCATCTGGGCCCCATCGAGGCAACCCATCTCCGATCGCCGATAATGGAGCATGGAGGCAACGCAGCCCGTTCCCATCAAGAGCACCTGGGGCCCGTTGGGCAACGTCGTCCGCGTGCTGTGGATGATCGTCGGCCGCACCCTGCTGCGGGCCAGCTTCGACGGCAGCGATGCCTACCGCTGCTGGGTGCTCCGCCGCTTCGGGGCCAAGGTCGGCCGCAACGTCCGCCTCGCCCGCTCCTGCCGCATCGAGATCCCCTGGACCCTCGACATCCGCGACAACGTCCACGTCGGTGAGCGCTCCATCCTCTACTCGCTCGGCCCCATCGAGATCGGTGAGGGCTCGATCATCTCTCACTTCGCGCACCTCTGCGCCGGCTCGCACGACTTCTCCAAGCGCACCTTCGACCTCACCAAGCCGCCGATCGTGATCGGCAAAGGCTGCTGGATCGGCCCCGACGCCTTCGTCGGCGGCGGCGTCACCGTCGCCGACGGCGCGGTGCTCCTCCCGCGAGCCTGCGCGTTCAAGAACGTCCGCGCGGGCGCGGTGATCGAGGGGAATCCGGGGAAGGAGATTCACAGTGGCACAGTGTCATAGTGGCCGAGTGGCACAGTGCGTCGAACTGTCGCTCGGTGCATCGAACCGCCTTCACCTGTGCCACTCCGCCACTGCGCCACTCTGCCACTCACGATGACCCAGTCCCCCACCATCCGCGCTCTGCTCTGGCGCCGCCTCGGCGCCAAGCTCTTCTACATCTCCTTCCACAACTGGTACGGCGTGCGCAACGCCCTGCTCCGCGCGTTCGGCGCGAGCGTCGCGCCCACCAGTCGCGTCCGCCCCAGCGCGACCATCACCGAGCCGTGGAACTTCGCCATCGGACACGAAAGCTCCGTCGGCGATCTCGCGTACATCGACAGCCGCGAGCAGGTGACGATCGGTCAGTTCTGCACCGTCAGCCAGCACACCCGCCTGCTCACCGCGCTCGACGAAGCAACCCCCGCCGCCGCCAGCGCACTCGCCAGCGCCCACATCCAAACCCGCGGCCCGATCACCCTCGAAGACGACACCTGGGCCGCCGCCGAAGCCATGATCCTCCCCGGCGTCACCGTCCGCACCGGCTCCATCATCGGCGCCCGCGGCACCGCCCGCAGCGACCTCGAGAACTGGTCCACCTTCGGCGGCGACCCGCTGCGAAGACTGGGGACGAGAGCAAAGCCGACGACCTAAGCCCCGCGCCTCCTCTCCCCGCCTGCGGGGAGAGGACGACTCGATGCAAAGCATCGAGTCAGGTGAGGGGATTGCGGGTACCTGAACACAACAACCATCCGAACCCGCCTCACCCCTCCCCGGTCTCGCTCCGCTCGCCCACCCCTCCCCGCTCCCCAGTGCGGGGAGGCGCAAATGCCCCTCGATCGCCGTACCCTTCCTCGTTCGCCCCGGCATCCATTCGGAGCCCTCACGCGAACGCCACCGGATGCCCCACTTGTCTACCTCTTCGAACCGCACTCCTTCCACCGCCGCCCCCAAGGTCGCGATCGTCGGCTCCGGCCCCGGCGGCCTCGCCTCCGCCGTGCTGCTCGCCGCCAGCGGTGCCAAGGTCACCGTCTTCGAGTCCCAGCCCGTCATCGGTGGCCGCACTGCCCGCATCACCAGCACATCACCCAGCGGCGACGCGTACCACTTCGACACCGGCCCGACGTTCTTCATGATGCCCTATGTACTCGAGGAGGTCTTCGCCGCGGCCGGTCGGCGCATGGCCGATTACGTCAAGCTCGAGCGCCTCGACCCGATGTACCGGCTGGTGATCGGCCGCCAGGGCCGCGAGCCGCTCGTGCTCGACACCACGCAGGACATCGACGCGATGTCCAAGCGTCTCGGCGCGGTCTACGGCCCCGACGGCGAGGCCTTCCCGCGCTTCATCGCCGACAACCGCTACAAGCTGCGTCACAGCGAGAGCATCCTCCGCAACCCGATGCGCACGCCGCTCGACCTGTTCGCCAAGAACACCTGGCTCGACACGCTCAAGGTCGCGCCCGTGCTGCAGCCGCATCTTTCTGTACATCAGCTCCTCGGCAAGTACTTCAAGGACCCGCACGTCAAGCTCGCGGTCTGCTTCCAGAGCAAGTACCTGGGCATGAGCCCCTACGAGTGCCCCAGCCTCTTCACCATCCTGCCGTTCATCGAGTACGAATACGGCATCTGGCATCCCATCGGCGGCTGCAACGCGCTGATGCAGGGCCTCGCCGCCGTCGCCACCGAGCTCGGCGTCGAGATCCGCACCTCGTCGCCCGTTGAGAAGGTCGAGTTCGAGGGCCAGAAAGCCACCGGCGTCTCCATCGAAGGCGACAGCACCCGCCGCCTGCACCGCTTCGATCACGTCGTTATGAACGCCGACGCCGCGTGGGCGCTCAAGAACCTGATCCCCGACAGCGTCCGCGCCAACTCCGGGCGCACCTACAGCGACAAGACGCTCGACTCCCGCCGCTACTCGTGCTCGACGTTCATGCTCTACCTCGGCGTCGAGAACACCGCGGACGCCAAGGTCCAACTGCCGCACCACACGATCTGCATCGCCGACGACTACGAGAACAACCTCAAGCAGATCACCAGCACCGGCGAACTGCCGCAGAACCCGAGCGTGTACGTCTGCAACCCCAGTGCGCTCGACCCGACGCTCGCGCCGCCCGGCCACAGCGCGCTCTACGTGCTGGTGCCGATCACCAACCTCAAGAACTCCGACGCCAACGGCGTGGACTGGGAGCAGGAAAAAGCCAAGTACCGCGAGATCACGCTCAACCGCCTCGACCAGCTCCTGGGCGAGAAGCACCTGGGCAAGAACTTCCGCCAGCGCATCCGCACCGAAGTCATGTACACCCCCAAGACCTGGGAGGGCATGAACATCAACTTCGGCGCCACGTTCAACCTCGCCCACAACCTCGGCCAGATGCTCCACAAGCGCCCGCAGAACAAGCTCCCGTTCGCCGAGAACGTCTACCTCGTCGGCGGCGGCACCCACCCCGGCAGCGGCCTGCCCACCATCTTCCTCTCCGCACAGATCTCCTCGCGCCTCCTCTGCGAAGCCAGCGGCCTGCGCTACGCCGGCGACTCGCCCTCCAACCCGACCTCCCCCACCACGCCCCCCACCTCGTCCCACACCGCCGCACCGCACGCACACGCCAACGAACCGGCGATGGCCAACGCCTGAGCCGGCGACGCGAGCGGGCGCGATCAACAGGTGTCCTTACAAGGTGTCCTCACAAGGTGCCATCTCAAGGTGCCATCAGTCCGCCGGCTCTGCGGCGCGACTGATGCGGACCGAAGCAACACCACGACCGCACCAGTCGCGCGGCTCCGAGCAGCGGCGGACTGGTGGCACCGAGCGATGCGGTACCAGTCCCACACCTCGCTCCGCACAACAGCGAGCCGGGGCGTCCTCGCCCCGTGCGCAACAGGCGATCGGTGCACTGTGATCGTTCCCGATCGAGATCACGGAGATCTCCGCCCCGAGATCCAACCAGATGCGCTCAACGCTCGTCGCGAACGGCGTGTTGATGCGACACCGCGCGCCACGACGCCACAGCGCCGGGGCGCGGACGCCCCCGGCTCGCGCACGCGATCGATCGGAACCCGTTGCGTCCAACCCCCCAAACCGCATAAACGGATCACGGAGCCAAAGAGGCCGGGCCCGCCCTGTTTCCCGGCCCCCAACCCATCCCGATCCGCCGGAAATCGCGCCCTTGCCTGCAATACGCCCCGCCGCCGACCGTTCCTCTAGCGGTGTGGAACTGCAATCAGGTCCCTCGCGGGAATGGAGTAAGCATCATGGCTCGTTTCAACAAGATTCTCACCGTCGCAGCCCTCGTGCTCATCAGCGGCACCGCTCTCGCCGAGCCGCCCGCTGACAAGAACACCGAACCCGCGCTCCGCGGCCCCGCCGTCCGCGATGGCGGCGTGCCCGGCATGCGCCGCCACTTCGGCGACGAAGGCAACATGCAGGGCCGCATGGCCAACCGCATGCCGCCCCACGTCTTCATCCGCGCCCTCGAAGCGGTCCGCGGCGACAACGTCGATGAGGACGTCCGCCTCACCCCCGAGCAGGACCAGAAGATCCGCGCCATCATGGATGACTTCCGCGCCTCTATGCAGAAGTTCCACGAAGAACACAAGGCCGAGTTCGAGGCCATCCGCCCCCGCCGCGGCGACAGCCAGGGCCCGCGCCCCGAGGGTGAACGCCGCGAGGCCGGCGGCCCCGAAGGTCGCCCCGCCGGTCCCAACCCCGACGGCCAGCGCCGCCAGCAGTTCCAGGAACTGATGGCCAAGGCGCCCAAGCCCGAAGACGCGCAGGCCGCCGTCTTCAACGTGCTCACCGACGCCCAGAAGCCGCTGGTGCAGGCCCGCCTCGAAGAGATCAAGAATGACATGGCCGAGCGCCGGCTCGAAGGCCCCGCCCGCGAATACGCCAAGCGCCAGATCGAGCGCGGCAAAGGTGGCCCGCGCGGCAAGGGCGGACCCGACGCCCAGCGCGGCGCCTTCAACCCCGACAACCTGCCGCCCAAGCTCAAGGAAAGGCTCGACAGCATGACGCCCGAGG
>ERZ1066130.274-NODE-274-length-22557-cov-15.791219_pt1 | contig 22557 bp, 21 predicted proteins | sample MGYA00382777_ERZ1066130 | MGnify/ENA primary metagenome ERZ1066130 (study PRJEB33369, sample SAMEA5778360) | biofilm metagenome | biome: Industrial cooling water; feature: Water cooling tower basin; material: Biofilm | place: United Arab Emirates | collected...
CATCTACCCGGGCCAGACTCGAAACCTCTCCGCCTCCGCCTTCGCCACCGGCAGCCGCCCGCTCGACTACCGCTGGTTCCGCTCCGGCCGCGGCCTGAGCGACAACGCAAATTACCTCGGCACCCAGAGCGACACCCTCTCGATCACCTACAACCTCGGCGACGATGTCGCCGGCACGTACACCCTCGGCGCGTTCGAGAACGGCGGCTGCGGCGCACGCGTCAGCGAGACCGCGATCATCTCCGTCGCCTGCAACCCCGCCGACGTCGCCAACACCGACGGTGACCCCTTCCCCGACCTGGTGATCGACAACGGCGACTTCGCCCTGTTCTTCACCGCCTTCTTCGCCGACCCCGGCGACCCCCTGCACCTCAACGCGGACATCGCCAACACCGACGGCGAAACCGCGCTCGACGGCGCCGGCCCGGACGGCACCGTCGACAACGGCGACTTCTCCGCGTTCTTCACCTACTTCTTCACCGGCTGCTGATCGCCATCATCGAGTCTCGCCGGCTCCGGGTCACTCGGCACGCTGCGCCGAGTCGCCATCGCCCGCGCGCCCGCACTCCGGACACACACCGCCCCGCAGCCCGCGCAGGTCATATCCGCACGTCCGACACATCCACTTCATCCGCTGCGCCGCGGCGTGAAACAGCACGCCTCCGCGCACCATGCACGCCAGCACATACACCCCCGCCGACACGCCCACGCTCAACTCGGGCCCCATCGTCGTCGGCGTCATCCGCCCGGCCATGAACGCCGCGAACAGCGTCACCGGCGCGATCCACGCCAGCCCCATCACGATCCGCCCGTGCCAGAGCGCAAAGATCATCGCCGGGCTGCACAGCACCCCGATCCCGCCGCCCACGAGCGCCGCAACCCCGTACATCTCACCACGCCCAAGCCCCATCTGCGCCGCAACGCCGAACCCGACGCCACAAACACACGACACCCCCGCACCCGCCGCGGCACGCCGCCACCGACTCGACATCACACGGTCATCGTCCTCCATCGCAGCCTCCACGCACGCCCGCTCGCATTCGCCCGCACTTGCCCGCTCGCTGCGTTCGCCGCTACTTGCTCCGTGAGACCGTTCGAACCGTCAACTCCGCCAGCACCGGGGCATGGTCCGAACCGATGTTCTCCAGCACGCGCATCGAGCGCACACCAAGCCCGCCCCCGACCAGCACCTGATCGAGCCCGATCGCGCCGAGCCTGGCCAGCGGCCCGGCATTCATGGGCCAGGTTCCGCCCAGCCCGACACCCGCCACTTCGTGCGCACTGCCAAGCCCCGCATCGCGCAGTGCCCGACCGTGAGCGCTCGCCCAAGTCGCGTTGAAGTCCCCGGCAAGCACCAAGCGTTCGCCCTCGCCCAGGCGCTCGCGGGCGAACTCCGCAAGCGCCGCGGTCTCGGATCGCTGCAACCGAAAGTAGCCGATGCTCACCGGCGGCAGCAGATGAACGTTCACCACCCGCACCGCCGCACCCGAATGCTCCACCACGAACGACTGCTGAGGATTCATAATCCGCGGCGAGAGATACGCCCGCTCATCACGCATCTCCAGCGTTGAGAACGACGCCTGCCCGAACGCGTCATTCTGTGCCCAGACCATCGCGTGCGGGAACATTGCGCGCAGCCGTTGCCCGTACCTCGTCTCCGCCGCGTCGGTCCACTCCTGAATCAGCAGCACATCCGGCCGCTCCCGTTCGATCACCGCCATCACACGATCAACATCCGCTCGCGAATACAGAACATTCATCGAGAGCACGCGCAGCGCGGCGGGCTCCTCGATCTCCGTGCCCGCCGTCACCGCCCGCAACCCCTGCCCCGCGAGCGTGCCAATCACACCCCAGCCGCACCACAGGCTCAGCAGCAGCGCCGCCAGCGCCATCCGCCAGCGTCGCGTCAGCAGCGCAAAGCCAACCACCGCCGCAATAGCGACGCCCGCGTGCATGGCGAACGTCTCGATCATGAACGCGACCCATGACACAGCAACCCACACGGTCCCCGTCTCGTCCAGCCTCGCGGGCCAGCACGCGGCGAATGCCATCCCGCCCGACGCTGCACCCACCGCGACCCACCCGAGCGCGGCGATGATGCGCAGCGGTCGCTCGCGCTTGCCTGCGCCGCGTACATCCCTCGCCGCAGAGCTTGCCGGCTTTGCCGCATCGTTGCGTACCCCGCCGTCGGCACCCGTATTGACTTCCATGCTTCCAGCCTATCACACCATCTGGGCGATCCACTCGGACGACCAGCGGAAGCACGACGCCCCAAGGCGCACGCTTCGCGCTGGGCCCATCACGCCGATGACCGCTTGGACAAGACCGACCGATCGTGCAGCCGCCGAACGCATATCCCCGCGACCAGCGCCGTCGCAACATACGCCGCCACCGCAAGAAGCACCCACATCAACGGATCATCGCCCGCGCCGCCCCTGCCCCCGCCCCTGCTTCTGATCCTGCGTCCGCTCCCGCGCCGCCACCGCCTCAACACATTGCAGCGCCCACTGTCCACGACAACCCGCATCTCCTCTCGATGACTCGTTGCCTCCTGCCCTGATGCCCCTCTTCCAAGTCCTCCAGGAACGTGGCGCCGTTTCGCACTCCTTGCCGTGCTACCGGCTCGAAGGGCTTGAGGGGGGTGGCGACGAACCGGCGCGTTCTTGATTGAGCGCTCGCCTCGCGCGGAATCGGCTCCTCGATCGGATGTCCCGTTCCACGCTCCCTTTGGTCATGTACAATAACACGCTCGCGACCCTTCACTCGCGCACGAAAAGGATGCTGATCGCACATTCGTCGGTGTGAGTCTCGTCGCGGCGCGGAGTCGAGTCCATGAGCAGCGCGATTCATACTGATACCCCCGCGGCCCCGGAGTATGTCTCGGACGCGACGGTTTGCGTCAGTTGTGGGTACAGCATCGCCGGGCTTCGTGTCGACGCGAAGTGCCCCGAGTGCGGCACTCGGCTGGAGCGGTCGATTCCTCGACTGCACTACTTGTCGCTATCGCCGCGGGCTCGCGCGTGGATGATCACGGGCCTGAACACCATGCTCGTTGTGGTCATCGCGACGATCGTGCTGAGAGTCTTTGAAATCCTTACCGTGTTCGAGCCGAGCGATTATGTCTGGCGCTGGGCGGGTCGGGAGTACTGGGCTTTGAGCATACTCAGTCCCGCCCTGATGGCCATTCATCTTTTGGGGGCGTTCCTCTTCGCGACAACGCCCATCGGTATCGGCGCTCACGCGGCCGCCGACAGCGGGCGGCGCTCCTTCAGGCTCATCACCGTTGCCATGGCCACTGTCCTTGGTATCGTCGTCTACCTCCACATCCTCAGGAGCCTTGGTGCCAGCTCTCCGAGGTTTCCGAATGACCGCGACGGCCAGGTGATCGCGATATCGGTGATCGTGTTCATTCTTCAGGTTCTCTTGATGGCGCACATCTGGGCTACGTGCCGCTACTCGGTCTGGGTGTTCCGTTGCGTCGCTGATGTGGCGGGTGCGCGATGGGCCGGACGTCTCCGCTGGTTGTTGCCGGCCATTCTCCTAGGCGGTCTGGTCGGGGGCATGCTCATTGTGATGAACAAGGCCTTGATCACATCGCTCGGGATCATGGCACCGCCGCCGGTGGGCGTGCCGAATCCCAACGACGAGCTGATTCCGATCTTGTATCGCACGGTCGCGTTGGTGTCGCAGCTGCTCGCGGCGGTGCTGCTTTGGCTGCTGCTCAATCGTCTCCGCCTGCGAATGGCCACGGTCGAAGGCGCGAGTCTGCAGCGCTCGGCGGTTGCATGACGCTCGCACCGGGGGCGTGGCACCGTTTGTACTCTTTGACCTGCCACCGGTTCGGCGGGCTTGAGGGGGGTGGCGACGAGCCGGTGCGTTCTTGCTCCAGCGCTCGTTCAACACTGACTCGGCCCCTCGATCGACTGTCCAGCCGCACCGACCCCCGCCAAAGCTCGTGGAGTCGGTGGCACGAGGCCGGTGCCACGCTCCCGGCCGGACTTCGACGAGCTGACCCAGCAGATCGTACCTATGCAGCCAACGGTCGCCGTCGTTAAGCACGCCCCAATCGACCGGAGCTGCGCCCGCTGTCGGAGATCGACCAACGGAATCACCTGCCCGTCGCGGCCACGACGAAAACTCTCAAGGGCCAAAGGGACTGTTCGACGATGCCGCTCGGGCTGAAGCCAATTCAGCGATACGGATTGCCGTCCGCATAGGGCCTTAGGTCGCCCACAAGAACATCATCCGCCCTCACAACAGCTTCAACGCCGCCTGCAATGCTAACGTCAATACAATCGTCATGCACAAGAAAGCGAATGTCTGACGGAAATTCACACATACTCACCCGCCTAACGTCAGTACTACGAACTACTCCGACTTGCAGTGTGAGTGATAGTTGATTGAAGCCTGCCCAGTGCCTCGGGGGACTTGGAGGAAACTCCCTCATCACGCACGCGATATTGATATATACAAAACTGTCGCACTTGAACCCAATTGAAGTTACCCGCACAGTTTCAAATGACGGGACGCCATTATATATTCTCAGCAAAAACGGATCATAGTATACCTTACCTGGCACTATTGGCTCCTTCCGCACGACCCGAAGAAGTAATGCGGCTGCGTCCCGGGCGCAGTGCCGTGCAGCCTTTTTCCGTCTGGTCGCACGTTCAAGTGAGGCCCGACGGTTCCGCCGTCGATAAACTGGTGTCGTGCTCCATGGTCCTGAATCACGATCTTGGGCCGATCAAACTCGTGCTCGCGGGCCATGATCGGTCGCCCGTCGGGGCCGATGCGTTTATTGCCATTTTGATCTTTAAGCGGAGTCCTTGTCACGCTGTCCGGATGCTGGTTCATCGGAATCCCCGCATCTCTCTTTGCCTGGCGGAAGGCACCGTTTCGGCCGCACTCCGCGTTATGCCCCTCAACCCCGATCGACCCGACGAAGTACCGATGCTCGGCATCGACTTCGAGGTTGTACACCTCCTGCTGGCCCCGGCAGCGGGCCAGGCTCTCGACGATCGCCCAGCCGTCCGCCGTGCGGACACGCTCGCCGGGTGTCGGGTCTCCCAATGGTACATACTCGCCGCGGTCTTCGCTGAAGATCGGGTGGTCCGCCGTGCCCGTGAGGGTGTCGGCCACGCCGGCGAGCGTGAGCGGGACGATCCCGGAGCCCGAATGATGTGCCACCGGGCGGTCGGCTCAGAGCGTCTCTGCTAGCTCTTGGAAGCCATCAGCGAACCGGTCAAGCTCATCGCTGAGCATTGCTGTATCAATAGCAAGCTTGCGCTTGCGCATCAGCGGCTCGAGTACTGCGGGTACGGCTCGAACGCGGCGAGCGAGAACGGCCGCGATCTCGCGGTTGGTCTTGCCTTCCCAATCGCGTTCCCAGAGCAGAATGTCGACACTCACCCATTCGCGGCTTCGGGCGAACTTGACATTCTCAACCGGCTGTCCCTCAAATACGACAACTTCACCGCTAACCCTCAGAATCAGCGACAACTGCCTTATTCGAGTGTCAAGGCTATGAATCGGAACCCTTGCACCGGCCGGCTTCATGGCGCGCATGAAGACGGGAACTACAGCATCGTCCGCTGCGCAGCCACCGAATTGACCTGCGATCTCAATCTCCGCTGTCATCTGCCGCTCACGATCTCCTGTCGATGGGGACTCTGGGTGTGTCACCTGTTGGCCCTCTATTACGAGCCGGTGCGTTCTTGCTCCAGCGCTCGTTCAACACGGACTCGGTCCCTCGATCGGCTGTCTAGCCGCACCGACCCCCGCCAAAGCTCGTGGAGTCGGTGGAGCGGAACCGGCGCCATGCTCCCACGCCGCACCCTCCAACACACTCCCATGCTCTGAATTGGACCTATATCCGCTTGTGCTTTGAATTCTGCTCCTCAAGGTGTGAATGAGTACCCCCGGAATTCACCGACCAACCGATTGGTCTTCTGCATGCTTGAGCGTTGGAACACGACTTTTACCGGCTGAACGCGGGGCGCTGGCCCAGGAATAAGGAGCTCGCCTTGCGCTCGAAGTCTCCCGGTGTAATACACGCCGTTGCTATCCCGCGGCCACAACACCACCAGAAACTCCAGTTCCATGTCCTTCGGCTCGAACAGAGCGAGGACTGACCTCCAGTTCTCCCCAAGGACGGGTTTGGCGTCATAGGGTGACAGCCGATCGATCAACGCTCCGGATGTTTGGCCCGGGGCACTCTGGCCACTTCCCATGATGCTCAGCAGCCCCTTCGGCGTGCGCAACCGTCCCACCGAGCGATCGATTGTGGGAGTCAAGAAGCCATCGATCTGGAATGGAACAGGGTGCCACCCCGCATGAGGGCCCACGATCGCCGTGAGGAATGAAGGCTGGCGAACCGACACATTTTCCGACACCTCGCCGAGTACCCCCGGCTGGTGTGCCCCGACATAGATGATTCCGAATCGACTCTCAAGATACCTGCACGCGAGTTCATCATCGAGCAGACCGTAACCAACGGAGCGCAGGAGAAACGACTCCGCAGCGCTATCAAGCGCTCGCGTCAGCGCGATCCTCGCCACGCGTTCCGCGAGCTCGGGCTCCTTCCACGCCGCGTCAACAGGCTCAAGGTCGTCCGAATCCCGGCAGAGCGTATAGGAGTACACATGGAACCACCGTCCAGGTTGCCCCTCGACCGTCATCTCTAGGCGCATCATCGCCCGCTTGACAGACAGGGGCGACTTCCACGCGGCGAGCTCTGATGCCGACATGTAGTAGCCGCCGACGCCGCCGAAGATCGCCGCCAGTCCGCACCCGCTCGCCAGCGCAAGCATCCGCCGCCGAGCCCTCACCGCCCTCGTCGATCCCGAGATGCCCCCACACTCGACACACCTTGGCCTCGCTTCGTCCGCGATCAGAGTCGGATGCCCGCAGTGATGGCACACTCCACGACGCGCCCGCGATCGAATCCGATACCACATCCACCCAAACCACGGCATCCCAATCGCCACAATGCCCGCCGCAACGAGAACGAAGTAACCGACAAAATCGAGTACGTACGACTCCGTGTACACGGTACTGACCACGCGAGCACTCCCGATCATCGATACTTCGTCAACTTGTCATCGGGCGATCGTACCCACACCAGCACTCACCGCACCACCCGCTTGAAGCGCACCACGCCCACACGATCTCTCCTCTTCTATCGTCTATCTAATATCATTCGCTCTCACTTCTCTGTCTTCACGCTCCCCCTCTCCCCCTCTTCTTCGCGCCCTCGCGCCTTCGTGCTCCTCCCCTCACTCTGCCGCTTTCGGATCCGCTCCGCGCTCGATCGCTTCGATCTCCTTGATCCGTCGCGCGTGACGGCCGCCCTGGAACGGCGTCGACAGCCACGTTTCGGCGATCTTCTCGATCAGCCGCTGCCCGAGCAGGTCCGCCGAGAGGCACAGCACATTCGCGTCGTTGTGCGATCGGCTCACCTCGGCGCTGAGTTCATCGTGCACCACCGCCGCGCGAACGCCGTGCACCTTGTTCGCCGCGATGCACATGCCGATCCCCGTGCCGCAGATCAGCAGCCCGACATCCGCCTGCTTGGCCGCGACGGACTTGCCCACGGCGTGCGCCGGGATCGGATAGTCGCACGGCTCGCCGTTGAGCGATGAGTGCAGGCTCACCTCGTGGCCCAGGCTCTTGAGCCGGTCCACCAGCAGTCGTGCCGAGTGTGCTCCGCGGTGGTCCGCGCCCAGTGCGATCTTCATGTGTCCGCTCCATCGCCGCGACGTTCGGCGGCGTCGAGTTCATCAAGCCTCTGTCCGATCAGCACCTTCATCTGCCGCGCCAGCGCGTCATACTCGCTCCGCGGCCCGCCGATCGGGTCGGCAATATCCGCCCCGCTCGGATCCAGCAGGTGCACCTTCCCACGCGCCAGCGGATCGAGGCTCAGCGCCTGACGCAGGTGCGTGCCGGTCATGACATACACCGCCTCGGCTCGCGCGATCATGTCGCGCGTCGCGTGCTTCGAGCGCGTCGCGCCGGGCCAGGCGATGCCCAGTTGCGCCACCGCGTCGACACCCTCGCGCGTCGGCGGCTGGCCATCCATCGCCGACAGCCCCGCGCTCTGCGCCACCGTCGCGTATCCGTCGCCCGCCGCGCGACGCGATGCCAGATCCGTCGCGATCGCCTGCGCCATCGGGCTGCGGCACGTGTTGCCGGAACACAGGAACAACACAACACGCTCCATCCGCCGATGGATGTACGCGCCGTCCATCGCCCCCTGACGCTCGATCACGTATCCGCCCGCGCTCGGCAGCCGCACCAGCGTGCTGCCGCGCCCGATCCGCGGCGGCGGCTCTTCGATCACCGCCCCAACCTCCACACCGCTCTGCGTGATGGCCCGCCGCGCCTGGTCGATGTTCCGCGCCGGCTCGCTCGCCGATAGCAGCCCCTCGCCCACCATCGCTCCGACCGCGGCGAGTTGTGCGATGTGCTCCGCATCGCTCACGCGCACCATCACCGCGCGGCCGTCATCGATCACGCCCGGCGCCACCCGCAGCCGTTCGCGCAGCGCGGCCATCTCCGGCGCATTCCGCTCGACCACCAGCGTCACCGGCCCCGGCGCGAGCCGTCGCAGCGCTCGCTCACCCGCGGGCGGCATCGCGCCGATCGCCGCGATGGCCGCGGCGACAGTTGGGGCGTGCCACGCCGAGGGCGCGGCGGAATCGGCCGAAGGTGCCAGCAGCCGCCGCGCGGCCCGCAGCCGTTCGATCGCCGCGGGCGATGAGCCGAGAGCGAAGAGGCCGAAGACCGTCTCGGTCGGCGCGACGACCAGTTGCTCCGCGGCTAGAGCGCGGGTGGCCCGGGTCAGGGCGTCGGAAGGGGCGGGTTGGCTGGAGAGGTTGAGCACTGAAGGTGAGTATCGACGAGGAAGGGGTGCGGTTCAATCCGAGGAAAGGCGCGATTGGTGGGATGTGGACTGTTTGGGAAATGTTCCACGTGGAACAATGCACACGGAGGGTAAGGGTTCGATGCGGGATAAAGGGTAGGTGTTTACGTGTGCATCGGGGTGGTTGATCGTGCGTACGGGTCCGCGTGCGGAAAAAGGAAGAATGGAGTGCATGCGGAATGGTGTAGACTTTCGGACGTTGGGCGTTTCGGCAGGTTGGGCGTCGGGGTGCGCCCGGCGGAAGGATGGATCACCAAGGGGTGAATGTGCGAATAGAGAGCAGTGGCGGGTGTTTGTGCGCGCCATCACGCTTTGGGGACCTGGGTTGGGGGTGATGGGGGCGTGGGGGAGGGGATTGAAAGATGAAGGGTCACGAAATGGTCAAGGAGCAGATCATGCCGGCGGGAATGAACAACGGGGTGTGCGTCGGGGTGTGTGGTGGTGCCGGGCGTGGTGGCTCTGATCAGCCGCGGGCGGGCGGTGCGCGGGCGTTTACGCTGGTTGAATTGCTGACGGTGCTGATCATCATGGGCGCGGTGCTGGCAATTCTGCTGCCCGCGCTGGGCGGCGTGCGGAACGCTTCGCGGCGTACGGCGACGATGAATCTGATGAACTCGCTGAGCAACGCGGCGAGCCAGTTCAGCCTGAGCGAGGATCGCAAGGGTGTGCCGGGGTACTTCTCGCAGGTGCTCATGGGCTCTGCGGAGAACGGCGGCAACAGCAACGACGGCCCGGGCGCGCCGACGGGGCGCGGGTTCACGAACATGGACAACATCCTGCTGGATCTTGCCGGCGGGATCACGAGCGAAGCGCGGAACCCGCCGACGAATCCGTGCAGCGAGACCGATGCGGTGCTGCAGGTCGGGCCGACGGCCGCGGCGACGGTGAACGTGCGGCTGTCGACGATCGGCAGCCCGCGGAAGAATCTCGGGACGGGCACGGTGACCAGCGCGTACTTCTCGCCGGAGACGACGGGTTTTGTGCGGCAGTGCTTGCCGCAGGTTCCGACGCGTGCGTCGGATTGGGCGGACCATCTGGCGTTGCCGTCGCTGGTTGATGCGTGGGGGAACCCGATCCTGGCGTGGGTCAAGGATGAGCGGGCCCAAGACAGCGATCCGATCGCCGCGGTCGCGAGCGATCCGGCGAACCTTGATACGCGGGCGAGCTTTTACTGGAACAGCAACAGCGCGTTCCTGAAGAGCCGCGGGCTGGGGCGTGGCTCGCGTGATCAGTTCATCCCGCCGGGAGCGGTGGACACCGACGACCACAGCCTGCTGGCGGGGAACGTGGGCGCTACGGAGCGGGAGAGCACGATGGCGGTGCTGCTGGGCCGCCCGGGCATCGCGCGCTCGGGACAGGCGACGGTTCCGTCCGGCCCGCGCGGATCGATCGTGTTTCACAGCGCCGGAGCGGACGGGTACTACCTCGGTGCGCAGGACATCGGCGGCCGTCAGCGCGTGGGCTCGCGGAGCAACGCGCGGCTGGTGTATAGCGCGCAGGTCGATGGCGTGAACGGGTTTGATGACATTGTGACGGCGATGCCGTGAGGCGCTGCGCGAGAATCAACGTTCGACTCGCAAGGGGTTCAAGGAAGATCGAGGGCGCGAGCCGCGGTGGGGCGGTCGGGTGCGGCGGGTGCGGCGGGTGCGAAGGGTCCATCGGTAGTGCGCGCGTGTAGAGGGGCCAAGCATGGAGCCGAGCGCCGACAAGGGTGGGAGTCTGGCGGGCGCCGGACGCGCGAGGGTGGCGGGGGCGCTGGCGGCGGTTGCGATATCTTCGGCATTGGCTGGCGCGTTCGTGACCTATCGGGTCATGAGCAGCCGATCGCACGCGCACCCGGCGACGGCCGAGCGCGCGGGCACAAAGTCCGGACCCGGGTCGGAGCGGGCTCCGACTCCGGCCGCGTCGGAGGCGACGAAGTCGCCGGACGCAGGGGAAGAGGTGTTTTCGGGCACCAAGAGCGGTGCCGCGTTCCGAGGACAGGGGCTGGAGCGGACGTTCTTTCTGCCGAGTTCGCCTGAAGCGTTTCCGGGATCGAAGTCGGCACCGATTGTGCCGACACCCGGCGGAGCATCGGAGGATCCCGACAAGAAAGAGCCGACGGGCAAGCCGTGAGGGTTGCGTGGCCGCGGCGGGCGCGGTCGTTGGTCCGCGTTGCGGGGCGCGATGCGGGGACCGGTGCTGAGGGATCGCCGTTTTGCGTGAGCGGTTGTCGGGTGCATCATGACGCCACTGATCTTGCTCTACTCCGCGGGCCTGAGCTTCGCGTTTCTGCTCGCGGTGTTCTGGCCGCTGGAGCGGGCGTTTCCTGCGAAGGTCGGACAGGGCTTCTTTCGTCCCGAGTGGTTCACGGATGTGCTGTTCTTCGCCGGGCAGTATCTGCTGTGGGGCGGTCTTGTGTTGTCGGCGCTGCTGGCGATGCGCGGGTGGCTTGATGGCATTGTTCCGCCGGGGTTTCGCGAAGCGGTCATGGGCATGCCGTGGTGGCTGCAGGCCTTGGCGGCGGTGTTGCTGAGCGACATGTGCGTGTACTGGGGGCATCGTGCGCAGCACCACTTCCCGCTGCTGTGGCGGTTTCATGCGGTGCATCACAGCAGCGAGCACCTGGACTGGCTGGCGGCGCATCGCGAGCATCCGCTCGACAGCATCTACACGCAGACGCTGATCAATCTGCCGCCCTTTGTGCTCGGGTTCCCGATCGAGACGCTGGCGGGACTGGTGGCGTTCCGAGGCTTGTGGGCGATTTACATTCACTCGAACGTGCGGCTCCCGATCGGACCGCTGCGGTGGTTTATCGGCGCGCCGGAGTTGCACCACTGGCACCACGACCGCGATCAGCATGCGGGGAACTATGCGAACATCTCGCCGCTGATGGACCTGCTGTTCGGCACGTATGTGTGCCCGGATCACGAGCCGAAGGCGCTGGGTCTTCAGGAGCCGATGCCAAAGGGGTACATCCGGCAGTTGATCGCGCCGCTGACGCCGAGTGCGTGGTGGCGGGGGAGAGGTGCGCGGGGTTCGAGTGGGGCCGAGCTCGAGCAAGTCAGGGAGGTGGACGCGAGATGAGGCTTGGGGCGTGCGCGCGAACTTGTGGGGATGCCGAAGAAGGGCATCGGGGCAGGAGGCATCGGGGCATCGAGGGTGGGTGGGATGCGCGCGGGGGCGTTGTGTGCGGAGTCGGAGAAGAGTCGGCACGGAGTGTCGACCTACCCGGGCGTCAGGGCTTGAGTTGCGCGGCGGTGAACGTGGTGCCGGTGGTGGCGGGGTCCCAGGTCCAGGAATGGCCGCGACGGGCTTCGTAGAAGTTCCAGAGTTCGAACCAGTACGAGCGGAAGCGGTGCGGGGCGAATGGGGCGAAGTGGGCGTCGATCCGCTTCATGAGCGAGCGCGAGGTGCCCTTGAAGTTCAGCACGTTGCGGGCGTGGCGGACGCTTTCGGTGTCCAGCGGCAGGTGGTCGTAGCGGCCGAGAAGTTGCAAGATGTTGTGTGCGGCGTACGGGCCGACACCGGGCAGGTCCAGCAGGGCGGCGCGGAGGTCGGCGTCGGGGGTGCTCGGGTTCTCGAACCACTCGACATCGACGCGGCCGTCGGCGAAGCGCGTGGCCAGTTCGACCAATCGGGCATCGCGGTAGCCGACGCGGCAGCTTGCGCGGAGGCGTGCGGGGGCGACGGCCGCGAGGGCCTGGGGCGTGGGGAAGGCGTGGCGGTGAGTGGGGCTGCGGCGGCCGAGGGTTGCGCAGAGGCGGGCGTTCATCGAGATGGTGCCGGGCCAGGTGACGTTGCAACTGGTGACGGTTTTGATGACATCTTCGAAGAACGAGGGAGAGCGGAAGAGCCTGCCGCGGCCGAGGGGCTTGAAGCGTGGGTCGAGCCGGTGGAACTCGCGCAGGTCGCGGGCGGTGGTGGTGAGGTTGAGCATGCGCGTGAGTTGATCGCGCACGAGGCGTTCATCGCGTGGCGGCAGGGGTCGATCGGGGAGGATGTGCAGCGGGCGGCCGCGGGTGGAGAGGAGCTCGCGTGCGGAGGTGATGGGGCCGGCGGAGCGCGGCTCGGCGGAGCGCGACGGCCGCGGCGGCTGGGAGATGGTGAGCGTGACGGCGGCGCGGGAGGTGTTGAGCGTGGTGATGAAGCGCCGCTCATGCGGGGACCAGAGGTTGGGCGCGAGCAGGAAGTAGCCGTAGGAGCAGACATCGCGCGCCAGGACGTAATCATCCGGCACGGGCAGTGTCAGCGCGGCGGGGGGCATCAGGCCCTCAGGCGAGCGCGCGGCGGGAACATGACGCCGGCGATGTTCTCGCTCAGGCGCTTGCCGACGCGCTCGGTCATGTCCAGGTGCTGCTGGGCCTGCTCGCGGACGGACTGCGCGGAGAGGTTCGCCGCGGCCATGACCGACTGGCACCAGGGGTCCTTGAGGTGGAGCTCGACATCGGCGGGGGTTGATTCGAAGTGGAACTGGAAGCCGTAGGTGCGAAGGCCGATGCGGAAGGCCTGGAACTTGCACGCGGCGCTGGAGGCCAGCGGCGTGGCATCGGGCGGGAGCTTGGTGACGTGGTCGGCGTGGGCGTGGAAGACGGTGGCCTTCCACGGGACGCCGGCCAGGACGGTGTCGGTCTGTCCGGGGCCGACGATGGAGATGGGGGCGAAGCCGAACTCCGCCGCGCCGGGGGCGACCTCGCCGCCGAGGGCGTGAGCGACGATCTGATGGCCCAGGCAGATGCCGATGACGGGGACCTGCTGGGCGTGGGCGGCGCGGATCAGGGCGCACTCGCCCTCGAGGAACGGCGGGTTCTGGTGGACCGACTGCGGGCCGCCGAGGGAGATGATGGCGGAGACCTCATCCAGATCGGCCGGGAGGTTGGCGGGGTTGAGATCCAGGCGGCGGATGTCCAGCGCGTGCGCGTGGCTGCGGAGGATCGGCGTGAGGCGGCCCGGGGTGTCGATCGGCGAGTGCTGAAGGACGAGGATGGGCATGGGAGATCCAAATAGTCAAATGGTCAAATGTCCAAAGTTCAAACCAAACCGAAGAAGGCAGGACAAAGCAAGAAGGAGGCTCTGAGGATCAGCGGTCGGTGACCTTGATCATTTTGGCGAACTCGCGGAGGCGGGCGTCGAGTTCGGTCTTCTTGAGCGTCTGGAGGCGGGAGAGGGTGAAGGACTCGATGTTGAACGAGGCGATGACGGTGCCGTGGGCGAGTGCGGCCTGGATGGTTTCGAACGAGGCCGGGCCGCGGAGCTTGCCGCCGGAGTCGCTGGAGGCGATGAAGCCCATCATGCCGCCGGCGAAGGTGTCGCCCGCGCCGGTGGGGTCGATGACCTTCTCGGCGGGATAGGCGGGCAGCGCGGCGATGGCGTCGCGATGGACCAAAATGCAGCCGTGCTCGCCCTTCTTGACGACGACGAACTTCAGGCCGGGCTTGTCGGCGGAGGGCGCGCCGAAGTCCTTGAGCATGGTCCGCGCGGCGGTGACGGGGTTCTTGGTCTTGGTAAAGAGCTCGGCCTCATCGTAATTGAGCACCAGGCCGTCGACCTTGCGGAGCAGCGCCTCCAGGTCGGCGCGGGCGGAGTTGATCCAGAGGTCCATCGTGTCGGCGACGGCGATGCGGCGCTTGGGGAACTGGCCCAGCAGGTCCAGCTGCACGCCGGGGTGCGTGTTGGCCAGGAAGACGAACTCGCTGTCGCGGAAGGGCTCGGGGATGGCCGGCGGCGCCTCGGTCAGAACGCCCAGCTCGGTAAAGAGCGTTTCGCGGCTGTTCATGTCGGCGGAATATCGCCCGCCCCACGCGAAGGTCTTGCTCTTGAGGCGTGTCTCCAGACCGGAGACATCGATGGTGGGGAAGGCCTTGAAGACCTCGCGGTACTGGTTGTCAAAGTCGCCACCGACGGCGGCGACGATGCGGACCGGGCCGTAGAAGCTGGCCGCCGCGGCGAAGTACGTGCAGGACCCGCCGAGGACTTTCTCGGCGTGGCCGTGGGGTGTGTAGACGCTGTCGATGCCGATGGTGCCGGTGCAGATGAGTGACATGGGTGGACAGGGTAGGGGGGCTGCGCAAATGGCCAAATGGTCAAATGGTCAAATGGCCAAATCAGAAAGCTCCTTCGCCGGTTCCTGCTGGGAAGGGTGTGGGGGGTGGGGGGGGCGGCGGAGCGAAAGCTCAAAGCAGCAAACTCTCAAAGCAGCAAAGAAAACAGATCCTCCCCCGGTTCCTACCGGGGGAGGTGCCGAGTCCGCGAGGCGGAGGGGGTGCTCCCGCCCCCCGCCCCCGCCCGCCACCCCCATAACACCCCGTATCCCCCTCCATCCCATCCCACTCATTACCCCAAAACCACGGGACAACCCGAACGTTTCCGCCCACCACCCACGCGATCCTCGCAGGGTCGCTAGGCGTTCCGCACAACGCACTTGGCATCGAGGACGCGTCCTGATCTCCGCAGGACGCGTCCTGCGCTTCTGAGGAGGCCTCCCGCGCTGCAGAGTCGATGATCTGCGCAGCGCAGGACGCGTCCGCTGCTCCAGAGGATGCGTCCTCTGCCGCTGCGGACGCCGCCTGCGCTCCGGAGGATGCGTCCCGTTGACCTGCGGACGCGTGCCGCGCTCCGCAGTGCGCTCGCCGCGCGGCCAAGGACGCCGCCCGCGCTCCCCGGGTCGCCGCCCGCGCTGAACGGGCGCGACCCCGGTCGGTGGAGCACCGCACCCTGGCCGGAGAGCTGCGGCTTGATGAAACCTCACCCTCAAGCCCGAAAACTGCGCAAAACCGCCGACGGAGCGCTTGTGGAATCCGCTGCACTGAGTACACTCCCTCAGAGTGTAAACCCCGACCGCCCAAGCGATCACCAAGCCGCCCCCCCCCGCACCCCCCGCACCCCCCGCACCCCCCGCACCCCCCGCACCCCCCGGCCCCTCACCATCGGAGCACCCATGCCAATGTTCCATCGCTCACGTTCCCTCGTGGCCATCCTGTTCAGCGCGGCGATCATCCTGGCCCAAGCACTCGTGGCCACCCCCGCCGCCGCGGCGCCGCTGGCCAGTGCGTTCACGTACCAGGGCCGGCTGATCGTCGACGGTCCGGTCCCGCCCGAGCCGGTGGACCTGCAGTTCCGGCTCTTTGATGCGGCCACCGGCGGCACACAGATCGGCCCAACGGTCTCGCGCCCGGCCACGGCCTTGGGCGCGTCGGGCCACTTTACGGTCACGCTGGACTTCGGAAGCACCGCCTTCGGCCCCGAAGCGCGCTGGCTGGAAGTGTCGGCCCGCCAGTGGCCGGCCACGGGCACGCCCGGCGGCGGCGGAAGCGGCGTGTGGTCCGGTCAGAGCGCGACGATGGAACTGTCCGTGACGTCATGGGAGCCCAACGACCTGTTCGGATTCAGCGCCACTTCGGCGGGCGATGTTGACGGCGATGGTGTTGATGATCTGGTGATCGGTGCGCCGTTGTCGAACGCCGGCGGGTCGGCGTCGGGTCGGATCGACATCTACTCGACGCAGACCGGGCAGTTGGTCCGATCCATCGCGGGCACCGCGGGCCAGGTACTCGGCACATCGGTTGCGGGACTTGGCGATGTCGATGGTGATGGCACCGGCGACATTGCGGCGTCGGGCGTGCTGAGCCAGAGCGGCCAGCAGCAGGACGCCGTGTACGTGTATTCGGGCGCGACGGGGACGATTCTCCGCGCGTACACATCGGGGGCGGGGGGGGCGGGAGCCGTTGGTGGTGGTGTTGGGGGCGACGATGGGTTCGGTGCGCTCGTGCGGGGTCTGGGTGATCTCAACGGCGACGGCAGCCCCGAGGTCGCGATCGTCGCTTCACGGCGAGGAACGCCCGGCTCCTCACTGCGCCATGCGGAGATCGACATCATCAACACGGCGACGATCGGCGATCAGCGTCTGCGGCTGGTGCTTGCCGAGGGTCAGGAGTGCGTGCTCGATGTGAACGTGGTGGCGATCGATGGCACATACTACCTCGACGTGGTGACGATGGCCGCGGGTCAGACTTACTCGCACGTGCTCTTCGATATGTCGGGCTTGAAAGACATGACCGCGACCGAGAGCGGCGACTGGCGATTCAAGGACGTGAACAAGGACAACGTCATCGATCAGGACGATGTATGGCTGATTCTCGACAAGCTCACGACGGAGGTCGAGCCCGGCTCTCCGTTCAAGTTCGACGTGAACAAGGACGGGGTGTTCAACGCCGAGGACCTCGTGGATGTGCTGTCGGCGACCACGAACGCGCCGATCCTGGATGAGCTGTCGGCCTTTGCGCAGAACCGGATTCAGGAACTGAACGAGCGGTACCCGCTGTACTTCGGCATGACCGAGAAGGTCGACATGAGTGCGGCGGAGCTGAAGGTTGAGGAGAAGCGAGAGGGGTGCAAGGAGTGTCCGCCGGAGCAGAGAAAGGACTGCGACAATAAGTGCTGCGGGCCGGGGGAGTGGAAGGTGAAAAGGGGTGGTCACGGTTACCCGACTCGCAGCGGGGATGGAGATTATGACGCTAAAATCAAGCTTTCTGACGATCATGTTCGTGCCTTCGTTTCCATTTCCTGTAGCGAAACTAATCTTATGGCGACCTCAGATGGAGCAATAACGCAAGCTAAGGCGACATGGTCTTATTCGCGGTCTGGAATATGGGAGGGGAGTGGTCCGGCGTGCAAGCGGGACATTTCTTTTTCGCTCACCGGGAATGCAACGCATAATGTCTCGGTGACGGTCTCCGCACATCCGGGCTCAAAGGCCGCTTCAAAGGCGGGCGGGGCAACCAACGGAGTTGGGCCCGGCACTCTGCAAGTCAACTTTCCTGATCCGGCACTCACAGCCCAGGCGGAGTATGTGCAGGGTCAGATTGATGCGAATGGGGCCGCTGCCGGAAGAGTGAGCGCGAGCGGCAATATTGGCCCTCAGCAAGCCAGTGCCGGGGCGAATTACTCCGGTAGCTACAGCACATCCGTGAGTTGGTCGTTGCCGAACACAGGAATGCAGTCTGGAAGTGCGCGATACAACGTGATTCCATCTGCCAACACTCGCTATGCTCGATCGTGTACCGCGGAGACCTGGACGAAGGAGTGGTCCGGAACTCTCGATGTGTCTGGGAATGGCATTGCCCAATCATCTTCTGAGGGAGCAACAGTGAATTACACGGCGGACGCGGAGTCTATGATCACGATCACTGGTCCGTGAGATTGGAGGCGTGCAGATGCGTAGCACAATCATCATTGCGATCATGGCGGGACTGGCATTCAGCGGTTGTTTTGTTCGTGCTCAATCCGACACGAGCATTGTGGATGAACAACTGGCTGCATGGCGCAAGAAGCAGGATGAGGCGATCTTGCCGCGGCCGGCCCACGTCGCGAATCTGCTGCTCCGCAAGGAGCGAGGAGATTGGCTCCTTCAGAGTGTGATGCTGCCATGGGAGATCGCACGGTTGCCGCCGCTGCTCTGGTACCCCGCGTCGCTTCATCAGTACTCGGAAGCGGTGTCGCAGCCCGAGGCTGTGGACACCGCGACGATGTTCGGGGATGCGACGGAGAAGCTGCAGGTTGCGCCGGCGGATCCTGTTGTTGCGGTTCGCGTTGGTTTGGAGACGGCGATTTCCGGCGCGCCTCCAAGAGTTCTTGAGTTCGAGGTGCACGGAGAACGCGACATTCGATTGCTCTGGAGTGAGCCTTTCTTCGGCTACCGAGAAACCGGACTGGCATTTGTCGGCGAGCGGGAGCGTGTGCGCATCACCGATGAAGGGCTGGAGTTTTCGCGGCTCTTCCCGGATCGTCGAGAGGGCCTTCAGCCGTGGCTACTTTCGCCGCTGGTCTTCAATAACCCGTGGTTCGCCTATCACCCGGTCGAGACGCTCCAGATTCGACGCGAGCAGGGATTGCTTTCGAACATCACCAGGACGGCCGGAGATGATGAGCGTTCGTCGCTGCGGAGCGCCTCCGGGCAGGAGCTGAGGTATGCTTCGATCGACCGTCGCCTTGAAGGTCAGTTGACTGTGAATGTGATCCAGCGACCGCACGCGGTGAATCACACTGCGATGGCCCTGGTGGAGGCGACTCGAACGACCTCCGCTGGTCAGACCATCCGGGAGACTTACGTTCCATCCGCCCGTCTTGCGTATCCCGAGTCCGACCGGCATCACAGAATCGTGCTCGGCCGCGATGAGCATGAGGGTGCTTGGCGACTTCGCCGAGCCGAACTGCGAGCTGGGGACCGCGTGCTCTGCTGGAGCGAGTATTCCGGGGTGCCGGATGCGACGATGCCGCGGGAAACCGTGCGTCGCGCCGTGGTCGAGGCGGAGTGGCGACTGGGGTCTTTGTACGGAGCGATGGACACGAATCGGCCCGACTTCGTACCACAGTTTTACTCGAAGGAAGAGTGCTCGGTTTCTGATGGCTTGCTTGTTCGACTTCGTCTGCGGCACAACGTACTCGCCGCGGCGTGGCGGGGGCAGATGCCCGACGCCGTCCGTTGGTTCGCGCTCCATCGGGATCGCCGGATTGTCGACGGCTTACCCTCGTGGATCGATGTTCACAATGCGATTGCCGTGGGGCAGTGGCTGAGCGAGATGTCGATCGACAACGCTCAGAGCTGGGTTTTGGCGTGCGTTCTTCCTATTATGCAAGATCTGTCTTCCGGCGATCGGGCTCGGCTGGCATACGACTTGATCGATGCTGCGCAGCCGGGCCCACTGGCGATGCTCTGGGCAACCGAGAAAGATCCAGAGGGCAAGTGGTCGGAGCTTTCAGCAGAGCGAGCGGCACTGATCGAGGAGTGGGCTTCGCAGAGCCGGGACGGCCTGTGCGGGACGAACTACTGGTCCGAGCGTGTCGATGCATTTACGCGGGTCTATCGGCCCATCTTGGAGAGGCACAAATGAGGTTCCTGAATCTTCTTGGTCTTGCTCTTTGCGTAGTCGGGCTGATCGCGGGTCAGGCCCGGGCGGCGGGTGAGGGGGTGGCGGGAATCGTTGCGATCATCGAGTCATCGCCGTTCGTGCCTCACGAGGCCAAGGGCGAGCTGGCCGAGGTGGCTCGGGCGGTCGTGGCGGAGTATCCCGCCGTGACCGATGCGCAGTGGAAGCGGATCGGCGCGGATCTGGAGTTCTATCTTCAGGTCAAGGGGCCCGGGTCCAACGAGTACGGTGTTGCCGAGTGGGATGCGTACTTGGCCGCCTGGAGAGCGTACAGGAAACTGGACCTGCGGCATCGTCTGGCGAACGCCGCGCTGCTCATCGGCCGCGAGGATGTTCGTCGGGCTGCCGACGCCGCCAAGGCGGCGGTCGCTGCGTATGCGGCGGCGGCTCCTGCTTCCGCGGCCTCTTTGCTGCCGGCGGGCTGGAGCGGCGACCGTGCGGCCTTTGCGCGGGCTGTCCAGAAAGCGGTCGCCAAGGATGCGGGCGATGTGGGAAACTACCTGATTCTCCAGCGCTTGTTCCCGAGCGATGCCGCCGCATCGGGTGTCGCGCCCGCGGACTTGATCAAGTCCTATCGGCGCGCGCCGTCCCTTCCCGCGTACTACGAGGAAAGGATGGCGGACTACGTGGCCCTGAGCCGGCAGAGTGCCTCACACAAAGAAACGGCGGACTCGAGCATTGCGTCGGATATCGCATCGCTGGCAGGCGGAGCGTTGAGAGCACTGGGCACGGTTCCCGATGAGTCTCTGAGAGCGGCTTTGATACCCCAGCCGCCGGAAATGGTCGCCTTGGTCAACGACTGGTATGACAAGAGCCGGCTGTTCCTTGACAGCGAGAGTCGCGCCATGCGTGAGCATCACCGCAAGAGCATGTCGGAGCCCGACACCAAGGAAAGACTGCGCAAAGAGGCCGGTCGCAACGCGGCGGAGCCGGACGGGAAGGATGAAGGTCCAGAGTCACCATCGAAGCCCTGAGCGGCCCGCCACCGGGAGGGTTGCCGATCTTCTTCGCTCTCAAGAGAACACGCCATGATGCGAACTTTCGTAGCTGCCGCTGCCATCCTGTGCTTTGCGTGCTCCGCCTTTGCCGACCACGCGGTCATCGCGGCGTTCAAGTCTCGAATCGAGAAGTCCGACCGACTGGATGAGGGGCAGAAAGCCGTCCTGATCGCGCGGACCAGGTCGAGGCTGGCTTTCAAGAATCTCGGTCCCGATCGCCGCAACCACGCGGCGCAGGTGGTGGACAAGATGATGTCCTCCCTGTTCGAGGGGCGGCTGGTGCTGACGACCGCGGAGCGATTCCCGACGGCGGCAGATATCTTTGAGTCATCGCTCGCGGGCTTCATCGCAACGAAGCCATACACGGATGAAGAGCGAGAGACCACCGCGGCCAACTGGAACGCCGCGGCAAAGGGCGCGGACAGGGTAATCGATTCGGTGATGGGCGAGCTGCCCGCCGGTCTTCGCGCGAGGATCAAGAAGGCTGTCGCCGCGGAGCTGAGCAGGTCGCCGAGGGACTTCGGCACGTACATGGGGCAAGGTGTCTGGAGCGGTGATGCGCTCTCGGCCGAGGATGCGGCGAAGGCGGTTGCCACCAATTCGTCCTTCGAGATCTTCATGCGCTCGGCGCTCGCCTCGACAAAGTGGCTGCTCTCGGACGCGAAGCGGGCGACCGAGCTGACAGAGGGCGCTGAGGAAACGACCGTACGGACCATGACGCGTGTTGTGAGTCGTGCGTTCGAAGACCTGCTGCGGAACAGCTTGGATACCAATGAGCGCATCGCCATGGCCATCGAGGCCCTCGGGCCCGTCGAGGGTTCTCAGGGTCTTCAAGAGCGGTATGAGAAGATGCGCAGGGAAGCGGCTGAAGAGGCGGACCAAAGAGACCGGGCCCGGCAGCCCGACGCGGCGCCGGCCGCACCTGCGCCGCAACCCGTTAAGGATGTGGGCGGAGTACCCAAGCCCGCCAGCGGTTCATGAGGGGCGAGGTCCGGTGAAGTCTCGCCGGGAGTTTGGCAGGTCTCCGCGTTTCCGACGGGGCGGGGTTGAGGTGCGGCGATGGTTCGTGTGCCCCGAGGCTTCGGCATGTTTTGCCGTTGATTGTCATTTGGCCGGGAGGTGTGTGGGGGTGGGGGGTTGGGGGGTTGGGGGCGTTGCGGGCGGCCGCGGGGGCTGTCTTGGCGGTGTGGGGAGGGGTTGGCCGATAAGGGGAGAGCCGGGCTGGCTCGGCGTGGAGGTGCGCATGGATGCTCGGCGGCTTGTGGTCGTGGTGGTTGGGCTGGTGCTCGGGGCGTGGGCGCTGGTGGGGGGTGCGTGCGCGACGTTGACCAGCGGGGTGACGCAGCCGATCGAGGTGCGGACGGATCCGTCGGGGGCGACGGTGGTGGCCGATGGGGTGGTGCGGGGGACGACGCCGTGCATCGTGCGGCTGTATCGCGGCCGCGATGCGACGCTGGAGATCCGCAAGCCGGGGTTCGTCAGCGAGACCGTCTTCATCACCACGCGGATGGATGGGGATGTCATGGCCAAGGTCTTCGGCGGGGCGATCGTGGGCGGGGCGTTCGACCTGGCGACGGGCGCGGCGATGAAACTGGCGCCGGATTCGATCACGCTGGCGCTGCGGCCGGGGGGGGAAAGTGGTGGTGAGGGTGGTGGTCAGGGTGGCGGTGCGATGGGGGTTGCGGGGGGGGCGGGGGGTGTGGGGGGTGCGGGTGCGTCGGTGGTGTCCGGGGCG
>ERZ1066130.275-NODE-275-length-22502-cov-9.810131_pt1 | contig 22502 bp, 15 predicted proteins | sample MGYA00382777_ERZ1066130 | MGnify/ENA primary metagenome ERZ1066130 (study PRJEB33369, sample SAMEA5778360) | biofilm metagenome | biome: Industrial cooling water; feature: Water cooling tower basin; material: Biofilm | place: United Arab Emirates | collected...
GCTCGAGGCGGTTGTGGATCCATCTCGCGGGGCTGAGGCTGCGATGCTCACCGGAAAGCTGACCGAACTGGCGTTCCGTCAGATGTCGTCGGCGTTCACCGATCGAGCTCGCATGCAGGAGATGCTGTCGGCCTCGCGGGAGAGACTCGCGGTGGTCGCGCCCAAAGGTCAGCCGGGCCGCGAGGCCTTTACTAAGTTCCTCGACGGCGCGGACGCGCTCTCGCAGGAACTCTCCCGACTCGCGACGGAAGAACCCACATCGGACGGTACATCGCCCGGAGACTCCGCGTTCAACCCGGTGAACGTCACGATCTCCAACCTCGCGATTGACAGAACGGGAAAGCCGCGGTCTTCCGCCGACTTCGCCTTTCCTCAGGGAATCGCGTGGGGGCTCATGGGGTCTGTTGTCGGGTTTGCGGCATCGATCGCATCCGAACGCCGACGGGGCACCCTGGTTCGTCTGGCGATCTCGCCCCTGAGCCGGGGCCAGATCCTCGCGGGCAAGGCGCTGGGGTGCTTTGTCACGTGCGTGATCGTGCAGGTGATGCTCATCGCGGTGGCGCTCGCGCTGGGCAGCCGGGTCGGATCCTGGCCCATGCTGGCGCTGGCGGTGTTCAGCGCGTCGGCCGGATTCGTCGGGATGGCGATGGGGCTCGCGCCCTTCGCCGATTCCGAGGAAGGGGCGGCGGGGATCGCCCGCGCGGTGCCGATGATTCTCGCGATGATCGGCGGGGGCACGATCCCGCTGGCGTTCATGCCGCCCTTCTTCGAGACACTCTCGAGCGTGAGCCCGTTCAAGTGGGCGATCGTCGCCGTCGAGGGCGGACTGTGGCGAGGGTTTACGCTTCGCGAGATGCTTCTGCCCTGCGGCATCCTGCTGGGCGTCGGAGCACTGTGCTTTGCCGTCGGCGTGCGCCGCCTCCGCTGGGAGTAAGGCGGCTCAGGCGGGCAGGTGCTTGAGCAGCGTCGCCTCGTCCCAGACCTCGACGCCGAGCTCGCGGGCTTTGTCGAGCTTGCTGCCGGCTTCTTCTCCCGCGATGACCAGCGAAGTCTTCTTGCTGACGCTGCCCGTGACCTTGGCGCCGAGCGATTCGAGTTTCTCGGTGAGGGTCGTGCGGTCGAACGTCGCAAGAGTGCCTGTGAGCACGATGGTCTTGCCCGAAAAGAACGAGTCCGCACGGTCGTCCGGTCGCGCGGAGGGTTCGGCGTAGTCCTTCGAGGAGAGATCCACGCCGAGCGAGGCGAGCGAGGCGAAAGTCCGCCGGGCGTGATCACTGTGGAGGTACGCGTGAACGGTCGGGGCGGTGTCTCGGCCGAGTCCCGTCTCCGGCCGATCCTTGGGATCTTTCGGCAAACCGAGGGCGGCCGCCTCGTTCTTTCCGAGCGCCTTGGGCATCAGACGTGCCACGGGCGCCTCGAGCAGATCATCGATCGATCGGAACTGGCGGGCGAGCATCTTGGCCGTGGTGTCGCCGATGTGCCGTATCCCCATGCCGCCGAGCACCTTGGCCAGCCCGCGAGACCGGGCGGCTGCGATCCCGGCAATGAGATTGTCCACCTTCTTCTCGCCCATCCGGTCGAGCGAGAGCAAACGCTCGCGATGATCGGGCAGCCTGAAGATGTCGGCGAAGCTGTTGAGCGGCACGTCGGGGGCTTCACTGCGGATCTGGTCGATCGTCTTCTCGCCCAGCCCTTCGATGTCCATCTGCTTGCGTCCGCAGAACCAGACGAGCTTCTCGCGGATCTGCGCGGGGCATTCCGGATTGACGCACCGCCTCGCCGACTCGCTCTCGGGCGACGGTGATTCCGGATCGGGATACTCCGCCTCGACCGGCCCGCCGCACTCGGGGCACTGCTCGGGCGCGATGATCGGCGTCGCGTCGAGGGGTCGCTTCGCCAGCACCACGCCCACCACGTAGGGGATGATCTCTCCGGCCTTCTCCACCTCGATCGTGTCCCCGAGGCGGATGTCCTTCTGGCGGATCTGCCCGTAATTGTGGAGCGTGGCGTGACGCACGGTCGTGCCCGCCAGGTGTACGGGCTCCATCACCGCGCGAGGCGTGATCTTTCCCGTCTTGCCGACCTGGTGCAGCACCTCGATCAGTCTCGTCGCCTTGCGATCGGGCGGGTACTTGTACGCGATCACCCATCGCGGGCTCTTGGCCGTGGTGCCGAGCCGATCCTGCTGGTCGAATCGGTCCACCCGAACCACCATGCCGTCCGTCGCGTACTCGAGCCCGGCACGCTCGGCCGCGAACGCGTCGATCGCGGACAACGCTTCCTCGATCGTGCGGCAGGAGCGCGTGTGCGGGTTCACGGGGATCCCCAGCGCCTTGATCTTCGCAAGGAATCGGCTGTGAGAGTCGGCAAAGCCCGGCGAGAATTCGCCCCGGCCGTGCGCGCAGAACGACAGCCGCCGTCGGGCGATCAGCTTTGGATCGAGGTTTTTGAGGGTACCGGCCGTCGCGTTCCGCGGATTAGCGAGGAGGTCTTCTCCCGCCTCGTCGAGCTCCTTGTTGATGCGGGCGAACATCGTGTTGGTCATGTAGACCTCGCCGCGAACCTCGAGCACAGCCGGCGCCTCGCCCTCCAGCCGAAGCGGGATCGCGCGGATGACCCGGGCGGCGTGGGTCACGTCGTCGCCTTTGACGCCGTCGCCTCGTGTCACCGCGTGGATCAGTTCGCCCCGTTCGTACCGAAGCGAGAGCGCGACGCCGTCGATCTTGGGGTCGCAGACATACTCGCCCGGGAAGTTTGCCCGCCTCGCGCGTTCAAGAAGGGCCTCCCGTTGATCTCGTAGGGCCTTGAGACGATCCTGCTTCGAGAGACGGCGTTCATCCGGGTCGATGCCGAACAACCCGGGTGATTCGTCAAGACTGTTGTTCGACTTGGATTCAAGGGTGCGGATTTTGGATTCGATCTCGGCGATTTCGGAATCGGTCGCGAGAAAGCAACGCTCGGCCCACTGCACCACCGCCGTTCGGTCGTACGCGTTGTCGATCGAGAGCATGGGCACGGCGTGCGTGACCTGACGGAAGCCCTCGATCGGCTCGCCGCCCACTCGCTTTGTGGGGCTCGAGGGATCGTCGAGTTCCGGGTGCTTCTCCTCGAGCGACGCCAACTCGACGAGGAGCCGGTCAAACTCCGGGTCGGGCATGATCGGGTTGGCGTCCACGTAGTACGCCCGATTGGCCCGTGCCAGCAGCGCCCGCAATTCGGCGATGCGACGCCCTTCGGCTCCGGGATCGTGATGGCGGTGCTGGGCGGGCAAAGCAAGGACCTCGGACGCGGGGAGACCAACGCCCGGACGCCTGGGCGTTCGGGGAAGGGTACCATGCATGGAATGACGGCCCAACCGATCGATGGCAACGCTCTGGCGAAGGCGCTCCGCGAGCAGATCGCGGAGCGTGCCCGTCGTCTGGCCGACCGCGGGGCCTCCGTCCGCCTCGACGCTGTGCTCGTGGAATCCGGGGACAACGGCGCGAGGGTCTATGCCGAGAATCAGGCCCGCACGTGCGCGTCGCTCGGGATCGAGTACCGCCTGCACCTGCTGCCCGCAACATCGGGATTTGACGACATCGCGGGACGCGTCATGCTCCTCAGCGCCGACGAATCCGTCTCCGCGATCATGGTCCACATGCCCCTCCCCGGCGGCGTCGACCCCTACCGCATCCAACGGCTCATCGCCCCCGAGAAGGATGTGGAAGGCGTCAATCCCGCGAACATCGGCAACGTCGTCTACGGGCGGAGCAGCCTCGCCCCCTGCACAGGACTGGCTGTGGTCAAGATGGCCCAGACCGTGTTCGGCCCCCCGCGTCCTGTGTTGGGCGAGCACGCCCCCGCGCAGGGCTGGCTCGCCGGGAAGGTCGCGGTGGTCGTCGGAGCGTCGGACGTGGTCGGCAAGCCCATCGCGGTGCTCCTGATGAGGCAAGACGCCACCGTGATTTCGTGCAACAAGTGGACGCCCGCGCTCCCCGAGATCGCCCGATCCGCCGATCTGCTGGTTTCCGCCGCCGGCAAGGCCGGGCTGATCACCGCCGACATGGTCAAGCCCGGCGCGGTGGTGATCGATGTGGGCGTCAACCGCGTCCCCGGGCCTGGCGGAAAGATGCGCACCGTCGGCGACGTGGTCTTTGAAACCGTCTCCCGCATTGCTTCCCACCTGTCTCCGGTTCCCGGGGGCGTCGGGCCCGTGACCGTCTCGATGCTGCTGCACAACGTGGTCGAGGCCGCGGAACGCCGGTCGGGGCTCCTCGCAGCCTCCACGCCTTCGAACTGAAAACCCCGGACCACCCCACACGCCCGCAAGCCGGGCACCCCGCCCCGCCACCCCAATACCCCCATACCCCCACCCCGCTCCACCCGGGGGCTGTTCGGGGGGCTACTGTTCCTCCGTTCGTGGACCCCATCGGCACAGGCACCCCGCCGGCGGGACTCTGGAGATGCGCATGCAGACCCTCGGGCTTTTCGGGAACATCGGCTGGCAGGAACTGCTGATCCTGCTGGCGATCGCGCTGCTCTTGTTCGGCTCGCGTCTGCCCGAAGTCGCGCGGAGCATGGGCAAGGCTGTCATCGAGTTCAAGAAGGGTCTCAAGGGCGTCGAGGAAGACGTCAACAACGCCGACTCGACGGGCAACGCCTCGTCCTCTTCCTCGCCTTCCCTGCCCCCTCGCTCGGCCTATCAGGCCCCCGTCAGCGCGGGCGGTGAGGATGTGCGCGTTTCCGCGGGTGGCTCGGGTTCCCCCGAACAGCCCCGCTGATCGAGTCCTTCACGCAAGCCCCAATCCGGCATCGGCTTGCTCCCGGCTCCTCATTCATGAAGGCGGTTCATGCTGGCGACCTCGCTCGCGCCGAGGTACATTCGCGGCATGCGCCATGACTCACTCGCGGCAATCCTCACCCTGATCACGGTCGCCGGGTCCGCTCGCGCCCAAAGCCTGCCCGTCGTCGAGGTCACCAAGGACAACACCCCGATCTCCGCCTCGTGCATCGTCAAGATTCCCAGGGGTACGGTCATCCGCGACGAGGACGGCAACGGCGTGATCCACATCGCCGCGCCGAACATCGTCGTCGAGTTCGCGCCCGACGCCGAACTCTGGGGCGGCCCGCGACCCGCCGACGATCCCTCCGGCCCGTGGGATCGATACTCCGGGATCGGCGTCCGCATCGACGGGCACCGCGGTGTCACGCTCCGCAACCTTCGCGTTCACGGATTCAAGGTCGGCGTCTGGGCCACCAAGGCCGACTCGCTCACCGTCGAAGCCGCCGATCTCTCCGACAACTTCCGCCAGCGGCTGCGCTCGACCCCGGCCGCGGAGGACGGCGCCGACTGGCTCTACCCCCACCGCAACGACAACGACGAATGGGCGAAGAACTACGGCGGGGCCCTCTACGTCAAGGAGTCCTCCGACGCCACAATCCGCGACGTGCGCGTGCGCCGCGGGCAGAACGGGATCCTGCTCAACCGTGTCAACAACTCCCGGATCTACGACAACGATTGCTCCTTCATCTCCGGGTGGGGGCTCGCCATGTTCCGCTCCTCCGGGAACACCGTCACTCGCAACGCCTTTGACTTCTGCGTGCGAGGGCACGTCGAAGGCGTCTACAACCGCGGGCAGGACTCGGCGGGAATCCTCATGTTCGAGCAGTGCTCGAACAACATCGTCGCTCAGAACTCCGCCACGCACGGCGGTGACGGAATCTTCGGGTTCGCCGGGCTCGAAGCTCTCAACGCCGAGGGCGCGCCCCAGGGTTTCGACCACACCCGCAAAGGCTGCAACGACAACCTCTTCATCGACAACGATCTCTCCTACGCCCCGGCCCACGGCCTTGAGATGACGTTCTCCTTCGGCAACCTCATTCTCCGAAACCGCATGGTCGAGAACGCGATCTGCGGCGTCTGGGGCGGATACTCCCAGGACACCCTCATCGCCCAGAACACCTTCGCAGGCAACGGCGGCATGGCCTACGGGCTCGAACGCGGCGGGATCAACATCGAGCACGGATCCGGCAACCTCATCCTCGCCAACCGCTTCGAGAACAACAAGTGTGCCGTCCATCTCTGGTCCGACCCCCACGGCGACTTCGAGACCAAAGCCTGGGGCAAGGCCAACTACAAGGGCGTCGTCGCGAACGTGCTCGCCGGCAACACCTTCGTCATCAATAACCAGCACCCCTTCAAGACTCTCCCCGAAGGCCAGAAGCTCATCGCTCTTCAGCTTCGGCAGGAAGCTCCCGGGAAGGTCCGCGCAACCACCTACACCCGCAACGTCGTCGAGATCGATCCCGCCTCGGGCGTCGAGTTCCAGTTTGATCAAGGCATCGAGGTCGATCCCGACGCCGCCGCCCCCTCCTACGACATCCCGCCGTACACGCCCCTCGGACGCTCCAGCCCCGTCGGCGCACGGAGTCATCTCCGCGGCCGCGACAAGATCATCATGAACGAATGGGGTCCGTGGGACCACGCCTCTCCCATGATCCGCGTGCTCACGAAGACGGGCGGCGTGCACACGTTCCAGGTCTTCGGCGCACAGGCCGCCACTCTCTCCCTTGAAGGTCAGCCTGATCGTCGATTCGTCTCGCCCAAGGACGGCGGGCCCATCGTGATCCCGATCGAGGCGCCCGCGGGCACCAGCGTCTTCGCCTACAAGGGGAGCATCAAGGCCGCCGGACTGACAAGGCCCGTCGCCGGCACCATGATCGCCGGCACCTGGAATGCTGCCTTCTTCTCCTGGACCCCCGAAACCGACCCGAGGGAACGCATCGACGCTTGGCGAGCCCTTGCCGCCAATGCCACCTCCATCACCCTCGACGCACTCAAGCTCGACTACGGCATGGGCGGGCCTCGCGATCAGGCCTTCGCCAAAGCCAACCGCGAGGCCTTCCCCGCCAACGACCGCTTTGGGATGATCGCCACCACCACTCTCCGACTCCCGAAGGGCTCCTGGAAGTTCTCCACCCTTTCCGACGACGGCATCCGCGTCCTCGTCAACGGCAAGCCTGTCATCGAGAACTGGACCTGGCACGCGCCGACACGCGACTCCGGCACCTTCCTCCAACCCGAAGACGCCGAGGTCACCGTCACCGTCGAGCACTTCGAGATCGATGGATTCGCGGTCCTGAACCTTGACATCGAGCCCCTCTAGCCCCCACCCCCACCCCCGCCCCCGCCCCCACTCCCACTCCCGCCCCACCCCAACACGACCCACGCTGCGGACCGACCTCGGCCCGCACCCCATACCGACCCCACGTCGAACCCGGCCTGGCGGTGGCTCACGGGCACACCCACGCGTACACTTCCCCCGTCCTGCCGAGGTAGCTCAGCTGGTTTAGAGCGCTGGATTCATAACCCGGAGGTCGGCGGTTCGAGTCCGCCCCTCGGCATTCACACCCCACCCCACCCCACCCCACCCCACCAGGCCGCGTCGAACAGGCTTGCGGCTCGTTCCACCCCTATTTCGGATCCTTCCGGTGCCTCTCCGCCTATTTCCATGGCGGAGAGCGTGATACCGATTCCGGTACGGGGGATTCTCAGGAACGCCCTTTGCCGTCGGATGCTGTTCCCGATCGACCGGCGTCACGACGCGCACATCGTTGGAGGTATCAGTCATTCGGCGAGAACGTGATCGTCGAGGACCCACCGACCTCGATGTTCAGGTCTCGGCTGCTGTCGCCGTACACCACCCGGCATGGCAGTCCGGCCTTCGAGCGGATGACGGCCTTGGTGAGACGGCCTTCCGCCCAACTGATGTCCACCTCGAACCCGCCCCGGGCGCGCAGTCCGCTGACACTCCCGGCGGGCCATCCGGAAGGCAGCGCGGGCAGAAGATGGATCTGTCCGGCATGACTTTGCAGCAACATCTCGCAGACGCCCGCGGTGGCGCCGAAGTTGCCGTCGATCTGGAACGGCGGATGAGACACCAGCAGGTTGGGGTACACGCCCGCGCCGCTGTCGCCGTAGATTGTCCTCGTCTCGCGAACGACGGTCAGCAGACTGCGGAGCATGGTGTACGCGCGGTCCCCGTCCCAGAGCCTGGCCCAGAAATTGAGCTTCCAGGCCCGGCTCCATCCCGTGCTTGCGTCCCCGCGAGCATTCAGGGACACCCGCGCGGCCTCCGCGAGTGAGGGCGTACCCGCGCGAGTAATCTGCCGGCCGGGATGCAGGCCGAACAGGTGCGACACGTGGCGATGAGTGTCCTTGGGGTCGTCGCGGTCGGTCTCCCACTCCTGCAACTGGCCCCAGCGTCCGATCTTCGGCTTCAGAAGGCCTTCCCGGAGCTTCGCGATCGAATCGCGGAACTCCTGGTCGCCACCAAGCACGTCCGCGGCTTCGAGCGTGTTGGTGAACAGGTCGTCGATGATCATCTGGTCGTAGGTGACAGCCTCCTCCTCCGGCCCGTGCTCGGGAGACCACCCATCGGGGGTGACAAGCGTGCCGTCCGAGCGTCGCTTCAGGCGGTCCTCCCAGAACTGGCACACTTCCTTCATAACGGGGTACGCGACGTCGCGGAGATAGGCCTTGTCTCGTCCGAACGCGAAGTGCTCCCACAGGTGCTGCGCATACCACGCGCTGCCAGGCGGATTCCACTTCCAGTAGGACACGCCGCAGGCGTTGTTCATGGTCTGGACCGTCCAGCCGCGCACGTTGCCGTACTTCCGGCGTGTGTTGGTCGCGCTCACCTCGCGGATGCTCGACACGTAGTCGATGAAGGGACGGTGACACTCCGCGAGGTTCGCGGGCTCGGCCGGCCAGTAGTTCATCTGCACGTTGATGTTCGAGTGATAGTCGCACGCCCACGGGGGCTCGTTGCTGTCGTTCCATACGCCCTGGAGATTCGCGGGCAGCGAGCCTGGCCTCGAGCAACTGATCAGCAGGTAGCGGCCGAACTGGAAGAACAGCACCTCGAGTTCCGGATCGCGAGACCGATCTCTCGAGTACGCCTCCAGCCTCGCCTCGGTGGTGCGAGCGGCCAGTTCCGGCGCAGTGACTCCGACATCGAGATGAACACGCCGAAAAAGCGATTGATAGTCGCGAACATGACGATCCATCAGCACGTCCACGCCGCTTGCCGCCGCGGCATCCACGCGACCGGTCACCGCCTTGTGCGGATGAGCACCAAGCCACTGCCGCCTGTGGTCCTGAACAAAGCTCGTGCCGGCCGCGAGGATCAGGGTCACCGCGTCGCACCGGTCGAGCACGAGACTCTGGGCCGGAACAGCGATGTTCCATGGGTTCCGTGCAGGAGTCTCGTCGGTCGCCGCCGCCACTGATCCCCCCTCATGGAGCACGGCGAGCTGTGCCTCGTACTCGAAGCCGTTCGGCAGCCGCCCGACGCTGCGCAGCCTGCTGCTCTCCGCCGTGATGTGGGCTTGGTGCATGTCAGCGAGCTGCACGCGGCCCGAATACGCACCGGGCTTGCTCGCCGTCAGTCGAAGCACGATCACGCCGTCCGGATGGCTCGCAAAAGCGGTGCGTTCGTACCGCACGCCCTCGAACTCGTAGGTGACGCGATGAACTGCACGATCGAGGTTGAGTTCTCGGCGGTAGTTCTTCACTTTCGCGAAGTCGTGGCCCAGGTGAAGAAAGACATCGCCGAACGCCTGATAGGCGCCGAGGTCCTGACCCTCATCGCCCAGACCCTCGACAGCCACGCGGGAGCCCGACCACAGGCTGATCTCGTTGAACTGAATTCTCTCCACTTCCGTACCGCCAAAGAGCATCGCCCCCATCGGCCCATTCCCGATCGGCAGCGCGTCGGTCATCCATGCCTTCGCGGGCCGGTCGGACCACACACGAAGGGACTCCTCGGCGTTCGAACGCACCGCCGGCTCCAAAGCCGGTTGGGCAACGCCCTTCAGCGGAAGCACGCCGAGGACCAGCACAGAGACGACACGGAACAGCCTGAAGCAGCCGCTCGGCTGTTGATGCCGAATCACGGCGGATAATGCGATCCTCATGGCAGCCTCCCGAACCGCAGCGTTGGAGCGAACACCCGATCGCTCTCGACAAGCCCGCCCCACAACAATGGTCCCAGAGTAACCGATTGCTTTCAGCATGCCGCGACCTACACCGCCACCCTCTCGAAGGCCGGTGATCGGGGCGTCGTGGATGCTCCGTCAATGGCCCTGAGAAAGTCTGTGGATCAGCACGGCTGCGAGTTGGGCTCGCTGGACCAGGCTCGGCAGTTCGATCCACTCCTGCGGCGTGTGAAGACCCCCGCCGCGCACGCCGAGCGTATCGATCACGGGGATTCCGGCGGCCTGCATGTTGTTCCCATCGCAGACGCCGCCCGTGGTGCCGAAGGGCAACGTCTGCCCAAGATCCTCCGCCGCCCGCCGAGCGCACTGGGCAAGCCGATCGACTCCGGGGGTTCTGGGCTTGGCCGGGCGGGCGAAGCTCCGTTCCACGCGAACCCGCGGCATGGCGTCCGCCGCCGTCGCCAGCGCATCGATCGCCCCCGCCAGTTCCCGCTCGGCCTCGGGACTCGAGAACCGAACGTTCCCCCACGCACTCGCCCGGTCAGGAACCACGTTGGTCGCCAAGCCGCCGCGAATCACCCCGACGTTGACGATCCTTCCCGCGGCCGCGTCGGCCCGCGCTGAAATCTCCAGCACGCGAGACGCCACCGCCCCGATCGCGTTCACCCCGGCGGTAAAGTCTCTTCCGACGTGCGCCGCCCGCCCCGTTGCCTCGATCATGAACTGTCCGCTTCCCGGGCGTTCCACCACGAGCGACCCATCGGGCAGCGCGGGCTCGAACACCAGCCCGAGCTCGCACCCAGAAGCCACCTCCCGCAGAACGCGATCCGAGCAGTAACTCCCCGTCTCCTCGTCGCTGTTGAGCGCGAACGTCCACGCGCATCGAACCCCGGCCGCGTGCAACGCCTCGAGCGCCGACACCGCGACAAGGATCCCGCCCTTCATGTCCGCCGCCCCCGGCCCGCGGGCCCGCTGCCCGCCCGGCTCGATCGTGAGACGATCGAACGAGCCCGCCGGATCGTGCACCGTGTCCAGGTGCCCGCACAGCATGATCCTCGGCCCCGAACCCTCCGCGACGCACACCGCGGTCGGCGGGGCGTCGGTGGGTGCCGACGCGGGGGAATCGCTGAGCCAGTCCGGACGCGTGTCGCCGGGTTCGAGGCGGACGCGTGCGCCAAGATCGGCCAACCGGCCCGTCACGATCTGCCGCAGCGCATCAAGCCCCGGCGTATGTCCGCTGCCCGTCGGAATCGCGACCCATCTCGCAAGGTCCTCTCGCAACGTCGATTCACGTGCGGCGATCCAGCGGACGATCTCGTGCTCAAGCGTGCTCAGGCCCATGAATCTCTCCATACTCCCGCACCACCACCGCTCCTCATGACTCGTGCTCAGCCGCTCGATCAACCCAGCCCCGGCAACCAGAACATCGCCGCCGCGCCCAGCGCGAGCAGCACAATCGTGCCCAACTTCAGCTTTCGGACCACCCGGTCTGGCGGCATTCCCGCAAGGTCACACCCCATGAGCTCGCCGAGCTTGCGCTGCCGCGTGTGGATCGAACCATGCCGCCACATGAACCGATCGGGATGAATCCCGGCGAGCATCGCAACCTCACCGAGGGCATGGATCACCCGCCCCGCCGCCTCGGGCGCCACTCGCAACGCCGTCGGATCTTCCGAACGGGTCAGATCGGCCGCAGCGAAGGCGTCCGCCTGCCACTCCATCCGACGGCTCACGAAGCCGAACCAGAGAATCGCCCCCATCAGCGTCGAGAGCCCCACGCCGAGTCTCACACCCTCCACCAGCGCGTCGAACTCCTCCTGCGACCCGTGCCATCGTGGTGCCGACCACGAGAGTACACCCCACGCTCCCCAGCCCAGCGCCGAAGCGAGCGTCATCGCGCCGGCGATCGTGGACGCCGCCAGCCATGCCAGATGACGATGCCGGACGTGCCCCACCTCGTGCGCCGCGATCGCTTCGAGCAGCGGCGCCGGCATGCGTTCGATCAGACCGTCCGTCACAAGAATGTACCGAAACCTCGGCAGCACGCCGAGCACCGCCGCGTTGTGGATCGTGCCGCCGGTACGCCACAGCAGAATGTTCGCCACACGCACCGCGTTGCGCTCGCAGACCGCTCGAAGCCGATCCCGCAGTTCGCCCGCACCCAGCGGAATCGTCGGCCAAACCCGTGTCAACGCCCAGGGCCCCAGCGCCACGATCAGCGCCACCCCCGCACCCTGCACCGCGATCGCCCACCAGTCCTCCGCCGTACCGCCGGGCGTTTCCCCCGAGGAGCCCTCGCCCCCCGTCGGCCAGAATCGATCCACAGACTCCGCCCACGCCGCCAACAGGCACACCGGCAGAATCACCGGCGCCACGGCGTGCCGGAACCAGAACCAGACATAGCGCCACCGGCTCAGCAGCGGCGGGACAGGCCACCCCTCCAGAAGCGCCCGACGCACCACCGCCTCGCGCAGCCGCCGCTCCACCGCATAGAACGAGGCGATCGAGACCATCACGATCACGATCGGAGGCGACGAGGCCAGCAGTTCGTCCGCAAGCACCAGATCGCCGACCATCGCCCTCACGGCGTCCGCCCAACCCCACGCGAACAGGCTCCAGGCATGCCACGACAACGCGAGCAGACGTGCCACCACCACCGTGCGTTCGGCCCCGTCCACCGCCGAAAGTCGCCCGCGATCAAGCTGCCGACCCCAGAGCCCCACCCGCCATACGCACCACACTCCGATCAACGCCATCGGCCCAAGCGTCCACGCGGCGCGAACAAGCGCCGAATCCGCGGACGCTCCGGGCTCCACCGCGCCCGCCAGCACCACCAGCAAGAACGCCGCGATGACCGTCTCCTGGATCATCCCGCGTCGCTCAGCTTCCGGCCCTGTGCGTCGTGCCCGGGCGGAGGATCCGCCAGCGGCGCACCGGCCGCCCGCGCCCGCTCCGTCTCAAGCCCGACCCACAACATCGCCAGGAACATCAGCACCAGACACCACGACGACCCACCGATCTGCCGCCACTGGTCCAGCATCGGCTTGACCGACTCCACGTTGCCCGGGGGCAGCAGCATCCCGGCGATCGCCACCACCACGCCCGCCGCCAGCGGCCATCGGGCCACGCCAACCCTCGGGACCAGCAGCAGCGCCGCCGCCGTCATGAACACCGGTAGCGCGATGTACATGTGACGCACCGTCGTCTGCGGCGAGAACGCCAGAACCGCCACCGCCAGCCCGCCCCACTCCAGCAACACCACGCCCCGACGCGCGGGCGACCGCTCCGTCTCCCCGCCGCGACCGACCAAAAGCGCCGTGGCCCGCACGCGGAAGATCAGCCACGCGGCCGCCAGAACACCCAGCGCCGCCACGCCCGTCAGGCCCATCACCAGCATGTCGGACACCTGAGGCCCCAAGGTCTTGGCGATCCCGCTCGTGATCGACACGCTCTTCTCCCAGCGGATGTCGTGCGTCGCGACGGCCTCCCCTGGCGCCGAAAGCCCGAACAGCTTGCCCACACCCCGGAACGCCACCGCGAGATACTCGAGATTCGTCCGCCACCCCACCACCACCGCCGAGACCAGCGCAAAGAACACCAGCCCGGCCACCGAGCCCGCCGCCGCCGCCCACCGACGCCTCAGCAGCAGATACGGCAGCACCACCAGCGACTGATACTTCACGTTGCCCGCAAACCCCACCAGCAGCCCGGCCAACCACGGACGCCGATCGAGCGAGAGAAATGCCGCCGCCAGAGACGCCGCGACGAGCGTGTCGGTCTGCCCTTCCTCGATCTCCTGCCGAACCGGTTCGAAACAGAACGCCAAACCCACCGTGATCACCGCGATCGCCGTCAGCCGATCACCGGGCAGCCCAAGCCTCGTCCGGACCGCTCTCCAGGCCATCCCCAGCGTCACCGCCACCAGCGTGAGATTGATCCCCCCATAGATCGCCTGCGCCGTCCACGGATCTTCGATCAGCCCCAGCGGGATCAGCAGCAGCGCCACCAGCGGGGGATAAATGTACCCCTTCGTGTGCGAGGCGTAGATGTCCTGACCACCCGCCATCGCCGCCGCCGCGTGATAGAAGTGCTCGAAGTCGCCCTTGTAGGGGTCCGCGTCCGTCGGCAAGCCCCGGACCATGCGCAGCGCGAAGTACGCGAAGCATCCCGCCAGAACCACCATGAGCATCAGCGGAAGGACCTTCGCCCGGAATCGATCTCGCCCCGAAAGTGCAGGCTGCGTCATGCCACCAGCCTAGCCCACACGCTCCGCGGGTGCCTCCCGGGCTTTCCGCAGCGGCTTGACCTCCACCAGCACCGGCGGCAGCCCTCGCGCGTACCGCACGCGGATCCGCGCGGCATCCCTCAGCATCCGAAGCCCATCCCGCACGGGGCGGATCGTGCCTCCATCGCGGTGCGTCCACGAGACCCCCACCTCGCGAACACCCACGCCCAGTCGATCGGCGATCAGCAGATGCTCCAGATCGAACGCGAACCGATCTTCCTTCGCGATCTCCGCGATCGCCGAGGCCACGTCCGACCGATAGAGCTTGAACCCGCACTGCGTGTCGCGGAGCATCCCCATCCCGAGCATCCTGAGCGCTATCCGGAACATCGATCCCATCAGCTTTCGCGAAGGCCTCGTGACCACATCCGAGTCCGCGACGTTGCGCGAGCCGCACACCAGCCCCGCCCCGCTCCGCTCCGCCTCCGCCAAAAGCCGGACCACCTCCGACACGCGCGTCGAGTTGTCCGCGTCCATCATCAGACGCCACGCCCCCTCCGACCCCGCCAGCCCCGTCCGCACCGCCGCACCCTTGCCCCGGTTGCGCTCATGACGGATCAATCGAACACGCTGCAGCGCTCCCAGCGGCCTTTCGAGCAGCTTCGGCGTCACCCGCTCCACCGTCGAGTCCTTCGACCCGTCGTCCACCAGCACGATCTCGCTCGTCCACGGCGCCTCGTGAAGCCAAAGCACAGCGTCCTCGAGCGTCGGAATCACCCGCGCCGATTCGTTGTACATCGGGATGATCACCGAAAGATGCAGGTGCTTCTCCATCGACGCCGCACGCCGGACACTCTCAGATTCTAGCGGACCGCGCCCGCCGCACGCATGATCTCCCGGCATCGCGCCTCGTCCACCGCGTTCCGCCAGAGCCCGTCTTTCTTGATCCAGCTCCCGATAATCAACGCGTCCGCGTGCGTCCAAAGCTTCGCCAACTGATCGGGCGTCACCCCGCTCCCCACCCACACCGGCAACTTCGTCGATCGCCTCGCCTCGATGATGTCCGCCTCCGCCGCGGGCTTGCCCGTCGCCGAGCCCGTCACGATCACCCCATCCGCCCCAAAGAACTCCGCCCCCTCGACCACGTCGCCGATCGAAAGGTCTCCCGTGATCGCGTGCGACGCGTGCTTCTTCTTCACGTCGCAGATCACCCTGATCCCCTCGGCCCCGATGCTCCGCCGATACCGCAGCAACCGCCCGGCCTCCGCCCGCTCGAGCAGACCTTCGTCCGCCACGTGCGCAAAGACGAAGTTCTCCACGCGGACGAACGCCCCACCCACCGCGTGCGCGATCGCCAGCGCCTCTCTCGCGCCTCCCGAGAGCACCTGAACCCCCAGCACAAGCCCTGGCGCCGCCGACCGGACCGCTTCCGCCGCCAGCGTCATCGCCGACACGACCTCCGGCCCGTGCTCGCCGTGCACGTACGGCGCATCGTGCATGTTCTCCACGATCACGCCGTCAAACCCCGCACCCGCCAGAACCCGGGCCTCCTCCGCCGCCGCCCGAGCCAACTCCCTCGGCGAACGCCCCCCGCGGGGCGAACCCGGCAACGCACCCACATGGACCATTCCGATCAACGCCTTGGACGTCGCAAACACGGACACCTCCGGCCGCACCCCGCCCCCAGCATACCCCCGGCAGACCACCCACGGCTCCGGTATTCTCTGCCCACCATCGTGGCCGACGCGCCGGATCACGCCCCACTCCGGGCTTCCGCCGGCACCGTCCTGGGACATTCGCATGAACACACCCGCCGTTTCCCCTTCGCCGCTCCCCTCCTCCACAGGGCCCACCATCCTCGGGCACCCCATCGGACTCTTCCTCCTCTTCCTCGTCGAGATGTGGGAACGTTTCAGTTACTACGGGATGCGGGGCCTCCTCATCCTCTACCTCATCCGCGCCACCACCGGCGACGACACCGGCTTCAACCCGGGCCGCGGATGGAGCAAGGCCGACGCCTCCGTCCTCTACGGGTGGTACACCGGCCTCGCCTACCTCTTCCCCATCTTCGGCGGCATGATCGCCGACAAACTCATCGGCACCCACCGCTCCATGCTTGTCGGCGGACTGCTCATCACCATCGGTCACATCATCCTCGGCGTCTCCGGCTTCGGCGACCTCGCCCACAACGAGATGGGCATGGCCGTCTTCATCATGGGGCTCGCCGTCATCGTGCTCGGCACCGGCCACTTCAAGCCCACCGTCTCCGTCATGGTCGGGCAGCTCTACCCCCCGGGCGACCCGCGCCGCGACGGCGCCTTCACCATCTTCTACATGGGCATCAACCTCGGCGCCTTCCTCTGCGCCTTCATCTGCGGCACCCTCGGCGAGAAAGTCGGCTGGCACTGGGGCTTCGGTTCCGCCGCCGTCGGCATGATCCTCGGGCTGCTCCTCTATGTCTGGGGCAAGCCCCGCTTCATGAGAGAAATCGGGCATCCGCCAGAGGAACGTAAAACCGCCGCCAACACCGCCTCCATCTTCTTCCTCGTCTTCGCACTCGTCGTCTCGGCGCTCTTCGGCGCCGCCTACTACGCCGGCCTGCTCTCCAACCTCCAGAACGCCGTCAATGATCTCGCCGCCAAGCCCGCCCTCGGATGGACCGTCGTCGGTGTTCTCATCGCCGGCATCGTCGGCTGGCTCGCCTGGTTCATCTCCATCAACCGCCCCGAAGACCGCGGGCCCGTCGTCTCCATCTTCGTCTTCATGTTCTTCAACGCCTTCTTCTGGCTCGCCTTCGAGCAGGCCGGCTCCTCCATCAACGTCTTCACGGAGCAGAAGACCGACCGAATGGTCGGCTCCTTCGAGGTCCCCGCCACCTGGTTCCAGTCCGTCAACGCCGGGCTCATCTTCATGCTCGCACCGCTCTTTGCCGCCATCTGGACTCGCCTCGGCAAGCGAAACCTCAACCCCACGCAGCCCGTCAAGATCGCCCTGGGCCTCTTCTTCCTCGGGCTCGGGTTCCTCTTCATGGTTTGGGCCGGCACCATCGCCAAGGGCGACCCCGCCTCCGCAGGCGCCCAAGTCGCCAAGGCCGGCATGTGGCTCATCTTCATGACCTACTTCTGGCACACCGTCGGCGAACTCTGCCTCTCCCCCACCGGGCTCTCCTACGTCACCAAGGCCGCTCCCGTGAAGTTCGTTTCCCTCCTCATGGGCATCTGGTTCGTCAGCAGCTTCGTCGCCAACCTCGGCGGCGGTCTCGTCGCCGCTCAGGTCGAGAAGATCGAGAAGGGCGAACTCAAGCTCCCCTGGAACTTCGGCGGCCAAGCCGACTTCTTCTTCCTCTTCGTCGCCACCAGCATCGGCGCAAGCGTCGTCATCTTCGTCCTCAGCCCCTTGCTCCGGAAGCTCATGCGCAACCCCAACGACTGATCCTCCAGCCCCTCACCAACGCAACAGGCCCGGGGAACATCACGCCCCGGGCCTGCTTTTCTTTGACGTGTTCTCGAGGCCTACGCCGCCCGACTCGCCCCCGTCGCCGCCCGCGTGAAGGCGTCGATCTGCTCGATCACGAACGATCGGTGCGACGGGCTCTGCCCGAACTCAAACGCCACGCCGCAGTACGTGTTCTGCTCGCTGTCCAGATGCGTGTGCACGATCCGGGCGCACATCCCCACCGGCGCGGGAACATCCGGCATCAGGTTGATCCGCATCCAGTACATCCGGCTGCCGTCGCACCGCGACGACTCCTCCTTGGACACCAGAAGCCCCGCGCCGCCCCCGCCCAGATTCAGAAGCCGCGCCCGGAACATCGGGCCCACCTCGGGCAGCACCGTCTGCCCCGCCGAGGACGCTCCGCCCTCCCGAAGCCGGCGAATCGTCTGCTGATTATCCACTTCCGCCAGGAACGCCGACGCCGGGTCCAGCAGCGGATACACCTCGACCTCCGGCAGGTTCAGGCTCGCCGTCGACACGCGCATGAAGTTCCGTCGCGAACACCGCTCCACGCTTTCGGGCATCGCCAGCCGAAGCACCCCGATCGCCGGCCCCGTCCGCGACGCCAGCCGCGTACGACCCACAACCCTCGTGCTGAACATCCAGCGGTTCGGCCCCATGCTCATCGCCGCCGTCAGCACCGCCCCGTCCGGGATCGGCACCGATTGACCCAGCGCCACCGGCGCCTCCACCTGGATCTCGCTCTCGCTGAGCCCCACGATCCGCACACGCCAGACCAGATCCACCGCCCCCGTCTGCTCGGCGTTCCGCGACGGCGCGATCTCCAGCCCGCCGTTCCGCTCATAAATCTGAGACAGACAGTCGCGCCAACGTTCGGTCCTGGATCGGTTCGCGGGCATGGCTTCGTTCCTTCGTGTAAACCGGCCACGCTGCTTATCGACCCGTCCCGACGTGCTCTTGAGCCCCGACCGCCCGGGCACGCCCCGCCCCGCGATGCCCGAATAACCAGTACTCCAAAGAAGAACCCCGCCGCACCACCGCGGCGGGGTCCCCGCATGTCTCATCACTCGCCGCTGGGGTTGCTCAGCAACCGGTCTCGAAGGCCGACACGAAGTCGTCAAAGTCGAAGAAATCAGTGAACCCGTCGTAGTTCACGTCCGCGTTCCGGCCGCCCGGGCACGCCCCGCCATCGAAGCACGTCACGTAATCATCGAAGTCGAAGAAGTCCACGAACCCGTCCTCGTTGAAGTCCGCGACACAGCTCACGCGGACGTTGAGATCAAACGCCCCGACCGCTCCGCTGAAGCCCGCGACCCGAAGCCAGTACGTCTCCCCACGCTCGACGTTGAACGCCACGCGCGACGTCAGCTGCCCCGAGTAGTCGTCGTTGCACTGCACCAGGTTCGCGTCCTGCCAGGTCGGCATCGGATGGTGCGCCGAAAGCACCGTGTCAAACGTCGATCCGAGCGTGTCCGCGATCACCCGGCCGTTCGCCCGGGCCGTGAACTTGAAGTACACGTCGGCCGAGCCCGAGCTCCCGCCGCACATCCCGGGCAACCCGTTGGGCAGCGGCGTCGCGTGCACCAGGCACCCTTCGGTCGTCGACGGAACACCGATCAGCTCCGCTCCCGCCGGCTCGTCGCCCCCACGCATCACGCCCAGCCCAAGCCGCGTCACCGTGCCAGCAACCGACACGTCGCCCGCGTCGTCGTTGACATCCCCCGCGAAGAAGTCCGTCCCGTCCGTCGCCACCGCCGAGCCCCACGTCGACGTCCCGCCCAGCGCCCCGCCGGACACGACCCGCTGCAGCGCCCACGACCCCTCGTGCCGCCGGTAGATGTACGCCTTGTCGATCCCCGGCGCACCGATGATCATCCACTGGCCGTTCATCGAGATCGTCTGCCCGAAGTTCCCTCCGTCGCCGTCCGGGCCCGCGATGAACCCCACGGGCTCCCAGTTCCCGTTCGGCATCTTCTCATACAGGAACACACGCCCACGGGCGTTCCCGAAGCTCGGCGCACCCGACGCGATCACCTCGCCGTTGGTCGCCACCGCCAGCCCGTTGAACTGGAACGCCTCATCCCACTGCGTCGGGAGGTTCTGCAGGCTGTACCCCTGCCCCGTCATGTTGAACACATAGATCCCCCCGGTCGACGCCGCGTTCCCGTTGTCTCGATCCGGCGCGCCCACCACCAGCATCCCCGCGTTCGGCCCACCCGACGGCGCGATCGCCACCGAGTACCCGAAATGCTCCCCGGCCTGCGTGCTGTTCGCCGGACGGATCACCGTCGTCACCAGCTGAACCTGCCCCTGCGCGTCGATCCGGAAGACGTACACCGCCCCCATGTCGTCCGCCGGGTTGAAGTCCCGCCGCGGCGCACCAAAGGCAATCCGACCAGCCCCCACCGCCACCGAGAACCCGAACTCATCGCCCGCGACCAACCCCACCGAAGGCAACGCCGGCGAAACCCAGCTCCCTCCGACCTTGTGCGTGATCGTCCCGCCTCCCATCGCGAACGCGCCGTTCATCGTCCCGCCGCCCCGGCCCGTCGCGATGACCGCCCCGTCCGTCGCCACCGCACGCCCGAACGCCCGGTCCTGCCCCGAGTCGTGCGACGACGCCATCCAGAACCACGAGCCGTTGATCCGCTCGAAGATGTGCCGCGATCCGCCGTTGGTCGCCCCCGCGTTGTCGTCGCTCGGGCAACCCACCACCATCACGTTCCCCGCCGCCGCAACCGCCGCGCCAAACCGGTCGCCCGTCCCCGGCACAAAGTGCTGGAACTTCTGAGGCCCGCACTGACCCCACGCCTGCCCCGCCACCAGCGCCAGACCCGCCGCACCCATCATCCCGATCTTCTTCGCCGTGTTCATCGCTGCCTTCTCCTGCGTCCGCAGGCGCATGCCGCCACCGCGGCCCCTCCCTCTCGGGGCCTCTCCGGGCAACCTTGCTCCCGCGTGCGTGCCGTCCCGCCCTGCTTTCTCGGGCGTGCCGACTCCCCCAGTGCGTCGCCACGACCCGCCGCGGCTACACCCCGCTCAAAAAAGAAACCGGGGCCGATCCTTCCGGACCAGCCCCGCGTGGCTCTCGCGCTGTCCCCCAAGAACCCCGCACGACGCTCGCGACTTCAGCACCCCGCCTCGAACGCCTCCACGAAGTCCGCGAAATCAAAGAAGTCCACGAAGCCATCCCCGTCGAAGTCCGCCGGGCAGGCCGGGCCCGGGAACGTGAGCAAGACGGGGGTACTGCCAAGGGGAAGATCGTTGCACGACCCGGTCACGATGCACACATAGGAGCCGGCATCGCTGGGCTGCAGGTTGGACAGGCGCAGGATCGGTGTCGCCGCCGTCGGGTTGGCGACGATGTCCAGCGGCACGCCATCCTTCTGCCAACGGAAGGTGGTGACCGCGCCCACCGCCGAAGCACTGAGGTCGAAGACCGCCGTGCCCCCGACGACCGTGAGCATCGGGGCGGGTTGCCTCGCGAACGCCGGCAGTGCGCCGGGAACGGCGTACGCCACGAGGTTCTGGGAGTTGGCCTGTGCGAGTGTGCCACCGACCCAGACCAGCCCGCTCGGGAGCACCAGGATCGCCCGCACCTCACCATAGACTCCGCCCGCGAAGAGCGTGGAGGAGCCCAGCGGCGCCGGATCGGGGCGATAGCGTTCGAGACGCTGGCCGGACTCCACGTTCCCCCGACCCCCCACCAGCACCGACCCGTCCGGGAGGGTTGCCAGCGCGATGGTGCCGTAGACCTCTTCGTTGAATTTCGTCCACGTCTGCGTCGCCGAGTTGAACCGGAAAAGACCCCATTCCGAGGCGTGCAGCAAGTCGCCGCCGGGCAGTTCCATCAAGGCGGACAGCACTTCTTGGCTGTTCGAATCCCAAACCCCACCGCCCACCGCCGACCACGCGCCGGTCGAAGGTCGGTAGCGGGCGATGTTCCTGGCGGGCACGCCGCCCGCCGTCGTGAAACGTCCGCCAACGAGAACATCGCCGTTGGCGGTAAGGGCCAATGACGCCACCGTCGGCACGGGTCCCCCCGTGAGACCACCGATGCTCTGCCACGTGTTGGTCGCCGAGCGGTAGATCGCGATGTTCTGCGCGGCCACCCCGGGCCCGACCGACGTGAACGTCCCGCCCACCACCACATCGCCGCTTGGCAGCGTCAGCAGAGCCGCGACACTCGTACCGCTCACACCGCCCGCCATCGTCGACCAAGCCCCCGTCGCATCGATGTAGCGGGCGATCCGGCCAACCCCGGCCGCCCCCGCGGTGCTGAAGTCGCCGCCGACGATGACATCGCCGCCGGGAATCACCGCGATCGCGCGCACTCTGGCATTCAAGGTCGCGCCGAGTTGGGCGCGAGCCCCGGTCGCGAGGTTGTAACGGGCCAAGAACCGTGCGGGCGTTCCCCTGAAGTCAATACCGTTGAAGTCTCCGCCGAAGATCACCGAGCCGGCCGGCCCGGCCCCGCCGCCCGGGGGCTGAAAGGCCAGGGCTCGCACGACCTCACCCGGAAAGAGACTACCCCCGAGATTACCAGGGTTTTGCCACCCTTCCCAGCAATCCCCGGAGGGGAACCCCTGGGCAAGAGCACGCTCGCCGCTCGCGAGGAAGCACGCGGCCGCGCAGGCCGCGGCGGCGAAACCCCGGCGAGATGAAGCGCGGAAGAACCAACCCACCAGACCGGGCGTGGAACGAGAGGCCGTGGACTGACGCGACATGAGATACTCCTGGTCGCGGACCGCATCGGGTACGGCACGCGATGGGGGGCACGATACCCGAATGTCGGCGGCGGACCAAGCGAGATTGTGCTGACAGGCCCGTCCCAGCCGCACGG
>ERZ1066130.276-NODE-276-length-22477-cov-14.388859_pt1 | contig 22477 bp, 14 predicted proteins | sample MGYA00382777_ERZ1066130 | MGnify/ENA primary metagenome ERZ1066130 (study PRJEB33369, sample SAMEA5778360) | biofilm metagenome | biome: Industrial cooling water; feature: Water cooling tower basin; material: Biofilm | place: United Arab Emirates | collected...
TCCGGCCACCCCGAGAGTGGTCGGCCAACCCTCCGAAACGGTCTTGTACAGGGAGTTCTAGACCGGCCCGCGAAAGCGGGCCGGTTGTCGTTTGGGAACAAGAGCGCCGTGAGGTCCTTTGTCCGTGGCGATTTTTTTGCGAGATTCGCGGCGATTCCGGGGATCGGATAGTCGGATTGATCCTCTCGTCGCCGAGCCGCCGCATCGCAGACCGATCAAGACACCGCGGCGTTTTGGTCGCTCCTGCTCGCCCGAATCTCGAACTCTCGAACTCTCGCGTTGAGGAGGGGGCTCCGTTTACTGGACCGCACCGGATGGCCCCGCCCCATTCTGTGGGAGGTGGAAAACGACCTCCCCCGCCCGTGCCGGCCCCAGAATCCGATCGAGCGTCTCCCGCGGGGCCTGTCCCAGCTCCGAGACAGACCGCAAACCGGCCGACCGAAGGGAAAGAAGCTCGCCACGAGTCCAGGCGATTCGAAGATCTAGGAGGGGGAGCGTGTCCACAGGCACCCCAAACTCAAGACTTCGCATAAGGCTTTCCGTTGCCTCAGGCGTGGGGCCACGCTCGACCAGGAGAACACTGGCAATTCCCGCGGCGGACCGCAAGTGGAACCGCACCGCGTCAGCGATCGAACGAACCGTCCCCGGCCCAACCGCCTGATAGGGGTTGACGGTGAACTTCCGTTCAATTTCCTGCATGGGCATCCCCGCCGCCCAATCCAGTACGATCAGCAGCCGCTTGCACCGGGCATGCCAGGCCCACTCGTCGGCTGCCCCGCGCTGCAGTACCCGAGCTGCTTCAGACATCCGCCGCGACAGTTCGCCGCTCCACACCTTCTCGCGGTCGCCTTTCTTGAAGATGGGTGTGTACGTGGCGTCCCCTTCGTTGAGTGCTCCGAGAAACGCGAGCAAGGCGTGTGGTGTGAGAGGCGTGCTACGGGGAGCTCGCAGCATTTCCACGAGCTGCAACGCAGAACGAAAGGACACGGTCGACCTGCCGCAGGCACGGCCTAGCAGCGAAAGTCGAACACCTTCCGGCTCGTCGGTGACGAGCCCCAACGAGACCATCCGGGCAAGGAGTTCGGCGACCTGTCGTTCAGTCTCGGCCGTCCAGCTCGGACTCGAGCGCGCGGCAAGAAACCCACCAAAGGTCCCCGAAAGCAGGGCTGGCGCTTCCGCGCGGGGCACTGTGTCAACCTGCGTGAACAAACGCAGTACCCAGGTATCGAGGTCTCCACTCGAGAATGCCGAAGTCATCGGCTCGGGCGTGCCCATGACGTAGTGATCGAAGAGTCGTCGCCGCTCTCCAGAACCGTCGGCAAGAAGAATCGATCGCCCTCGCTCCGCATATCCGAATCTTCCGGCCCTTCCAGCCATGTTCTTGTATGTGCCGATCGAGTAGGGCGTGTCGGTTTCGCCGCGGAACGTATGCTCGACAATGACCACGGTGGAAGCTGGTGTGTTTACTCCTGCCGCCACGGTAGATGTTGCCACAAGCGCTCGCACCCCTCCGTCCCGTCGCCGGAACTCCGTTTCGACGGCTTCTCGTTCGCCGCGTGTCAGATCGGCATTGTGAAATGCGGTGCCTTTCGCCAGACATTCACGCAGCTTCGCCGTTTGCGTCGAACCATCGGCTGCGACGATACGACGGAGTGCTTCGTCGGCGCCGGGGAGCCCGAGTTCATTCGCCAAATAGGCAGCGCAGCCCGCCGACGCGCCCTTCGTGTTCCGAAAAATCAGCAATCGTTCCGCAGCGGACGCCGCGAGCAATCGTTTTGCCAAGGGGACGAGCACGTCCTGCGAGCTGGCCTCTCGTCCGCGCTGCACTATGGCGCTCGCGGGAAGAAGTTGTTCGGTACGACGGGTTCCTTGCTCATCAAGGAATTCAAAGGTACCGCTTCGGTCGAGCACTCCCTCCAAAAGGGGCACTGGACGAATGCGAGTCAAAAGGGATGCACATCCAAGCCATTGGTCGAAACCGTTGAGATTCCCAACCACGGCCGAGAGTGCCACCAACTGCGGAACTAGGCCGCGCTGTCGGCCGCGAAGAACTAGAGAGAGCAATAGCTCAACGTTGATTCCCCGCGTCGGGTCCGCGATGAAGTGCGCCTCGTCCACCACAACGAGGCCGATCGACTCGAGAACTCCGCGCCGAGATAGCGCGAGAGCCAGGAATGCCTCGTACGTCAGGACGGCAAGGTCATATTTCCCCCGCAGGAACGCTCCGACATCGTCCTGGTAGTCACCGGTGCACCGAATCACCCGGTGTCCGAGGCGCTGGCCGTAGAGGGCGCGAAACTCTTCGTGCTTTTCAGCTACCAAGGCCCGATACGGGAACAAGAAAACGGCGCGACGCCCGGCGCTAAGCGCGCGAGCCGCGGCCAGTTCGCCGACGAATGTCTTCCCGCTGCTGGTTGGCGCGATCACAAACAGAGATTGACCGTCCAGAACCCGATTGTCATTGATTGCAGCCAACTGGAGCGGGTTTAGCCCCGACGGGTAGCGCTCTGTCCATGCGGCGAGAAGGTCGGAAGAAAGCCCGAAAACCGAGAGCTCGCCAAGCTGAGGACCGACCTTCGCGCCCGAGGGATTTCCAAACAACGAGGTGAACTTGGCACCGGGAACGAGCCTCGGAATTGTGAGCCCACCCTCAATGTGCGCCAAGCACACTGGAGTCTGCCGTACTCCGAGGCGTCCTGCCTCCGCGCGAACTGAAGCCATGACGGCATCAGTCATAACAGCGATGCTCCCGCCGTGTTCTGCCTGTAGGGCGGCAAGCAGGGCATGTGTTAGCAGTCCATGCTGTGTGGTGGGTAGCTCATACGCCGACTCAGCAGGACCACACGCAGACAGGATCACGCGTCCCTGGCCCTCCAACAGGGAAACACCCTCGGCCGGCGCTCGGGGGCTGGGACTCTCCTCCAGCACTCGGCCGGGCGCACCGCCGCTGAAACAACAATCGAGAACGCAGAGCACCGCCCGGGCACGGGTTGACCGAAAGCGATCTGCAAGTTCCTGCATCGGCATCGTGGTGTCCGCCAGCCGATCGGGGTCGCTATCGTGCAGAACAAATTGATGCTCATGGGTGCCGTGCCCCGCGAAAAAGACAACCACGGTGTCGTCAGCACCGGCCTCACCAAGGGCTTGGTCAAGTGCGTGCCGAAACGAGGCGAGCGTGGCCGCTCCGTCCACGAAATGCGGAATCGTGTCTGATTTCAATGTGTCGACAAATAGAGCCCAGAGTGCGAGAGCATCGCGCTTGGCTCCGCTAAGGTCGCGAATCCTGTCGTCACGGTACCGGTCAATTCCTACAAATAGGGCACGAAGCGGCATCGAACAAGGGTAGCTGCAAAAGGTCTAGCTGACGCCGGTGCCCGCGAGGTCGTTTGGTGGTGCGGTGCTCGGGCGGTTGTCCTGCTTCGAATCGATGAACACGTGCTCCCTATGAAACTGCAGGTACTCTGGTCGAATCGGCCGTCGAACGGGGGTGCATAGCTGCCGGCCATGAATCTCATCGAGGATCTCAACTACGTGGGAGCTGAGGCCGTTGCGCAAGCGCGTTGAGGAAACAATGAGATCGTTTGACAGAGTAAAATAGCCCCTGTCGAAGAGCTTGTCGTGAGTCACAAAGAGGCAGAGCCCGTTGGCCGGATCGAGTCGCGATGGCACCCGCCGCGACCACGGCACAATGTGGCTGGCAACCAGCAGATCCCGCTCCGCGACGGCCGTCAGGCAGCATTTGTGGCCAAAATTGCCGAGCACCTCTCGCTGAAAGCGGTCTTGCCCCCTCCGTTGCGTGATCGGACCCTCTCGCTGCGTATCCGACTCTGTCGCCTCAACCGATTCCGAGCTTTCTGCCGCCCGCCCATCCGGCTGGGTGGCGGCGAAGTCTGCGTAGAACTCAGCGACGTTGAGCCGTTTGTCCATGCCGGCGACAGCCAACTCGTCGCCGTGGATCTGAACCTTCCATCGAGGCCTTTCCGTCGAGCGGAGCTGGCCAGGCGTGGCAGCAAACAGGCTGCGGACAGCCGCAAACGGCATCACGTAGTAATCGTGCGGGTCAGCTGGATCTCCGAACACGACGATGTTGAAGGCGTCTCCGTGCTTCGCCCGCTTGGCCTCCATTTTGGCGAGGTCAATCCCTACGTAGTAGCCCTCATCGGGTCGCCCGCGGAAGACGAGGTTGGGGCCAGCCTCGAGCGTGGCTCTATTCACAGCCGCGAGGTTGGCCACGGGGGTGGTCATGCGCGTGCCTCGTCACGGCTGGCACCGGCAGCAGCTGGCTCCGCCTTTGGCGACGCCAGGAACGAAAGCTCTTTCTCGAGCGTCTGGGGATCACGACATACATGGAAAAGCCAATCGCCGTGCTCGCGAGCGTTGTTGACAGCGCCAACCCAGCGCCGGCCCGCGTGGTGCTTGGCGATGGTCTGGGCGTCCTCGAACCCCTTCACCTCTAACAGGACGTTGAGGCCAGTGGTGAGACGGACGATGAAGTCCGGCTCGTAGGTGTGATCCACGCCCTGAAACTCATAGGGAATCAGGAGCCCGAGGTGATCGTTTCGAACGTACCGCTCCACCGCCTCGGAGGCCTCCAATCTGAACGCGACGGATGATTCCCAAGTTCGCGTGTCAAGCACGACCTGATTGACATGGCTCTTCTGAGTGCCGTGGCAGGGCCGCGTTGTGGTGAAGTCGACGTCGGCAGACGTTCCGATGGGCTTGTACCTGTTCAGCACCGGAAGCAGGGGTGGCTCACCTTCGGCGTCGTCGGGAACTATCGCGTCGCAGAGGTAACCGACCATTCGGCTGACGTACTTCTCCAGCCCGAGCTCCCGCTGATCGACGTCCTTAAAGTCCACCTTTCGCCGGACATACTCGTCCACGAATCGGAGCACCTGGGGGAATAGTTGGTGCCGCGACTGCAGTCGCATGACGCGAGCCTTGGCATCTGATCGGCCGCCCGCCTCACCCACCAAGTGGGCCACCGCCAGCCGAGCGATCTGGAACTTGATGGCCTGCAGATGCGTGTGTTGGTAGTACTGCTCGCGGTCCTGTTCAATGAATCCGAATGGTGCGGCCTGCGACGGCGTTCCTTCCTGGTATCCGACGGTGGGCAACAGGAATGTCGCGGTGGGTTCGCGGTTCGGTTCGATGACAAGCGGGTCCATCGCGCCAACGTCACAGCGGACCAGGTTCTTCTTGAGCGCGAACGCATAGCCCTCCACTACCGGGAACCGCAGCTCCAGGGCAGCTCGCTCCGGCATGGCCCGCACATGGTTCTTCGGTTTGTCCTCTGGCTGCTTCTGATTGACAGGCCGGCCTTTGAATGGGATTACCGTGAACGGAATGCCGTACACGTCCACGTACTCCTCCGTAAGGAGCCCCGTCTCGGGATCGGGTGTGTAGTCCATTCGGCGCAGACCGCGCCCAACCACCTGTTCGCACAGCAGTTGGCTCCGGAAGGCCCGAAGCCCGAGGATGTGGGTGACGTTGTTTGCGTCCCATCCTTCGGTCAACATCGCGACCGACACGACGCATCGCACGTGTTCCCCCGGTTCGCCACGCTTGCCGACCGTGGACACGACGCGTCGCAAGGCCTCGGCGGCATCCTTCTTGGATTGTCCCGGTTCCTCGCTCTCAGCCTTGGAGAGCAGGTCGGTGTCGATCCGGATGGTCCGCTTCATCTTCGCGGTGTTCTGGAAGTAGTCCGGGAAGATCACGCCATGGCCATAGGCGATGCGCTGCTTGGACTTCCCTCGTGAACGCGGTGCGGCTTCCTCGTCGCCTTCTTCAGCATCGTCGGCCTCCGCGGCGTCCGCGATGTCCTCTGCGGTGACAGTTTCAATCGGTTCTTCGCCGCTGATCTTCCGGTAGAAGACCTCGGCGATGTCGACGTTGTCGCAGACGATGATGAGCACGGGAGGCGCCTGGACCTGCCCGGGTTTCGCCTCCTGGATGTACTTGAATCGCTCGACCCACTGTCCGGCGAGCTGTTTGAGCGCCGGCTCGGCGTCACGGTACACCACATCGGGCTTGGGCTTTCGGCCTCGCCCCGGGAGGAACTCCGCTGGCTCGAGGTTGTCCCTGATGTTGTCCCAGAGCTTGAAATACTTCGCCTCGGGCCGACCCGTCGTGTCGCTGACCGGCAGTCGCGGGATCTTCACGATGCCGCTCTCGATCGCATCGACGAGCCCGAAGTCACTGACGAGCCAGGGGAACGGGCTGTTCTCCACGTACCCGCTGCCGCCGATGTAGAACGGCGTCGCGGACAAATCCACGCACTGTGCGATCCCCGGCTGCGCCTGCCCCGCTGCCTTCCCGCCGCCAGCGTTGTTGAGTTTGTCGAGTCCTTCGATCCAGACGGTTGCCTCCTCGTTCTCAGCCTGCGCCTCCTTTAGCGCCTCCGGCGAGAGCGACTTCTTTAACTCATCGCTCAGGGGGGCGGGCCGGTAGCAGTGATGCGCTTCGTCGTTCAGCACCATGATTGGCATCCGGTCGTAGAGGTCGCCGAGCACGCGCTTAGCGAACGCCTCGGGCGTTTCCGCCCCTTTGTTGACGACCGCGTAGCTCTTGCCTGCCTCGGCGTGCTCGCTCTCGGGAGCAAAGCGGTGCCAGTTCTCGACCAGCACCCTTCCATTCTGCATCAGCGGTCGCATGCGCATCGGCACGATGTCAAACGCCGCGTAGTAGTTGTCTAGTCGCTCCGGCCGGAGCACAGCCAATCGCTCCTTCACAGTCAGGTTGGGACAACAAACCAGGACCGCGTTGGGAAACCGCTCATCGCCCGGGTTGCGGCCTCGGTTGCAGAACGCCCACGCGATGAGCATGGCCATCACAACGGTTTTCCCCGACCCCGTGGCCATCTTGCACCCGAACCGTGTCAAGGGGAGCATGTCGGGATTCGGCGACGCATCGACTAGCCGACCAATGTCTGCCGCTGGGAATTGCGGATTGAAGCGCGGCTTCTTTCCACTGCGGAGAATCTCGGCCAGGTAGATGACGGTCTGCACGGCTTCTAGCTGACAGAAGAACAGACGCCTCGGTCGGTCGGGCGATGCCCAGAAGTTGAGCAACTCTCGCGTGACGGGCGTGACGCCCTCGAAGTTGCTCGCGCGCCAACGAGCCACATCCTCCCGAATTTGGTTGACCGTGTGAAGGTCGTCCTGACCCTCGCTGAGTTCCAGTGTGAGCTGCCCCGCCGCGTCGCCCGCAATGTCCTTAGTCTTGTACCAGTACCGCGATGGCCGACGCCCCGCGATCTTCGAGGCCTCGCCCGTCGTCCGGTCGTACTGCCAATGTACCGACGGCGCCTCGTACGGCGAGCACAGAATCGGCTTCTCTACCGCTTGAATCGGGATGTCTGCTTTCGCTGTCATGGTCTTGGCCCTTTACCCAAACTCGAACACTCGCTTTACATCCTTGCCGGCACCGTCGCCGCAGAAGCCCACGACGCCGCCGTCGGCGGAGATCTTCACGCCGAAGCCCATCCTCGCGAGCGCCTTGGCAGCCGCTTTCCTCGCACCGGCATCACTGCCCGACTCCACCTTAACGATCGCGCCCACGGCCAACACTTCGCCGCGATGGTTCAGGACCAGCGCGCCATCGATCGCGGCCATCGCCTGTCGGAGCCGGCGGGGCAACTCGGTGAAGAGCCGCTTGTGCTCGGGTTGATCGAGGAACTGAGTGATAACCTGCGCCTTCCGGGAATCGCCACGCTCGATGCGATCAGCCTTGTTCACAATGTCCTTCAGCATCCCCTTGTGCTTATCGCGCACGACCCCGATGCAGCCACCACTTCGACCGAAGGAGACATCAAGGCAAGTCTCGTAGATGCAGGCTCGGAGCGCTTTGTTCCGCACGGTCTCCATCTGCTCGAGGATCGGAGGATGCGCGAAGTGCCGCCAGCGCCCACGCCTCCACGCAAATACCAGCGTCTTCTCCCTGAAGAGCAGGATCTCGCCGTTCCGATTCAGCGTGATTGCAAGCCGCTTGCCCGTGCACCACTCGGCGATCGTGCGTGCGTAGTGAGGAGCCTCCGCAAGATTTGCCTCAGTGTGAAGGGTGCGGAATTGGTCGATGTATCCATCGGGCGAAACCGTGATCATCGTCTCGATGCTGCCCGTGAGCACCTTGCCGAAGTCCTCGCCCCAGATGGCTTCGAGCTTGACGCCCGCGCTTCGAGACTTCTCATCGAGTCCGATGGCGGCCGCGATCCGGTGCCCCTCGTATGTCTGGGATGCGAGCGACTCGAACTCTGTCAGCACGCGGAGCAGCAATGCCTCGCTGGGATACTCCAGGTACGTCACGATGGTCTGTCGCACAGCGGCGCTCAACGCCTGTGGAAAGAAGAACTCGTCGCAATGGCGGGCGACCTTGCCGACGGTCTCCAGAAGACGTTGAACGAGTCGTCGTTCCTCGATCGTGAATGGCTGTGCGCGACTGATCTCCAGCAGATCGGACGTTGCCTCGTCAAGACGAACGCCGATCGCCCGTTCACCCAGCTTCAGGACCAGTCCCTTCCCAGTTGAGGCGGGCTTGGTGCCTTTAGACAACTCCGCCCCGGGCAGGAAGGGAACCAACTCCTGCGCCACCACCTCGCGGAAGCGAGCCGCGGACATCGGCGATACGGGCTTGATCGCGGGTGTTGCCATTGGCGTGAATCATGCGAGTCGATGCACGCTCATGACCTCGTTCCCTCGCGGATCGATCACCTTCACGGCTGCGCACTTGTGCTTGCCCGCTGGGAATGGCAGGCTGGACGTACTGCTGAAGGCCTCGAATCGCTCCGCGTCGATGGGGCCATCCTTCCCGTTGAGTGCCTTCTGCAGCTTGTCCCACGCCGACTTGTCGGGGAAGAAGGCCTGCGTGACGCAGAACGTCCGGCCGTCGTAGTCGCCATCGAGGAACCAAGCGGCGACCTTGCTCGCGCCCGTTGAGTTGATGCTGTTGTCCACGGGGTTATAGACGTCCACCCCCTCCATCGTGACCACGTGCTCCGGCTTCCCGTCGTCCCCCTTCCGCGAATCGACGCGGACGCGGGGCTGGCCGAAGACCGTGAACAACTGCCCGCCGCCGGGTGAGACCGACTCCTTGAGAAGCCCGTTCATGCCCGGGTTGATATCGGGCCGGATGTGGGCGAAGTGGATCTTGAGCTTCGGGTGCGGTGCCCCACCTTCCTCATTCAGGATCGCCTGCGCTTCGGCGGTGAAGTTGAACGCGGCGACGACGAGGTGGTCATACAACCGCCCCGCTGGCTTGATCAGCTCCTCCACCATCTTCGCGGTCACGGGGCCATACTGCGGGCCGAACACGACGCCAACGTTGTTGGAGCCGGTCGAATCGCGGTCCTCCTCGCCGACGGCGACCCAGCGACCCTCGGCGTGGAACCCGCTCGACTTTCCACTCTCGTATAGCGCATCTAGTCGCGTCCACTTCATCTGCTTGTTGTTGAGGAACCTCACACCGTCCGCCCGAAGGAAGCGCACCATCTGATCGAGGTAGGCCCCCACGTTAGCGACCTCCAGCGAGCCGGTTGGCTTCACCATCCGAACCTCAAACGTATCTTCCATCGCGTCTGGGGCGCCATCGAACTCTGGGCCCGCGCCCACAACATCGCCCAACGCCATTTCGGGCGGCTGCACAGCTTCGACACTGAACGGTCCACTGACTCGAGTCACACCGGGGACCGGAACTGGTTTGTCAACCAGTTCCTCTTGATCCGCACTAGCACTTATGCAGGCATTGACGTCGGCCATCTTCGCACGCCACGAGACGCGATAGGCGACGACAGCGTCACGAAGTGCGCCAGGCCACTCGGGGTCAGTGTCGAACGGAACCTCCCAGTGGTACCATTTCGCTACGGCTGGATCGACAGCGTACTTCACTCCCCTCTCGCGGTTGTCTGGCGGGAGCAACCAACGACGACGGTCCGCGTCGGTTACGGCACGCTTGCCTTCTGCCTTTTCCTTCTTCGCAAGTTGTGACGCGAGCCTGGTGCGAAGCGAAGGGTCTTTCTTGAGCGCAGCCGTTAGTGCGTCATTCGCCGCCTTCAGCGCAGCGTCCAACACCGGTTCGTGTTTTGCAAAGATCGGGTCCAGCGCGACGTTTTGTGCGATGCTCCGAAGTGTGATGTGGGGCACGGTCTTGCACAGAAGTGTTTTGGGCTCCGGCGACACCTGATGCCCATCGGTGGTCTCACGCAGCCAGATGCCGCCTGGGTTGCGACGCTGATCTTCCGCATTGAGCGGTCGCAACATGTAGTGGTCAAACTTGGCCGTCAAGAGTCGCTGTCTTGCGATCGCCACCGCAACGCGGCTGGTGTCGATGGTGATCCAACGGCGGCCCCACTGCTCGGCGACGTAAGCGCTGGTGCCCGAGCCGCAAGTCGGATCGAGCACTAGGTCGCCAGGGTCCGTGGTCATGAGCATGCAGCGCTTGATCGCCTCATTCGCTGTCTGCACCACGTACACCTTGGGGTCGCTTCTGCTCTGAATCCCGCCGATGTCCATCCACGCGGAATTTAGAGGCACAGCGGAGAAGTCATCCACAAACCGAATGTACCGCAACGTTCCTTCGGCAGGATAGAGTTTGTTCGCGCCGTCGAGGCGCCGCAGCCCCGAGACTGTCGTTTTATAGGTACCGGAGAACTCCCTTCCCCGGAAGGTGTAGTTCACAAGCGGGTTTCCCTGGCTCGTGAGATTGTCGTCTACCCAATACTTCGCACCATCGGGTAAATCGGCATCTCCCGCCCGCTCCTCAGGACTGGCGGTGCGGGTTGTGCCATCGGCCAGCATCACACGATTGTATTTTGAGGCACCCGACTCCCCCGCGAACTTCTCGTTGAACAGTTGTCGATACTTCGTCTGGGCGCGATCCTTGCCGTACCAGAGAATGTAGTCACAGACACCGGTCAGGAAATTCGTGGCATAGCCGCTGGTCTTGGCAAACGCGATCTGAGCGATGCCGTTACTGGCCCCAAACAGCTCGTCAAGGATGTCACGCACGCGATGCACATTCTCATCGCTGATCTGAACGAAGATGCTCCCAGTGTCCGTTAGGAGTTCACGTGCGACGATGAGTCGATCGCGGAGGTACGACAGGTAGGAGTGGATGCCCAGGTGCCACGTGTCGCGGTAGGCCCGCACCATCTCTGGCTCGCGCGTCAGGTCCTCTTGCTTGTCCTTCACATCGCGTTTGCCGACCTCGGGTTGAAAGTTGCTGGCGAACTTGATGCCGTACGGCGGGTCCATGTAGATCATCTGGACCTTGCCTGCCAGGTCCTCCCGCCGCGCCAGCGACGACATGACCTGGAGCGAGTCGCCCAGGATGAGCCGGTTGGACCAGTCCACATCGTGCCGGTAGAACTGCACTGCCTCGTGGTACTCCTGCTCCGGGTCGGCGAACAGGAACTTGGAGGCGTCCTGACGCGCCGCGACCTTCAAGATCGCCTGGGCGCTGATCCGCTCGTGGATGTGGAGCGCAACGGGGTCGACCGCGAAGCCGGGCTTCTCGCGCTTGCCGGTCCACTCCAGCCAAGGCTCCTGGATGCGGAGGGCCTCCGCAAGTGTGCGGGCGTCATCGTCGCCCAGGGGGCCGCGGCGGGCCTTGGCTAGCAACTCCGGGAGTGCATCGGGCTTTCCGTGCTGATCGAACCGAAGCACCGGCGGCAGGTGCGGGTTGTACGCATACTGCGCCTTGGGAATGACCGGGACGACGCCCTCGGCGGCGATCTTGGCTGGCGGGATGTTGCGACGCTTTGCGCTGGGGTGACGGATGTCTCCCATCGGCAGGCCATCGCTGCTCGCCGCAGACGCTTTCCCCTTGCTGCTCGTCTTGCCGGACTTCTTTGCCACAGGTGTCTCCGAACCACGTTTCTGCGCCCGTCCGGCCACCGGTGGTCGGCGCGGTGCCTTTGGGGGTGGTCGGGAGCCAACTCCGCACGGAAAGTGTACCCGAACGGCTTACGATAGGTGGGGTTTGTCGCGGCATCCGCAATCTACTGCGCGCTCACCCCTGGTGACCCCAACCTGTCGCGGGTCGGAGTCGTGCGAGCACAGTACAATCCACGAAAGCCCAATCGCCGCCGCGATGGCGATTGGTTCCGGAGCGGCCCACTTGATCGACCCCGAGAGCATCTCTGCCCTTCGTTCCGAACTCGCCAACAGCATACAGGGCGATCGGCGCGTCCTTGACGAGCTTCGGGAGGATGTGCGGCCACTCAAAGGACAAACGCGCAAGATTCAGCCGCGGAGCACCACGGCAATCTCCCTCGTCGGCACCGACGGCGGGAACAACAAGATCGAGTTCGACCCGTTCATGGTACAACTGGTTCGGGTCGTGGATTCGAGCAATAACGAGTACTGCCTGGAAGTGGTGACGCCGACCACCGATCGGGTGGCGGTGAATGCCCGGCACTTCGACGCTGTCGGCGCGCCCAAGACCGCTCTCGGACAGATGCTCACCAAATTGCTGCCCGCAGGCGAGCGATCGATCTGGAACGTCTCTCCGATGATCCCCAAGCCGCCGGCCCCGGGCACGAAGATCGAGCCGATCTCGCCGAGTTGGGTACAGGTCTATCGCGAGCTTACCGAGTGGGCCGTCCTTCTTAAGCTCGTCAGCGAGCTGCAGTACGGGTCGGACACGGTGATCATCGCCGATGGCAATCTCCGCAGCAAGGTGTTCAAGGGCGACCTTTTCATAAAGTATCGGCAGCTTCTCGCAGACGCGATCGAAGCGCAGAAAAAGAACAAGCGGAACATCTACCTCGCGGGGGTCTCGAAGCACAGCAAGGTGCTCCAGCGGTACCGTCTCGCGATGGGAATCGAGGGCATTCTCCGCACGGATTACCCTGCATATGTAGAAGTGCCGCGCGACCTTGAGGAAAAGTCCTATGTGTGGGGGGAGTACGCCCGTGGAGACGAGGAGGCCGGGAAGCTCGGTGGCGAGGCCAACAAATTCGTTGGCGGCAAGATGTTCTTCGTTAAGTTTGGCGCTCGGCCCCACGACCCGATTTGGCCGATCGACATCTTCATCCCGCAGGCCAAGGACGCGCCGACAGTGCTGGGCTATATGCTCGCAGACGCCATCGACGGGTTCCCTGTCCCCTTCTATCCGCAGTGCCTGCAGAAGGCACATGAAAACGCGGCGCTGGTGGACTTTGACATGACGATTCTGCAGGACGAGGTCATCCGGTCGGTCCGGGGCATCCTCGCCGAGCATGCCGGACGACTGGACGAGATGTCGCTGGAGTCGAGTGACCCGTCCGCAGCCCGCTATCGCTGAGCACCCCGGAGACCCTCGTGCAACTGTTCCCCAAAGATAAGACGATCGGCATCTTCCGCGGCTTCACCGAAGGTGGGCTGGAGTTCCATGCTGACCTTGCGCTACCCTACCAGAGCACCTTCCAGAACATTCCAATGCATGGCCAGCTCGTACTGGTCCAGCTCGAAACGCCGAACGAGGCGGTGCTTGGTCGGATCACTTCACTCTCCTCTGACGGGCGATTGACCGGAGCGACGGGGGAGGATTTCAACATTCGGGCCGTGCGCGAGTCCCGTAACGTACCCGAGCAATTGCGCGAGGACTATCTCAAGTACCGCGTCGATATTCGCGTTCTCGGAGTGCTCCGCAGCAACGGTTCCAACAAGCTGACCTTTGTCGCGTCACATCGACGGCTGCCGCACGTCGGCAGCCCGGTGGCCTTTGTTGATGAAACCATCTTGAAGGAACTGGTTGGGCACAACCATCCTGGCGCCGTCATCGGCCATTACGCCCTGGGCGAGTACGTTTACACGGGCGGGCAGACCAAGTTTGCTCCCGACGAGTGGGTGCAACACGTGAACCCCGAACTAAACGTGAAGTTCGTGGCGAGCAGCCTGGTCTCGCGGCGCACATTCGTATTCGCCCGCGCCGGCTTTGGCAAATCCAACCTCAACAAACTGCTCTTCTCTGAACTCTACAGCGCTGACCCGACGGTCAAGAAGCGGGGAAACCGGGATGTGCCGGTGGGGACGATCATTTTTGATCCCGACGGTGAGTACTTCTGGCCGGATGACAAGGACCGTCCCGGGTTGGCGGATGTTCCGCACCTCAAGGATCGCCTCGTCGTCTTCACATCGCGGGTCGCACCCAGTCCCTACTACGGCTCGTTCGTGGCGGCGGGTATCAAGCTCGATCTGCGGACACTGAGCGCGAGCGATGTCGTTTCCCTCGGGCTGTCGATGGAGAAGCAGGATCAGCAAAACGTCGCCAAGCTGCGGTCCGTGAAGGGCCAGAACTGGGCCGACCTCGTGGATCTGATCTACGAGGACGGCAACTCCGCCGACGTGGACGAAGTGAAGCGGCTGTTGAAAGCCCACGACATGATGGACGGGGAGGTGTTCGCTGCCCGCGCGAACCTCACTCGCATCGTCGGAATGCTCCACGATCCGGCGAGCCGACTGATGGATGCCCTCCTCGCCGCACTTAAGGACGGGAAGCTCTGCGTCGTCGATGTGTCCCAGCTCCGCGGGCACCCTGCGCTGATTCTCAGCGGACTCATTCTCCGTCGCATCTTCGAGCGGAACCAGGTGGAGTTCACCAAAGAAAACTCGCAGAGCATCCCGACCATCGCCGTTGTTGAAGAGGCGCAGTCAGTGCTGAATGATAAGGCCTCAGCGGCTCAGCCCTACATCGAGTGGGTGAAGGAGGGCCGCAAGTACGACCTCGGCGCGATGCTGATCACCCAGCAACCGGGAAGCATCCCGACGGAGATTCTCAGCCAGGGCGACAACTGGTTCATCTTTCATCTCCTCTCAGCGGCCGATTTGCGCAGCGTGAAGGGCGCTAACTCCCACTACAGCGATGACCTGCTGAGCTCCCTCCTCAACGAACCCATCCCCGGACACGGCGTCTTCTGGAGCAGTGTTCCGCGGCCGACGGCCAGCGGTCCACAAGCCATGTCGTTTCCCATTTCGTTCCGTGCGATGCTCTTCGAGAAGCTCTACTCAACGGTTGACCCAAAGTACAACAGCCCGGCAGCCGACACATACGCCCGACGATTGCTGCAACGCCTGCAGGGTGACGTTCAGCAGGTGGTCGCGGCGGCGGGGGTGGCGGCCACGCCGAGCGTGCCCACGGCGCCGGCCGATGCGTCCTCGGGCGCTGATGAAGATGACAAGTCTGCGGTGCCGACTGACTTCCTGAAGTTGGCCAAGCTGCAAGCCATTGCATCTGTGAAAGCCGATCCCGATTTCTCGAAGCAGTTCAACGGGAACGGCATCACCTGGGGCGTGCTTAAGCACAAGATCAAGGACGCTCTTCCCGAATCGATCGAGGGGCGCGACGACATGGCGTACCAGATGGTGCCGGAGGCCATGAACTCTATCGTTGGCAAGCAGGATGAGGCTTGGCACACAGAGAAACGCCCGACAAAGTCCACCGGCAAGGACAAGGTCTGGATCGTCAAGGGAGCGAAGCCCTAGGCCAAGACGGCGTAGTAGTCGTGCTCTTCCTTCGGCGCGGGACCGCCGTGTACAAACTGGGTAGCTTGCCGCCGTCCCGCGTTCGCGTCCCCTGCTGAAACGGCCGTCGTGAGCAGCCAACCCGAGTCTTCGAGAGACTCCTTGAGCAGCTCCATCGGGTCGACATCGCGGTCCGCAATGCCCCCGAAGCGGATGACCAGTTTCGCGTCATCGTGAGCGCTCAACGCCAATCCCTTCCACACCTTGCGAAGGTCCGCCGCGAACAGTGACGCCGATCCGTGGTCCATCTCCTTCTCGGGCGGCCGGTAAGCGACTTTGGAGGGACCTCCCAAGAACCAGCTGCGGAGCCATTGATCGGGGATATAGGTTCGCATTCCGTAGTACGGGGGTGAAGTGATGGCCCACCGGAATTTCTGCTTGCCCATCGCGCCCGCCACCCGGCTGTCACCCAGCACGACCCTCGCGAGGGTTTGCTCCGGCCGCTTGGCGAGAAATCGCCGGGCCCGTGTCCTCACTACGTCGATCACATCCACCTTCGGCGGTTTCAATCGACGCTTGCGCCAGAACTTCACCGCATAGTCGGGCTTGGGCGCGAACGTGCGAGGGCATTGATTCGACAAATGAGACGCTGCCACCTTCGTCTTCGGACCATGAAGGGCACCGAGCAGAATGGCACGCAGCAGCAACCGCGAATCACTTGAGCAGTCTCGCAGAAGGTCCTTCCGAAGCCAGCAGACGCGTTTCAGAACGGATCGCTCATAGGCCAGCTCCCAGAACTCACCCTGAGGCGTGTACACGTCCTGGGGCATGGACTCTAGAATCGATGTGGCCACGCGGACGACATCAGATACGCGGGCATCCGCCAGCTTTGCGCTAGTCAACGCAACCGCAACAGGGCTGCTGTCCATGCCGAAAGATGGGAGACCCAGCAAGCGCGCCGCGAAGTTGGTAGTTCCTCGTCCACAGAATGGATCAACGACCCAGTCGCCCGCTTCAGCACGTCCACGAAGGACGCGCAAAGGGAAATCCAGAGGGAACATGGTGTAGTACGGGCAGATCGCGTTGAGCGCCCGAAGTGGTTCGAGTTTGGCTAGGGACTCGGTCATGTCGCGAAGTGTACGGTCAACCTTCCCAGAAGGCCTCCTCGTGACCGAACCACTGACTTCACGAGGCCAGACCGTTCAAATAGAGCCCTTCAGATCTGGCGCGTCAACGAGCTTCTGGAACTCGCTGAGCACTCCCGAGTGGTGTTGCCCGAGGTAGCGCGTGACCCCTTGGTTATCGAGAAGCTTGCGGAGATATGCCACTGCCAACACGAGGTTGAGGGTATTCTGACCGTACGACTCCTCCACCAGTCGGAACTCACGCCCCAGCACCTCCATCTCCCGCTCCATCCGCCCAATGTCCTCGGGCCTGACCCCTGGCAGGGCTTTGGCCTTTTCTGCCCCGGCTAGGTCCTTCTCGGCGGTGCCGGCGATGAGGCACTTTGCGTAGCCGGTCGAGAAGTTATTCGCAGCAACCATGAGCTCGGCCATCTCGATCTGCCGCATCGGAGTTACCCGACGCAGCTCTCGGATCGCTGCCGACGTCACCCGACGATCTCTCAGCAGCGTTACCGCCTCGGGACACACGCCATTCAGCAGGTCCCGCTTCTGGCGGATCGCCGCCACGTCTACGTTCAGAGTGGTGGCGATTCGCTCCTCCGGTACCCCGTTCTGGAGCGCCTTCATGATCATGAAGTGCTCCTGGATCGGCGCGACCTTGTTCACCTTGTGGTTGTACGTAAACCCCTCGTCCTCGTTGGCGACGAGACAGAACACCTCAGTGTGCCCGAGCTCCTTTGCGATGTCCAGTCGGGTGTGCCCGTCGAGCACCGAGTACCGCTGGTGCTCGCCGCCCGGGCCCGGGGCGGGGTGGACCATGATGGGCTCGATGATGCCCAGCTCCCGAATGGATGCCATGAGGCGCTGGTACTGCGGCGACTTGCGGGTCTCGGCGCGTATCGCGCGCACGGGGAGCACCCGGTCCACCGGCAGCATTGACCCGTTCGGGTCGAACGCGATTCGGACCGACGCGGACATGGTCACCCGGCCTTTCTGCCGATCTGGGCGGCGAGGTACTCCGGCAACTGATCGAGGCCCGCCCCCTGCAGCATCGAGAACAGCGCTTTGTCGTCGAAGAGCTGCCGTAGGGCAGAGCACACAAACAGGAGTCGGGTCTCGCACACCTTGGCCTTTTGGACGAGCAGCTTCTGCTTGGACGTTTCCTTCTTGTACGCCTGCATCAAGGCCTCGCCGGACATCTCCTTGCTGCCGCGGCGGCCGACGCTCCCCGACTTGCCCCGGACGCGGCGTGCCTCGATCAAGCGACGGGCCCGCAGGAGCTCCTTACCCCGCAGGTCGTTGCTCTCGTAGGCCTCCGCGAGGGCCCGCTGAACCTCGTCATCGTTCGACGACGCGATGGTGACCGCCACGCTCACGGGGATCTGGCCTTTCTCGACCGCCCGCAGCAAACGGTGTTCTCCTTGTTTGAGCAGACGCACGATCCCCTTTACATAGGAGGGGTGGAGGTCAGTCTTGTCGGCGATCTCCTGAAACGTGTTCCCCCGGTCCTTGAGCGTGGCGATCTCTCGCAGCATCTCCACGCAGGTCTGCCGCCGCCGCGCCAAGTTCTCGGCGAGACTCATGAGCATGAGCTCCTCGCGGGTAGCGTCGATCACGAGCGCGGGGACGGTTGTGTCGCCGAGCTGCTTGCAGGCCTCGAGTCGGCCTTGGCCGCACACCAACTCGTACAGGGGCTTGTCGTCCCTGGTCCCACGCTGCACCACGGTGATGGGCTTCTTCAGCCCGAGGTGCGAGATGTTTGACACGATCTGGCGGAACTTGTGCTTGCCGCGCGAGCGCGGGTTCACGACCGTGATCTGGTCGATGGGGATCCGAACGACCTGGGTGTCTCGGGGGCCGATCATGCTGCCTCCACCTTCGCAACGCGGGCCATACCGAGGAAGAATTCCAGTGACTCGAACCGGAAGGTGTCAATCGCGGCCCCGTTGAACTCGCCCAGGTTGAGCTGAGGCATGTCCAGGTCGATCGCGGGAAGTAGGTAGTAGTCCGCCGGCTGCTCGTTGGTCGGGTCCATGCGCACCACGATGTGGATGTCGGCGATGCTGGCGCTCGGAACACGGAACCGCCAGCGGAGGGAGCCCGCTGCAGTCGCCCGGCACCGCGCCAGGTAGAACGACGCGCTGTAGAGACCGTTGATCAGGACCACCTCGGCCTGCTGGGATCTTTCGACGGTCGCTCCCATCGTCTGGAGGTCCTGGATCATGTCGCCCATGAGGTGGGGGTGAACCTCGCGGAGTTGCCGGTTGATCGCCAGATACTCGTAATCGCGTTCGGGCGAGTAGCCCGCTAGTCGATACGCATTGATCAGGCTTCCGAATCGCCCCCTGTACGCTGAACTCGACGGCATCCCATCGGTCTCGTCGATGAGAGCGCCGGTTAGGTCCGGGTGGACAGCCAGCAGGGTTTTGAGGCGGGCCAGCATCTCATCGTTGGTGAAATGCCGATTCCGCTCCTGGATGATTCCTCGTGCCATGTAAAACGTCTCGGGATCGACGATTGCATCGAACGCACCCTCCGACCGCACCCACATGTCCGGAGGATTCACCACCCGCTTCTTCTTGAGCTTGAACGAGACCCGGTTGTAGACGTTGTTTCCGATGTACTTCTCGTTCGACAAGACTTGGTGGACCATGCCGCTTGTCCAGGGCCGATCGCACGCTGACGGAACGCCGGCTGCGTTGAGCTCCTCCGAAATAGTCTTCTCGCTCTTGCCTTGCTTCACGAAGCGTTCATAGATGGACCGCACGATTTGCTGCTCGTCCTCTGGGCCGGCCACCAGAATGACGCGGTCGGTCTGCAGGCTCTTTTGCTCGCCCCGGTTCAGCACGCCCTTCGGAGTCCCATTCACGTCGATGAGCATCCGGCGAAGCCCGAATCCTGCCGGGCCTCCCTGGCGATACCCCAGCTGGATGAGGCGGCATTGCCCCTTGAACACCTTGTTTGAGAGCTCCCGGCTGTATTCACCCGCCATCGCCCGCTTGACGCCTTTGATGATGGTCGAAACCGGGCTCCCGTCGTTGACGAACTGTTCCATGCAGTATTCGACTTGAATACCGGCCCGCTTGCACAGGTACTCGTAGTAGGCGCTCTCGTCGGTATCCTGGAATCTTCCCCAGCGGCTCACGTCGTAGACCAGGATGGCCTTGAAGGGGGCGTTGCCTCCCTGCACATCCTCGATCATCTGTCGCAGCGAGTCACGTCCCTCGATCCGCAACCCGCTCTTGCCGTCGTCGGCATAGGTCTTCACGATCTCGTAACCCCGGGTCTTGGCGTATTCGGAGATCGCGTCGCGTTGGTTTTCCGTGGAGTACTGCTGGTGTTCTGTGGACATGCGGACGTACTGGGCCGCGGGCACGAGTGCGGCAGTGGATGCTGACGACGGCGTGTGGGTGTTCATAGCGGATGCCTCGCTGAAGGACGCAGGCCAGCGGCGACGTCGCCGCGTATTGCTCGAACCATACCGCGTCCTCAGGGGCTGCCTGTTGAAGCCCAGTTGCATCCGCGCTGAATCTCTGCTGCACCCGGCAACTACTCCTCTGTGAGGCGCAGGGAGTAGTAGCCATGCACGCGACCGTTGATCCGAGTGGCCAAATCTTGCATTCCCTCGGCCACGAGCCTCGACTTCAGACGGCACATGGTGCTTCGGAGGGTCGAGTAGCTGCGAGGCGCGGACCACAGATCGTCGAGTAGTTGATCAATGGAGAGGTACTCGTTGGGACGGCGGGCGAGTCGCTCAAGCAGACGGAACGCGGTGGTGTTGCCCAGGTGGCACACCTTTCCCTTCCAGCTGACTGCAAATGTTGAGCGGTCGATCCGCAACGGCGTCTCAGCAGAAGCCACGGTTACAGATGGTGGGGATGCGGAACCCTTGGCGATCAGTTCCGCGGCAGCGGATACCTCGTCGATGGCGGCGAGCATCACCATGAGTTGTGCGCGCAGTGCCTGGGTGGCCTTAAGCAGACGATCGGCATGTGTGGTAAGCATGCCAACCTTGTGCGGGGCGCAACGCCTGGTTGACGCGGGTCGCGTGCGTTGGTCGAATACCATCTGGCATGGCGACCCGCAAACGCAAGGAAGAAGCAGCATCGCTCATAAAGGAAATCTCTCGAGGGCGGGTCCGTGCCCAGTGTCCACACTGCGAGGAGCAGTTCCCGATCGCCAAGGCCAATCTGTTCTTTCTAGATGAGCTTACCGATCAAGCGATTGCATGGCTCGAAGCCAAGAAGCTCGAAGTCAAGGAACGCCGTGCCGAGTTGAAGGCTCGGCCGTTGCAAGTCTCGGAGCGGTCGGACATGCAGGCGGGAGCAGTCAATCTGGGCAGCATCCTCGAACGCGTGGCCCCTGCGATGGCGACTTTCCCGGTGCGCCTCACCGAATGTCGTTCGCTGTTCGATCCCATCGACTACCTCGCGTTCCCCGGTGCTGACCGAGGCGTGATTGACGCGATCGAGTTTGTCGAGCTCAAGTCTGGCAACTCGCGCCTGACCAATCGCCAGAAGCAGGTGCGGGATGCCGTTGAGCGCGGCAACGTCGATCTGAGCATCTACAAGGCGGAGGGCAAAGCATGAGCAGCACACTTCTGGCACTGTTTGCGCTTCAAGACCAGATCTTCGGGATCTGCCCGTGCTGTGGGGAGCCATTCCGCCTCGCGGAGGCGACATTGTTCGATCGCGCCGTGCCGCCCCGGACATGGCTCGACCGGGTTGAGGATGACATCGCCCGACTGGACGAGTTGGAGGAGCGAATCGATCTGCAGCTCGAACGCCTCCGTGAAGCAGCCCGTCGCCGGGGCCGCAAGCGTGCCCAAGGGCTCGTCAAGAAGGCCGATCGGGTCTTCTCGCCCAAGAAACTGCATGCGGACGATGCGAAACCGTTGTGTCATCCTGTTGACTTCGTCGTATTTGACGGGCTGAACAGCTCGCAGACCGTCCGCAAGGTGGTGTTCCTTGACAGGGTGGCTGACTCCGCGACTCGAGAGGCCGTCCAGAAGTCCATGCGGGATGCGATACGTCGCGGGAATGTCGTCTGGCGGGAGCTGCACGTTTCGGATACGTGCATGGTTGCGGCCAGAAAGGTCATCCGTTCCCGTCTTGCTGATCCGCTGTTGCCCGGAATGGGCCAGCCCCCGGCGTCGGCGTCGTGAGGCCAGCTATCCGATCGACGTGTGGATGCTCGGCGACCCGAGTGATCACAACCAGAAGGCTTGCGCGAAGGGCGGTGGCGGCCTTAACGATGTCTTGAGCATGTGCATTTTCCATGCCAAACGTTGTGCGGCGGTTTGCACTTTCGCATCAAGACGGGATGTTTGCCGCCCAGACCTTGTCGTACCGCTCCCGGTTCGCCTCGACCCACGTTCCCGCAAAGAGATGTGCGCCCAAGAGGAACTGCTTGGCGTCGGGATTCGACTTCGACTCCCCGACGGTCGGGTGGAAGTACGCAGGCGCGTAGAGAGCCACGTCGTCGTACTGGGCGACTACGCGAGCGAGCAGCCCCGGCCCGGCCTGATCGCCGACGTACCGGCGCTCGAAGAACGACTCTTCGATCATCGCCACCGCGTGCCACATCGCTGGGTGGTTGACCGGAAAGCCCATCGCCGCGTTGGAGACGATATCAAGTTGTTCGCAGGCGGCCCACGCCCGTACCTCGGGTGGGCACATCTCGTCGAGGGGACGGATCGGCTTCACGTCGGTGTCGAGGTAGACGCCGCCGAAGCGGGCCAGGAGTTCCAGCCGCAGGATGTCCGAGCGCATCACGCAGCCGGGCGTGCCTCCGACGTTGCCGCAGGCCGCCCATGCGTTGCGGTTGAGGATCGGCGGCAGGTTCTCGTCGGTCCACAGCCGCATCTCCCAATGCGGGTTCATCTCGGCGAAGCGCCGCCGCCAGCGCCGCTGG
>ERZ1066130.277-NODE-277-length-22423-cov-11.102021_pt1 | contig 22423 bp, 15 predicted proteins | sample MGYA00382777_ERZ1066130 | MGnify/ENA primary metagenome ERZ1066130 (study PRJEB33369, sample SAMEA5778360) | biofilm metagenome | biome: Industrial cooling water; feature: Water cooling tower basin; material: Biofilm | place: United Arab Emirates | collected...
CGCCCGAGGTGAGCGCGTTGAAGAGGGTGCTCTTTCCGGCGTTGGTGTAGCCCACGATCCCGACGGTGAAGTGCTCGAGCTTGCGCTGCTGCACCTCCCGGCGTTTGCGTTCCTGCACGACGCGGATCTCGCGTTCGAGATCGTTCTTGCGTGACTGGACGAGGCGGCGGTCGATCTCGAGCTGCTGCTCGCCCGGGCCGCGGGTCCCGATGCCGCCGGTGATGCGCTCGAGGTGGCTCCACATGGCCTTGAGCCTGGGATAGGTGTACTCGAGCTGGGCGAGTTCGATCTGGAGCTTGGCCTCGGCGCTGGTGGCGCGGCTGGCGAAGATGTCGAGGATCAGCTCCGAGCGATCGAGGACCTTGCGCAGCGTCGCCTGCTCGATGTTGCTGATCTGCTTGGGCGAGAGATCGTGGTCGAAGATGATGGTTGTGGCGCCGAGCGACTCGCAGAGCCCCTTGAGTTCGGCGAGCTTGCCGGACCCGAGGTAGGTGGCGGGCACGGGCTTGGGGAGATTCTGGGACATCTCCCCCACCACGCGAGCGCCGGCCTGCTCGGCGAGCGAGCGCAGTTCGCCGAAGGGGTCGGCCTTGTCGTAGTTGGATTCGGGAAGCCTGACGGCGCACAACACCGCCCGCTCCGAGCGGACGTCGAGTTCAGAACGTTCATGCTGAATTGGCATTCACAACGCGGCCGGATCGCCGCGGCTCCTTGGTCTTTGGTTCTTCGTCGGGGTCGTATCTCGACCGCACAACGCCTTGCGTCCAGCGCCCTCGTGCACGCCGGGGGATTCGGGGCGTGCGCGGGCGGTCCGATGGGTGGATGGATTACAGGCTCATGGTCAAGGAGGTTAGGCGTGCTGGGCGGTCCGGGCCTGCCTGCGGAGCCATTTGGCCACATCGGGGTCGGCGGAGCCGTCGGCCTCGCGCTGGGCGATGGCGGCGGCGATGAGCCCCATGAACATCGGCTGGGGGGTCAGGGGTCGGCTCGTCAGCTCGGGGTGGAACTGCCCGCCGATGAAGTAGGGGTGCTCGCCGGGGGCGGGAGAGGCGGGGTCGGCGGGCTGGCGCAGTTCGAGGATCTGCATGATGGGGCGGGTCGGATGCCTGCCGGAGAAGACCAGGCCGGCTTCTTCGAGCCTGCCGAGGAAATCGGGATCGACCTCGTAGCGATGGCGGAACCGCTCGCGGACCGAGGTTTTGTTGCCGAAGAGGAAGGAGGCAAGGCTGCCCTGTGAGAGCAGCACGTCCTGAGCGCCGAGGCGCATGGTCCCGCCGAGGCCTTCGATCTTCTTCTGCTCGGGGAGTTCGCTGATGACGGGGAAGGCGGCGTCGGGGACGAACTCGGTGGAGTTGGCTCCGCGGAGGCCCAGAACGTTGCGTGCGTACTCGATGACGGCGACCTGGAAGCCCAGGCAGATGCCCAGGTAGGGGACGCGTTGCGTGCGGCAGTGCTTGACGCAGGCGATTTTGCCCTCGACGCCGCGAACACCGAACCCGCCGGGCACGATGACCGCGTCCAGCCCGCGGAGGCGGTCGGCGACGTTGGCATCGGTGATGTCGGTGGTATCGAGCCACTTGACGTCGATCTTGCAGGAGAGATGGGCGGAGCAGTGCTCGATCGCCTTGTCGATGGAGGCGTAGGCGTCGCGGAGGTTGGCGTATTTCCCGGCGATCCCGAGGGAAACCGCGTGCCGCTTGGGAGCGACGAGCCTTCGCCCGAAGGCGTTCCACTTCTCGCGGGCGCGGTCCTCGTGCACCACATCGACGCGGTCATGGAGATTGAGCAGAGACATGATCTCGCGATCGAGCCCTTCCTGCCTCATCTCCTCGGGAATCGTGTAGATGCTCTCGCGGTCGTGCATCGAGAAGATGCGGCGAAGCGGGACGTTGCTGAACATCGCGATCTTCTGCATCACCTTCGCCTGGCAGGGGCGGCTGGCGCGGCAGGCGATGATGTGCGGCTGGATGCCCGCCTCCATCAGACGCTTGATCCCGAGCTGGGCGGGCTTGCTCTTCTGCTCGCCCAGGGCGGGCGGCTCGATGACGTAGGTCAGGGCGACAAAGCAGGTGGAACCCGGCCCTTCCTCGAAGGCAAGCTCGCGCATCGCCTCGATATAGAAGGCGTTTTCGTAGTCGCCCACGGTGCCCCCGACCTCGACGAAGACGACGTCGGCGGGGCGTGTGCCGTCGCCTTGCACGGCCAGTTCGCGGAGCTTCTTCTTCACCTCTCCCGTGACGTGAGGGATCATCTGAACGTCACGCCCGAGGTATCCGCCGCGGCGTTCGCGGTCGATGATCTCGGCATAGAGGCGGCCGGAGGTGGTGAAGTTCTTGCGGGTCAGGTTCTGGTCGAGCAGCCGCTCGTACGTGCCCAGATCCATGTCGCACTCGGTCCCGTCGTCGAGCACGAAGACCTCGCCGTGGCGGAAGGGGTTGAGTGTCCCCGAGTCGACGTTGAGGTAGCCCTCCATCTTGATGGGAGCGACCGAGAGGCCTTTGTCCTTGAGCATCTTGGCGAGGCTGCTGGCGAAGATCCCCTTGCCGAGCCCCGACATGACGGTGCCGAAGACGATCACGTACTTGTGTCGGCCACGGACATACCCCTCGGGGACCGGGGAATAGAACTCGCTGTCGGCCGAGGAGTCGCCCACGGAACTGAGGATTGACGAACCCCGACGAGACTCCTCGTCCGCGGGGCCCGCGTCCCGCGTGCCGCCCGCGCTGGCTTCCTGACGGACGGGCTCCGGATCCGACGGGAGCCATCGCCGCATCGCCTGCTGGATCGTCTGGGTGGGCATGAGAGAGTGTACCACCCACAACCCGAGCCCGGCGGCGAGCCCCCCCCGAGGAGGAGGGTTCGGCCCTGTTCTTTCGCAAGCCGGAGCCCCCCCTATTCCGACCTATAAGCACCCAACCGACGCTACGCTGTGCACCGGTACGTTCCCCAAGGAGCCCTCATGCCCAGGCCGACCTCCCGCTTGACCGCCCTGCTCGTGCTGCTCGCCGGGCTGGCCCAGACCTCCGCCACCCTGATGGCACAGGATGCCGACCCTCGCCTGAACCCCACGACCGGGGCGATGAAGGCGAACTGGGCCCCCGCGGCGGACTTTGACCACAAGCATCTCCGCCTCGAGCTCGACATGGGCGACCTCTCCAAGGCGACCCTGAGCGGGGTGGCGACCTTCACGCTTGCCTCGCGTGGGACGGCACGATCGCAAGTCCGTCTGGACGCGGGCCCAGGGTTGACGGTCGAGCGTGTGGAGTTTCCCGAACGAACTGTCGGGCGGAATCTGAAGGAACCCGCCAGGCCGGTGCCCTTTGTTCGCGAGGGGCGGGATCTGATCGTGACGCTTCCGACGCCGGCCAAGGAGGGCGAGTCGTTCGATCTTCGTGTGATCTACTCGGCGGACTATTCGAGCGGGCGAGGCGAAGGGCTGACGTACCTCAAGCCCAACGAGAAGGCCGAGAGCGAGACGGATCGGTTCCCGATCGTGTACTCGCAAGGCCAGGCCGAGCACCACCACAAGTGGTTCCCCTGCCACGACTTTCCGAACGAGCGGGCCACGACTGAGTTGATCTTGACGGTGCCGACGGGCTACGAGGCGGTCTCGAACGGACGGTTGGTGTCGCGGACGGCGGACCGCGGGCGGACCACGTTCCATTGGCTTCAGGACAAGCACCACCCGTACTACCTGGTGACTCTGGTGGTGGGTAAGTACACGATCATCAACCTCGACCCGGAGCGGCCTAACGCCCGCCCGGACATGTCGTTCCCGCGGGAAGATCGGTTCCGACTCCCGGTGACGGCGTACGTCCCGATCGGGCGCGAGGAGGATGGGCGTCGCGTGCTGAAGGACACCTGGGAGATGATCGGGGTTTTCGAGAAGGTGTTCGATGAGCCCTACCCGTGGGACAAGTACACGCAGGTGATGGTGCGCGGGTTTGGCGGCGGGATGGAGAACACCTCGGCGACGACGATGTACGCGGAACTGCTGAACGCTCGGGGACGGCAGGGCGACGACATCATCGCGCACGAACTGGCGCACCAGTGGTTCGGAGATCTGGTGACTTGCCGGACGTGGGCGCACCTGTGGCTCAACGAAGGATGGGCGACCTACTCCGAGGCGATCTGGGCCGAACACGTGGACGGCGACGAGGGGTACATGCGGACCGTGACGTCGTGGATGAGCCAGCAGCGGATGGGCAATCGCGGCTCTCTGCCGCGGGCGATCCCGATGGTCTCGAATCGATACACGAACCCGGACCAGCCCTTCCAGAAGGCCGACAACCCGTACTCGAAGGGCGCGCTGGTGCTTCACGCGTTGCGGGAGAAGCTGGGGAAAGAGGTCTTTTTCCGTGGCGCGGCGTTGTACCTTGATCGGCACAAGGAACGCGGGCTGGCGGAGACGGATGACTTCCGCCGGGCTCTGGAAGACGTGTCGGGCGTGCCGCTCGACCGCTTCTTCGATCAGTGGACCCTGCGTCCGGGGCTGGCCCGGGTCGATCTCAAGCTGGGGTACGAGGATGGGTCGCTGACCATCGAGGCGACGCAGACGCAGAAGATCGACAGCGACAACCCGGCGTACGTGATGACCGTGCCCGTGCGGATCAAGTACGAGGACGGGACGACCGACATGATGTCCTTCGAGATCGCCGAGAAGAGCGCGAGGGCGGTACTTCGGGTGAAGGGACGGCCCGCGGAGGTTTCCTTCGATCCCCGCCTGACCAACCTCTCGGTGTACAACGTCTCGCAGCCCCTGGCCTCGGCCGAGCCGATGGAACGCTGAGCCCGCACGACCTTCCGTCGAGAACGCCCCAACTTACACGAGCGCACGACCATGACGACCGCATTCCGATCGACCCCCGCACTCCTCCTCCTGCTGGCCGGCCTCGCGTCGCCGGTCTGGGCCCGCCACGGCGGCGAGCACGAATGCCAGCACGGAAAGGCGGAAATGGCCCGCCTCCACTGGCTGGCCAACCCGATCGACCCTGCGACCGGACGCGACGCGAGGAACTTCGCAAGGTCGACCGGCGGGATCGACTACCGGCACATGAAGCTCGAGCTGACCGTGCTCGACATGAACACCCCGGTGATGAACGCGAGGCAGACCCTCACGCTCGCACCGCTGGGTCGACCGGCATCGACGATCTCGCTGGACGCGAGGCTGCTCAACATCGACCGGGCGGAAGCGCCGGGGCGGACCGTAAACGTCGCGCACGACGGCCAGACCCTGACGTTGACCTTCACCCCCCCGCTGCCTCCCGATGAACCGGCGGACGTGGTGATCCACTTCACGATCCAAGACCCCCCGCGGGGGCTGTACTGGACACCGGAGTCCCCCGCCTGGCCCGGCCGCCCAGCCCAGATCCACACGCAAGGCCAGCCCGAGACGAACTCGTACTGGTTCCCCTGCCACGACTTTCCCAACGAGCGGCTCACGACCGAGCTGGTGGTCGCAGCGCCGACGGGCTTTGTCGTCTCTTCGAACGGGCGTTTCGCGGGGAAGGAGCAGATCATCCTCGATCTGCCCGACAGCGCAGGGGGAAGCCGCCTCGCGGGCTTCGATCAATGGCGTTTCATCCAAGACAAGCCGCACGTCAACTACCTGGTCACGCTCGTGATCGGCAAGTTCGACGTCGTGGAACTGGGCACGCCGAGCCTGCCGATGCCGGTGTACGTCCCGCCGGGACGGGCCGACGACGCAAGGACCACATACGGTCGCACGCCCGCGATGCTGCGTCTGTTCGAGCAGAAGCTCGATGAGCCGTATCCCTGGGATCGCTACGCCCAACTGGTGGTGCACAACTTCGTCGCGGGCGGAATGGAGAACACCGCCGCCACCTCGATGCACGACACGGCCCTGCTGACCCCGGCCTCCGCCGACGACTTCGACCTCGACGGGCTCATCTCTCACGAACTGGCGCACCAGTGGTTCGGCGATCTGATGACCTGCAACACCTGGGAGCACATCTGGCTCAACGAAGGATGGGCGACCTTCCTCACGCCCGTCTGGTTCGAGCACCGCGACGGCCGGGCCGCCTACGAGGCCCGCGTCCGCGAGCTCTTCGACGGCGTTATCGCCTCCGACAAGGGCACGCTCCCGGACACCCCGGGCATGGCGAGCAAGGTGTATCGAGATGCCTGGGAGCCCTTCCGCAGGTCCGCCAACCCCTACGGCAAGGGCGCGTCGGTGCTCGCCATGCTCCGCGCGAGGCTTGGCGATGAGGCGTTCTGGCGCGGCGTTCGCCTCTACGTCGACCGCCACAAGTTCAAGAACGTCGAGACCTCCGACTTCCGTCAGGCCCTCGAGGATGGCTCGGGGGACTCCCTCGAACTCTTCTTCACCCAGTGGGTCACGCGCCCCAACATCCCGCGACTCAACATCGACGCCGCCTGGGACGAGGCCGCACGCACGCTCAAACTCACGGGCGAGCAGACCCAGACGATCAACGGCCTGAACCCGGCGTTCCAGTTCCATCTGCCCGTCTGGATCAAGCCCAAGGGTGTCAGCGATTGGACGAAGACCACACTCACCTTCGACGGCAAGTCCGCCGAGCTGCCCGCGATCACGCTCGACGCCGAGCCGGAGGCCATCGCGTTCGACCCCGAACTGACCGTGATCGCGGAGATCCGCTGCACGCACCCGGCCGCGTCGAGCCTCGCGCTGCTGAGCGAAGGCCCGACCCTCAACGCCCGCGTCCAGGCGATGCGAGGAATCGGCGAGGAGGCTCCTGACAGCGTGCTGAAGGCGCTTTCCGACGTCGCGGCGGATCGCTCGCTGAACGTCTTCCTTCGGGTCGAGGCGGTCCGGGCCCTCGCCCGGGCCAAGTCCAACGCCGACCTCTCGGTGCTGCTCACCTCGGCCACCGACGCGTGGCGGGTGCGCGAGGCGGTCGTCTCCGCGCTGGCGGATCTGTCCAAGTCCGACAGCGCCACCGCGACGATGCGCGAGCGGTCGTTCGTCACGTTCTCGAAGCTCGCCGAGTCCGACAAGAGCACACGCGTTCGGGCGGCGGCGATCCGCGGGCTTGGCGCGATGAACGCGGGCGGCGCGATCGAACTGCTCATGCGGACGTCCCGCACGGAAAGCCAGGACGACGCGATCCGTCTGGCGTCGATCGACGCGTTGGTCGCGCTCAACCGCAAGTCGTGCCTCGCTGTCGTCGGGGAACTGACCAAGCCCGGCAGGCTCAGCCGTACCCGCGCCGCCGCCATCCGCGCGGTGGCCTCGCTCGCCCAGCACGACCGCGACCTGGCATTCGAACTGATCTCGGCCAACCTCGCCGATCGCGAATGGCGTTCTCGTCAGGCCGCGGGCGAGTCGCTCGTGCAGCTCAAGGACCCCCGCGGGCTCGATGCCCTGGCGCTGCGTCGCAAGGAGATCGCGGATCCCTACGAGCAGGCCCTGATCGATCGGTGGGCGAGCGAACTGAAGGCCTCTCTCGAACCGCAGCCCGCCCGCTGAACCCAACCACATGCTCGTCACAAAGCAGCGGGCCCGGGACGTTCATCCCGGGCCCGCTGTGCTTCCAGAGGTTTGCCGCGTTCGCGATGTTCAGCAGCCGGCCTCGAAGGCCGCCACGAACGAATCGAAATCGAAGAAGTCCACGAACCCGTCGCCGTCGAAGTCCGCCGTCTTTCCGGGCGGGCAGCTGTTGGCATCCTCGAAGCACGCGACGAACGCGTCGAAGTCGAAGAAGTCAACAAACCCGTCGCCGTCGAAGTCCGCAGGGCAACCCGGGTCGCACTCGCCGGGGTTGGCGCTGCCCGGGGTGAGCACGAACCCATCAGGCAGAGGATCGTTGTTCGGGAAGCCGGTCGTTTCGTTCGGATCGGCGATGTATGGGCCGGGAGACCCGCCGAAGACGTCAATCGCGTAGATGTTGTCGCACACCCGCACGAACGAGTCGCAGGTGTAGGCGATCACCGGGTCAGGGTCGGGGGTCGAGATGTCGATCCCGCCGAGCTGTACCGCGTAGGTGAGATCGATGCCGAGGTCTTCGCCCTCGATGTACGACACCGCATCGATCACCTCGGTCCAGGGCGTCGAATCAAGGACGCCGTCCTTGTTCGCGTCGAGATCCATCCCGACCGTGCCGCTCCACCCGCGAACGAGCAGCCAGGTGTTGGCACCGTTCTCAAGGTCGGGGCTGAAGTCCTGCACGCGGATCACAGTTCCGGCCTCGGGGGCGGGCTGAAGAACGGTCGGCCCATCGCGCCAGAGGAAGAGGCTGTTCGAACCCGTGGACCAGCCTGTGAGATTGAGGGCCTGGTCGACCTGCCCGGCGTTGGTGTTGTCGCCGTCGATGATGACGATCCAGATCCCGTCAAGGCTGAAGTTCGGGGCCGCCGAGCGAAGCTCGATGAACTCCTGCCCGTTGTCGGGCGAGCCCGGGGGGTTGACGAACGCCTCGTTGAACCGGACCGGGGGCGTCGCCGCCGCCGAACCCGCGAGCACGGCCATCGCCGCGCACACCATCATCGCCTTTTTCATGCCGATTCCTCCGTTCGAGCCCGGGACCACCGGGCCGACCTCTCTCGAAACACAACCACCTCGGCCGCACGAGCGGCCGATTCACCAGTTCAAACCCGTTCGCGCGAGCCACCCGCCGTAGACGCGGCCCTCCAGCTCGTCGTACTTGCGGTAGAAGAAAGACCCCTGCTGGACCTGCTCGCTCGCGTTGAACATCCCGTCGCGGATGACGTTGTCGCTGAAGAGCGCGACGTGGCCGTCGGCAAAGCCGATGTTCGCGTTCAAGCGATCGTGGGAGATCTCCGCGTCCTCGTTGTTGATCTTCGGACCCCGCCCGTGCACCGGGCCCCAGTCGTCGAATCGCTGCCGCCCCACGCTGGGTCGCCCGTTGCGGATCCCGATGTACGGGCCGTCGGTGAGCGTCTTGGCTCCCCAGGACTCGAGCCCGTCGATGGTCACGCGGTCGGCGCGGTCGTCATTCTGAATCGTCCCGTCGGCGAAAAGCGCCACGAGCGAAGGCGAACCCGCCGCCACGAGGTATCGATCCTGCAGCGGCCCGAGGAGATACCGCACGTCCTTGACGTTCGGCGGCGGGGCCTCCGTCCGCGTGTCGGTGTGCGCCATCTGCCAGTTCTGCGCGTAGTTCGTGTTGTATCCCTCGTCGATGAGCCGCTTCAGGTCGGCCTGCGTGTAGGGGCCTTGCCCGTCGGGTCGGTAGGCACGCGAACTGTTGATCCGGGCCTGGTTGAGCGTCTCGCTGAAGCGGGCCGGGCTGCCGGGGCAGAGCAATTTGCCCGGGTTGGCGTACCCCCCCACCAACATGTCCGCCACCCACCCGCGCGTCTCGATCGGGCCGTACCCCTCCTGAATCGAGTTGTCGAACGGCCCGCTGCAGTAGAAGCCGCGATGGTCGAGGCTGTACGCGAGCGATGCCTTGGACAACTGCCCGAGGTTCGACGCGCACGCCGACTGCTTGGCCAGGTCCCGCGCCTTGCCCAGACTCGGGATCAGCAGGCTGATGAGCAGCGCCACGATCGCGATCACGACCAGCAGCTCGATCAGAGTAAAGCCACGACGCATCAGGACCCCCCGCCCCGGCACGGGGCTCTCACGGGCGGCAGCAGACTTTCGGACACGCGGGCGAACACTAAACCAGCCCCTGTGCGAGGTCGGTTCGGTTCGCGCAAAGGCTCCGTGAAGACTCGGGCGCTCGAGCCCCGCGCTCAGGCGGTTCGAGCGCGTGCGAGTCGGGCGGCGCAGGCGGCGGACACTTCGTCGACGCTGATCCGTTCCATCAGTCGGCGGCCGAGCGGCTCGTTCTTGTGATCGAGCGCCTCACCTTCGGCAACGTGCTGGATCACGTCGCGCTCGCGACGGTACGGGCCGACGAGCGACACGCGCGTCGGCCCGAAGAGCGCCACGCAAGGCCGATCGAATCCAACGGCCATGTGCAACGCCGCCGAGTCGTTCGCGACCACAATCGCGGCGTGCTCGATCAGGGCCATGAGACCGCCGACCGTGGTGCCTCCGATGCGGTCGATGATCCGATCCGGCGCTCCCTGTGCCGAGGCGAGCAGGGTCGAACACTGCGGCCGCTCCGATGCCGAACCGACGAGCACGACTTTCCCGACTCCCAGATCGAGCACGCGGGGAATGAGCGCGGCGAAGCGGTCCTCGGGCCAGCGCTTGCCCGGCCAACGGCTGGTCGGGGCGATGACGGCGTAGGTCGAGCCGGCGATCGCCTCGTCGCGTTCCCAGGCCCGAGCATCCTCTGCCGGGGTATAGAGCCGCATGTCGCGCACCGGCGCGATGCCCGCACGCCGAAGAACCTCGAGCATGCGCTCGACGCTGTGCATCGCGGGGTCGACCGTGTGCTTCTCCGTCAGCCCGAGATAACCCAACTCGCGGGCGTTGCCCAGGCCGACCCGCCGCGGGGCGCCCGTCGCCCACGCGAAAAGCCCGCTGCGGGCAAGCCCCTGCAGGTCGAACACCTGGTCGTACCGGGCCCGCCCGAGGGAGCGCAGGAACCGCAGGGCGGCCAGCGGCGTGCGCACGGACATGGCCGACCGATCGAACGGAACCACCCCGCTCAGCATCGGGTGGGCGGCGACCGCGGGGGCGAACGGACGGTTCACGAGCCAGTCGATGGTCGCGTCGGGATATGCCGCCCGGAGGCTGGCCAGCACGGGGACGGTCCGGCAGACGTCCCCCAGGGCGCTGGGCCGGATGAGAAGGATGCGTGGGCTGGGCACGCCCGATGGTACACGGATCGGGGGCGGGCGATCCCGCCCGCGAAACCGGGAATGGGGGTTTACCATACAAGGCATGTGCGGGCGCCAATCCCTCCGGGGATCGCCCGCTCCCCGCTCGGACAGGCCGGCGGCGTTCAGAAAGGGATTCCGATGTCGATGATTCGTCGTCGTGTGGGTTTGGTCGCTCTGGCGTTGGCGGCGTGCGCGGGCTCGAGCCTGGCGGCGTGGACGCAGCCCGACCAGAACAAGCCCCAGACCGTCCTTTTCCTCGAACACCGCGGGCTCGGCGTACTCGGCAGCGATCCTCGCGACGCGGGGCTTCGCCGTGCGGTCGAGATGATCCCGACGCGGATCTCGGAACTCAAGGAAGAAGTGCCGGACATGCCCCCGGAGGCGGTCACCCTGTTCGACATGGTCCCGCGAATGCTCTCCAAGCCCTCCAAACTCGCCGTGGCCTACGTCCCCGGGGAGCCGACGGGCGGGTTCTTCAGTTACGGCATCCTGATGTCGATCGAGGCCGCGAGCGAGGCCGAGGCGATCCGAAACCACGAACGAATCAAGGGGTTGCTCAAGTCCGGCGATGCCCCGACGGAAGCCTCCAAGCGGATCGAGGGGTTCACCGAAGTTCTGGTTCCGCCTCCCGGAAAGCTGGCATTCGGCGTGAGGAAGAGCGGTGACGTTTGGCGCAACGAAGTGGCGTACGGCACGATGCCGACGGACATGGACTCGATGCTGGCGTCGCCCGAGGGGCTCGTCCCCAACTCCACGACCTTCATGCGCGGGACCATGGACTTCGCCGCGCTCACGCCCGCCGAGCGGATGATCCTCACCGTCGGCGGCGGAAACGCCGAGCCCGTCCGCGATATCGCCGTGCAGATGCGTAAGCGGGGCCTTCTGGGCAATGACGCGATGAAGCTCGGCTTCGAGATGAGCATGACCGAATCGGCCATGGTCTCGACCATGGTGTACCGCGGGGCGGGGAAGTACAAGAAGGCCCTCTACCTGCCGACCGAGCCGCTCAAGCCCGACGAGATCCGTGTGCTCCCCGCGGACACGGTCTACGGCAGCCTCTCTCGCGGAGACCTGTCGCAGGTGCGCGACGCGATCGACGAGGCGCTCAAGGCCGGCGGACAGGAAGCCCAGGGCTTTCTCGACATGTTCAAGGAAATGACCGGCGTCGACCTGCGGGCGGACATCGTGGACGCCCTCGGCGGTGCCTACGGGTACTACATGTCCGATTCCACGGGCGGCGGCGGGCTCGGGTCGCTGATCTACCTCATGCAGATCCGCGACAAGGAGCGGTTCCTCGCCGCCCACGCCAAGCTCGTCGTCCGCGGCAACGAGATGCTCGAGCAGGCGATGGCCGAGGCCCCGGCGAACTACATCAAGATTATGGGCTGGAAGGACGGCGACATCCAGTTGAACACCCTGCGATTCAACGGGCTGCCCGTCCCGATGGAGTTCACCTACGCCGTTGCGGGCAACTGGCTCGTCGTCGGGCTCACGCCCCAGGCGACCCTCGCCGCCGCTCGGCAGGCCGAGGGTCGCGGGGACGCGGGCATCGGCTCGATCCCCGCGGTGGCCGAGTCCCTCCGCGGCGGCGAGGCCGTTTCGCTCGGATACGGCAACGCCTCCCGCCTCGTGCGCGACGGGTACACCTTCCTCTCGATGGCCGGGTCGGCGCTCTCCAACGCCGTTCGCTCCCCCACTGATCCCGCCCGCGACCCGGGGCTCGTCGTCCCGTTGCCCAACGAACTCGCCGCCTCGGCCCGCCCCAGCATCTCCATCTCCCGCTGGGCCGGCGAGGATTTCGTGATGTCCTCCACCGGTGATCGCTCCGTCGTCGTCACTCTCGGCTGCTTGGCCGGGATGGGCGAGAAACTCATGCCGATCGTCGGGGGCCTGGGCGCGATCGCCGCGTTCCGCGAGATGAACTCCGGCGGGATGAACCCGATGGGGGCCGGCCTCGATCCCGCCGCCCGCATGCTCGCCGCGATCGAGCCCTGGTGGCTCACCCCGGGCCCGGCACGGGTCACGCTGCTTGCCCGCTCCGCCCCGTCGGTCCCCTTCGCCCTGCCGCTCGATTGAATGCCCGAGATCCCCGACGGAATCTCCATCGTCCTCCTCACCGGCCGGTTTGTCGTCGTGGACAAGCCGGCCGGCTTGCTCTCCGTCCCCGGGAAAGGCGAGGCCAATCAGGACTGCGTCGCGCGCCGCGTCGCCGCCGCCTTTCCGGAGGCGCGGGGCCCGCTCATCGTCCACCGCCTCGACATGGCCACGTCCGGGCTGCTCGTGCTCGCCTTGGACCCCCTCGCCCACCGCTCGCTCTCGATGGCGTTCGAACGTCGGGCCGTCTCCAAGCGCTACGAAGCCCTCCTCGGCGGAGACGTCTCACCCCTCGGCCGGGAAGGCGAGATTGACGTCCCCATCAGGACCGACATCACCCGCCGCCCGCTGCAGATCGTCGACGACGTGCACGGCAAGCCCTCGCGGACGCGATGGATCCTCCGAGGAATCCACGATGGACCGTCGGGAACAAGGTCTCGTGTGGAGTTCGAGCCCATCACAGGCCGAACACACCAGTTGAGACTCCACAGCGCGACGGCGACACCTCGCGGGCTGGGATGCCCGATCGTCGGCGATGACTTGTACGGAGGCGAGCCCGCAACCCGACTCATGCTGCACGCGAGTGATCTGTGCTTCCCCGATCCGGAAACCGGAGCCGAGGTGCGCGTGCGGAGCGAAACACCCTTCTAAGCGGACGCAAAGGCTCAGGGAACCGCGGCGGGGGTCATCCGAGTGATGCCCTCGGCGGTCTCGACGAGCACCTCGTCGGCTTCGTCGAGGAACAGGCCGTGGTCGAGCACGCCCGGCGTGCTGTCGAGTTCGGCGGCGAGTTTCTCGACGTCCACGCTGTCGCCCAACGTGCAATCGAGAATGAGGCTGGCGTTGTCGGTCAGGAAGAGCTGCCCGTCGAGCGTGCGGCGCACCACGCCGTTGAGCCCGAAGTTGGCGAGCTTGTCGCGGACGCTGGCAAGGCCGAAGGCCAAGACGGCGATGGGGAGCGGGCTGCGTGCGCCGAGGCGATCGACGAGCTTGTCCTCGCCGACCATGAAGATGTTGCGTGTGGAGGCGTGGGCGACGATCCGCTCACGGACAAGAGCCCCGCCCTTGCCCTTGATCATCCGGAGGCGAGGGTCGACCTCGTCAGCGCCGTCAAAGAGGTAATCGACCCGCTCGACCATCGCGAAATCGATGATCGGGATCATGTAGGCACGGGCGAGCGTCTCGGAGGCGTGGCTCGTCGGGACGCAGTGGACCTGCAGCCCCTCCTCACGAACACGCCGGGCCAAGGCGAGGATCCCGCGGGCCGCGGTCCGGCCGGTTCCCAGGCCGACGATCATGCCAGTCTGGATTTCGGCGACAGCGGCCTCGCCCAGCAGGTCACGCGGTGTGCTTTCGTCTGCCAAGGGAAATGCCCTCGTAATTCGGTCTGCCGGGCCGCCTCGCCCGGGGAATGGTCTGCTCGGATCCTGCAACATCTCTCGACTCGCTCCAGGGCTCGGGGGATGACGGCCACCATCCGTCTGCCTCCGGTCCCGGTCCGTTGGGTCACCCGAACTGTATTCCCTGAGCCAGCCGGACCGCCGAACCGTAGTTGATGGTAGACGTCTGGCGGCGCATGTACGCCTTCCACGAGTCGCTCCCGCTCTCGCGACCCCCGCCGGTCTCCTTTTCGCCCCCGAACGCGCCGCCGATCTCCGCCCCGCTCGTGCCCAGGTTCACGTTGGCGATCCCGCAGTCGCTGCCCGCGCCCGTCGGGGCCAGGAACCGCTCCGCCGCGCGAAGGCTGTCCGTAAAGATCGCCGAACTGAGCCCCTGCACCACGCTGTTGTTCATCGCGATCGCTTCGTCCAGCGTGCGGTACGTGAACACGTACAGAATCGGGGCGAACGTCTCTTCCCTCGCGATAGGAAGGTTGTTATCGGCCGGTGCACGAACAATCGCCGGCTTGACGAAGTTCCCGCCCCGCTCGTGCCGCGTCCCGCCCGACAACAGCGTCCCGCCTTGAGCCAAGGCCGCGGCGACGGCCGCCTCGAACGACCGCACCGAACCCTGGTTGATCAACGGGCCCACCAACGTCGACGGGTCGATCGGGTCTCCGACTCGGATGGTGCTGTACGCCTTCACCAGCCGGCGAACGACCTCGTCCGCGATCGATTCGTGGAGGATCAGACGCCGGGTCGTCGTGCATCGCTGCCCGGCGGTCCCCACCGCCCCGAACACGATCGAGGGGATCGCCACCGACAGATCCGCCGAGCCGTCCACGATGATCGCGTTGTTCCCGCCCAGTTCGAGCAGGCATCGGCCGAGCCTTTCCGCGACGATCGCGCCTACTCGCTTGCCCATACGGCACGATCCCGTCGCGCTGATCAGGGGCAGCCTGTGGTCCCGCACAAGCGGCTCGGCCACGTCCGTGTCGGTGCCCACCACCAGCGTGAACAAATCCGGGTGCCCATGCCGGGCCGCCACGCGCGACACGATGGCGTTGGTCGCCAACGCCGTCAGCGGCGCCAGCAGGCTTGGCTTCCACACCGTGCTATCGCCGCAGACCGCGGCGAGCATCGCGTTCCATCCCCAGACCGCGTTGGGGAAGTTGAACGCGGTGATCACCCCGACCGGGCCCAGCGGAAGCCACTGCTCGTACATCTTGTGCTCGGCCCGCTCGCTCGGGAACACCGACCCGGGCAATTGCCGAGAAAGTCCGACCGCAAAGTCGGCGATGTCGATCGTCTCCTGGACCTCGCCCAGCCCTTCCTGCAGGATCTTCCCGACCTCGAGCGACACGAGTGTCCCCAGAGGCTGCTTCAGGGCCCGGAAAGCGTCCCCCATCTCCCGCACGATCTGCCCTCGCTGGGGCGCGGGAACCTCACGCCAGCGCAGGAACGCGGCATGTGATCGGGCGACGGCGGCATCGGCGCTCGCTCGGGTGTCCAAGCGAACCCCGGCGAGCGTGCCCCCCGTGGACGGATTCTCGCTGTACACAACCGAACCGTCGGGGCTCACCCCCGGGGGGCCCTCGGACAGAACCAGACGAGGGTCGTGGAGAACACCCAGAGCATCGAGCACATCGCGGATCATGCGCGAGCGTAGGACGCCGACGCGGTGATCTCCCGATACCCAAACGCCCCGGTCAGGGCTTGGTCGCGGGCTCGGCGGCGGGCTTGGCCGCCAGCAGGTCGTCGATGCGCTTCACGAGCGTGGTGTCCATCGGGTCGGTCTTGGGATCAAACCGCGCCACCACGTTGCCCTGACGATCCACGATGAACTTCTGGAAGTTCCACTGCGGATCCCCGCCGATGGGCTTGGGCTGTCCCGACAGCTTCTTGTACAGCGGGTGCTGATCCTCGCCCTTGACCGAGATCTTTGAGAACAGCGGGAACGTGACCTTGTACTGATCCGTGCAGAACTGCTTGATGTCGGCGTCCGAGCCCGGCTCCTGCCCGCGGAAGTTGTTCGCGGGGAACGCGAGAATCACGAAGCCCTTGTCCTTCTTCTCGTCGTACAGCTTCTGGAGCGACTTGTACTGGGGCGTGTAGCCGCAGCGGCTCGCCACATTGACGATCATCACCACCTTGCCCTTGTACTGCTCCAGATTCTGGTCCTTCCCGTCGATGTCCTTCATCGTGAAGCCCAGCACGTACGGGTCGGTCGGTTCCGAAGGCTTGGGCTCCGCGGGCTTCGGCTCCGACGGGGCAGGAGCGGCGGGCTGGGCGGTCCACGCCACCATCCCCGCGGCCAGCAGAATCGACGGAACAATGACAAAGAGCTTCATGCGATGACCTCCGCGGTATTCTTCGCCCACCGTGCTGCTCGCGACGCAGCCGAGACCGACTCGCCCCGAAAAAGACAGAGGCCGCCCATCCGGACGGCCTCCATGATCGAATCCACTCCCGCGAGCCTTACTTGCCCGCTTCCTTCACGGCGTCCTTCGCCGCGTCCTTCATCTCGCCCGCGGCATTGCCGGCATCCTTGGCGGCGTCCTGAACCTCGGTCTTCTTCGGGGCGGCGGGCTTCTGCTCGCAGCCGGTTGTGAAACCAACAACCATCAGAGCGGCCAGGGGGATCAGAGCTTTGAGAGCAGTCTTCATGGTGAACCTCCAAAGGGGTGTACGTGGTCGAACAAGAACCCAACAGGACGACAGTCTGGGGCCAGTCCCCACCGAGTCAAGCGTCTAGACTCGCTGCGGTGATCCAACTGACCCGATCAGTTCGATTTTCGCTCGGAAATACCGATCAAAACCCGAATATCTTGCGGCAAGACAAGCCGCAGGGGTATGCGGGCATCGGATCGGCGTGGGATTCAGGGTGGGGCGTCTTTCACGAGATGGGAGTCTCCCTGGTCGGACCGATCGACCCTGTTCTGGGCTATCTCGTCGACATCAAGGTGATCGATCGTGCCGTCCATCGTTGTGTTGTTCCGATTCTCGCCGCGGGATTTCGCGCGGCACGCGACCCGACCGTGGTGTTCGCCGAGGCGGTGCGAGAGCTGCAGGCGGGACTGAGCGGCCGCATCGTCAACGTGGTCTGGAAACAATCCCCATTTCTGAGCATGTCGATGAACCCTGAACACCCCGAACGTGCGCTCATTCGTGTCCGATTCGAGTTTGCGGCGTCGCACCGCTTGCACGTCGCGTCGCTCTCGGCGGAGGACAACGTCAGGCACTTCGGCAAGTGCAACCACGCCTCGGGCCACGGGCACAATTACGTCTTCGAGCCGGCCGTGGAGGTCCGGACGGGCGCGGGCAAAGGCCTGACCGCCAGCGAGATCGAGCGTGTGTGCGATCGGGTGATCCTTCAACGGTTTGACCACAAGCACCTGAATCTGGACACCGCGGAATTCGCCGAGGGCAGTGGCCTGAATCCGTCGGTGGAGAACATCGCGATGGTTTTCTACGGGCTGCTCAAGCCGGAGATCGAAGCCTCGGGCGCCGATGTCCGCCTGCGCTCGGTCACGGTGTGGGAGACCGACCGCACGTGCGCGACCTATCCGGGCGAGGCCCGATAATGGTCGGCCTTTGGAAAGGCCGGGGTCGCGGCTGCTCGGCTGTATGATGGTGCGGACATGGGGATCGGCGAATATCTCTCGAGCCAGGGCCTGCTGAGCCACGACGACGTGGCGCGGGCGGAGGCGGACGCGGAGGCGGCTGGCGAGCGTCTCGACCGCTATCTGCTGCGGACGTCGCGCGTGCCGAGGGAGCGGGTGCTCGAGGCGTTGGCCGAGCAGTTCCACATGCCTGTGGTGGATCTGTCCACGGTGCAGTCGGACGCCGAGGTGTTGGCTCTGGTCCCGGCGAAGATCGTCTTCGGGCAGCGGTGCGTGCCCATCGCCCGGGAGAACGGCGTCCTGACCGTCGCGACGTCGAATCCCTATGACCTGTCGGTGCTGGACGAACTGCGTCTGGTGACGGGGCTGTCGATCTCGCCCGCCCTCGCCGACGAGGAAGAGTTGCACAACTTCATCCGGACGAACTACGGCGTGGGCGGCGACACGCTCGACGCGATGTCGGCCGGGCTCGGCGAGGCGCCGGCGCAGACGCGGGGCGAAAGCGACGATGTGCAGGCGGCTCAGGAGGCGTCGGTCGTCCGCCTGGTGAACGACATCCTGAGCGAAGCGATCGCCGAGCGGGCCACCGACGTGCACGTCGAGCCCTACGAGCACGAGCTGGCGGTTCGCTACCGCATCGACGGGGTGCTGCAGAAGGCGAACGTTCCGCCGACGATCAACCGTTTCGGTCCGGCGATCATCTCGCGCCTCAAGATCATGGCGAACCTGAACATCGCCGAGAAGCGCAAGCCCCAGGACGGACGCATCACGTTCCGCGCGCGGGTTCAGGGCAAGCCGGCGGAAGAGTTCGACCTGCGCGTGTCGACCATTCCGATGCTCTTCGGCGAGGGCGTGGTGCTTCGCGTGCTGTCGAAGCAGGCGGTGCTGATGACCCTGGACCAGTTGGGCATGCCGGGGAAGGTCGACGGAACCTGGCGTGATCTGATCAACCGGCCGCACGGAATCCTGCTTGTCACCGGGCCGACGGGGTCGGGCAAATCCACGACTCTGTACGCGTCGCTCAACACGATCGTGTCGGACGAGATCAAAGTGATCACGGTCGAGGACCCGGTCGAATATCACGTGCGCGGCGTGAATCAGATCCAGGTCAACCACAAGGTCGGGCTGGACTTCTCGGCCGGACTGCGGGCGATCCTGCGTCACGATCCGGATGTCGTGATGATCGGTGAAATCCGCGACAAGGAAACCGCCGAGACGGCGATCCAGGCGTCGCTCACGGGGCACCTGGTGTTCTCGACGCTGCACACCAACGACTCGTGCGGCGCGACCACGCGACTGCTGGACATGGGCGTGGAGCCGTTCCTGGTCGCCAGTTCGCTCGAGGCGGTGCTGGCGCAGCGGCTGGTGCGTCGGATCTGCGCGGCGTGCGGCGCGGACTACACGCCGGACCACGCAGAACTGCCCGCCGAGTTCATGATGCCCGCGTCGGGGCTGCTGCGCCGCGGCTCGGGCTGCCGCGCCTGCCGCAATACGGGATATCGCGGCCGGGTGGGCGTGTACGAACTGCTTCGGATCTCCGATCACACGCGCGAGCAGGTGATGCAGCGGATCAACGCCCACCAGATCGCGCAGAGCGCCAAAGCCGAGGGCAACCTCTCCACACTCCGCGACGACGGGTACACCAAGGTCGCGGCCGGGCTGACCACGCTGCACGAGGTCGCGTCGGCGCTCGCGGGCTGATCAACACATCCCCCTCGATCACGCGCCGGGAGCATTTCCCTTGACGCGCACCAGCACGAAGGTCACGTCGTCGTGCTGCGGGACGCCGTCGCGGAACGACCGCAGGGCCGCCTCAATCTCGTCGCCGATCTCGCGGAGGGGTCGGTCGGCGTGCGTCCGGATGAGGTCTCGAAGTCGGTCCTTCCCGAACAGTTCGCCCGTGGGCGAGGCCGACTCCCAGATCCCATCGGTGCCGACAACGATCAGATCACCCAGGCGAAGGTCGGTCCATTCGTACTGCTCGTACTGGGCGTCGGCGTCGATGCCGACGGGGATCCCCCCACCGTCGAGTTCGCGGAAGGACCCATCGGTAGATCGGTAGACGATGGCAGGGTCGTGCCCGCCGCTGGCCCATCGAACGCGCCCCCCGGCGGGATCGATCTCGAGCATGGCGAGGGTGATGAACTGCTCGGCACGGCCGTCGGAAGCGATCACGCGGTTGACGCGGGCGATCAGGTGGGCGAGGTCGTGCGCGTCGGCCACGTCGGCGCGGAGTGCGGCCCGGCAGGCGGCCATCATCAGCGCGGAGCCCACGCCGTGCCCCATGACGTCCGCGACGACAAAGAGCGTTCGTCCGCCCGGGGTCGGGGTCATGTCGATGAAGTCGTAGTAGTCGCCGCCGGCCGCATCGCAATACCTGGACCGACCTTCGACGTCCAGACCCGGAAGCGTCGGCGGTCGGGCGGGCAACAGCCCCTGCTGCACCTGCACAGCAACAGCCATCGACGCCGCGAGCTTCACGTGTTCCTCGAGCTTGGGAACCATCGCGTTGAACGCGCGGGCAAGGTCGCCGATCTCATCGTTGGAGGTCTGCGGCGCGCGGGCCTTCATGTCGCCCGACGAAAGCGCCTCGGCCGCCCGTCGCACCTCGAGGATCGGCCGCACGATCCCCCTCGCGACGACGAAGGCGATCAGGCCGGCAAGCGTCGCGACCACGCCCGCCACCACCGCCTGCGAGCCGGCAAGCCTCGCCAGAGAGGCGGCGAACTGGGACTGGGGCTCGAGGATCACGACGCGCCACGGGCGTTCCTGCATGGCGGCGAACCCGGCGATCCACTCGGCGGGGCCCGACTCGGTCGGTCGCCACTGCGCGAGCGTGGCGCCCGGCGCGGGGCCACGAACAGCCTGTTCAAGACCACGAGTACCCAACGAGGCGATCGCCGAAAGGCTGAAGGTGGCCTCGGGATCCAGCGAGGCAATCTGGTCGGGGGCGAGGTCCGCGACGGCGGAATAGAGGCGGGCCTTGTCGGGGATGCTCAGCACGACGCCGTGCCGCTCGATCAGGATCGGCACCGCGCCGCCGGAGACGCCCGCGTGATCGACGATCGACCAGATCCGCTCGCCGCGGAGCTTGAGCACGACGACCCCAAGGACGCCGGGGTCATCCTCGGCGGCTCGGACCGGGTGCGCGAAGTAGACACCCGGCTCTCCGGAGGTCTTTCCGACGAGAAAGTCCGAGACAAATCGGCGGCCCTGAAGCGCCTCGCGAACGTATTCGCGGAACATGAAATCCATCCCGACGTTCGCGCTGCTCGTGGACGCGATGCCGATGCCCCTGGCGTCGGTCACAAAGATCGAGGCGAAGTCCGACGAGGTGCTCGTGACCGTCGCGAAGAGGCGGTCGACCGGCTCGCGGAGCGCTCCTCGCTCGTGGGCGCCCGCCCGGCACAGAGCGATCACGTCATCGTCGCGTGCGACCTGCGCGATGTTGCGGGAAGTGTCGGCGAGCAGCTGATCAAGCCGCGATGCCGTCGCCTGGGCGATGAGCGCGAGGTTCTGCCGTGCGGAATCGTCGAGGGCGCTGCGGCTCGCCGAGGCCGCGAACGCCACGGCGACAAGGAGCGGCACCACGGCGCAGAGCACGAGCGCGAGCGTCACCTTGCGGACGATGGAACCTCGGCGTGGGCTTGGCGATTCTGTCACAGCCCGATCGTACCGAGAATCAAGCGGAGGAGCAGATCAGGGCTCCGGAGAAGACACGAGCCGCAGCTCAGGGTCGACCGGAGAGGGACAAGCGGGACGATTGGAGAATCGGAGCGCCGACTCGGGATTGACGCCGTGCGCCCACGGGACCAGATACTTGCCCTTGAGCGCGTCGGGCTTTTCGATCTCGTCACGCATATCGCGTGCCTTGACCCACGCGTCGTTGCGTCGCGCGGTCACGGTCCACGAGACGACCAGGCCCGGGGTGCCGCCGGCGATCTGCAGAACACCCTGCTCGACCGGTCCCGCGGCGTGGAGTTGAGGCATCGCGCCGCCGATCGGGGTGAGCTGGATGACCGCGTCGGTGTTGATCTGGGCGTAATACGCGGGAAGCACGACGGTCGCCGAGCCCGTGTCGTCGAGCGTCGCGTTGCCGCGGTAGATGTTGAACGGCGCGGGCCCCTCGGCGGCGAAGTGCCGGAGAATGCGGTTCTCGGGGTCGAGGGGATGATCGATCACGAACTGCTTGGTACCCGTCGAGCCGAGGTCCCCGTCGCTGAAAACGCCGTAGCCCCCGCTGCTCATGCTCGCGCCGAGCACGCCGAAGACGAAGCCCTGCGAGGCGGACGCGGTCGCGTAAACCGCGGCGGCGGTGTCCGAGGAAGACTGATTGATCGCCATGAGCCCGGAGGTCACGCCGGTGGCGGCGGAGGCCACGGCGTAGACGCCGGCGGCGTCGGTCCCCGTGGAGTCCACGCGCCCCAAGACACCGGTGGTGATGCCGCTCTGGTGCACCGCGTGCCCGGAGACGCCGATGCCGTCGGGGCTGTCGCTCCGCCCCCACACGCCGTAGGTCTCGCCGGTGGTGGAATTGGCCCAGCCGAAGACGCCGCGGCCTGCGGAGCTGTCGGTCTGCCCTTGCAC
>ERZ1066130.278-NODE-278-length-22252-cov-8.578997_pt1 | contig 22252 bp, 16 predicted proteins | sample MGYA00382777_ERZ1066130 | MGnify/ENA primary metagenome ERZ1066130 (study PRJEB33369, sample SAMEA5778360) | biofilm metagenome | biome: Industrial cooling water; feature: Water cooling tower basin; material: Biofilm | place: United Arab Emirates | collected...
CATCAGCGTCGTCTCGCTCGTCTCGCCCGGGACCAGCAGCCGGATATCCGTCGCCCCCGCCGGAAGTCGTTCGGAAATCGTCGAGCCCATTTGCGGCGTGTCGGTGGCCCCGGCCAGGGATTCCCCGCCGAGATAATCAATAGCCGACGCAAGGAACACCACAAACGACACATCCAGCGGCCAATTGGTCGCCCCGATGTCGAACGGAACAATCAGGGCGCGGGTCGGGCCGCTGGAAAGCTCGATGATGGCCGGTCCGCGTTCGGTGCGTGCGAGCGTCACCGCGGTCGACCCCGGCCGCACGTCCACGTCCCGCGTCTCGGCGAGGAAGACCGAATCAAGTCCGACATTCCGCAGCGCCGGGTGCGTCCGCTGCCAGTCCACGATCGTCGCGTTACCGCCCTTGCCCTTGTCGGTCAGTGGTGGGGGCGCTTGCTCGCCGGCGGCCTTGGGAGTCGGCACGGCGTTCAGAATCAGGTAGCGACCCGGTGGCAATCCCGCCGCCGGCGCGTTCGCCGACGCCGCCGGCAGGGACCCATCCAGAATGATCACATCCGCCGGCAGCGTCGTGCCCTTGTCGGCGAGCGCCTTGTACTCCGCGGGTGTGATGGTCTTCAGTTCCGCCAGCGGCAGCCCGGCGAGCGCCGAGGACAGGAACAGGCTGCCATCGGTCACGATCGCCACCCGCAGCCGCTTCGCCGGTCCGGCGTTCACATACACGCGGTCGTCGGTGGGGAACGCGTCGAGATCGCCGCCCGAGCCGGTCGGGGCGCGGAGGCGGATCTCGGCAAGCAGCGCATCCTCGCGCTCGACATTGAAGACCACGCCGCCGACACCGGGGTTGAGATCGGCCGTGAGCCGCTGCTGCTCGTCACCCGAGAGATCGGCGTTGGCGCCCTGCGGCTGATCCGGCGTGGGTGCGGGCGCACCCGCGTTCGCGGCGGCTCCATCCGCCACCGGCTTGGTCGCGCCCGGCATCGTCACCTGCTTGATCGCGGCGACCGATCCCTCCACGACCAGTTCTACATCAACGGTGCGCTCCGCAGGGTCGGAGTTCTGCAGCCCAACAAAGAACGACAGAGCGCTCGGGTTCTCGTACGACCGCTGGGCGCGGACGCTGGTGATGCCGACGTTGCCGCTCTTGTCGCTGCCGATGCGGTGGAAGACAAAGGAGTCCTCGGGGCTCGGCTTGGCGGCATCCGCGTCGGGCACGCGGCCGTCGCTGAAGAGATGGATCGCGATCGGTGCGCCGCCGCTGAGACCCTCGATCACCTGCGTCTGGTTGTTCTCGACGTGCAGCCGCTTGGGCGCATGCGCCTTGGCCAGGCGCATCGCCTCGCCCATGCTCGTCGGCGCATCCGACTGCGTGATGCTCTCGATCGCGGCCCGCAGCTTCTGCTTGTCGCTGGTGAAGCTCTGCCGCACGTCCGACACGTTGTCGAACGCGATCACCATCGCCTCGTCCCCGATCGCGTTGGTGGCCTTGGCGATCAGCCCCGGCTCGCGGAGCGACTCGACCATCACAAGCGCCTGCCGCTTGGCCTCCTCGAGCCGCGTCTCGCGCCGATTCGGGTTCTCGCTGGCATCGAGCGTCGCCATGCTGGCCGAGCGATCGATGAGAATGACGTGCTTCTGCCCCGTGAACGAAGCCGACTTCATCACCGGTTCGGCCAGCGCGAAGATCAGGGCCGCGAGCACGAGCAGTTGCAGAAGCAGCAGGATGTTCCTGCGGAGCTTCTGCAGCGGCGCGTTGGCCTGCAGGTCCTGCACGGCCTTCTTCCACAGGAGCGTGGTCGAGATCTCCATGTCCCGACGACGCAGCTTGAGCAGATACAGCAGAATGAGCGCCGGCACCGCGACCGCGGCGACGCCGAGGGCCAAGGGCCAAGAGATGAAACTGATGGAGGACCAGTTCACTTGAGCACCCCCAGTCGTCGCAGTTGGTCGGCGACCAGCAGATCCACTGGCGTGTCACTCTTCACCGTGAGCAGCGCCATGTCGCGCCGGTGAGCGAACTCGCGCAGCTTGTTGCAGTACGCGGCCAGATTCGCCTGATAGCGCTTCAAGAGCGGGGCGCTGATCGTCACCTCCGCGGTGTCGGCGTCCTCGATGTCCTTCAAGCGAAGATCACCCTTGATCGGCGGCTCGAGCTCCTGCGGGCTGAGAACCTGCACGAGGATGAGGTCGTAGCCGTGGCCGCTGAGCAGCCGCAGGCCGTCCTCGTAGCCGTCCTTGAAGAAGAAGTCGGAGAAGATGATCATCACGCCCTTGCCGCGGCGCGAGATCGCGATGCGTTCCGCGGCGGCGCGGAAGCTGAGCGTGCCGCCGGGCGTGGTGGCGCAGATGAAGCGAGCCAGATCATGCACGCGGCGGCGGCCGCGGAGATCGCGCAGGCCCCGGACGGGTGAGACAGCTTTCTCGCTCGCTGCCTGACCGCCGCGATCGGCGGCGTCCCCGTTCACACCCGACATGATCGTGCACGCGACGCGGTTGAGGTTCACCAGCCCGACGTATCCGAGCGCCATCGCGCACCGCTGCATGAAGAGGTACTTGTTGGGCTCGCCGCAGTCAGAGGAGGCGGAAGCGTCGAGCACGACGTGCAGCGAGAGGTCTTCTTCCTCGAGGAAGAGCTTCAGGAAGAGCTTGTCGAGGCGGCCGAAGATGTTCCAATCGATGTGCCGGATGTCGTCGCCGCTGACGTACTGGCGGTGATCGGCGAACTCGACGGAATGCCCCCGCTTCTTGGAGCGGCGTTCACCCTTGAGCTTCCCGAAGAAGACACGACGGGAGGCAAGGTCGAGCGGGTCGAGCCGCGCGATCTCCTTGGAAGACAGGAGGTCTTCGAGCTTGGTGGGGCGGGAGATGGAGCCGGTTCGGAGCATCGGGAAGAAAGAGAACGCGAAGGGGCGGAGAGGGCGGAGCGACGCGGCAGGAAGGTGCTTGGGTGCTAGGGGGGGACTAGACGAAATGGATACTTCGTTCGCTCCTCGTCATCCCACGTGTATCCGGTGGGATCGCGACGCGGGACGTACCGCTCGATCCAAACCTCCGTGAGAACAAAGTCGTCATCGAAGTAGAAACCGACCGTCTGCGACAGGGAGGCAAAGTTCGGTCCTGAGTGCCAGAGCACCGCCTCCCATCGCTTGCCTCCATTCGTGTGAAGCGAATGAGCAGGGAGCACTCCAACCGGTTCAACCACGCGTCGCGTCTGCACATCAAGGCTCTCGAGCTTCTGTTCCACCTCAGCGATCGGCTGACCGACGTAGAAATGAGCTCGCGCCACATCGGCCTTCTGGGACAGAGACATATCCGTGTTCCAGTTGGGCGAACCGTAGTGGCAACCTGAAAGCAGCATCGTGAACGAAGCGGCGACGACTGCGGGACGCAATCGTGCGATCTCCTTGGAAGACAGGAGGTCTTTCAGTTTGGTGGGGCGGGAGATGGGAGAGGTTCTCAGCATCGCTTGTTCAGGACAGGACATTCAGCGCGGAGGACGCGGAGATCGCGGAGAAAGACAATTGGGAAGGAACGGAGTGCATCGATCTGATTTCTCTTTCTCTGGTCTTTCTTCCTCTCCGCGTCCTCTGCGTTCTCCGCGGTGAAACTGCTTACTTCTTTTCCGCCCCCGTCGGCGTCATCTCCAGAATCTGCCGCACGATCGCGTCCGGATCGATCTTGTCGGCCTCGGCTTCGAAGTTCATTAAGAGGCGGTGCCGCAGCGAGAGGGCGGCGACGCTCTTGACGTCGGCGTAGCTCGCGTGGAAGCGGCCTTCGATCAGGGCTCGCACCTTCGCGCCCAGCAAGAGCGCCTGTGCGGCGCGGGGTGAGGCGCCGCAGCGGATGTACTTGTTGGTCGGCCCCTCGGCCCCTCCCGCGGCGGTGCTCGTCCCCGGGTGCGTCGCCAGCACCAGCCGTGCGACGTACTCCTTCACGTGCGGCGCGACGATCACGCCGCGGACGAGTTCCTGGGCCTGCAGGATCGCCGGGCCGTCGAGGACCTTGTTCGCGTCGGGGTTGTCCTGGCCTGTCGTGCGGTCGAGGATGGTGATGAGATCGTCGAGCTTGCTGTAGCCGACCACGATCTTGAAGATGAACCGGTCGAGCTGGGCCTCGGGCAAGGGGTACGTGCCCTCCTGCTCGATCGGGTTCTGGGTCGCGAGCACCAGGAACGGCTTCTCCAGCTTGTACGTCACGCCCGCGACGGTCACGCTGCGTTCCTGCATTGCTTCGAGCAGCGCCGACTGCGTCTTGGGCGTCGCACGGTTGATCTCGTCGGCGAGGACCACCTGCGCGAAGATCGGGCCTTTCTGGAATTCGAACTTGCGGCGGCCCGTCGCGGGATCTTCCATGACGACGTTCGTGCCGATGACGTCCGCAGGCATCAGGTCCGGCGTGAACTGGATGCGGCTGAAGGGCAGGCTCAGCGTGCGTGCCAGCGTGCGAACGAGCAAAGTCTTGCCCAGCCCCGGCACGCCCTCGAGCAGCACGTTGCCGCCGGCGAAGAGCGAGATCAGCACCGCCTCGACGACCTCGCCGTGGCCGACGACCACCTTGCCGATCTCGGTCTTGAGCGTGGTGAAGGTGGTGCGGAAGTTCTCGCACGCCGCCTTGAGTTGTTCCGGAGTCATTTCGGTCGTCATGGTTGTTCCTGGAAGAGTCCGTGTGGTTCGGGAGAAGAGAGCAATCGAGGTGTCAACGTGTCAAGGTGTCAAGGTGACGAGGTGACGAGGTTTCGAGCGACAGGATCGGTGCCGCGGCATGCTCGGGGCGCGACGGGTCGAGATGGCAGCAGTCCGGTCTGTCTCATCACTTGACACCTAGAAACCTCGACACCTCGTCACCTCGTCACCTCGACACCTCGACACCTTCTCCTACTCCTACTCCCCCATCTCATCCCGCGCCCGCTTCTTGGCCTTCAGGAGCGCGGACATGCCTTCGTCTTTCTTCTCGCCGGGCTTGGCATCGTTCTTCGCCTCGGGCTTGGTCGCGATCGGCTTGCCGCCCGCGTCGCGGGGCGTGTCGATGACGGGTCCACCCTTGGCGCCGGCATGCGCTTCGAACTTCACACCCGCGCTCGCGGCGGAGGCCGCGTCGCGTGCATCCTCCACCGCCCGTGCCGCCATCTGCTGCCGCGCCTGTTCGCGGGCTGCTTGCAGGCGATCGATTTGCTGGCTCTGGGTCTGCTTGGCGCGTCCGAACAGACCGGCCGTCGCCTTCGCGAGTGCCACCAGATCCACCCGCACGCGCCGCACGCCGACGTCTACGAGGAATACGCCCGCCGCGATGAGCGCGAGCCACGACCAGATCGGCCGCAGCGCGACGGGCATCGTCAATCCCTCGCGGCTCCACAGATCGTTCTTGGTCGGGTCGTCGGTGAGCAGGCGACCGCCAGTAATCGAACGCACCTGCTCGAGCAGCGCGAAGTTGTCCTCCAGCACCCGGAACTCATCCGCGAACGGCCGGTTCACCGCCGCCTGCACGCTCCCCTCCACCGGTCCGTTGTCGCCGGGCGCCGAATACACCAGCCCCACGATCGACGTCCCCGGCGGCGGGTTCTTGATCACACCCTCATAGCGCCCGGGGCCGACCTGCCGCACCTCGACGCTCTGGCTCGTGCCGTCGGGCATCGCCACCCGCCCGCGGAACGCCGCGAAGTTCAACCGCTCGCCCTTGCTGTCGAGCGCATCGATGAACAGCCGCGCCTGCGAGCCCTGCACCTCGGTCGTCACGCGCACGTTGGGCGAGCTGCTCGGTCGCATCGCCCAGCGCACCTGCTGCTCCCAGAACCCCTTGAATCCCGGCCACGCGGCCCAGGACTTGGCCCAGCGCGACGACACATCGGACGTGAACGTGATCGCGCGCCCCAGCCCGAACTGCCACTGAGCCCCGACCGCGTCGTTCTCCTTGCCGCGGAGTGTGACCTGCGACAGTCCTTCGCGATCCGCGGCCACGACGTATCCAGTAATCGCCGGCACGCCGCGGATGCCGCGGAGCGTGTCGAGCATGCCGCCGACGATCGGCGGCGCGAAGGCCTCGCCCTCCCAGATGAGCGGCCGCTTCACCGTCTGGGCTTCCTTGGTAAAGATCTGAGGCAACGCCGCCAGCGCCGCCTGGGTGTTCACGAAGTAGTGCCGCCCGCCCGTCGCTTCGGCGATGCTCTTGAGGTTCTGCGTGTCCGCGCCGCTGTGCGGGAAGACCTCGACCGTGCTCACCGTGATCTTGGCGTTCAGGAAGTCATTTAGCATCGACTTCGGCGGCGACTGCGCATCACCGTCGGAAATCAGAATCACGTGCTTCTGCCCCGCCTCCGCCCGGCTCAGTCCCTGATACGCCAGGCGGAAGTGGGGCGTGTAATCCGGCATATCGCCAAAGACCAGGTTGTTGATCGCCCGCTTCACCGCCGAGCCGTCACCAACCTGCGACAGCGGATGCGCCCAGTCGTTCCCGAAGCCGGGGTTGTACTCGATCACGCCAACCAGATCCAGCCGCGACAACGCGTTCACCGCCGCGACCGCCGTCTGCTTGCCGTAATAGACCCCGTTGGGCATCTCCACCGAATGCGTAATGATGACCAAGGCACCCTTGGGCAACTGCCTTTTCTGAGGCGGATCCAGCTTGATCGGCAGCGCATCCTCCAGCGGCGAACCGATCCATCCACCGGCGCCGAACGAATCCGGCCCGCCCGTCATCAGCAGCCCGCCGCCCGAATCCTGCACGTAGCGCTTCAGCTCCTCCTGCTGCAGCAGGCTGAAGTTGTACGCGGGTTGGTTCATCAGCACCACCGCGTCGTACGGACTCCACTCCGTCAGCGTCCGCGGGGCGGCCTCGGGCGAGGTCGTCTGCACCCCGATGCCCGCGCCCTCCAGCACACGCACAAACTCGAACGACTCCCGCTCGTTCGACGTGATCACCAGCACCTTGCCCTCGCCGCTGACAAACGTGACCGCGGACGCGACGTTGTTCTCCAGCACCGTGTCGCCCTGGGGACGGCCCGCCACTTGCTTCGGCTCAAAGACCGCTCGGAACTCCTGCGCACCCGTCCGCGGCGCAATCACCGGCACCGTGAACACGTTCGAGCCCGGCCTCAGCTCGACATCCATGCCCATCTGGCCCCCGCCCGCGCCGCCCGACAGATCGATCGGCTGCCCGTTCAGCAGCACCACGAGCCGCCCCGCGGTCGCCGTCGTCGATTGCAGCACCGCACGCAGACTCATCGTCTCGCCCGCGCGAGCCGTCGAGGGGGCCACCAGTCGATCGACCAGCACTTCGCTCTCGTACTTGAACCGCAAGGGCAGAATGTCGATCGGCACGCCCGCCGCCTTGGCGGCCTCCGCGGCCTGGATCAGCGAATCCTCCGTCTCGTTCCCGTCCGTCGCCAGCACGATCCGCCGCGCCGCGTCCTGGTTGTCGAGCGCCAGCGCCATCCGCACACCCTGCGCCAGGTTGCTCCCGTCGGTAGGTCCCACGTTCTGCCGCTCGATGATCCGCGTCTTATCGCTCGGGAGCTGCTGCACGATCGCCGTGCGCGCCACCGTGATCGCCCCCAGCCGATCCTTTTCTTCCTGATGCCCCTCCCGGGCGTTCTCAAGAAACGTGTCCACCCGCGATTGCAGCTCCGCCGGCACCGACTGGCTGGAATCCAGCACACCCAGCACCGCGACGTCCTCGCTCACCCGCCGAAGCTGCGGCTCGGCCAGCGTCGCGAAGATCAGCATCAGGAGCAGCACCCGCGCGCCCACCGACACCCACCGCGCCACCGGTCCGAGGGCCGCAATGCTCCGCCGCGTCATCCAGATCGACAGCAGCGCCAGCCCGCCGCCGACCGCCAGCCACAGCGGCGTGTCAAACTGCAGCGGCCCCATGATGAGCGCACCGAGCACGAGACTCATCGCGGAGCCTCCTCTCGACGCGGAGTGTTCGCTCCGTCTCCTTCGCGCGTGACGCGCTCCCGCGCGGAGGCGTCGGCCTCCACATGCGCGAGCCGAGGCGCCCCCGCCCTCAGCCCCCCAGCACCAGCGACTTCCTTCCTCGGTGCCGGCGCCGCAAACGCCACGATCCTGTTGTTCCCCGAATCCAGCACGAACGCATCGTCGCCGGTCACCGCCACCGACCAGGGCGTCGTCAGTTCGCCGTCGCCGCGCCCCGCCTTGCCGTAGGTCGCGACGATCGTCCCCTTGTCAAGATCCACGCGCGAAACCCGCGCCGCGCCGAACTCCGCGACCAGCGCCGTGCCGTCATCCAGCAGTGTCAGGCCATAGGGATACCGAAACGGTGATTCGACGTTCTGACCCGCCGCCACCTGGCTGCCGTCTTGAGCGGCACCGATCCACTGGATGGGCACACCCTCGAGCGTGAACAGCCCGATCCGGTGGTTGCACGCATCCGCGATCACCAGCCGCTGCCGCAGATGATCAATCTCCAGCGCCTGCGGTCGGCGAAACGCCACCTGCCCCGGCCCCGCCTCGTCGCCGTAGACGCCGAAGCTCCGAACAAACCGAAAGCCACTCCCCCTCCCAGAGGGAGGGGGCAGGGGGGTGGGTTGGCCTTGTGCCTTCGCAGGCTCATCCACCGCCTCCCAGATAGAGATCCTGTCGTTCCCCCCATACTCGCTGACATACAGCCGCTTGATCCCGCCCCGCTCGTCCGCCAGCACCGCAACATCGGTGGGATAGATGAACTGCCCGTCTTCGCGCCCGTACGACCCGAAGCTCGCGACCGGCGTGTTCTCGCGCGAGCCCGGCGGCCCCGGTCGGTAGACCAGCACGCGGTGGTAATGCGTGTCAGCGACGAAGATCAGCAGATCGTTATCCCGCCCCGTCGGATCAAAGACCGTGATCCCCGTCGGCTTGCCCAGGTCCGAATCGGGCATCTTCCAGCCGCTGATCCCCTTGCCGTTCCGCACATCCACCCGCTGCACCCGGGCGAGCTTGTCGATCACCCACAGCGAACGCCCATCGGTGTCCATGCAGCGCGGGAACGCGTACTGACCGGGGCTGATCCCCACCTCTCCCAGCACGCGGCTCGCGGCGATCGGCCGGCCGTCGGGCGAGCGTTCACAGCCGGTCGTGGCCACCAGCGACGCCGCCACCGCCATCCCCGTCAGGCGGACCGCCACCATCCAAAGTTGCCAGCCCCGCGGCCGCCGGTTCATGCAGAGAGCATCCTACGGGAAAATCTCCCATGGATGTTCGGAATCGAGCCTGGCGGGTTGCGAGATTGAGCGCACGGCCTTGAGTTGGGTGGACCGCGGGAACGGTGGAACGGCCCGTCTCCCGATCGCTCGACACTCAAGATCGCGCCGGTGTCCGATGCCTTCCGCCCTCCGGGCGGAAGAAACCTGCGTAGAAAAGAGGAATCGAGGCGACAACCGCGTGGGTACGCCGCACATCGACGCACTCGACTCAACCCCGCGTCCCGGGCCCCAGCACCCACAACGCATAGCCGATCGCCCCCGGGTCGTACGCCCGCCCCTGCTCCTGCGTCCGCGCCACCACCCGCATGCCGGCGCGCCGGATCACCGCTTCCCACTGCTCGCGCGAGTAGCTCAGGAGCGTGTACGACGACGAGCGCGTCTCGACCCGGCGGCCTTGTCGGATCTCCAGCACGCTGTGCACCTGCTCCGCACGCTCGCGGGCCGTGCGATCGCCCCCCGCGGGAAAGAACGACACCACCTGCTTCACCCGCACGCCGCGGCGGCTGCCGGTCCAGATGTCCTCCGTCGGCATCTCCAGGCCGTACGCGCTCAGGCTGATGCCCACGACGTACACGCCCGACGGATGCAGACACGCCTTCACACGCTTGAGATGCCGCACCATCTCCGCATCGCTGCTCACGTGGCGGATGGAATTGATCGGGCAAAGCGCCAGCCCCACCCTGCCCACCCCCCGCCGGATCAGACCCGTTGTCGAGTACGTGTCGAAGCGTCCCACGCGGATCGTTGCCTTTGGTGCGGCCGTCCGCGCGTAGCGCACCATGTCGGGGTTGGCGTCGAAGCCGTGCACTTCAAAGCCGCGGCGCAGCAGCCCGGGGAAGTAGCGTCCGCTGCCGCACGCCGGCTCGAGCACGACCTTCGGTGATCCCGACGCGAAGCGCCGGTGCACGCCGGCCAGGGTCCGCACCTCGTCGGCGGTTCCGGGCGCGTGCAGGATGTCGTAGATCGCGGGATCCGCGTACAGGTGCGTGCCGGACATCAGTGCGTAACCCCGGCGATGGGCACGTCGATGCGGGCGTGGTCGGTGGTGCGGCGCGCGCTCTCGCGCAGGATCGTCGGCACCCACGAGCGCGGCCACTCGTAGTCGTGCACCGCCGCACGGCGCACGCTGCGGGCCAGGAAGTACATGTTGTGGTGCAGGGGCCAGCTTCCCATCACATGGTCACGCCGCAGGCAGACCTGGCGCGCCAGCACCGGAGTTGCCCGCGGCATGTGGCAGCCGCGCACCGCCGAGGACACGCTGCGGTACCCAAGGTCGAAGGCCGCCTGCCCAACCGTCGGATCAGGTGTTCCCGCGAGTCCTGCAGCTCGTCGATCGCCTGCTCCATGGACACGTCGCCCATGTTGGGGTGTGAATACGTGTGGCTGCCGATCTCGTGGCCGCGACGCATCATGTCCTCGCATTGCGACCAGTCCAGCACCTCCATGGGGGGATAGCCCAGCCGCGTCAGCGCGAAGCGTTTCACCACCGACCGCTTCTTCTCACCCACGATCGCGGGGCAGACGAAGAAGCAGCCCGAGATCCCCAGTTCGTCCATCACCCGCGACGCCTTGAGCGTCGACAGCAGCCCGTCGTCGAAGCTCAGGCACACGGTCGGACGCGCCACCGTGCCCGCGTAAACCAGTTCCACCGCCTCGGAGTACGGGACGAACGTGTGCGACCGCTGAATCTCCGCGAGCATGGCACGGAAACCCGCGATCTCGTCGTCGAAGACGTGGTGGAGATAGATGAAGTGGACGCGCGGCTTGGCCAGCGACTCGGCGAGCTCGCCGCTCCGCCGCAGCCGCCACGAGTCGGCCTCGATGACGTACCGACGCACCGTCTCCCGAAAGGAGACGATCTGAAGGTCCTGCGAATGAGTGGCAAATCCTTCCGAGTCCACCGACGGCCTTCTCCGATGCCCGGACGTTTCGCGTCCCCCACAGACGGGCGTCGACAACGCATGTCGGTCCGACGCCCTCGATCAAAGAGAATATCGCGCGGAGACGCAACCCGGGTGAGGGAATTGCGCGTTCGGGCGGTTCACCCGACTTTCCGGACGGTCCGACCCCGATCAGGTCCCGCTGCCCGCGAGCACCGACAGGGCCGGAACCAGCGGCTCGCCGCGCGGGCCCACGAGATAGTCGGGCGTCGGCGGATAGGTGTCGCGCACCCGCCGGTCGATCAGTCCGTGCGCTTGCATGTCCTTGAGCGTCATGGCCAAGGACCGGTCGGTGATGCGCCCAAGCCCGGCGGCCAGGCCGGAGAACCGGGTCGGCACGGCGCTCGACGCGACGACATGCAGGGCCGGGAGGGACCAGCGCCGGAACGCAACCTCGCCGAGCCGCAGCCGCCCGATCGCTTCGTCCAGCGTGAGGCACGCCGGGGCCAGCCGCCGGCCCTGCTCCGTGAGGATGTACTCCGGTCGTAAAGGATGTCCGTAGCCGGGGTTGCGCATCGCCCACCCGAGCGCAATCAGGTGGTCGAGCGACTGCCGCACCGCGGTCGGGCTGGCCTCGAGTCGGTGGTGCAGCGTGACAAACTTGCTGCCCTCGGTGCGGGCCAGTTCCGCGAGGATGGGCACCGCCCAGCGGCGCCCGAACAGATCGAGCAGATGGCGGGGCGGCTGGATGAGCTCGGGTGGCACGGGGCGATTCCGACGCAGGCGATTGCAGGCACGTGCGGACTTGCACGAAAACCGCAAGCCGCTACTTGACACACAAAGTATAGCAGATATGTTCTGTGGATTCCACGCCGATCAACCGCCAACGCGGCACCGCGACGTGGGATCATGCACGAACCTCATCCGGAGCACGACCATGACCACCGCACCCGTCACCACCCCGGCCAAGTCCCCGCTCGGCTTTAGCGGCGGGCTGACCATCTCCCTGCAGTGCAGAGACCTGGCCGCGTCGAAGGCGTGGTACCGCGATGTGCTCGGCTTCACACCTCTCTATGAACTGCCCGAGATCGGCTGGTGCGAGCTGGCGACCGAGTGTGTCAAGGTCAACGTGGGCCTGTCGCAGGTGGAAAGCCCCAAGGTCGGCGGGCCGGTCCCGACCTTCGGCGTTCATGACATCGACGCCGCCCGGGCCAAGCTCGAGGCCCGCAAGGTCCGCTTCGACGGTGCGACGCAGACCATCCCCGGACTGGTCAAGCTCGCGACCTTCTTTGATCCCGACGGGAACGCGCTGATGCTCTTCCAGGAACTGCAGGGCGGCTGAGCGGCGTCGGCGCGCCGTCTCCCGCGGGCGCAGATCGTTTGAACACCGGAACTTGTGCGGGCAAGGAGCACGATGATGCGAAACAAGCGGATGATGCGGATCGGGGCTGTTGTCGGCGTACTGGCCGCGGCAGGACTGTCGGTGGTGGGCGCGGGTCTCGGCGATCCGGTGCCGACGGGCACGCCCGCGTCGCCGAGCACGCCGCAGGCCGGTCCGGCGGCGACGATCGGAGAAGTCGCCTTCCTCGCCGGGCGCTGGCAGGGGACGATGGGTCGGGGCAGCCACGTCGAGGAGGTGTGGACCAACCCGTCGGGCAACAACGTTGTCGGCATGTTCCGCTGGCTCAAGGCCGACGGCACGCCGACCGTCTTCGAGCTGCTGACGATCCAGGAAGAAGACGGCACGCTCGCGCTGCGTCTGCGCCATCAGACCGCCTCGGGCACGTCGTGGGAAGAGAAGGACAAGCCCGTCACCATGCGCCTCGCCGAGAAGCGGGAAAATCTGGCGCTCTTCACGGCGTACCGCGACTGCGGCGACCTGGCGTCGTGCCGCTACGAGGTCCGGGAGGGCAAACTGTTCATCGAGGTCGCCTTCGCCCAGCCGAGCGAACAGGACGCGGCGAACGGCAAGAAACCCCGGCCGGCGCTGCGGTTCGAGCTGGAGCGGCTTCCGCTGTAAGGAACTCGATCCAGACGCTCGCCGCATCGCCCGATCCACCGCCGCCTGGCATCCCGCCGATCAGTCGTCGCTCGAGATCGACTTGGGTCCCTGCTTGCCGGCGACCCGCTCCATGTAGCCCTTCCCCTTGCGCTCGTACTTCGTGAAGCCCAGGCGCTCCAGGTTCTTGTTCGACAGCGTGGACTTCTCCTTGATCGGCGACCACTGGCCGGCGATCGCGGGGGCGACGATGGCGCGGCGGACCGGCTGCCCCGTCTTGGGGTGCTTCGTCAGTGCATCCTCTTTCATGGACTGCACCACCTCGAAGGTCTCGCCCGTCGGCTTGCCGGAGGTATCGAGGATCTCATACACGTATGTTGGCATGGCGGTGCCTCGCTAATGCGGGTGGCGTGGCTTGGATGCACGCCGCCCCCAAATGGCTTCAGCCGAAGACGCGTCCGGACTCCACATCGACCATCTTCCAGCCCGCGGCCTTGCACAGGCGGCTCAGCACGGGCCAGGCGATATCGTCGTCGGTCACCGTCACAAGCGCCTGCTGCACCTCGGCTTGATTCGTCGGCAATTCAACGATCAGCCCCGGGCCGTGCAGGATCTCGGTCCCCAGGCTCGCCGACCGTGGCGACCCGTCCGGCCCGGTGTTGTACCGGGCCAGGGTGTCGCGGATCTCCTCCGGCGTGCCCAGGGGGCCCACCTGATGCGGCGAATCCGGGCGGGCCGGGCGCGCACCCGAACTCAGGGCGGCGAGCCCGGTCAGGGCCCCTCTCATCAGGACGATCTGGCGTTTCTTGGCCACGACACATAGTAGAACCGGCCTCCGGCCCCTTGTTTCCATGCCCGGCCGGCTGGAAGCCGGTCTTCCCGGAGCAGAGGCGGGAGCCGTCCGCCGGATCCTGCGAATAGGCTCCGGCGGCGGTGGCGGGTTCTGTGTAAACTTCCGACCCTTCGCGGCACAGGCCGCGGGGTACGTCCCTCCCGCATCGCGGGCGACAGGAGTCAGTATGGCGGGTCGCACTTCCACCAGCGTCGGCACCGGGGTTGCCATTGTCCTTCTTGGCATCACCTCCTTGGGTCTGTTCATTTCCTCCGCCGTGCTCTACGGCAAGTGGAACGGCGCCCTCAAGGAGCTCAACGACGCCAAGGTCGGCATCAAGGACTTCATCAAGGACGGCGAGCGCCAGCAGGACGACGTGCGCCAGCTCGTCGAGGCCGCCCGCAAGGCCCAGAACCAGTCCCTGACGGGCTACCTCGTCAAGACCAATCAGGATCTCGCCGCCGCCATCACCGGCAACAGCCGCGATTCGGCCGACCGCCTCCTCGAGCAGATCAAGAAGGAGAGCGAGAAGGCGGGCAATCTGCCCCTGCTCCGCGTCGCCCAGGAGCGCGAAACCAAGATCGCCGACCTGACCCGGCAGCTCGAGCAGAGCGACGCCGCCCGCAAGGCCGCCCAGACCGACCTCAAGAACGAGCAGGACCGCGTCGCCGGCATCGTCGCGCGCCACAACGAGACGGTCACCACCCTGAACACCGAAGTCGGCAAGTACAAGACCGAGCTCGACGGCTACCGCCAGGGCATCGAGAAGGTGCGCGAGCAGATGCAGTCGCAGTTCGACACCAACCTCGCCAGCGCCAAGGCCCGCGAGACCGAACTCGCCGGCCGCGTCTCCGACCTCCAGCAGAAGAACCTGATCCTCGAGGATCAGATCGCCCGTCTCCGCGGCGAGCGCAGCAAGACCACCGCCCGCGGCACCTCGGAAGAGGCGCTGGTGGACGGCTACATCGTCGGCAACAGCCCGGCGCAGCGGCAGGTGTTCCTGAACATCGGCCGGCGCCACAAGGTCGTCATCGGCATGACCTTCGCCGTCTACGCCGACGCCAACGCCATCAAGCTCGACGAGGAAGGCAACTACCTGCCCGGCAAGGCGACCATCGAGGTGATCAACGTCGGTGACGACACCTCGACCGCCCGCATCATCAGCGAGACCAAGGGCAACCCCGTCGTCAACGGCGACGTCATCGCCAACGCGTTCTTTGATCCCAGCAAGGTCTACAAGTTCGTCGTCTTCGGCAACTTCGACACCAAGGGCACCGGCAACCCCACCGCCGCCGGCCGCACCGACATCGCCGCCATGGTCACCGCCTGGGGCGGCGAGGTCGTGGAAGACCTCGAGGGCGATGTGGACTTCCTCGTGCTGGGCTCGCGCCCGGTGCTCCCGCCCCGCCCGGGTGTCGATCAGCCGATCGAGGTCGTGCAGGAGTACGTCCGCCTCGAGCGCAGCGTGAACCGCTACAACGACCTGCTCAAGAACGCCACCGCCATGGGCCTGCCGGTGCTCAACGAGAACCGCTTCTACACCCTGACCGGCCAGACCCCCATCAGCCGCAAGCGCTGAGTGGATCAAATTCCAACGGACTCTCACAGCCCCCGCCCTGTGCGGGGGCTGTTTGTTTCAGGGTCCGAGAGTTTCCTTGGCGCCGGTGCCGCAATCGTGGTTGATGGGGCAAAGTTCGGATGGAGCCATCAGTTTGGGTTGGTGTTTTGGCGTGGATCGGCGAGAATGAAGCCACGCCGCCGCCTGCGGCGGGAGGGTGCTGCATGCGCTGGTTCGGTCTGGTCGCTGGAGTCGTTGGCGGTGTGTTGTTGGCGGCCGCGGCCCGCGCGCAGTGGGACGGCGCGCAGATGCTCCATGCCGGTGCCGTCACCAACGACGGCGCCGGCAACGCGGTGGACGTCGATCGCGACACCATGATCGTCGGCGTCCCCGGGTTCGACCTGCCGAGCAAACTGGGCGCGGGCGCCGCCGTGATCTTCCGCTGGCAGGGCACATCGTGGGTGGAGGAAGCCCGCCTCACCGCGACCGATGCCGCCGCGGGCGATCGCTTCGGAACCTCGGTCGCGATCCAGGGCAACACCGCGGTGGTGGGGTCGTACCTCCACGATCTGCCGGGCAAGCCCGACGCCGGCGCGGTCTACGTCTTCCAGCGCACCGGCACCACCTGGACCCAGGTCGCCAAGCTCACCGCCAGCAACAGCGCGGCCAACGACAACCTCGGCATCTCTGTCGATCTCGACCAAGACACCATCCTCGCCGGCGCGTGGCTCAAGACCCTTCTGTCTCCTCAACAAGGCGCGGCGTATGCCTTCACCCGCAGCGCCGCCGGTGTGTGGTCCCAGCAGGCCCAGCTCAGCGATATCAGCGGCAGCGTCGCCGACTGGTTCGGCAACCGCGTCGCGCTCGAGGGCGACACCGCCGTCATCGCGTCTCCCGGCGACGACGTGATCTTCACCGACCGCGGCACCGTGCAGATCTACACCCGCAGCGGCACGACCTGGACCCGGCGTGCGGCCCTCGACCCCGGCCTCGTCGGCGCAGCCGACTTCTTCGGCTCGTCGGTCTCGATCCACAACGGCAGCGTCGCCGTCGGCGCCCCGGGCAGCGACGTCACCGCCGGCGGCAACGAGGGCGCGGTCTATGTCTTCACCGGCTCCGGCGCCTCGTGGTCGCTGCAGCAGAAACTCACCCGCTCCGGTGCCGCCACCGCCGAAGGCCTCGGCGGCGCCGTCGCGATCCGGGGCGACGCCGTCGTCTGCGGCGTCGCCAACTTCGACGGCGTCGTCGGTGTCAATCAAGGCCTGGGCATCTTCTTTACCCGCAGCGGCACGACCTGGACCGCGAGCGAGATCTTCTTGCCCAACGAGACGCAGGCCCAGGCGAGCTTCGGCTCCGCCGTGGCGATGAGCGACGAGTTTGTGGCGGTGGGCGCGACGAACTGGTCGCGTGCGGGCGCGAACTTCTCGGGTGCGGCGTACGCGTTCCGGCGGGCATCGGGCGTCCCCGCCCGCACGCTCACCCTCGCGGCGCCAACTCCCCAGACCGACGCCAACTTCGGCAACCGCCTGGTCGCCGACGACACCCGGCTCGTCGTTGGCGCGTACAACGAGGACGGTCCCGCCGGCGCCAACCAGGGCGCGGTCTACATCTACCGCTTCCAGGATGAGTCGTTCGTGCTCGAACAGAAACTGCTTCCGAGCGTGCAGCAGGGCGGGGCCGAGTTCGGCCGCGCTCTCGCCCTCGACGCCAACACGCTCGTCGTCGGCGCACCCAACGAAGACGACGCCGCCGCCGACGCCGGTGCCGCGTACGTCTTCTTCTACAACGGCTCCACCTGGACGCAGCAGGCCCGGCTCGCCTCTCAGGAACCCGCCGCGACGAACCGCTTCGGCTGGTCGGTCTCCGTCAGCGGCGATCGGGCCGTCGTCGGCTCGCCCTACGACGATCTCGTGATCTCCGCGTCCAATCGCCCCGACGCCGGCAGCGCCGATTCCTTCCTGCGAACCGGGACAACCTGGGCCTTCGAGAAGGAGTTCGCCGAGCTCTCGGCCTTCGGTGCCGAAGCCGCCGGTTGGTCCGTCGCCGCGAACGGAGACTTTGTCGCGATCGGCATCCCCGGCTACGACCTCAACACCTCCCCGGCTGCCCGCGGGGCCGTCCGGTTCTATCGCTGGACCGGATCGACGTGGAGCGTGTATGCGCCGCTCGAGGGCACCGCCGCTCAGCAGCAGTTCGGCATCACGATCGTGAAAGACGGCAACCTGTTCGCCGCCGCCAACACCGCGGAGCAGATTCGCTGCTACATCACCTCGGGCACCTCGATCCTCCCGATCACCACCGTTCAGAACACCGCGTACCCGGGTTTCGGCAGGGTGATGGCGCTCACGCCCACCCGCCTCGTCGTCGGAATCGCCTCGCACCTGGGCGCCGGCACCGCGATCGTGTACAACCGCAGCGGCACGGCCTTCAGCGCGCCGGTCCTGCACCACCCCGGCTTCCTCGAGCCCGGCGATAACCTGGGTGAAACCGTCGCCGCCATGGGCGAGCACATCTTTGCCAGCGGCGGGGGAATCTCCGTTCCGGGCGGCGCCAATCAGGGAGCCGTGCGACGCCTCAGGCCGGGCGCAACGCTCGACCCGTTCGCCACCAACACCTCAACCGGCGGCTCGCACGGCTCGGTCGCCGACGCGATCGCCTCCGCCGCGACCGGCCAGTCGCTGCGTTCCGAGTTCGCCGCGCTGGCGCGCTCGGGCGGCTTCTCCTTTGGCACATCGCGAGCCACCCTCAACATTCCGGTCCAGCCGTCACTGTCCTCCAATCAGACCGTCACACTCACCGATGGCGCCAATCTCTCGACGAGCAACTCCGACATGACGCTGTGGAACCGCCTGACCGTGCCCTTCGGCGCCTCGGCGACCGTCACCGCGGGCGACCTGCTGCTCGATCTCCCCTCGACCATCGACATCTCTGCGAACGCCACCCTCAGCCTCACGCCCCCAGTCTCCAGGCTCTACGGCGCCGCGACCCTCTTCCCCGGTGCGGCGCTCACCGCAAACGCGCTGGAACACGGCGGATCCTTTGCGGTGTTCGGCGGCATCGTCTCCGCCAGCGCGATCAACAACACCGCCGCCGGCCGCATCTCCGGCTACGGCGATCTCATCGGTTCCATCTTCAACTCCGGCGCGATCGACGTCGACGCCGACATGCAGATCGTCGGCCCGCTGACCAACAACGCGACCGGCGTCATCACCGTCTTCAACGGCTCGCTCACCGTGATCGGAACGCTCGCCAACAACGGAGCGATCATCGGCGATGTCGCCGCCCGATCGGCGCCGGAGCGTGACCCGCTCGGGCTCGACACAGCCACGTTCGAGGATCGCGCGACACAGGTCATCTACGCCAAGGGCGGCATCGACATGGACGCCGGCGCCCGCTTCCAGCCCAGTGCCGGCTCGACGATCCGCACCGCCGGCTCCTTCAACTGCGCCATCACCCAGAACCTCAGCTTCGAAATGCTCAATCGCACCCTGCAGCTCAACGGCCGCGGCGCGAGCAACCTCGAGGCCATGTCGCGTGATCGCGGCCAGACGCTCAGTGCGCTCAACCCCAACCTCGCCGGCTCCTTCCCCATCGGCACGCTCAAGATCGGCCCCGGCAACCCCAGCCAGCCGACCGTCGTCACCATCGTCGACAACCGCGACAACGACACGCTCGGCCAAGGCGCCTGCGAAGCCGTGTACGTCGAGAACCTCGTCATCGAGAGCGGCGCCGTGCTCAACGCGCCGGCCTGCCGCGTCTACTACAAGACCATCACCAACCGCGGCACCATCGCGACCCTGCCCAACGTGCTGCGGCTCTACGGCCCGTGCCCGGCGGACTTCAACAACGACACCATCGTCGATGATCTCGACTTCTCCATCTTCATCGTCCAGTACGACGCCCTGGATTGCAGCGACCCGGGCATGCCCTCGGGCTGTGTCGCCGATCTCAACAGCGACCTCCTGGTCGACGACCAGGACTTCTCGATCTTCGTGGTCGCCTATGACGCCGTCCTCTGTTCCTAGCCGGCGATTGGTCATCGGCCACGTCCGATGCGATCGCGTTGCGACTCTCCGACCCAGCAGGCCCGCCGCCGGAGCTGCTCCCCGCACCGGCACCGGTCTATTCAGATTCTGTTCGCGTGCGATCTCCGAAGCGCCGTGACCTCGCCTTCGTCCTTCGCAGTACACGCTTGTGCCGGCACGAACAAGGCATTACGCTGTCGTGGTTGGAGGGGCGCCGTGCACCAGGTATCAGCCGGAACGAACTCGCCACCGCTCGCGTTCATCGCCGCACTGCTCGCCGGGGCGTGCGCCGCATCCGTGTTTGCCCAGACCTGCACCAATCTCAACTGGCATCCGTATTCCCCGTCCAACTGGCCGAACAACATCTCCAACCCCAGGCTCGCGTACGACAGCACGCGAAACGTGATGGTCGCTGTCGGCAGCGGCCCGCAGGTCGCCGGGAAGCTCTCGACCGCGACGTGGGAGTTTGCCGGCGGCGACTGGACCTTCCGCCACAACACGCTCTTTGCCCTCTGCGGTGCTCCGGTCGTCTCCATGGGCAACACGATCGTCACGGCCGGTTCGGGTGGCGCTTTCGGCGGGGGGTACAACTGTTTCGCCGGAGGCTTCCAGACCTGGCTCTACTCCGGCAACAACTGGATCGAAGACACCTCGCCCGGCGCGAACGTGCCCAGCGCGCGCTCCGGACACGCCATGGCCTTTGATTCTCATCGCGGTGTGATCGTCCTCTTTGGCGGCGCCAACACCCAGCTCGGCGACACCTACGGAGATACCTGGGAGTACAACGGCCAGTGGAGCCTGCGGACGCCCCCGGGACGCCCCTCCGCTCGCTCCGGTGCCGCCATGACGTACGACTCCGTCCGCCGCGTCATCGTCATGACCGCCGGATCGGGGCCTTCGGGCATGACCCGCGAAACCTGGGAATACAACGGCGTCACCTGGACCCAGCGCGGCGGGGTACAGCCTCCCGCCATGACCAACCCCAGGTTCGCCTTCGACCCCGACCGCCACTGCGCTGTTCTCTACGGCGGCACCGCCCAGGGAGGCGGTGACTTCTTCGCGACTTGGGAGTACCGCGCCGGCACCTGGACGCAGATCAGTAGCGCCACGCCCACGCTGTGGGATCAGGCCGGCGTGACCTACGACCCCGTCGAACGCGCCATCCTTCTCTACGACTCCGACAACGGCTTCGGATCCCCGGTCATGCGCCACTACGGCTGTACCGATCCGGTCATCGAGTCCCATCCCCCGAACCGAAACCTCTGCGCCGGAAGCACGCTCTATCTCTCCGTGGACGCCTACGGCATCGGTGACCTCTCCTTCCAGTGGACCCGGGGCGGCTTCGACATCCCTGGCGAGACCAACGCGATCCTCATCCGACAGCCGGTTTCCATCAACGACGCCGGGGTCTATCGCTGCCGGATCACCAGCCCCTTCGGTCCCGCGGTCACGTCCGACCAGGCGGTCGTCACCGTCGATTCTGTCGCGCCCACCATCACCGGCGGTCCTTTCAGCCGATTCGCCTGTGAGGGCACGAGCGTGACCTTCACCATCGAGGCCACCAATCCGCGTTCCTATCAGTGGCGACGCGGAGGCGTCGAAATCCCCGGCGCGACCGCCGCCATCTACACCATCCCCAGCGTCACCATCGACCACGCCGGGTTCTACGACTGCATCGTCACCAACAACTGCGGCCTGGCCGACTCCGCCAGCGCCCTGCTCACCGTCAACGAGCCGCCCAGCGTCTATCTCATCAGCAGTTCCAGCGTCACCATCGACGCCGGCGACAGCACCACGATGAACACCGCCATCCTCGGCTCGCAGCCCATCAGCCGGCGCTGGTATCGCAACGCCGTCCCCGTCAACAACGGCCCCGGCGGCGCCTCCCCCGGCGGCGGCACCGTCTCGGGCGCAACTTCGAGCTCCCTCACCCTGAGCCTCGCCCAACCATCCGACAGCGGCACTTGGGTCGTCGTCGCCGAGAACATATGCGGCACCGCCGCCGGCACGCCGATCGTTCTCGTGGTCGGCAGCGCCGCACCCTGCCCCGCCGACCTCAACAGCGACGGCGTCGTCGATGACGCCGACTTCTCGATCTTTATCGTCCAGTACGACGTGCTCGACTGTGCCGATCCCGCCATGCCCGCGGGATGCAGCGCGGACCTCAACACCGATCTGTTTGTCGACGACCAGGACTTCTCGATCTTCGTGGTCGCATACGACGCCGTGCTCTGCCCCTGAACCCTTCACCCAACCCCCCCGGATCGTCACGCCGCGTGAGGGAGTGTGACCGCCGATCTCGCCTGTGCTTCTGGCCGCGGATCGCGGCCGGAGGGTGCTGATCATGCGGATCCGGAGCGTGCTGTCGTTCATCGCAACCATCGGAATCACCGCGGCCGCCGCGGGCGGGGCCACGTCCGTCACCGTCACCGCGACCACCCAGGGGATTGTCGATGAATTCGGCCGCAACAACGCGGCATTCGGTTCAGCCCTGGGCAACATGCTCTGCGGCCGGCTCAACACCTTCTTCATCCGCAACTTCGCCGTCTTCACCCTCGGGCCCGAGGCCCGCCCCAACGGTCGTCGCATCGTCGCCGCAACCTTTGCTCCTTTCATCAGCGTCAACGCGGTGCAGCTTGTGGAACCGACCGGCACGTACGTGCTCCGCGACGTCCAGCCCGCCTTCGTGCCCCTGCTCGTCGCCGAAACGACACCGTTCTCCGGACGCCTCGATATCTACAACGACTTTGTGAACGGCGTTATCT
>ERZ1066130.281-NODE-281-length-22055-cov-10.896773_pt1 | contig 22055 bp, 16 predicted proteins | sample MGYA00382777_ERZ1066130 | MGnify/ENA primary metagenome ERZ1066130 (study PRJEB33369, sample SAMEA5778360) | biofilm metagenome | biome: Industrial cooling water; feature: Water cooling tower basin; material: Biofilm | place: United Arab Emirates | collected...
GGCCTTGATGGTCTGTCGTTTTGTTGTACACTGGGTGCATAGGAACTTGGGTCCGGAGGAGGGCCCGAGCGTCTCGGAGAGTTGAAGGGAGCAAGACACATGACGAAGATTTGTGGTATCGTTGCCGTTGCTGGTCTCGCGGCTGTTGCTAACGCGCAGTCCGCCCGCCTGGACCTCCAGGTGTCGAGCGATGGCGGTTCGACGTGGAGCGACGCTGTGAACGTCCTGCCGGGCACGAACGTGCTCGTCCGCGTTCGGGCGACGGTTGAGAACGCTTACGGCTTCGCTGGTGCGGTCGGTCGCATCACGGGTTCGGGCCTGGCCGCCGGCGACGGCGCGTCGATCGGTGGTCCGGACGGCCGCGTGGCCCCGTTCAACTTCGGTGCGGCGACCCAGGCTGTCTTCGCGACGGCCGGCGCCTTCCGCATCGACGCCGCCAGCGACGCTGCCAACAGCAACGCGGCCGGCATCGCCATCCTCCAGCGTGACCCCGTCACCGCTGGCGCGTCGTACGCCGACGGCTCGCAGGCCCGCACGGTCTACGCCTTCAGCGTCTCCGTGGGCGCCGACGGCTCGATCCGTTCGATCGCTCTGAACATGGATGACTTCAAGGCCGGCGTCGTCAGCGTGCACGCCACGTCGAACTCGACCCGCGGCACGAACATCACCGCCTTCACGGTTGATGGCGCCTCCATCAACGTGATCCCGACCCCCGCCACGCTCGCCCTCATGGGCCTCGGTGGTCTGGTCGCCGGCCGTCGTCGCCGCTAAGCGATGATTGCCCCCTGACTTCTGGGTTCTCCTCACAAACCCGAGACTGACAGGGATAATCCGGATGATCCTCACGACCCGGACGGAAACGTCCGGGTCGTGCTTTTTCCACGCCACACATCGCGCCGCTGAGCCGTTTCTGCCGGTGCCGCGATCCGGGTTCCTCCCCGCGTGAGATTCGTCGTTTCCTCGCCCGCCCAACTCCGACTCCACCCCGGTCATCACATGGGAACGCGGGCCCTCGCGACACCCGGGCCTTCGTGAATATGGGCAGAGACACAACGCATCGCGAATGGCTGGGCGGGTTCGTGGTGCGAATGTGGAGGTGGTAGATGTGGTGGGGTCGGGTGGGGGGGGCGGAGGCACGTGTCGTCCTCAAACCTGTGTGCACAGATCGCCAAAGCGGGTGTCACCCCGGAGTGGTTCTCGGCCTTTCGGGGGTGGCGCGTCGGCTCCCCGGGTTCGTTCGGATCGGGAGAGGTCGGACCAACACGGGCCCGGCTGCTCTTCGGCACCGGGTTGCGAACGTGGGTACTCACGGAGGACCTCGGCCAGCACCGACGCCACGCTCATCACGAAATCCGGATGTGAAAAGGCCCGACCGCAGCGGTCGGGCCTTCATGAGCATCCATACACGAGGCTCGGGGGGGATCGCTTAGTTGGTCATCCCGGCGCCGGGGCGGTAGTTCCAGTCCGGACGGCCTGCGCAATTCGACCAACGCTGCATGTCGCGGAGCTGCTCGATGCTGAGGTTCTCGACGTGGCCGTCGGCCATGACCGTGATCGCCTTGTCGAAGTACTTCGGGAAGACGTGACCCCAGTTCATCGAGCTGGCCTTGGGGTCGAACTTGTTGCTGGCGACCCAGGCCGGCGAAGAGCCCCGAGCGCCGCCCATCCGGGCGTACGGCGAAGATCGAGGGGGCAGAACTTCCCAATAACCGGGCACCTTCTCGGCGCCCGCGGGTTCGGGGGTCTGGCCTTCGCCCCAGGTGATCGAGCCGAACGAACCCGCGTTCTTGATGTCACCGCCCTGGGCGGTGCAGAAGATCATCAGTTTCTGGGGGAGACGAATCTCATCGAAGCGGGAGACATAGAACTTGCCACCCTGACTCAGGGGGTGTCCGCCGTCGCTGTATGCGCCGCCGTTGGGGAAGGCACCGCGGACGTAGGAGCCGCCGACATAGACCGAGTTGAGGGCGAAGGTGGGGTGGAAGGCGATGGCGGACTGGAAGCGGTTGACGTTCTCGTAGAGGTTGGTCCGGAAGTTTCCGGAGCCGCCCTGTCCGGTGGGGGACTTGTCGCGTTCAGAGAACTCGGTGCGCCAGCGGCGGTCGGCCATCATGGCGGAGACGGGGAACTGAGTGGCCTGAATGAACCGCCAAGCCCAGACCTTGATGACCGAGCCTTCCATGAAGCGGTCGGTCTGGTTGGGGTCGGTGGGCATGAAGTTGACCGTTCCCTGGTGCGGGTGTGCCCAGGTCCAATGGATGTAGGGGGGAATAAAGGAGTCTTTGTAGGTGCTGGCGTAGGTCGCCATGCCGTGGAGATTCTCGCGGCCGAGGGCCATTTCCTGCAGTTGCTTCGAGATCTTGCGGGCGATTCCCAGGCCGGGGACAAGAAGCCCGATGAGCAGCGCGATGATCGCGATGACCACGAGCAGCTCAATGAGCGTAAAGGCGGGCTTGGCATCCTTGCGATGAGCCATGAACATTCTCCGGAATGGGACCCCACGACCGAGGCGCGGCAGACCGCCGCAGAGTCGGAGGGGAGCATACCTGTGATTGGGCAACGCGGCAAGGGATTTCGGGATGGGGTATACCCGAACAGGTTATTCGGTCTGGAGAATCGGAGAAAGATGGGTTGCAGCGTGGGGAAGTTTCTGGGATTCTGCGAAACGTGGGGCACCCGGGGGCGAATCAGCGTTGTATCAGTGGGATCGCCGCGGCCGGTGGGCCGTTGATGGCGAGCCACGAGTCGAGGGAAGGCTGCTTGTCGAGCGGCCCAACGAGGGAAGGAATCGGATTCATGAGCAAAGCGAGCACGGGCACGGGTCTTGTGATGGTGGCGCTGGCGGGTGCGGCGGCGCTGGCGGCGGGCGGGCCCGACGTCATCGTCGGCGACCTTCACCAGGTCACGCGGTGGGGAACCCTCAACGGGAAGCAGTCTTATTCGGTGGGCACCGTCTCGTGCAACATCGGCAACCAGAACCTGCTCTGGCAGGCGAACACGAACCGGCACCCGGTGATCGGGCAGAACCTGTACCGCTACAAGAACGGGCGCTTCGAGCAGATCGGGCAGAGCTGGCTCAAGCACGGATTCACGGCGTTGACGGAGAACCTGTGCGGGCAGTGCAGCGGCCAGGGCGGTTCGGTGCTGGGCGTGGGGTGCTCCGACCCCTACTCGGCCGGGCTCAACGGCTCGCAGAGCGGCCTCGGGCCTCGCTACCAGGTGAACCCGTACACGGGCGTCTTCCCCTTCCCTGTGACGGGCGTGCCTTCGGCGACGAATCTGCTTTCCCGCCGCCTCGTGGTCGACAACGATGACGTGAACCCCGCGCTCAACGCCGGCGCCCGGTACTTCGTCGAGGGGCAGTACATCACGCAGGACGACGCGCAATCGGGCAACGGCGAGAACAACGTGTCGTACCGCGAGACGTTCGTCAGCGGCACGGGGACGAACTTCCCCCTCTCGCTGCGTCCGCAGAACCCCACGCGTCGCGTGCGGACCGCGGTCGACGCGTGGAAGGAGTGCGACCCCGCCGTCACGGTCGTCCCCGTGCGCGTGCAGAACGAAGGGCTTTACATGGTCGGGTACCGCGTGACGCAGACCGGGCCCTCCACCTGGCGCTACGAGTACGCCATCCAGAACATCAACTCGGATCGCGCGGTGGGCTCGGTGACCATGCCCATCCCCAACTGCGGCTCGGTCGTCAACGCGGGCTTCAAGGACATCGACTACCACAGCGGCGAGGTCTGGGATCCGACGGACTTTGCCATCACCCAGGCCAACGGCACGATCCGCTGGGCGACGACCAAGACCTTCGCGCAGGATCCCAACTCCAACGCGCTGCGTTGGGGCACGATGTACAACTTCTGGTTCGAGAGCAGCCGCGCCCCCAGGCAGGGCACCGTGACGCTCGGGCTCTTCAAGCCCGGCACACCCGATTCCATCACCGTGCTGGGGCTCATCCCTTCGCTCGCGTCGGACTTCGACGGCGACGGCACGACGGACATGATGGACTACGACGCGTTCGTGACCGCCTTTGAATCCGGCGCGACGAGCGCGGACGTGGACGGTGACGGGTTCCTTGACTGGTTCGACTACGAGACGTTTGTCGAGGCGTTCGAGTCCGGCTGCTGAGCCTTCGCGGCCGCCGCAACGGTGCATTCTGAGGGGCGGGCTCCATGGAGGGGCCCGCCTCTTTCACTTGCGAGGCGAGCGTGAGGGGTTCCAGGTGCGATTGAGGGCGTTGAGGAAGAACCCGCCGAAGACGGGCCGACTTGTCTCCGGGAGCAGGGCACGATCGGCCCCGAAGAGCGAGCCGAGGATGCGCGACAGGACCCGTGCACGCTCGGCGAGGCTGAGCCGGGGCGCCAAGCCGTTCGGGCTGAGCACGATGAGTGTGAGATCGTCGGTGACGTGGGCGCCGAGCGACTCGAGGTTCTGAAGGAGCGTGGTGGCGGCCCGGCGCGGGTCTGGCGAGTCGATGGCGCCGGCGGCCTTGAGGAGACCTTGCTCGCCGAGCAGCGAGCCGTCGGGCAGTCTGGATTCGGTGAGCGAGTCGGTGTAGAGGATCACGAGGTCGTTGGGGGCGAGGCGGATCGAGCCTTGGCGGTAGCGTGCGGCGTCTTCGATGCCCAGGGGCAGATCGACAGGATCAAGATCGGCCCGATGGTCGGCGTGCGGCTGAGTGTGCGTCGGGGTGGGCGGGGTGGATGGTGCGGGAAGGTGGGCCAGCGCGTCGAGGATGCTCCATGCTTTACGGGCGTGGCGGTAGAGCAGCGGGCGCGGGTGCCCGGCGTTGCAGAGGCAGAGTTCCCCGGTGGGGGTCCAGAAGGTGCCGAGCAGCGCGGTGGCGAATCGGCCGTCGTGATCCGCCCTCGCGAAGGCGCGGTTCATGGAGGCGACCGCCTCGCCCTGATCGAGCCGATTGATGAAACGGCGCATCAGCGTTCGGAGGGAGTCGGCGGTCTCGGCGGCGGCCTGTCCGTGCCCGGCAACGTCGGCGAGCATGAGTCGGATGATGCGCCCCGTCGCGCAGGAGGAGATGTAGTGCACATCGCCCCCGGCCTCGTGGTCTTCGGCGGGGCGGGCGTGGACGTACACGTCAAGGCCGGGCATGGTGACGCCGTTCTCGACGGCCCGGTTGCCGCCCCAGACTTCCATGCATTGGAGCGAGGGGTGGTTCTCGGGCATGCTCAGAGCGCCAGGATCGAGTCGAGGAGCTGGGGGATTCCTTCGCCCTTGCTGGCGACGGTTTCGGCGATGGCCCGCCGCCCCGCGATATCTCGGAGATCGCGGACGAGTTCGTTTCGGCCGGGGTGATCGGCCTTGTTGCAGACGAAGAGGTCGGCGATTTCGAGGATGCCAGCTTTGTCCATCTGGATCGAGTCTCCCTGCCCCGGCGTGAGGACGACGACGGTCTTGTCGACGTACTTACGGATGCGGGTCTCGTTCTGCCCGGCGCCGACGGTTTCGACGAAGAGCAGGTCGAACGCGTCGGCGCCCTGGTGTGCGCCGCCGATGAGGTTGATGATGTCCGGCAGATCGTGGTAGTCCTCGCCGCTGATGGCGAGGGAGCGGTAGAAGATGGACTCGTCGAGGGCGTTGAAGTCGACGCGGAGGCGGTCGCCCAGGAGGGCGCCGTTGGTGATGGGGCTCATGGGGTCAAAGGCGACGACCGCGACGCGGGAGGCGGGCACGCTGCCGCCCTTGGCCCGGCGGGTGAACTCGGCCGCGAGCTGCGCCACGAGGGTGGACTTGCCCGCGCCGGGCGCGCCCGTGATCCCGATGACCTTCGCGGGTCGGCGGCGTGGGGCTTCGGCGCGAAGGGGCTTCCCGTCGTGGAGCAGCGAGATGTCGCGCGCGAGCTGAGCGGTCGGCGACGCGGACAGAGACGGCGCGTGGGGCTTCACGGCGGAGCGGACCGCCTCGACGATGTCGAGCAGGCCTGTCGCGGTGGTGAAGCAGCGGGCGATGCCGGCGTCGAGGAGTTTGGGCAGGTCTTCCTGCGGGAGGATCCCGCCCATGTAGACGGGCAGATCGGGCCGGCCGAGATCCTTGAGGGCGTTGACGAGCTTGGGTCCCAGCACGAGGTGGGAGTTGGACATCATGGAGGCGGCGATGACGTCGCAATCCTCGTCGCGAGCGGAGATGGCGAGGGAGCGGGGTGTCTGCCAAAGGCCGGAGTAGATGACGTGGACCCCCGAGTCTCGCAGAGCGCGGGCGATGACCTTGACGCCGCGGTCGTGACCATCGAGCCCCATCTTGCCCAGGAGAACGCGGGGGCGGTGGGGGAGGTCGGCGCAGCGGTCGCGTTTCTCGAATTCGGTGGTGGGGGTGTTGAGGGCGGTGGTCATGCGGGGAGATGGTAGGTGAGGGCATCCGCGGGCGTGCGTCGCTCGAAGCAGGCGAGTAGGCTCACGACGGACCGGGAGGCACGCATGGCGGAAGCGGGAACAACGGGGTTGGGGCAGCGGCGTTCGTACCGGTACTACGACCTGGTCATGGTGGGATTCGTGACGGTGCTTCTGTGCAGCAACCTGATCGGACCGGGGAAGAGCTGCGCGGTGGACGTTGGGGTTCCGGTGGTGCCCGGGTGGAGTTCGGAAGAGGGCTTTGTATTCGGGACGCTGCTGGTGTTCGGCGCGGGGAACATCTTCTTCCCGATCAGTTACATCTTCGGCGACGTGCTGACGGAGGTGTACGGGTACGCGCGGGCGAGGAAGGTGATCTGGGCGGGGTTTGGGGCGATGATCTTCGCGACGCTGATGGCGCAGGTGGTATTGAGGCTGCCGGCGAACCCCAAGGAGCCCTTCAACGAGACGATCGTTCCCGCGCTGGAGGTGGTGTTCGGGAACACGTGGCGGATCGTGCTGGCGTCGATCCTCGCGTTCTGGGTGGGCGATTTCGTGAACAGCTACGTGCTCGCGAAGATGAAGGTGTGGACGAGCGGGCGGCATCTGTGGTCGAGGACGATTACCTCCACGTTCTGCGGGCAGGGAGTCGACAGCCTGCTCTTCTACCCGATCGCGTTCGCGGGGATCTGGGACAGCACGACGCTGCTGCAGGTGGCGGTCTTCAACTGGGTCTTCAAGGTGTGTGTGGAGGTGGTGTTCACGCCGGTGACGTATGTGGTCTGCAACGGCCTGAAGCGGGCGGAAGGAGAGGACTACTTCGACCGGGACACGAACTTCACGCCGTTCAGCCTTCAGGATCGGTGAGGGTGGTTTGGGCGGGAAATCGGAGGGATGTGTGGGGTTCGATAGGGTCCCCCCCGAGCTGGCGGGGTTGCATTGACCCGAGCGAGTTCAGTAATCTGGTGCGATTCGACGGGGTGAGCGTGCCTCGGGTCTCGCGTGGGACCCGGATCGCGCCCACCCACGGAGGGAAGTCCGAGCTCGCGATGCGGGCGCGGCGCAGGAGTGTCGGGCGAAGGCCCGGCCGGGAGCACAGCAGATGAAGAATTGGAAGAGCGCGGCGTTGGTGATGGCGGCGTTGGCCGGGTCGGTGTTCGCGGCCGACAATGTCGGTCGGAACATCATCGCCGAGAGCAATCAGCGCGCGATGGAGGCCTTGGAGGCGGATCCGACGTTGACGTTCGATCCGGGTTCGCTCCTCGTGAAGTTCCGCTCGGCGCGGGCGGCGGGCGAGAGCGCGGCGGACATCGCGGCGCTCGTCGGCGGCGAGGTCGTGCAGCAGTACGACATCGTCCCCGGGCTTGTCCACATCACGCTGACGGCGGTCTCGGTCGAGGACGCGATCGCGCTGCTCCAGACGCTGCCCGAGGTCGAGTACGCCGAGCCTGATTACTTCGTGCACCACATGGGCATCCCGAACGATCCGTCGTTCGGCCAGCTGTGGGGCATGAACAACAGCAACAACTTCGACATCGACGCGCCCCAGGGGTGGGACATCTTCACGGGCGACGCCAACTTCCGCGTCGCGGTGATCGACACCGGCGTGCAGTACACGCACCCGGACCTCGCGGCGAACATCTGGATCAACCCCGGCGAGATCGCAGGCAACGGGATCGACGACGACGGCAACGGCTATGTCGATGACGTGCGCGGCTGGGACTTTGCCAACAACGACAACAACCCCATGGACGACAACGGTCACGGCACGCACTGCGCCGGCACCGTCGCCGCGGTCGGGAACAACGGCGTGGGCGTCGCGGGCGTCGCCTGGCGGGCCAAGATCGTCCCCCTCAAGTTCCTTGGAGCCAACGGCAGCGGTTCGATCTCCGCTGCCCTGAACTGCCTCCAGTACTGCACGCGCACGGGCGTGAAGGTTTCCAACAACAGCTGGGGCGGCGGCGGGTTCAGCTCGTCGTTCCAGTCCGCGCTCACGCAGGCCGCCGCCATCGGGCACGTCTTCGTCGCCGCCGCCGGCAACAACGGCAGCAACAACGACAATTCGCCCAGCTACCCGGCGTCCTACACCAACGACAACGTGATCGCGGTCGCCTCGATCACCAGCAGCGGCGCACGCTCCTCCTTCTCCAACTTCGGCGTGACAAGCGTCGACGTCGGCGCCCCGGGCTCCAACGTCTTCAGCACCTACCCCACCAACTCCTACGCCTCGCTCAGCGGCACCTCGATGGCCTCCCCGCACGCCGCCGGCGTCGTCACCATGGTCTACGCCCAGAACCCCAACTGGACGTACCAGCAGGTGCGCAGCCGCGTCCTGACCACCGTGCGCCGCATCTCCTCGATGAACGGCGTGGTCGCCTCGGGCGGCATCGTCAATCTCGCCAGCGCGCTGGTCAACAACAACACCAATCCCGTCGTCACGATCACCGCGCCCTCCAATAACTCCGCCTTCGCCGGCGGGACTTCGGTCCTCTTCACCGGCACCTCCACCGACACGCAGGACGGCAACCTCTCCTCCGGTCTCACCTGGACCTCGAGCATGCAGGGCGCCATCGGCAGCGGAGCCTCCTTCAGCAACGCCACCCTCATGGTCGGCACCCACACCATCACCGCCCGCAGCAACGACAGCCAGGGCGGCGTGGGCCTCGCGACCGTGACCCTCACCATCGTTCCCAACGGCGTCGCGCCCGCCGCTCCCTCCAGCGTGCGGACGTATCGCAGCGGCGTGGGCGTCAACGTCACCTGGGCCGACAACTCCTCCAACGAGTTCGGCTTCCAGATCGTCCGCGAGCAGCGCGTGGGTCTCATCTTCACCAACCAGACCGTCGTCGGCACGGTCGGACCCAACACCACCCTCTTCTTCAACCAGCCCCCGGCCACCGGGCAGACCTGGCGCTACGCCGTCCGCTCCTTCGGTGCGGGCGGCTCGAGCAACCTCTCCGCCTGGGCCACCTTCAGCAACTAAGGCATTGATCGCGGGTTAACATCGAACCGGGGCATCGCGCAGGCGGTGCCCCGGCTTTCTTTTGGGTGCCCGCCGCCCTAAGATCGGTCGGTCGGGCAGGCGGACCCGTCCATACTCCAAACACACTCCGCGAGACAGGCGCCGGGACCACGACCGCGCGCGAAGGTGGTTCGCCCATGCCCGAGAGCCCGATCGGCACCGTCCGCAACGTCGCGATCATCGCCCACGTCGACCACGGCAAAACGACCCTGGTCGACCAGTTGCTCAAGCAGTCCGGGATGTTCCGCGCCGGAGAACTCGAGAAGCTCGAGGGCGGGCAGCATGGGCTCATCATGGACAGCAACCCGCTCGAACGCGAGCGTGGCATCACCATCCTCTCCAAGAACTGCGCGGTCACCTATACCGCTCCCGACGGGCAGCAGTACCGCATCAACATCATCGATACCCCCGGGCACGCGGACTTCGGCGGCGAGGTCGAACGCGTCCTCCGCATGGCCGACGGATGCCTCCTGGTCGTCGATAGCTACGACGGCCCGATGCCCCAGACGAAGTTCGTGCTGGGCAAGGCGCTCGAGGCGGGGCTCAAGCCCGTGGTGATCATCAACAAGGTCGATCGCCCGGACGGCCGCCCCGAGGCGGTGCTCAACGAGGTCTTCGATCTGCTGGTGGAGTTGGGCGCGGACGATCACGCGTTGGACTTCCCGGTGGTGTACGCCTCAGGCCGCGACGGCTGGGCGAGCGCGGCCTGGCCGCCCAAGGGTGAGAGGCCGACCAACGTCAAGGCGATCTACGACGCGATCATCGCGCACGTCCCCTCGCCGAAGGACGACCCGGCCGCGCCGCTGCAGGTGCTGGTGACGACGCTCGACTACAACGATTACGTCGGCAGGATCGGGATCGGTCGTGTCTTCGCGGGAACCATCCGCTCCGGGCAGAACGTGGTGGTCGTCAAGCGAGACGGGAAGCAGGTTCCGACGCGCGTGCTGAAGCTCCAGCAGTTCGCCGGGCTCAAGCGAGTCGACGCCGAAACCGTCGGGGCCGGCGACTTGTGCGCGATCATCGGGCTCGAGTCGGTGGACATCGGCGATACGGTCGCCGACCCGACCAACCCGCAGGCCCTGCCGCCCGTCCGCGTCGACGAGCCGACGATGACGATGCTCTTCCGCATCAACGACTCCCCCTTCGCGGGCGAGGACGGCACCTATGTCACCAGCCGCCAGATCCGCGAGCGACTCCTCAAGGAACTGCAGACGAACGTCGCGATGCGCGTCGAGACGGGCAAGACGGCCGACGAGTTCCTCGTCTCCGGGCGCGGCGTGCTGAGCCTCGGGATCCTGATCGAGAACATGCGCCGCGAGGGGTTCGAGCTCTCCGTGGGCAAGCCCGAGGTGATCATCAAGCAGATCGACGGCGTGGCGCACGAGCCGGTCGAAGAACTCGTGATCGACGTGCCGAACGCCTCGCTCGGGTCGGTGATGGAACTCGTGGGCTCCCGCAAGGGCGAGATGAAGAAGATGGAGCCCCGCGGCGACACCGTCACCCACCTCCTCTTTGAGATTCCCAGCCGATCCCTCATCGGGCTCCGCGGGCGCGTGCTCACGGCGACGCAGGGCGAGGCGATCATGAATCACTCGTTCATCCGCTACGCGCCGGTCAGCGGCGAGCTGCCCAAGAGGCTTCAGGGCGTGCTCATCAGCCTCGAGACCAACCCCGTGACGACGTACGCCTGCGAGCAGATGGCCGACCGCGGCGTCCTGTTTGTCGAGCCGGGCGACAAGGTCTACGGGGGGCAGATCGTCGGGGAGCACAACCGCGACAACGACCTCGTGGTGAACATCACGCGGCTCAAGCACCTGACCAACATCCGCGCCGCGAGCAAGGAGCAGACCGTGGTGCTCAAGGCCGCGAGGAAGCTCAGCCTCGAGGCCGCCATCGAGTACATCGAGGACGATGAGCTCGTCGAGGTCACGCCCAAGGCGATCCGCCTGCGCAAGAAGATCCTCGACGAGAGCATGCGGAAGCGCGCGGAGCGCCAGAACCGCGACAAGCTCGAAGCCGCCAACGCCTGAGCCGGCACGCCGCCCCGCCCGGCACAACGTGCCCGCCCGCATTACTTCGCGGGCGTGTTGTTCACGTTCGTCTCGGGAATCGAGGGCATCGCGTGCCCCAGCGCGAGCAGCGAGTACGCCGTGAGCAGGACGGGGTCGTTCTCGAGCCACCGGTCGTCCAGCGCTTTGAACGAACCATCCGCCTGCTGCAGTTCGACCAGCCGGTCGACGAGATCGGCGGCCCACTGCCGCGTGGTTCCCGCGGGGACCGCCGAGCCGTCGAGACGCGTGATGGGCAGGCTGGTCATCTCGGACGCCGCCAGAGCGCGGGCGAAGGTGACGTAGTAGTAGTAGAGACCGTCGGTCCCGAGCCCGGGGTTCTCGCGGAGGGTGTAGTTCTCGCCGATCCAGCCGAGGGCGGCCTTGACGCGCGGGTCGTTCTTCGTCAGCCCGGCGTACAGGTAGCTCTTGAACCCCGCGTAGGTCATCGAGCCGTAGCAGCGCAGGCGGGAGGCCTTGGTCCCGTCGCTCAGGGTTTCTTCGATGGTCCCGGCGAAGGACTGCCCGCTGCCGATGGTGTCCTTGTTCTCGCTGGTGGCGTAGATGAACCCGCCCTGGGAAGACCCGTCGGCGTAGTGCATCTCGTTGACGCTGTCCACCATCTGGCACCGCTGCAGGAAGACCATGGCCCGCTGGAACGCCGGATCGTCCGGGGGCAGGCCCGACTCGTGGAGCGCCTCGAGGGCCCACTGGGTGTTGGAGAGATCGGGGCGGCCGTGGCGCCCGTAGCCCCAGCCGCCGTAGAAGGCGTGGTCCTTCTGCACGGGCGAGGGTGCTTCGCCGAGCGAGGGGTTTGGCGTCACGAACTCGGAGTATTGGATCGACTTGAGGAAGTTCTGCGCGGCGCGAATCGCGTCGCGCGTCTTCTGATCCGGGTTGGGGATACGCGCCAGAGCGGCAAGGCAGATCGCGGTGTTGTAGCTCGGGAGAGCCTGGGTGTAGATGCCTCCATCGGGCTTCTGGGCCGAGAGGATGTACGTGATCGCCCGTGCGATCGCCGGGTCGTCGGGCTTGAGGTCCGGCTGAAGCAGCAGGCCGGTCAGGGCGAGCCCGGTGTAGGCGGGGAACGCCGCCACACCGTCCCTCACGCCCCACGCGCCGAGCTTCGGGTCCTGTGCCGCTCGGAGGAACGCGATCGCCCGCTGCGAGGCGAGTGCGGCCTTCTCTCGAGGGGAAAGGGAAGCCGACGCGACCAGCGGCGGCGACTGGGGCGCTGTGCCCACGGGATCAAAAGTCGCCGAAGAGCAGAGCCCGACGCAGATCGCCAGAAGTGAGGTGGTCATGACGGAAGGATACCGCCCCTCGGGCGGGATCAGCGCGTGGGCGTGGCGTGCATGAGCAGGCCCGCGGCGGCGACGACGGCGGCGGTCTCAATACGCAGGATGTGAGGCCCGAACCGCGTAGCGCGCGCGCCCCGCATCCGGATGTCCTGAATCTCCTCCGGCGTGAAGCCCCCCTCGGGCCCGATCAGCACGCGCACCGCGGGGTCGCGCACGATCGTGGGCGGCTCCCCCTCCGCGTCGGCCAGCAGCACGGGAACGCCATCTTCAAACGCACGACCCAGCGGTGCAGGTTCGCCGATCTCGAGCGTCCAGGCCCGCCCGCACTGCTTGGTGGCCTCCTCGGCGATGCGGCGGAGGCGGTCGATCTTGGTCTCTCGCGGCTCGACAACCGCCCGCCGGCAGAGCAGCGGCCTCCACAACGCCGCTCCAACCTGCGCCAGCCCTTCGATCATCGCGGGAAGCCGATCGCCCTTGGGTGCCGCGGCCCAGACCTCCACCCGAGGGGACGTGGGGGCCTGCTCGACGACCTCGGAGACTCGCAGCGTGACGGCCCAGCGGTCCTTGCCCTTGTCGATGCGTTCGATGGTGGCCTTCGCGATCCGACCGCGGCCGTCGTGCGCACAAACCGCGTCTCCGACCTGTGCCCTTCGAACCCGGGCGAGGTGGTGCGATTCATCCGGATCGACGGTCAGGAGCGAGCCCGGGCCGAGGGCCTCGAGCGTGGCGACATGGAGGCGTTCAATGGACACGAAGGGAGGCTATGCGGTCGGCGGGTCGGGTGCGATCGGGGGGTGTTCTCCCCGATTTACGGACGAAAGGCGCAGGATTGAGGTCCGGGATGGTGGTTGAAGGCGGGCGGGCCGAGGGGCGCTTGAGTGTTGGCCCGAAAAGCCCGATGATGCGCACGTTCGGTGGTTTTGTGGTGGAAGTGAAGGATGCCGGAGCAGACGCAGGCCAAACAAGCCTCGTTGGCGGACGAAGTCGACGCGCTGCTGGGTGCGATGCAGCAGACGTGCGATCGACTGGAGTCGCAGCTCGCCGAAACGCCGGCCGAGCCCGATATCGCGTTGGACGGGCCCGTTGCCGACGAAGGCGTGGCGGCGGTGGAGGAGTTGACCGAGCAGGTCGACGCGATGGTACGTGAGGTCTCCTCGGCGGTGGCCGCGGAGCCCGCCGAGCCGACTCACCCTGACGATCCAGCCGAGACCGATACCTCCGCCGAACCCGAAGCGGCGTCGGCAGAGACTGCGGCGATCGCGCACGAGCGGTTGCAGGAGCCGTCATCGGTCGACGAGCCGACGGAGAGTTTGGCGGAGGTCGAGGCGGTCGGCGCCGCGCCGGTCGAAGCGTCGACCCCGGCGGTGACGGACGAGATCGGATCGAACCCTTCGCAGGCCGACGCGACGGTAGAACCGCGGGCCCAAGCGTCGAGCGTCGAAGAGGCGTTGCCGGCCGAGCCGGTCATCGAGCAGACGGTCGATCAGACCCTCGCGCCGCAGACCGAGACGAACGAAGCGCCTGCAGCGGCGGCACGATCCGACGGCGGGGAAGCCTTTGGCGAAGAACAGGCTGCGGCCGAAGAAGACGAACTTGCTTCGCTGACGGACGAACTGCTCGGAGGGCAGCCCACGGCGAATCCTGCGGCGGCACCCGCGGCGGTGGCGGAAGTCCGTCCTGCCGCGGTCGCTTCGGCTCCGGTCGCAGCGGTGATTTCGACGGTTGCGGCGGCCGCGACACCCGCGTCCGATCCGGTCGCGCCGAGGGTGGCGATGGGCGCCCGAGTGCGGCGACATCTGGGCGAAGCGGGCGACAGGGTTCGGCGTGCGGTGGAACCCGCGGCGCTGCGGCTGGCCGCCAAGGTTTCAGCGCCGATCCTGGCGCAGCCCAAGAGTGTGCGTGACACGATCGGTTGGTTCGCGGCGTACTCGCTGTTCGTCGGCGCGACGGTGGCCGGTTGGGCTTTCCTGGTTCACACCCCGGCGGCGCCAGCGCCCGCCGATCCGGGCGTTCGTCTGGCGGATGATCATGCACCGGAGGGCGCCGGGGGTCACGTGGTGCGTCGCGGGCTTCCCCACGAGGAGCCCCGCCCCGGCGACTCGCACGCCGCGCAGGGCGACGGGCACGCCGAGAAGGCCGACGACTCCAAGAAGCAGTCCGCTTCGAAGGGCACGTCAAAGAAGAGCGACGCCAAGAAGAGCGACGCGAAGAATGCGCCCGCCAAGAAGTCCGACTCCGGTCACGGCGGGCATTGATCGTCAGTCTTTCGCGTTCTCTCCGCTCTTGGGCGAAGGCTCGGGCGAGACCAGCAACCGCCATTCCGCGTCGAGATCCGCGAACGGCACGCCGAAGGCTGTCCGCGATGCGTCATCCAGCGCACGACCCTGGGCGAGTGTCCGAAGGAATGTGTTGCGGGCGGCGTCGCCGAATCGGGCGGTGATGAAGTTGATCATGTGGTGCCCCTGCGAGTACACCTTGCCCATGTTCGCGCCGGCGACTTTGCCGAAGGTGGTCAGGTCATCCCACGCGGCGAGCGAGCCCTTCGACGCCAGGTCGCGGATCGCCCGGTCGTTGCGTGCCTGAGAGTTGGCGAACGACTGCGCGGCAAACTCGGCCGCGCCCTCGAGGACCCACCAGGGCATGTGGCTTCCCTCGGCGCCCATCGCGAACGTGCAGACGTGACCGAACTCGTGCGCGAGGACCACCTTGGACCCCTGCGCAGTCTGCCGACGGCTCACGAGCTGGCGGATCGATTCGCCCGGCTCGTTCCATCCGCCCAGCCCGTCGGTGTACGACAGGCAGATCGACGCCTGGAGGTGCTTCATCTCGGCGTACAGCTTCACGTGCTGATCCCCGGGCACCGCGAGCCCGAAAAGTGGCTCGACGTGCGCCCGGATCTCCGGGAACATCTCGGCGATTCCGCGGGCGAGCTCCTCCATCCCGGGCTGGTGGAAGACGATGACGCGTTCGCCCCGGTGTTCGAGCCACGCCTCGCCCGCGTAACGCCAGCCCTGTTCGCCCTTGGTGAAACGGGCTGTGAAGGACAGCGTGCGCTGCTTGGGCTCCGCCTCACCCTTGCGGACCTTCCAAGCCCAGCGGAGCGTGCCGACCACCGACCCGTCGGGATCGAACCCGGGCGATTCGAGCGTCTGCTCGAATTCGAGCGCGGGGAACTTCTTGAGGTCCTTGGCCCAGTACGTCTGCTCCGCGACAAAGCACGAGTCGCTCGGATCGATGAGCGAGAGGTACCCCTCGACGTCCGCCCCGAGCACCGTGCGAGACATCCGTGCGAGCAGATCGTTGATCGCCGCGGCGGTGGCTTCGTCCACAGCCGGCCTGGTCAGCGAGGGATCGGCCGACGGCGCGGGGTTGGTGTCCGGCGCGGGGGTGGAAGTGGGTGCGGGGGTGGAAGCGGGTGCGGGAGCGGATGTCGGACTGGGCGCGGGGGCGGCCGGCGCGTCCTGCCGAGCAGCGACGAGCGACGCGGGCAGCAGCGCGAGAAGAACGAGGACCGAGGCCCCGGGGCGGATCATCATGCCCCAAGCGTACCGGATGGTCGAACGCTGGTTCAGATGGGCAGGCCGTCGATCGTGTCGTCGTCCCGGTCGGGGCCGCCCCCGTCGCGGTGGTTCTCCACGGGGCCGGTCGTCCGCCCGGGGCGGAAGGTGGAACTCTGGTCGGCGGGCCTTTGGGTCTCGAAGGGCGGCGGCTCGGCGCCCTGCCGGGGTGGGGCGTTGAAGGGCGCGGGCGAGGGCGGGAACGAGCCCCCGGCGAAGCGGTCGACGTCGACCGGCGGATGGCTGAACTGATCGAGGTTCTTGAAGCGGGTGGTGTTCGCGTCCCACTTGAGCTTGACGACGCCCGTGGGCCCGTTGCGCTGCTTGGCGATGATCAGCTCGGCGATCCCGACCTTGTCCGGGTTCTCCAGAGCCCAGTCCGGGTTCTGGACGTGGTAGTAGTCCTCGCGGTGGAGCAGAATGATCACGTCGGCGTCCTGCTCGATCGAGCCCGACTCGCGCAGGTCGGCCATGCGCGGGCGGTTGCCCTCACGCTGCTCGCTCGCGCGGTTGAGCTGCGCGAGGCAGACGATGGGGATGTTCAGCTCTCGGGCGAGCGCCTTGATCCCGCGGCTGATGGTCGAGACCTCGACCTGTCGGCTTTCGCGTGCGGCGGCGGGAGAAGTCAGCAGCTGGAGATAGTCGATCATGATGCAGCGGATCCCGTGCTGGCGGACCAGCCGGCGGGCGCGAGCCCGCAGCGTCATGACGGTCATGTTGGGGGTGTCGTCGACGTAGATGGGCGCCTGCTCGAGCTCGCCGCAGGCCTGGATCACCCGCTTGAAGTCCACGTTGTGCCCGCTGCGGAGGTGGTGGCTCGACAGCCCGGAGCGCTGCGAGATCAGACGCTGGGTCACCGCGCTCTTGGACATTTCAAGGGAGAAGACCGCGATGGGGACGCGCTTCCCGTCTTCGCGGACCGCGACGTGCCCGCCCAGGGCGATCTGCTCCGCGAGGTTGAGCGCCAGGGCGGTCTTGCCCATCGAGGGGCGTGCCGCGACGATGATCAGTTCGCCCGCCTGCAGCCCGCGGAGCATGTCGTCGAGCTCCGCGTAACCCGTCGGAACCCCGCTGAATCCCTGGCCGTCCTGTGCCTCGAGCCGGTCGATCTCTTCCTGGAGGAGTCTGGCGAGGGCCTGGGGCTCGTTGGCCTGATCGTCCTCGGCGATCTCGAAGATCCGCGTCTCGGCTTCGTCGAGCACCTCGCGGGCGCCCTCGGGGCCCAGATCGTTCCCGACGTGGTACGCCTCGTAGAGGATTTTGCCCGCGGTGTCGATCAGCTTGCGGAGCTTGGCCTTCTCCGCGACGATCCGCGCGTAGTGAGGCGCGTTGACCGCGCTGGGAACAGCCTCGGCCAGCTCGATCAGCTTCTGATCCCCGCCCACCTGCTCGTACACGCCCAACTCGCGGAGGCGGTTCTGGATCTGAACCAGGTCGCCCGAGTGGTGCTTGTCGTAGACCTCGATCAGCGCGCGGAAGACATGCCCGTGCTCGGGGAAGTGGAATTCCTCCGGCTTACGCACAAGCAGCAGCACGTCGCCGATCACCGTGGGATCGAGGATCATCGACCCCAGAAGCGACATCTCCGCTTCCCGCGAGTAGGGCGGCTCGCGGTCGAAAAGGCGGCCCAACGGGCGCCCCTGAGACTGCTCGCCGCGGCGGGGGCGGTTGCGCGGGTCGTATCGCCCGAAATCGAAGGTGTCGGGGGCGGAGGACATGGGGGAGGCATTCTGGGCGCGGCGAGCGAGGTGGACCACGCAGTTGGCAGAAGATCCCAGAAGTCATCCACATCGCCCGTGCGCACGAACTTGGGGAGGGGGTGTGTCTCGGGGAGGGTGGGTCTTGAACCGGGGCCTATGGTGAGCGCATGACGGGAGCGATACTGAAGTTGCTGGATCGATTCGGGCACGAGCGGCCTCTGCCGGAGCCCCTTCCCGGGGACCCGGTGCCGACGTTCCGTGGGTGGTTCGACGAGGCGGTGCGGGAGAAGAAGCAGGACAACCCGAACTGCATGTATCTCGCGACGTGCACGGGAGATGGGCATCCCAGCGTGCGCACGGTGTTGTGCAAGGCGATCGATCCTGGGACGGGGGGGATCGAGTTTTACACGAACTACCAGAGCCGCAAGGCCGGGGAGATCGAGCAGGTCTGGCGTGCGGCGGTGCTCTTCCACTGGGACAACAAAGACCGGCAGGTTCGGCTGGAGGGCCCCGTGAAGCGGGTGGCCGGGGAGGAAAGCGATGCGTACTTCCGGAGTCGGCGGTGGGAGAGCCGGCTGGGGGCGTGGGCGAGCGACCAGAGCCGTCCCATCGCGAGCCGGAAGGAGTTGCTGGAGAAGATCGGGCGGACGGTGGATCGGTTGGGGTTGGACGCGCTGGGGCTGTTGGCGGGACGGGAGGTGGAGATCCCTCGCCCGGCGCATTGGGGTGGGTATCGGTTGATGCCGGAGCGTCTGGAGTTGTGGCAGGGGGGCGTGGGCCGTGTGCATGATCGGGCGGTGTGGACGCGGGAAGTGCGCGAGGATGAGGCGGGTTGGCGCGTGGGGCCCTGGTCTGGGACGCGGTTGCAGCCGTGAGGGGTTCGCGGACGTTGGCGCAGACGGCGCAGGCTGCACGGGCGTGGTGGGGGTGGCTGGATGGGGGGATTGCGGACCGAGATGGAGAAGTGAGGTGACGGAAGGTCCGAAGTAGGGGGGCCGGCGCGGCGTGCGTGGTGCTGCGCGCGGGGTGCCTACCGCGAGTGTGTATGAAGGTTCGCAGCCAACTCACAGCCGCCGAGGTTGAGCAGGTGTACAGGTCGCTGGAGGCGCGTCTGGACCGGATCGGTCTGGAGACGCAGCCCGAGGTGGCGGTGCGGATCTTGGATCTGGTCAACAAGCCGGACGTGCAGATCGCGGATTATGCGCGCGTGATCCGGACGGACGCGGCGTTGTCGGGTCGGCTGTTGCGTCTGGCGAACTCGGCATTTTTCGCGCAGGTGACGCCGGTGACGAGTCTGGATCGGGCGTGCGTGTTGCTTGGTGTGGAGCGGCTTCGGGCGTTCAGCCTGGGGTTTTATCTGAGCCGTGCGGCGGCGAGCGACGTGGGGCACGAGCTGTCGAGGCGGGTGTGGGGCGAGTCGGTGTTCCGGGGTTGCCTGGCGTCGTCGCTGGCGAGGCGGTTGCTTCCGGATTACTCGATGGAGGCGTTCGTGGTCGGGTTGATGCTCGACGCGGGCGTGCCGCTGATGTACAAGCTGGTGGGATCGCCTTACCTGCTTCTGCAAGCGGAAACGGCGGCCCCGCCGAAGCGGCACCACCGGGAGTTCACGACGCTGGGGTTCACGCACGTGGACGTGATTACGACGCTGGCGAGGCGGTGGAAGCTGCCCCCGGTGCTGGCAAGGCCTTTGGCGTGGCACCACACGCCGCCGGGCGAGGGGGTGGGCGGGACGCCTGAGCACGTGCTGCACCGGATCGTGTACTACGTCGGGGCGATTGATCTGGACCGGCGGACGACGCTGCCGCGGGAGGCGGCGCCGATGTCGGCGCTGGCATCGAAGGTGATCGGGTGCGACGAGCGGGAACTGACCAAGGTGATCGCGACGGCGGCGGGGGAGTACAAGGCGACGATGGGGGTCTTCAGCGGGTTGGGCTCGACGATGGCGGACCTTGAGGCTCTGCCCGACATGGTGCACGTGCAGCTGTCGAAGCTGCTGGACGAGACGCTGACCCGGTCGGCGGCGGGGCCGGACCGTCCCGGGGTCGGGCGTTTCAAGCTCGGCGGGTGCGAGGTGGACATCGTCTCGGACCAGCCGGGGTGGGCGGTGGCGTACCTGGTGACGGCGGGGGGCGAGCGTCTGGCGAGCCACCGCTTCATTCCGGGGCCGGACGTGGTCTCGCAGATCCGCCACGCGTTCTCTCTCGAGGTGACGGGGGCGGACGAGGAGCGTGCGCTCGCCGATCACATCCGGGGTCTGGCGGCGTGAACACCGAGGTCGGGTCGGCGGTACGATGCGTGGAATGTCGGACACGCACGGGTCCATGCCTGGCTCGGCCTCGGTCGATGCGTCGCTTTATCTGCACCCGCAGACGCTGGCGAGGCTGTCGTCGTTCGAGATGCGCGCCAAGATGATCGTCGAGGGGCTCAGCAGCGGCCAGCACCGCTCGCCCTTCCAGGGGTATTCGGTCGAGTTCGCGCAGCACCGACCCTACGTCGCGGGTGACGATCTTCGGCATCTGGACTGGAAGGTCTACGGGCGGAGCGACAAGCTCCAACTCAAGCAGTACCAGCAGGAAACCAACCTGGACCTGCTGCTGCTGGTGGACAGTTCGGGGTCGATGAACTACGGGTCACGGGCGTTCGCGGAGGCCTCGGGGAGCGGCCGCGAGTTGAGTCTCGACGGACGGCCCAACTGGACGAAGTTCGATCACGCGACAGCGGTGGCGGCGGCGTTGTCGTACATCACGCTCCGGCAGGGGGACCGGGTGGGGCTTGTGGTATACGCGGACGAGGTCCGGCTGAACATTCGTCGCAGCGGCGGGCAGCAGGCGTGGAGGCCCATCGTGTCGGCGCTCGCGACGCACCCGGACCAGACGCCCGGGGGTGACGCCCGACCGACGGATCTTCGTCGCGCGGTGGACCAGGTGCTCGGGGGCGTGGGGAACCGATGCCTGATGGTGGTGATCAGCGATCTGTTCCAGGACATGGAGCACGTGAAGGACGCGTTCGCGCGGGTGAAGCACGCGGGGCACGACCTGATCGTGTTTCAGGTGATGGACCGTGCGGAGCTGGACTTTCCTTTCGGGGAGGCGTCGCCGTTCTTCGGGCTCGAGGGCGAGGGGACGATCAAGATCGATCCGCGGGCGATGCGGGAGGCGTATCTGTCGGCGGTGTCGTCGCATCTGGCGGAGGCGAGGAAGGTGCTCCGCTCGTTGGGGTTCGACCACCACCTGGTGGAGACGCATGACTGGCTTGGGCCGACGCTGGCGGCGTTCGTGTCGCGGCGGAACGCGCAGATGAGGCGGAGCAAACGCGGGTGATCAGTTCGTTTGTCAATCCCGGTTTGCTCGTGGCGGGGCTGCTCGCGGTGTCGCTGCCGGTGTTGATCCACATTCTGCTGCGTCGGCGGCGCCGTCCGGTGCCATGGGCGGCGATGAAGTTCCTGATGGAGGCGTACCGGAGGCAGCGTCGGCGAGCTCGCTTGGAGCAGTTGCTTTTGCTGCTTTCGCGCTGCGCGGTGGTGGGGCTTCTGGCGGCGGCGCTGGGTCGTCCCATGTTCGGCGAGGGCGGGCTGCTGTCGGGAGGCGGGGCGAGGCTTGTCTGCATCGTGATCGACGACAGTCTGACGTCGGACGTGCGGGCGGAGGGTGGGCGCAGCGAGCTGGACGGGCATAAGGAGGCCGCGCTGCGGGTGCTGGGCGAGCTCGACGCGTCCGCCGGGGATCAGGCGATGCTGATCACGATGGGTGCGCCCGCGTCGGCGGCGGTGGAGGCTCCCTCGAGCGATATTCCGGGCGTGATGGCGGCGGTGCGTGCGATCCGCGGGCAGTCGGGCCCGGCGGACGTGGAGGGAGCGCTCGGGCTTGCACGCGAGGCGATGGCGACGTGGCCGGCGGGCAGGGTTGGAAACCTGGTGCTGCTGACCTCCTGGCGGGCCGGGAGCGTCGATCTGACCAAGCCCCCCGCGGGCCTGAACGCGCCGGGGGTGGACCCCAGCGCGGCGAGGCGCGTGCAGGTGACGGCTCCGGCTTCGTCGGTGGTCGAGAACGTGCGCGTGGTGTCCGTGGCTTCGCTCAGGCC
>ERZ1066130.285-NODE-285-length-21911-cov-17.127654_pt1 | contig 21911 bp, 16 predicted proteins | sample MGYA00382777_ERZ1066130 | MGnify/ENA primary metagenome ERZ1066130 (study PRJEB33369, sample SAMEA5778360) | biofilm metagenome | biome: Industrial cooling water; feature: Water cooling tower basin; material: Biofilm | place: United Arab Emirates | collected...
ATCATGGCGCACCCGGCCGCGGCGGCCTCGTTGACGACCACGCCCCACGGCTCGTAATCGCTCGGCAGCAGGAAGATGTCGCTGGAGCGGTAGATCGCGCTGATCTCCTGCTGATCGCCGATGAACCCCAGGAACCGCACGCGAGGGCGCAGATCGGCGGGGATCGTCGCCTCGATCTCCTTGCGGAGCGGCCCGTCGCCGATGAGGACAAGTTCCCAGTCCGGGCGCTGACTCGCGATGCGGCAGAAAGCCTCGACCGCCAGGTCCGGCCGCTTGGCGCGGATCATGCGTCCGCAGAAGACCATCCGGCGGCGGTCGCCCAGTGCATACTTGTCGCAGACCCGACGCAGATCGCTCGGGCCGATCCCCTCGATGAGCGAATAGTCGGGCTCGTACGGGAAGAAGATGATCCGGCTCGGATCGGCGCCGTAGCGGTAGAAGTACCGCATGCCGAAGCGTCCGCAGGGCAGGACCATGTCCGCCCAGGACAGCACGCGCCGGAGCACCTGCTCCTTGAGCATCCTGCGCATGCCCGTGGCGTTGTCGCCGAAGACGTTCGAATCGGCGACGATGAAGACCGGCACGCCGTTGCTGTGGCACCAGCGCAGCAGGCGCATGCGCCCGACATCGTTGTATCCGCAGAGGAAGACCGCCTGGACCTTCGTCTCGCGGATCCACCGGATGATGCGGCCGGCCTTGCGCCACTCGTGCAGCGCCCGCAGGGGCGAGTCGGCGGTCCGCACGTCCTCGCCCTGGCCGAAGTTCACGGGGCGGATGTCGTCGATGGCCGAGACCTGCCACGGCTGGTCGGGCGTGCCGTGGGTGTACACGGTCCAGAGGCGTGTCTCGGGCACCTCACGGACAAGACGCTTGTGCAGCGCGACGCGATAGGGCGTCTGCACGTTGGTGATGATCGCGACATCGGCCGGCCCCTCGGGCAGGACGCCGGCCGCGGGACGGGCCGCGATCACGCGCTTGTACGACGCGACGGCCCCGCGGGCGATCGCCGGCCAGGTGTAGCGCTCCTCGACCATCGCGCGGCCGCGACGCGACAGCTCGGCGCGGTGCGCTGGGTCGGACACCACGCGGTCCAGCGCCGCGGTCAGTTCCGGCACCGTCCGCTCGATGACCTCCGCCGCGCCCGCCGCGGCGACCTCGGGCAGGTGGCAGTTGGTCGTAAAGACCGCGGGCGTTCGCGCGGCCATCGCCTCGGCGATGGACATGCTGAAGCCCTCGTGGAAACTCGGAAGGCAGAAGCACAGCGCCCCGGCGACCGCCTCCTTCTTCTCCACGCCGTAGAGCGGCCCGACAAGGTGCACGCGGTCGCTCACGCCCAGCCGCGCGACCTGCTCCTTCAGCGGAACGCCCGCGCCGAAGTCCGGGCCCGCGATCACCAGCCGCAGCCGCGCGTGCTTCTTGGCCAGCGTCGCGAACGCCTCGGCCAGAAGGTCCAGGCCCTTGACCGGATGCAGACGCGCAAGGAACAGGATGTACGGGTCGCCGGCCAGTTCCGGATGACGCGACAGAAACGCCCCGGGTGCGGGCGGCGGGTCGATGTCCTCGAGGAACACGCCGTTGGGAAGCACATCGACATTCGTGTGGAAGCCCTGGCGGATGATGCACTCGCGGTCGTGCTCCGACAGCGCGTGCAGCGCGGACGCGTGCGTGACCATGCGGCGGAACGCGACGGCCAGAGCGATCTTCTTCTTCAGGGCCTTCTCGCTCAGCGACCAGTCGCTGAGCATGCCGTGCGGCGCGAGCACATACGGCACGCCCTCACGGCGGCAGACCGACGCAACCCGGAGCAGCGAAGGCTCCCACAGTCCGTGGAGGTGCACGACGTCACACCGGGCGACCAGCTCCTCCGCGGCCATCCCCGCCTGCGCGCCCGTGAGACGCTCGAACCTCGACGGGACCGGCTGGAGCAGAAACTCCAGGGCGTTGATCCCTCGAATGCCGGACAACTGCACGCGGATGTCCGCCTCGCTCGGGACATGGCGATAGCCAAAGACGGCGACATCGTGCCCCAGCAGGGCCTGCCCCGCGGCGAGCGATGCGCAGGCCGTCGTCGGACCGCCGGAGGCTGGGTTCAGCGAATTGATGACATGCAGAATCCGCATCGCTGAACTTCTCGATCGTCTTTTGTTCTGTATGAGGGGCATGAAGATCCGCCGATGGTACGTTCGTCGTGCATCATCGGCCCATTGCTGGCATTCCGAGAGCCGGAATCGGGTCAAAACCCCAGACCGTCGCGATGTTCTGCCTTCGCTTCGGGTCAGCGAGCCCGGGGAGCGGTGCCAATCGGGTCCGCGGCGTACATCGCGTGGAATTTGGCGCGAATCTCATCAGGTTCGACGAACTTCATCACCCATTCGCGTCCCTTCGCCCCAGCCGCGACTCGGGCGGGCTCGCTGGCCAAGTACTCGCGTGCGGCGGCGGCGATCTGGGCCGGCTCGCCATCGGTGATCTTTGCCGCCCCGGAGGCCTGAAGTTCTTGCCAGATCTTGACACCATTCGTCGTGATGATCGGCGTGCCGGTGGCCAATGCCTCCAGAAGCACCATGCCCTGATTCTCGTGGTAACTGGGAAGCACCATCGCGGCAGATGACTGAAGGAGCGATAACTTCAGACTGCCCGAGGCGGGGCCGGTCATCAGCACGCGGTCGCGGATTCCGAGTTCATCGATGAGTTTTCGGAGTTCCTGGATGTACGACTCATCGCCGGGACCGGTCAGAACGACCAGCAGATCGGTTCCTGCGGCGATGAGCGCCGCCGCGGCACGCAGCAGACGCTCGATGCCCTTGATCGGATGCAAACGGCCGAGGAACATGAGCCGGTGAGCCGCACCGGCGATCTGCGGGAAACGCGAGAGAGCTTCGGCGGGGCCGGGAAGGTTCGCAAAGCCGCGGGCATCGATGGGGAACGGGATGACCACGCCCTTGCGCGGGTCAAAGTGTGCCTGGGACTGCTCGAGCTCGAGTCGAGCCGTGAGGTGGATGCGGTGAGCGCCGCGGAGCATGGCCTTGCCGAGGAACCACATGTGCAGGCGCTTTTTCCAGGCGCGGTGGTTCATGCAATCGGTGTCGAGCATGCCGTGGGGAGAGACGAAGTACGGCACGCCGATGTCGCGGGCGATGGTGGCGATCTGGGCGTTGCAGAGCTCCCACATGCCATGGAGATGCACGGCGTGGGCGGGCTCGATCAGTTCGCGAACGAGGCGGAGTTGGCGCGGGCGAAGGAGCTGGTTGCGTACGGCCAATGGGCCAAGGTTGATGACGGTCGGGTGCTCGGGGTGGCGGCCATCCCAATTTGGCGGGGCATCGGCGGGGTCGTTGGTCCAGATGGTCACATCGTGGCCGGCGTCGGACAGGAGCTGGCAGAGATCCAGCGCTGCGCGCACGGGGCCTCCTCGGTCGAGCCGCAGGGTCGGGATGACGTGAACGATCCGCACAGGGGATCAAACTTAGGCACGCGATCGGGTGAACTGCCGCGGTGCGGGGCCTGCCGGATTTCGGATACGCGGGCCGCGCCGACCAGAGACTGAGTCTGAACTACGAGATTTTGCAGAACAGTGCTTGACAGGCGACCGACATACGGTAAGCTAACACTGTTCACTGACCGACGGGTGAGATATCGGTCGTTCGGGTGGACCTCAGGAGCAGCCAGTGGGATCGATCGATCGGCGAGCTCGGGAGAAGGCGGAGGTGCAGGAGAAGATCCTGGCCGCGGCGCGGGAGCTATTCATCCGCGAGGGGCACGAGGCGGTGAGCATGCGGAAGATCGCCGAGGCGATCGAGTACACGCCGCCGGCGATCTACACGCACTTCCGGGACAAGGCGGACCTGATCCGCGCCCTTTGCCGGCAGGACTTCGGCGCGCTGAGCGAAGCGATCCTTCGTGTGAGCAAGGTGCAGGATCCGGTGCACCGGATCATCAAGATCGGGCAGGCGTACATCCGCTTTGCGGTCGAGCATCCGCATCATTACAAGTTCATGTTCATGACGCCGCACCCGGTGGATGTCGAGCCGGACCCGGAGTCTGTGGCGGAGAAGGACGACCCGGAGCGCAACGGCTACGCGGCGCTGCGCAAGGCGATCAGCGACGCGATGGCGGCGGGGCATATGGCCGGGGAGCACAGGGACGCGGAGCTGGTGGCCCAGGTCTTCTGGGCGATGGTGCACGGGATCGCGAGCCTCGAAATCGCCATGGGCAAGGATGATTGGATCGACTGGCGGAGCCTGGACAAGCGGTCGCGGCTGGCGTGCGAGTCCGTGCTCGTGGGGGTTCTCTCGGCCAAAGCCGCCGAGAACTACAGGAATAGCAAGGAGCGGCAGTCATGATTCGTGTTGCGTTGCAGATGCTTGTGGGCGACAGGCTCAAGTATCTCGGCTTGATCGTCGGCATCGCCTTCGCGTCTCTGCTGATCAGCCAGCAGGCGTCGATTCTCGTCGGGCTTGCGCACCAGACCGGTTCGTTCGTGCGCGACACCTCGCACGCCGACCTGTGGGTCATGGACAGCGAGGTCCGCTTCAGCCAGGACAGCCTGGCGCTCTCGGACAACACGCTGCTGCGCGTCCGCGGGATCGACGGCGTTCAATGGGCCGTGCCGCTGTACCAGGGCTTCCTCAAGGCCAAACTCCCGGACGGCACGCGCATGACCGCGATCGTGATCGGACTCGATGACGCGACCCTCATCGGCGGCCCGCCCGAGATGGTGCAGGGCAAACTCGGGGATCTGCGGCAGGACAAGGCGGTCATCGTCGACTACAACGCGCTCGAGTCGAAGTTCATGATGAAGCGCGGCGGTGGCCGGCCGATCCAAGTCGGCGACAACCTCTCGATCAACGATCAGGACGCTCGCCTCGTCGGCACGTACCGCGCCAGCCAGTCGTTCTTCTGGGAGCCGGTGATCTACACGACCTACACGCGGGCGCTGCAGTACGCCCCGCGCGAGCGCAAGCTCATGACGTATGTCATGGTCAAGCTCAAGCCCGATGCGGATGTGGCCAAGGTCGCCGCGAGCATCGAGGCCGCGACCGGGCTCAAGGCCAGGACCAACGAAGAGTTCATCGCGCTGACTCGCGATTACATCCTCAAGGAGACGGGCATTCTGATCAACTTCGGCCTCGCCGTCGGGCTCGGGTTCATCGTCGGGACGCTCATCGCCGGCCAAATGCTCTACAACTTCACGCTGGACAATCTCCGTCACTACGGGGCTCTCAAGGCCATGGGCGCCGGCAACGGCACGCTCGTGATCATGAATCTGATCCAGGCGCTGACCGTCGGCGCCCTGGGCTATGGAATCGGGCTCGGGCTGGGCAGCCTGCTCGGCCAGCTCGTCGGCAGCGCGGGGCTGGCGTTCAGAATGCCGTGGCAGATCCCGGTGCTCTGCGGCGTGGCGATCCTGATTATCTGTCTCATCGCCAGCGCTCTGAGCATCAGCCGCGTGCTCAAGCTCGAGCCGGCGATCGTCTTCAAAGGTGGATAATCGCCACGCGTTGCAACCGAACTCGCCTCCGGGCGCAATGAACTTACACTTTCGTGACTCGCTCAACGGAGATGACCATGTCCCCCGCAACCACCCTCACGCCGCCCGCGAACGCCGTATCGGGCGAAACCGCCAGCAACGGCATCGCGATCGATTGCAAGGGCGTAACCAAGCATTACGGCTCCGGATCGTCACGCGTGACGGCGCTCCGCGGCATCGACCTCGACGTGCGCTTCGGCGAACTGATGATGCTCGTCGGCCCGTCGGGCTGCGGCAAGACGACGCTCATCTCCGTGATCGCGGGCATCCTCGATCGCGATGAAGGCCAGTGCAAGGTCTTCGGCGTGGACTTCAACACGATGTCCGCCGGGCAGAAGACCAGCTTCCGCGGGGCCAATGTCGGCTTTGTGTTCCAGGCGTTCAACCTGCTGCCCACGCTGACCGCGGAGGAGAACGCCGCGATCCCGCTGATGATCCTCGGCGAGAGCCGCGGTTCGGCGATCAAGCGTGCCCGCGACATGCTCGCCCGCGTCGGGCTGGGCGATCGCGGTCGCTCGCTGCCGTCGCAGTTGTCGGGCGGTCAGCAGCAGCGTGTGGCGATCGCGCGGGCCCTGGTTCACAACCCGCGGCTGATCGTCTGCGACGAGCCGACCAGCGCGCTCGATCACGAGACGGGTCACAAGGTCATGGAACTCATGCGCGAGATCGCCGTGGGTCCGGATCGGACGCTGGTGATCGTGACGCACGACGCCCGAATCTTTGAGTTCGCCGACCGGATCGCGAAGCTCGACGACGGAAGGGTGCAGTCGATCACCAGTGGCAAGGGCGTGGCGAGCGGCGGGGCGAAGTAACCGCCGCGGCAGCATTCAGCATTCAGCATTGATTCAAGGAGCATCCGATGATTCGCAAGTACCTGATTCCGATTCTGGCCGTCGCGGGGCTGGCGTTTGCAATTCACACCGTTCGGAGCGAGGCGGCGCCCCGTCCGGCGTCGACGCCGGTGGCCGAGCCCGCTCGTTCGCCCTTCGGCGACAGCGTCGCGGGATCGGGGATCATCGAGGCGAGCACGCAGAACATCGCCATCGGCACGCACGTCGCCGGCGTTGTCACGGAGGTTTTCGTCAAGCCCGGCGCACGGGTGACCTCGGGCGACCCGCTGTTCAAGGTCGATGACCGTTCGCTGCAGGCGCAGCGCTCGGTGGCCGTCTCCCGCGTCGCGGTGGCGGAGCAGACGCTCGCGCGGCTCAAGTCCCAGCCCCGCAAGGAGGATGTGCCCCCGGCCGAGGCGCGGCTGCGTGCGGCCAGGGCCGATCTGAGCGAGGCCCGCGAGCAGCTCGAAATGCTCGAGGCGGTGCAGGACCAGCGCGCGGTCGTGCGGGAAGACCTCGTGCGTCGCCGCTCCGCGGTCGCGCACGCCGAAGCTCGCGTCGCGGAGACCGAGGCCCAGTTGGCATTGCTCAAGGCCGGCGCGTGGGCGCCGGAGATCGCCGTCGCGGAAGCGCAACTCGCCCAGGCCCGCGATGAGGTCCGCCAGATCGAGGTCGAGATCGAGCGGCTGACGGTCCGCGCCAAGGTCGATGCCGATGTGCTCCAGGTCAACGTCCGCGTGGGCGAGTTCGCGCAGGTCGGCCCGCTGACCCAGCCGCTGATCGTGCTCGGCGAGACGCGGACGCTCTGGGTCCGCTGCGACATCGACGAGAACGATGCCTGGCGGATCGTTCCCGGCGCCAAGGCGCAGGTTTCGCTCCGCGGCAACCCCACGATCAAGACCGACAACGTCTCGTTCGTCCGCATCGAGCCGTATGTGATCCCCAAGCGCTCCCTGACCGGCGAAAGCACCGAGCGCGTCGACACCCGCGTGCTTCAGGTTGTATACGCCTTCCCACGCGAGGCGCTCAACGCGTACGTGGGCCAGCAGGTGGACGTCCGCATCGAGGCAGGCGACGCGTCGCGAGCCGGGACTCGAGCGGTCAGCGCCAACTGATCCTCCGGCGGCATGATCCTGCCGCGACCGGCGAGTGGTACGCTTGGCGCGACGTTGTTCTTCGGTGCTTGTCCGCAGATTGCTCCCGACGGGCGCATTGCCCGCGGCGACTTGAGAAAGGTATGACCCATGTCGGTTCTGAACGCTCGCAAATCAATCGCCGCGAAGGCTCGCTTCGGGGTGACGGCGTCGATGCTGCTGGCCATGGCGGGCCTTCAGGCCTGCACCGTCGGCCCTGACTATGTCCGCCCCGAGATCGTCACCCCGCCGGCATGGTCGGGCGAACTGGCCTCGGGCCTCGAGGCCACGCCGACGGACCTCGGCGCGTGGTGGAGCCGGCTCGGCGATGCGACGCTCGACGGTCTGATCCAGCGAGCGGTCGCTTCGAATCTGGACCTGCGCCAGGCGCAGGCCCGCGTGCGCGAGTCGAGAGCGGCGCTCGGTGTGGCGCGGTCCGATGAGTTGCCCTCGGTCGACGCGAACGGGTCGTACACCCGCCAGCGCAGCAGCGAGACGACGCGTCAGGGCGGGGCCGCGGGCCGGGACACCGGCGAGGGATTCGACCTGTACAGCACGGGCTTTGACGCGGGCTGGGAGGTCGATATCTTCGGTCGCGTGCGCCGCAACGTCGAGGCGGCCAGCGCGGATCTGGACTCGGCGGTTGAGGCCCGGCGCGATGTTCTGGTCACGCTGGTGGCCGAGGTGGCGCGGAACTACGTCGAGCTGCGAGCGCTGCAGCGCCGGCTGGATATCGCCCAGCAGAACCTGCGTTCGCAGGAGGAAACGCTCACGCTCGTGCGCTCGCGCTTCGAGGCGGGGCTGACCAACGAACTGGATGTGGCCCGGGCTCGCACGAACGTCGAGACGACCCGCTCGCAGATCCCGACGCTGGTGGCCGGTGCCCGCCGGACGATCTTCCGTCTGAGCGTGCTGCTCGGCTCCGCGCCCGGGGCCCTGGCGCAGGAACTGGAAACTCCGGGAGCGATCCCGAGCGTGAGCGGCGCGATCCCCGTCGGCGTGCCCGGCGATGTGATCCGCCGGCGCGCGGACGTGCGGCGTGCCGAGCGTTCGCTCGCGGCGGCCACCGCCCGCATCGGCGTCGCGACCGCGGACCTGTACCCGAGATTCCGCATCTCCGGCAACCTCGGCTTCCAGTCCGGACAGTTCGGGCAGTTCTTCAACGGCGACAGTTTCGCATGGGGCATCGGGCCCTCATTCACCTGGGCGGTGTTCGAGGCCGGCCGCATCCGCGGGACCATCGCAGCGCAAGACGCGCGGACCGAGGCCGCGATGATCGCCTACGAGGCCAGCGTTCTGCGTGCCATGGAAGAGGTCGAGGGGGCGATGGTCTCGTTCGCCCAGGAGCACAACCGGCGAGCATCGCTCGTCGTCGCGGCCGAGGCGGCCCAGCGGGCGGTCACGCTCTCTCAGGAGCTGTACTCCCGCGGGCTGACGGACTTCCAGAACGTCCTCGATGCGCAGCGGAACCTCTTCTCGCTCCAGGATGATGTCGTCCAGAGCGAGCGCACCGTGGGCACCGAGTTCATCGCGATGTACAAGGCGCTCGGCGGTGGGTGGGAGACGTTCGAGCCGACGACGGACCAGCCCACGTCCGCCGACGGCAACGGCGCTCCCCCCGCCACCGCGCCAAAGCCGGGCAACACGGCAACGCCCGCCGGCGCGACCTCGAGCAACGCGCCATCGTCGGCAGGCACCGATCGTGCCGCATCGGCTCAGCGGGCGGTGTTCCCGCCGGCCTCCGCACTGGTTCCCTGACCGTGCTTGAGCCCTGACATCGGGGTGCCGGCGTCGATCGGCTTGCTCGGCTCCGCGTGGCGCGGGCCGATGAGGCCCAGGCGGGCCGCGCCGAGCAAACCCATGCTCAGGTTCGCAACCGCATCGACCGCCGAAACGATGAGGATCACCGGGAGCAGCTCCGCACCGAGCACGAACGATGAGCCGGCCTCCCGCACACCGGCGACGCCCGTCGGCGCTGCGCCCTGAATGAAGAAGTACGTCGCGCCGGCCAGCACGCTCTGCTCGACGCTCATCTCCACCCCCGCGAACTTCGCGGCGAAGTAGAACCGAGCGGCCGCGAGGGCCAGATCGATCGATCGCAGCGTGATCACCCGCGCCACGACGCCCGGATCCCCCGCCATGCGCGTCGCGCTGTGAAGCCGAAGGAACGACTGCGAGCGGACAAAGCGGCCGACCAGCGGCACGCGCGTCGCGTCGGACCATCGCAGAATCATGGCCAGACCGGCGTCGCCCGAGAGCAGTCGCGCCATGCCGCAGGCAATCGCGGCCAGCGCGATCGTGCCGCCGACGGTGGTGATCCACCAGAGCGTGTCCATCGTGCCGCGCCAGAGGCTGGCGACGACCGGCGACGCGAGGCTGACGAGGATGAGCCCCGCCGTGGCGGCCATCCACGCGCCGATGGTCAGCAGTGGCACACCGTCGCGCGTCCGATGGTGCAGGACGCGGAAGATGAGGCTGGCTTTGAAGGGCAGGTACGACAGGGCGGAGCAGACTCCATTGACCGCGATGCACTCGATCATCGACAGGCGGCGGACCGGGCGGAGAACACTGCGAAAGACCATGCCCGCAAGCGCGATGGTGGCGGCGCTGACGAGCACGAGCATGGCCACCTGCCACCATGGGACCTGCGCCAGTCGCTCGAAGGACTCCCGGAGTTTCGGGTCGCTGCGGACGAGCCAGATGCAGTATCCCAGGAGCCCGAGGCTGATGATGAACCCGACGATCTGAACGATGCGCGACAGCACGCTGCGCGGCGGGATCAGTACTGCCGCGGCGTCGGCATCGGGACTCTGGGCGGGCGCGGGGCCCTGATCGGTCACGTGAGGTCTCCGGACGCGCGGACGCGTGGTTCGGGGGGTGAGGCGGGAGGTGCGGGCAGTATTGGGCGTGCGGGGGGAACGGGCGTGTCATCGAGCCGGATGAGCATCACGCCGAGATCGTCCCATCGTCGGACGACGTCGTTCAGGTCCGCGAGGTCCTTGATCACCATGGCTGTGACGCGGGGGTCGTACCAGCCCGAGCGTTGCAGCCGATCGATCTCGCCGGCATTGACGAGAATCCAGCGCACGCCGCGAGCTTGGAGCATCGGGCCCCAGGCCTCGGGCTGGTTGGGGCGTTCGCCGATGACCTCGCCCAGCGGCGAGCGGTCCCAGGTTGTGTGCCAAAGGATGTGACGCGGAGCGCGGGTGAAATAGTACGGCCGACTCTCGCCCAGAAGGTACACGGTTTCATCCGGCGGCACGAAGATGTTGACGAACTCGACCGGCTGCAGGCCCGCGGCGAACTCATCGCGTTCGTCATCGGTCATGCCGACCATGCGCGCACGGGCCGCTTCGCCCGACAGAACGCCGCCGCCCAGCACGAGCATGCTGGCCGGACGGCCCTTGCCCTCACGCATAAAGAGATTGAGTGTCCACGCGGACAACACTGCGATCGCGGCGCTGAGGGCGATGATCGCCAGGCGTGCGGGCGAACCCATGCGTCCGGCCAGCAGCCGGTCCAACGCGGCGCTGGCACCCAGCCCGGCCAGAACCGCGCCCGGAACCAGCGCCGGAAGCAGGAACCGCGCCTGCGCGTGCGTGAAGAAGATCCACGCCACCAGCATGAGCCCGATCGAGGCGAGCATCAGCAGCGCTGCGCGGCGGGCCGGGGAAATCAGAGCGAGCATGCCGGCCAGCAGCGAAAGCGGGAAGAACACGAGCCACTGCGGGTGAAAGAGCCCCCGGGGTGTGTTGGGCTCGCCGGGGGTCGCGGCCACCTCCCAAAGCAGTCGCAGTGCCTCTCGCGGACCGCCAGCGACGGAGTGGCCCGCCGCGAACCGGGCTGCCTGCTCGCTGGTCCAGTGGCCGGAGCCAAACAGCCCGGTCGCGAACGGAAAGATCGGGTTGCCCGTCGCCAGCGCGCAGCGCATGAGTACCGGCGCAAGCGCAACCAGCGACGCGATCCCCGCGACGACCGCGACGGGCAGCCAGCGGCGTATCGGAACCAGCACCGCACCTGCCAGCGCGATCGTCGGAACGCAGAAGAGCGCGGCGGTGGGCTTGCACGCACAGGCCGCGCCGGTGAGCAGACCGGCGAGGATGGCCAGACGCACCGAGTGGCCCGTGCAAACCGGCGCTCGGAACTCCATCAGCAGAAGGAGCGAGCCGATGAACATGAGGTTCACCGCGTGCTCGTTGTACGCCAGCGATGCGGTGACGATGCTCCACGGTGCCGCGAGATACGCGCTGGCCGCGAGCGAGGCCCCCATCGCCGCGACGCGCTGGGTGCGATCATCGCCCGCGGCGTTCGGCGGGAGGAGCACGACCCACACCAGCCGCGCGACCAGGCCAGCGGTGAGAATCGCCATCCCGGCGTGCAGAAACTGGCACGTGATGCCGCCGAGCCCCTCGCTGGCGACGAGCCCCACGGGCAGGCCCTGCGCGTTGCTCAATCCGCCCCCGAGCACCGCCGCGACGACAAGGAACAGCGACTGCACAAAGCCGCCCATAGGCAGGAACGAATAGACATTGTTCAGTTCACCCGCCATCGGCCCTTGCTGCACCCACTGCTGAGGCAGCGCCAGGTGGTACGACATCGCATCGAACGCGCCAAACTCGCTCGACCACAGCACGCCCGGAGGGCTCGCCGACGCGACCATCAGCACCGCCAGCGCCGGCGCCGCGAGCAAGACTGGCCATCGCGCGCTGGGCAGCGGCGGCCGCGTCCGCACGGCGCGCACAGCGCGAAGAAGCAGCCCCAGCGCGCCGACACTCAGCAGCGCGAGAGCGACGATCTGGCCCTTCGGGCCGGAGAGCAGGCCGAGCTGACCGAGCACGTGCGCACAGAGCATGAGCAGCGCGGGGCCGAGGGCCACATCGAGCCAGCCCGGCAGGATGCGTTGACGATCGATCAGTTCGCGCAGCAATCCGCTGAGCCCGAAAGACGCCAGAAGAATCGCGCCGGCCAAGCCGCCGGCGGAGAGGAGTTTCTCGATCAGGGCGATCGGACCCAGAATCCAGGTTGGCGCGGAGTACCCGCCGATCGCGGTCATGACAACGGCGAGTGTGAAACTGAGAGTCAGAGTCGCGATTGTCCACACGTGGCGACGTGCTCGCACCCCTAAAGGCGGGAGAACATTGGGGCCATGTCCCTCAGTTGACATCGCGTTCACTTGCCCGGATTGCGGTAAATTGGAGAATGTCAATGGGTTCTCCTGATTCATATCCCGGAAAACACTCGATTGCCGATAGGCTTCAGTAATGAGTGCTCCGTTCAACAACCCGAATGCTGACGTTTACGCGAGTCCGGATGGCCTGCGGCACAACGGAATGTACGCCCACGCGGGCGCAGCGGCGCAGCCGGCGGATGTGGTCTCATCGATTCCGGGGCGACTTGGCGAGGGGCATCGCGGGCTCGATGCATCGGCCATGGCCCCGGCGTGCGCGATCTTCCGCCAGAAGCTGCGCCAACTCGGTCTGAAGTACACGCCCGAGCGTGCGCGGATTCTGGATGCTGTGCTGGCGGTGAGCCGTCCCTTCCAGGCGGATGAACTGCTGACGATGCTCAACTCGCCGCGGTCGCACGCCGCGCCGGGCGGTGCGGAGCGTGTGAGCAAGGCGACGGTGTACCGGACGCTGAAGCTCATGACCGAATCCGGCCTGCTGGCGCGGGAACTGCTCGATGCCGATCAGGCGCACTATCGGCTCGCACTCGGCAAGCGTTCGAGCGGGCTGCTGTACCGCACGGACACGAACGAGGTCGATGAGGTCGATTTGCCCGAACTGGCCCAGATCCGCGATCGGCTCTGCCGAAGCCGGGGGCTGGAGCCGAGCAACCACCGGTTCGTGATCTACGCCACGTCGGCGGGCGACCGTCCGCACCTGCGTACGACCTGATCATCGGCTGGATGGCCCGGTGCGCAGAGCCCGGCCACTCGCGTGCTCAATCTGATGCCGGCGGAGATGCCGCCGCGGGCCGATCGGGCTCGGCGGCGATGCCCACGCGCGGGATGCCGAGCTTCTGCACGCCCTCGTGCACGCGGACGACATCGCGGTACGCCACGCCGACGCCGGGACGCACGAGCACCTCGACCTGCTGCGCGATCACGCCAGGGTCGAGCCCGCGAACCACATCACTCAGCGAGGCGAGGATCTGATCGATCTCACGCGCCGGCTCGTCGTTGAGGCGGGCGAGCGTGCGGCCTTCGACGACCTCGATCGCGATGGTCAGGCGCATCGTGCTCAGGGTCGCCGGCGCGGTGGGCGGCGTCTTTGGCGGCTCTCCGCCGGCGTTGCCCGCCTGCTGCTCGGGCGGGCGGGCGATCAGGGCCTTGAGAAACCACTCCGGCCCGACGAACGCCGCGCTGGCCATGAAGAAGACCAGGATCACCATGACCACATCGACCATCGGTGTCATGTTCGGGCCGAAGTGCATGCTCGACCGATCGAGCGCGCCGCGGCGACGAAGTCGCCGGCGCGATCGCGGCGCGGGCTGATCCGATTCACTGCGCGATGGCCCGCTCATGGCGCTCGCTCCGTGGCCAGACGCACGCCGATGATCCCCGCGCGCGAACACGCCGCGAGCACCGGGGCGACAGCCTCGAAGGGCAGGTCGCGATGCGCGCGGAGCGTCACCGGTGCATCGGTGCCGCCGGCCCGCAGCGCGGCCTCGAGCTCAGCCCCGGTGCGGAGGATCTGCTGCTCAAGCCGGACCTCCACGCCGCCGAAGGCATCGCCCGCCGCGGAAGCGCCCGAAGGCGTGACGGTGATCGTTCGACCGGGCTGCTGCGTGGTCGTTCCGATGCCCGACTGGGGCAGTCGCAGTCGTGCGTCCGCATCGGTCGCGAGCTTGCCGACGATCAGAAAGAAAATGATCATGACCATCACCACGTCGATGAGCGGGGTGACGTTCACGGCCTCGAAGACCGGCTGACCCGGGTTGACGGTGCTGCGGCGTCGCATAGGGCGGGATGATCCCGGCGCGGGAACGGAGATGTCAGAAGGGCTTGTCCGATTCGGGATTGTCGGTCGTTGGCAGGCGCTCGACCAGATCGCTGGCGATCGACAGCGCCTCGTTGCAGAGACGGTCGATGATCGGGCGGTAGAAGCCAAAGGCGGTCAGCGCGGGCAGCGCCAGCAACAGGCCCAGCATGGTGTGAAAGAGGGCCTTGGCGATGCCGGTGGAGAGGTTGGCGGGGCTGGCCTGGCCACCGGCGGAGCCGAGTTCGGCAAAGGCGATGATCATGCCGTAGACCGTGCCCGCCAGGCCGAGCAGCGGACCGAGGTTGCCCAGCACGTTCAGGGGCTCGATCTTTCGGAACCACTGCGCACAGCGTTCGCTCGCGGCGATTTCGGCGGCGTCGCGCATCGCGGCGCGGTCGCGCTGGCCGTTCGGCCCCATCGGCACGCTCAGCGCGGCGGCGACGGCCGCGGCGATGAGCGAGCCGTCTTGGCGGGCGAAGTTGCGCAGTTCGTCAACCCGACCGTCATTCATCAGGCGGCGCATCTCATCGAGGCTGCGCTGCGGGATGATCGTCGCCCTGCGGATCTCGATCATGCACCGCACGATCACCGCGACGGCGACGACGCTGCCGACCAGCAGCAGGATCGTGAAAACGTCAAAGGACTGCGTGAACAGGTCCCAGACTCGGATGCCGCCGGACGGCGGCGCGGCGGACGCCGAGGCGGGCGTGGACTGTGCGATCACGGTGGCGAGCAACATCGACATAGGGCCGATGGTACGGAGGCCAAGCGGGGCCGGAATTCGGATCGCTCATGGCCGCGTGACTCGGGCGCGGCGTTGCCGACCGAGAAGGTCACCCCTCAAGCAACTTCAGAATGAACGGGGCATCGGCCCGCGGCAGCGGATCAGGCGCGATCTGCGTCGTCGTCTTCATCCATGTCCGGCCTGCCGCCGATGGCGTAGCGACCGGTGATCCACGCGCCGAGGTCCGCCATGCGGCAGCGCTGAGAACAGAACGGGCTTATCGCGTCGGCATCGGGCGTGCGTCGCGTCGAGCCGCACACGGGGCACGGTGTCGCCTGCCCCTCACCCCCCTCACCCCCCACACCCCCCACACCCGGCCCGGCATCCGGGTCCGCGAACTGCGCCAGCAGGTGCCAGCCATCGCGTTCGGCCCAGAGTTCCGGAGCGATCAACCGGAACCGTCGCTCATCGACACCGGTCGGCTCGATGGCCAGCCGCGCGTGGATCGTCCCCGGCGGCAGGAACGGCGCGAGGCGATCGGTCCACTCGCAAATCACGATCGCGTCCCCGTCGATGCACGAGTCGATCCCCGCGCTGTGAACATCCTCGCTGCCGCTGAGGCGATAGGCGTCGATGTGCACCAGCGGCGGAACGCTTGGGCGATGAGCGGGGGCGCGGTATTCCTGCGCGATGGTGTAGGTCGGGCTGCTGACCTGCCGCACATCCATGCCCAGCCCATCGGCGATGCCGCGGACAAGGTGCGTCTTGCCCGCGCCCATAGGCCCATCGAGCCCGATGACATCGCCCGGCCGGATGACGCGCGCGAGGGTCTGGCCCAGCGCGTGCGTGGCCTCCGGGCTGGTTGTCAGCAGATGGATCGCGCAGAGCATGGTCGAATCATTGCACGCAAGGCCCGCATGCAGCACGAGCACGCGGCGCTGTCGGGTCAGACCGTCGCCCGGCGGCGACGGGTCGCGACAAGCCCGAGCGCCAGCAGCGCGGCCGAGGTGCCCGGCCCCGGGATCATCTGCTGGGCGATGACCTCGTAGCCGGCGACGTTGGGGTGGATGTTGACGCCCAGCGGAGCATCATCGGCGATGTGCGAGAGTTCCGCCTCGCGCCCGGCGAACGCGGGGGCGATGTTGATGAAGCGCGCGCCGGCCTGCTGCGCGACAAGGTTCAGAACGCCGTTGAGTTGGGCGATCGCGAAGCCGGAGAACGGCGTGGCGGGCGAGGACGGAAAGCCCGGGAACGGATCGAAGTAGCCGAGCACGAGGATGTCCGCCGCGGCGGTCTGCGGGCGAGATCTCAGGTCGCCGAGGATCGTCAGCAGGCTGTTGGTGACGTTGTTCATGGCCCCGAGGATTCGCCCGAAGCGCTCGCTGTCGGTGATGGTCGCAAAGTCCGGCGCGGTCGCGACGGAGATCAGGTCGCCGCCGCCGAGAGAGATGCTGATGGAGCGAATGGGGCTGGTCGCATCGGTGATCGCCTGCGCCAGTCGTGCCGACTGCGAGATGTCGGCGGTATAGGTGGGGTTGAGCGCACGGGGCACGGAGGTGTTGAAGAACGACTGGGAGTTCTCGCCGCTGAGCCCGACGTTGACGACCGTCGGGCGGATCCCGGCGTTGATCGGCAGGGTCGCGAGGTGATCGGCGTAGCGCGACACATAGCCGCGGTCGCCGTTGCTGGAGACGGTGCCGCTGGCGAAGGTGGTGTAGCCCCAGGCGTACGAATCACCGATGGCAATGTACGTGCTCGCCGAAGCGCGGGCGTTGTCGGCAAGTTGCGGCGCGAGCATCGCGCCCGCGGCGGAGAGAACCATCACCAGGGAACGACCGACGGGCAATGCACGAATCATGCGGATCTCCTTCTTCCTTCGTTTTTGCGCCCGGGGATGCTGGCCCGGAAGGCGGAGGGCATTCCGGGGGCAAAGGCGCGGACGAACTCACTCCCGAACCGAGCCGGCGCGGGGTTCAAGCGTACATCACGAATCGGCCCGCGGCGAGCCGCGCAGCACCGGCGGCAGCAGATTTTCCGGGGTGTTCTGCAGGCAGATCGCCCGGCACCAGCGCTCCACGGCCCGGGGACCGACGGCGGTGCTCGCCGGGGCGTTGGTCGCCGGAAACGGCCCGGAGTGGACCATGCCCGGCGCAACCCGCACGCCCGTGGGCGGTGAGTTGAACGCCACGCGGCCGGCGATGCCCGCAAGTTCTCGGGCGGCGGGCACACCCACGCCGCCGGCGGCCAGATCGTCCGCATCGGCGTAGAGGCTCGCAACGAGCAGGCCCGGGGCGTGAATCTCGGGCTCGCCGCGGAGCACGCGGCGGAGGTCGGTGATGACGCGCTCCGCATCACGGCCCGGCATGTCGGCGGGGATATGCGCCGCGAGCGTCAGCGGTCCGAAGACCTCATCAAAAACCGCGGGGCCGCCGGTCGCGAGCGTGTCGGGGTCGATCCGGATGATCGCCGCGGGCGTCGTGGTGGCCGTCGCTTTCGGCGTGATGGTGAAGTCCAGGTGCCCGCCCATGCGCTCGCCGAGCCGCCGCAGTTCTTCCATGCGCGCCAAGTAGGTTTCGTGGACCCGTCGCGAGAGCATGCGACGCGGTTCGGCGTCGGTGATCGCCGCGCGGATCGGCGCGGCGATGCGCTCGAAGTCCTCCTCACCGCCGAGCACCAGCAGCACGCCCATGCACGTGCACTGCTGACCCCAGCGGAGCAGGAGCGAGCGCGCCAGTTCCTGCCCGATCGCGTCGCCGCGGGAACGCGCCGCGTTCGGACAGACCACGACGACGTTGCGGCTGCCCATTTCGGCGAAGACGGGGATCGGCCCGTCGGGGCGCTCGCGCGCCAGGGCATCGAGCGCCAGCCCGCCGGAGCGCGAGCCCGTGAACCCGATGGCGGCAACGCGCGGGTGCCGCACCAGCTCGCGGGCGACGCCCAGGTCGCGCTCATCTTCGTTGGGCACGTACTGCAGCATGTCGGCGGGCAGGCCCGCATCGATGAACGCGGCGCGGGCCAGACGGGCCAGCAGGCGGCCGGTCCGCGGCTGGGCGGGGTGCTCCTTGATGATGACCGGACAGCCGGCGCACAGGGCCGAGGCCGTGTCGCCGAAGACCACGACCGGCCCGAGCGGCACGAGCATGGCGCGGACATCGTGCGGCGGGCCGACGACCGGAAGATCCGCCGCGCGGCTGATCGCCGGCCGGCACCACGACCCGCCGCGGGCCAGTTCGGCGAACATCGCCAGCGTGGAAACCATCCGGTCGAACTCCGGCGCGAGTTCATCGATGTGCAGTGCCGACTCCCGGCTCGCGACGGCCAGGACCTCATCGCGCACGCCGCGGGCGCTCAGGCCCGCGATGATCGCGCTCAGCGCCGCGTGACCATCCTCCGGCGGCAGGCCCGCAACGAGGCGGGCGCGGATTGACCCGGCGAACAGCGCCCACGCCGCGTCGCACGCGGCAGCGGGCGCGGACAGGTCGCCAGCCCGGCCGCTCGCCCGACCGCCCATGGTCCCCGCCGTTGACTCATCGCCATGCCGCCCGGGCGTGCGTTCGCTCATGAGGCGAACGTACGCCGGCACCCCGCGTCGGGGGAGTGCGGCACAGGCCCCGTCGAGCGGGCCAGTCCCGCGCACCGAGAGAACCCCCCGAATGTACGGTTCCTGAGACAGGACAAAACGGCCCCCGGCCGCCCCGGGTTACACTCGCCTCATGCTTGCACGCGTTGCTTCATACGTTCTTCAGGGCATCGACGCCATCCCGTGCGAGGTGGAGGTCGACACCGATGACACGCAACAGGAATCAAAGGTCGTCGTCGTCGGCCTGCCCGATGCGGCGGTGAAGGAATCCGGCGAGCGCGTCAAGGCGGCGCTGATCAACAGCGGCTACGCGACGCCCGCGGGGCGCGTGCTGATCAACCTCGCGCCGGCGGACCAACGCAAGGAAGGGCCGATGTACGACCTGCCCATCGCCCTGGGCATGCTCGCGGTGCAGAACATCATCCCGATGGCCGGGGCGGGGCAGCGCGGCGCGGTGATCGTGCGCAGCGCGCGCGACCGGGCCAAGGCCGCGGCGGCGGCGCGGAGCAAGGCCGCGACCCCCACCACCCCCTCCACCCCCACCACCTCGTCCATCTCCGCGCCGAGCGGCGACTTCGATGCCGACCTCGCGGCGCTGGATCAGGCCATCGGCGTCTCCGGCGGCGAGCCGGGCGAGCCGCTGGACCTTCGCGCGTACCTGGTCGCCGGCGAACTTGCGCTCGATGGCCGCCTGCGCCCGATCCGCGGCGTGATCGCGATGGCGGCGCTGGCCCGCTCGCTCGGGCTGGCGGGCGTGATCGTGCCCCGGGACAACGCGGCGGAGGCCGCGGTGGTGCCGGGGATCGAGGCCATCGGCGCTGCGACGCTGGCGGAGGTCGTGGGCATGATCACCGGCGCGGTCGCCCCCGCGTACGCCCCGGCGATCGACATCAACGCGATGCTCACCATGGCCCAGCCGGAGGTCGACTTCGCCGATGTGCGCGGGCAGGAGGCGGTCAAGCGTGCGATCATCGTCGCCGCGGCGGGGTCGCACAACCTGCTGATGCTCGGCCCGGCGGGCACGGGCAAGAGCATGATGGCCAAGGCGCTGCCGGGCGTGCTGCCGGCGCTGACGGCCGATGAGGCGATCGAGGTCACGCGGATCTACTCGGCCGCGGGCGTGCTGCGACCGGGGCAGGGGCTGGTGGCGACGCGCCCGGTGCGCAGCCCGCACCACACGGCCAGCGGCGCGGCGGTGATCGGCGGCGGCGCGGTGCCGCGGCCGGGCGAGGTGTCGCTGGCCCACCGGGGCGTGCTGTTCCTCGATGAGCTGCCCGAGTTCCCGCGCGATGTGCTCGAGACGCTGCGCCAGCCGCTGGAGGATCACGTCGTGAGCATCGCGCGGTCGCACAGCGCGGTGCGCTTCCCGGCGAGCTTCATGCTCGTGGCCGCGATGAACCCCACGCCCAAGGGCGACCGCGGCATGGATGCGCGGGCCAGCGAGCCGGGCCGCCGCGCGATGGACCGGTACCTCTCGCGCCTGAGCGGGCCGCTGATCGACCGCATCGACATCCACGTCGAAGCCCCCGCGGTGCCGTTCGGCCAACTGGCCAACACCGGCGAGCGCGCCCGCGGCACGAGCACCGCGATGATGCGCGACAGCGTGACCGCCGCCCGCGCCCGCCAGCACGCCCGCCAGGGCCCGCTCACGCCCAACTCACGCCTGAGCGGCCGCCAGCTCGACACGCTGGCGCCGATGACCGAAGACGCCCGCGCGCTGCTGGGCACGGCGATCAGCGAGCTTGGCCTGAGCGCCCGCGCGTACGACAAACTCCGCCGCGTATCGCGCACGATCGCCGACCTCGCGGCCGCCGACACGATCACGGTCGAGCACGTGGCCGAGGCGGTGCAGTACCGGCTGCTGGATCGGCGGGTGTGAGGGGAGTGGCGCAGTGGCAGAGTGGCACAGTGGCGGAGTGGCGGAGTGAGAACAACGGCCATGGGCCATGGGCCAGCGGCCAGCGGCCAGCGGCCAACGGCACAAATGAAACCGGGGCCGTGCGAATGCACAGCCCCGGGGACGAGTTGCCTTTCGCTGCGCCACTGTGCCACTGTGCCACTGTGCCACTGCGCCACTCTGCCACTCTGCCACTCTGCCGCCGCACCACCGGCCTTACGGGCAGCCGCCGAAGAACGCCGCGAAGAATGCGTTGAAGTCGCCGTTGTCGATGGCCCCATCCGGCCCGCCGCCGGTGAGCACGGTGTCGCCATCGGTGTTGGCGATATCCGCCGTGAGCCGCAGCGGGTCGGACTCGGGCAGGAAGAACGCGGCGAAGAACGCTTGGAAGTCGCCGTTGTCGATCGCCCCATCGGGCACGCCCGGCAGTGTGCCATCGGTGTTGGTGATGTCGGCGGGGCTGCACGCGCAGACGATGATCGTGAGCGTGGCGGGCTCGCTGGTGACGCTGCCGCACGCGTTGCTGACGACGCAGCGGAAGCTGCCGACGCTCCCGGTCGCGCCCGAGAGCGACCGGATGCTCGCGGCCGCGGTGCCCACGCCGGAGACATCGAACGCGGGCTGGCCTTGGCTGTTGAGGTTGATTCCGCTCACAAGCGCGGCCCACGCGGTGCCGGGGCCGGCGGGCTGCCATTGCCATAGGAACGTGCTGGGGCCGGAGCCGGAAGCAGCAAGCGAGAAAGCGGCGGATGTGGTGCGGCACGCTGTCCGGGGTGCGGGCTGCGTCGTGATCGTCGGCGCGGTCGGCGTGACAACATACCGGGCGAAGTACGCCGACACACTCCCGCCGGCGTTGAAGAAGTCACCGCCTGCGATCATCTCCCCACCCGGAAGGAAGGCCAAAGCGGAGACAAAGGCGGATGCCCCCTCCCCCAGCGCGGCCCACGTGCCGGTCAACATGTTGAAGCGGGCGATGTTGTTGGCCGCGACGCCCTCAACTGTGGTGAAGTCGCCACCCGCGATGACGTCTCCGCCCGGGAGGACGGCCAGAGCGCGGACGTTGTTGGAGCTGATGGGTCCAACCCCCGCCCCCGACCCCAGCGCGGACCACACGCCGGTGTTCGGGTTGTAGCGGGCGAGGTTTCTCGCCGCCACGCCCCCGGCCGTCGTGAAGTTGCCACCCGCAATGATGTCGCCTCCCGGGAGGATGGCCAAGGCGTACACGATGCTGTTCACG
>ERZ1066130.286-NODE-286-length-21904-cov-9.917937_pt1 | contig 21904 bp, 18 predicted proteins | sample MGYA00382777_ERZ1066130 | MGnify/ENA primary metagenome ERZ1066130 (study PRJEB33369, sample SAMEA5778360) | biofilm metagenome | biome: Industrial cooling water; feature: Water cooling tower basin; material: Biofilm | place: United Arab Emirates | collected...
GTGTACGGATGGGGTAGGCTTGGCGATGGGGGGTGGGAACGGGAAGGCGAATGGACGCGCGAGATACCCCGATGAGCGAGGAGACCGGATCGAAGGGAGCGGGTGCGGGCTCGGACGCGCTGTCGGTTCGGGGTGGTGACGGCGGGGTCTTTTGGGGTCGTGAGTTGTCGTGGTGGCGTCGGCTGGCGCGGAATGCGCTGGTGGCGGGCGCGTTGGTGTCGGTGACGGTGCACCTTGTGGCGCTGGTGGTGGCGTCGTTGATTTCTCTGCGCGGCCCGGATGGGGGTGGAACGGAGAAGGCTCCGGGCAGCGGCGGCGTTGAGATGGCGGTGATGACGGAGGCGGAGCTGGGGAGTCTTGGGGCGTTGGGAGAGGCGGCACCTGCGGGAGAGGTCGCGCTGGATCGGGCGACGGAGGAGCGTCTGGCGGGGCCGCCCGGGGACGAGGCTGTGGGGCCCGCGGCGTTGTCTGGGGGCGGATTGACGGGTGGCGGCGGGGACGTTGGGGCGGAGGGGATCAACGCGGGCGGAGGAGGAGCGGGCGGTGGCGGGACGAGTTTCTTCGGGGTGGAGGCGAGGGGTGATCGGTTTGTGTACATCGTGGACGTTTCGGGGTCGATGTTCGGGGGACGGATCGAGGAACTACGGGCGCAGTTGACGGCGTCGATCATGGAGCTGACGGAGACGTCGTCGTTTCTGGTGCTTTTGTTCAGCGATGGGACGACGGTGCTGGGGGATCAGTTGGAGTGGTCGGAGGCGTCGGCGCGGAACAAGGCGTGGGCGAGGCAGGCGATATCGACGGATGTGCGTGCGAATGGGGGGACGAAGCCGCTGGACGCGTTCCGGAAGGCGTTGGCGATGAGGCCGAGGCCGGACGCGATTTTCTTCATGACGGACGGGGCGTTTGAGGATGATGTGGTGGCGTTCGTGGCGAGGGACAACCGGAATCCGCGTGTGAAGGTTCACTGCATCTGCTTTGAGGACAATTCGAGCGACGGGCGGATGAGGCAGATCGCCAAGGACAGCGGAGGGACGTACACGTTCGTGCCGGGGAGGCGGCCTTGAGGTTGCTCATGGTGATGGCGGTGGTGGGGTCGTCGATGCAGCCGGTGGAGCCGGGGCGGGTGGTGCTTCGTGGGACGGGCGAGACGGCGGCGGGGGAGCCATCGGCGGTTGATGCGCAGGGCGTGACGGTGGTGCTGGAGCGAGATGCGTCGGGTCGAGCGTCGCGGACGAGCGTGGTGGGGTGGGACCGTGTTCGGGAGGTTCGTGGGCCTCTGGCGGGCGAAGCGTCGAAGTTCGCGGAGATTTCGGAGGCGGCGTTCCGTGCGCGGGTGCGTCTGGAGCGTGGGGACGTGGTGTCGGCGGAGCCGTTGTACGAGAGGCTGTTCCGGGAGTATCGGGGGAAGAGCGGGGGATTGTCGGCATCGATCGCGGCGGGGCTGCTGCGTTGTCGGCTGAGCCGCGGGGCGCAGGCGTCGGCGGTGGAGGCGTGGGTTGAGAGTCTGCGGGGTCCGGCGGGAGTTGTTGCGGACGTGGTGGACGCGGGGACGGGGCTTTGTCCTGGGCTGCCGCCGATGTGGCTGGCGTCGCCCGCGGTGGCGTCGTTGGCGTCGTCGGAGGAGTTGGGTGGAGAGGGATCGAAGGACCGAGCGGGGATGCTGGGGCGTCTTTACGTGAGCGCGGCACGTCGGGAGATGGGGCTTTCGGAGCTTGAGGGGCCCGGGGGCACTTCGGAGCCGGGGGTTCGGCTGGTGATGGAGATTGTGCGGTCGAGATCGGAGGATGCGGGGAAGAGGCAGGAGGCGAGGCGGGAGCTCGGAGAGCGGCTTGACTCGAAGAGCCCGGAATGGATGCAGGCGTGGGCGCGTGTGGCGATCGGTCGGAGCCTGCTGATGGAGGAAGACGCGGAAAAGAAGCGGGAGGGCGTGATCTCGCTTTTGTATGTGGCGTCTCGGGGGGCGGAGAAGGACGCGTATCTGGGTGGGGTGGCGCTGGCGAGCGCGGCGCTCGGGCTGGAGTCGCTCGGGGATTCGAGGGGGGCTTCACTGCTGGCGGCGGAGCTGGCGGAGCGGTATGCGGATCATCCGGCGCTGGATGCGCCGGCGATGCAGCGGTGGGTAGTGGGACGAGAGAAGGCCGGGAACCGGGGCGTGACGAAGGAGCGACAGAACCCGTGAAGACGATGATGCTGGCGGAGGCGGGCGCGACGAGCCTGCGTGTGTCGGACTATGTGACGCAGGGCGGCCCGGTGGGGTACGTGCTGGTGGGGCTGAGCGTCGTGGCGGTGGCGGTGTGCGTGGCGAACGTGATCCAGTTGCGGATGTCGCGTCTTGCGCCGAAGGTGGTGAGCGATGAGTTGGAGGTTTATCTGCGAGAGCACGACATCGAAGGGGCGGTGGCGTTCTGCCGTGATCCGGTGAACGACTGCTTTCTGACGCGGATGTTCTCGGCGGCGCTGATGCGGTGCACGCGGTCGGCGTTCGGATTTCTGGAGTTGCGGTCGGCGTTGGAGGAGGCGGGACAGCGGCAGGTGGACCGGCTTTCAAAGTTGACGGACGCGGTGGGGCTTGTGGCGGCGCTTGGGCCGATGCTCGGGCTGCTGGGGACGGTGGGAGGGATGATCGGAGCGTTCCAGACGATCGGGACGCTCGAGGGTGCGGCGAGATCGAACGAGTTGGCGGTGTACATGTCGCACGCGCTGGTGACGACGTTTCTTGGGCTTGTGGTGGCGATTCCGTGCACGGCGGCGTACACGGTGTTCCGTCGGCGGCTGGACCGTCTGGCGGGCGAGGTTGGGCAGGTGGCGGAGGGGCTGGCCTCGCTGGTGACGGGTCGGGGCGGGACTCGTGCGGGCGCTGGGGCGAAGGGCGTGCCGGCGCGAGCGGCGGCGGCGGGCGGAGTGAAGGGCGCATGAAGATCGGGCGCGTCAAGAAGACCCCGGAGGCGGGGTTTGATCTCACGCCGATGGTCGACGTGGTGATGTTGCTCGTGATTTTCTTTGTGCTGTCGTCGCAGTTTGCGCAGGCGGTGCGGAAGGCGTTGGCGTTGCCGAGGGAGGCGGGGGAGGCGCCGGGGGTGATGAAGCCGGAAACGCTGATCGTGGACATCGAGCGAGACGGGACGATGTTCAGCGGCGGGGAGCGGCTGGATCGGGAGGGTTTTCTGGCGACGGTTCGGACGCAGATTCGGCTGGCGGGGGCGCCGGAGGCGGTGGATCTTGTGGTGCGTGCGGATCGTGAGGGGCCGGCGGTGCATTTGAATCGAGTGGCGATCGATCTGGCGTCGCTGGGGGTTCGGAGTTGGAAGTTGGCGACGGCCGGGGACGGGGGTGAGCGTTGAATCTCAAGCGGAAGAAGCGTGCGGAGGCGGAGATCCCGCGGCTGCCGCTGGTGGCGATGATCGACGTGGTGCTGTTCATTCTGCTGTACTTCATCATGGCGGGGAGTCTGGCGCCTGTGGAGCAGAATCTTGAGACGGCGTTGCGGACGGATACGCGTTCGAGTGCGCGGTCGGAGGATCTGCTGCCGCAGGTGTTGACGGTTGAGAAGCGTGGGGAGGCGGTGGTGTACGCGGTGGGGCCGAGGGTGGTGAGCGATCGAGAGGCGTTGGTGGAGTTGCTGTCGAAGTTGCCCAAACGAGCGGGTGTGGCGGTTCGGGTGAGCGGCGAGGTGCCGGTGTGGGCGGCTGCGGGAGCGGTCCAGGCGTGCAAGGACGCGGGATTCCTGAGGGTGAGCTATGTGCCGCGTGCGGAGTGACGTGTGGAGCGTGTTGGCGGTGCTCGTTGCCGGGTGGCCGGCGTCGGGTGTGGCGTTGGGAGTGGTGCGTGTCGTCGGCGAGCCTGTGGTTGGGAAGGAAGCGGACGCGCGGGTGGTGGGGTTTCTGACGGATCGAGGGCTGGATGATCTGCTCGGGGCGTACTGGCGAGGTCGGCTGAGTTCGGGGGATGCGGAGGAGCGGACGCTGGCGGCGGAGACGCTTGGTCGGCTTTACGCGGGGCAGTTGGCGGCGGCGGTGGACGGGGCGACACGTCGCGCGGTGGAGGAGCGTTGCCGGGAGTTGCTGCAGGCGATGCCGGACGCGGATACGTTCGAGCTTCGGATCACTCTTGCGAAGACGACGTACTTGAAGGCGGAAGAGATCGCGGAGCGGGATCGTCTTCGGCTGACGACGGCGGAGGAGCGTGAGGAAGCGGTTCGGATCTTGGAGGCGTCTGGGGCGGCGTTCAAGGACATCGCGGCGAAGGTGCATCGGCGTGCGGAGGCGTTGGAGCGTTCGGCGGAGGTGGCGAAGGACGAGCGGGTGGAGGAGATTCGAGCGAGGCTGGATGAGGCGAGACGGCTGAGGTCTTTGGCGAGGTATTACGCGGGGTGGTCGGATCTTTATCTTGGGGTGATGACGAGCCGTCCGGCGGCGGCGCAATCGGCGATTGAGCAGTTCGGGTGGCTGCTGGGTGCGGCGGAGGGGAAGGCGCCGACGGTGGAGCGGATGCCGAAGTCGCTGCTGAAGTATGAGCACATCGCGAGGGCGTCGCTTGGCGTGGCGATGGCGCACGCGGCGAAGGGGAACGGTCCCGAGGCGGTGCGGTGGCTTGATGCGGTGGAGGGCGCGGAGGGGCTTTCGCCGGGGCTGGCGGAGCAGTTGGCGGTGCGTCGGTTGGGCGTGCTGATGGACGCGGGGCAGTGGACGCTGGCGGAGGACAGCGCGAGGCGGATGCGAGTGACGGACGGGCGTGCGAGCCCGCTGAAGGCTGGTGTGGCGAGGCTTGTGGTGGTGAGCGGGCTTGAGTATGCGGCGAAGAACGCGGGGTCGTCTGCGCAGGGGGAGAGCGCGAGGCGATGTGCGCGGGCGGCGATGAATGATCTGGTCGCGCTGGGGGAGATCGGGCAGGTGCTGGATCTGGCGAAGCGGTACGGGGAGTCGTCGATCGAGGGGGACGGGTTCGTGCCGGCGTATGTGAGGGCGGTGCGGGCGTACGAGCGAGCGAGGGAGGATCATCGGAAGGCGGAGGAGGGAGCGGGGGGGGCGGCGGGTGAGGAGCCGACGCGAGAGGCGGGGGTGATGGGGTCGTACGAGAAGGCAGGGGAGTTGTTCGAGGCGGCGGAGGCGGCGAAGGACGCAGGGTCGTTCGGGGCGTCACGGTGGCGTGCGTCGTCGCTGCGTGGGATGTGCTTGTACTACTCGGGGCGGCTTGTCGAAGCGGCGGACCGGTTTCAGATGGTGGCGGAGAGCGACGCGGGCGAAGATCAGCGTCGAGAGGCGATGTGGTACGCGGTGCTCTCGCTCGATCGGGCGGCGGAGCGGGATGGTTCGCTTGCGGAACGGCGTGACCGGCTGGCGACGCTTTACGTGAGCACGTATCCGACGAGCGAGAACGCGGCGAGGCTGCTGATGCGTCGGGGCGGGATCGTGTCGGTGGAGCGAGCGGCGGAGATTCTGCTGGGGGTGGACCGGTCGAGCCCGGTGTACCTCGGGGCGAGGCGGCAGGCGGCGCGGCTTTTGTATCAGTCGCTGCGTTCGGCGACGGGGAAGGAACGGGACTTTGCGGCGCAGCGGTTTGCGGCGGTGGCGGAGGAAGTGCTGGACGCGGAGATGGCGCGTTCGGTGAGCGATGTGTCGAAGGAGGCGGCGGCGGAGGCGGCACGGACGGGGATGCTGTACGGGAGGCAGATCGCGGACGCGGTGCTTTCGACGTCGGCGCCGGACACGGCGAGGGCGGAGGCGGCGCTGGCGAAGGTTGAGCGTCTGGCGAGCCTGCACTCGATTCCGACGGGAGACATCGAAGCGGAGCTGACGTTCAGGCGGGTGCAGATCGCGCTGGGGAAGGGGGACGAGGCGGCGGCGCGGGCGTTGCTGGATCGTCTGGGCGGCGAGAAGTCCGAGTATGCGAAGGCGGCGGACCGGCTGCTGTATCGGCGGGCGTGGGAGGCGTTCGAGGGGACGGGTCGGGAGGAAGCGGCGCGTCGGGTGATCGAGTACGGGAGGCGGCTGCTGGGGAGGCTTGAGCGGGAGGGGCTCGGGCCTCAGGACTCGGCGACGGCGGCGGTGATGGACGGGATCGCGGCGGCGGCGTTCTCGCTTCGGGGCTTGGAGGAGCCGCTCGGGCGGGTTGCGCTGGGGATGGACGAGAGGCTGCTGTCGGCGGGGGTTCGCACGGCGGGTGTGCTGAGGCGGCACGCGGTGATGAGCGAATCGGCGGGGAATCGTGACGAAGCACTGGCGTCGTGGCGAGAGCTGGTGCAGGCGCTTCCTCGCGGGGTGGAGGGGTGGTATGAGGCGAGGTACGAGTCGATCCGGCTGCTGGCGGAGAAAGACCCTGCGGCGGCGCGCGAGGTGATGGACCAGCACAAGGCATTGGAGCCCGCGATGGGCCCTGGGACGTGGGGCGAGAAGTTCCGGGAGCTGGATGCGAAACTGGCCGGGGGTGGCCGATGAGCGCGGACCCGGTGGTGAAATTTCTCGGGGCGAGGGCGGCGTCGGGTCGTGCGCTGGATCTGCTCGGGCTGCGCGAGGAGGAGGTCTCGCCGGAGCGGGTGATCGAGGCGTTGCAGGCGAGGCTTGGGGTGGTGCAGATGCACGCGGAGGCGAGGACGCCGCAGGCTGACGAGGTGCGATTGGCGTTGCACGCGGCGGCGGCGACATTGCTGAATGCGGCGGGTCGTGAGGCGATTCGAGAGGGGCCTGCGGTTGTGGGGACGGAGCCGGCTGGCGAGGCAGCGGGGGCGTCGGGCGTGACTGGGGAGTTACGAGGAGCGTCCCGGCTGGCGTTGGAAGCGGACGCGTTGATTGCGATCGGTCTTGCGGGAGGATGGAACCAGCGAGCGCTTGATGCGTTGTTGATGTCGGCGCACGCGAGGGGGCTGACTGCGGAGGACGTGGCGGAGGCGTTGGAGTCGCTCGAGGCGCCGGGACGCCGTGCGGGTGCGTCGGAAGCGGCGGGGGTTCGGCGAGTGACGCCGACGGGGCCGAAGGCCGCGGTGAAGGGGGTGGAGCGGCCGAAGACGTTTGAACTGTCCGCAGAGGAGGCGGCGGCGCAGACGCGTCGTCGGCTGAAGGTTCTGGGGTTGGTGATGGTGGGGATCGGTGTTGGGATCTTCGTGGTGGGGATCAGTGCGGCGATTGTGTTGCGGGCGTGGCTGAGGCCGCCGACGCCGACGCCGGCTGTCCCGGAGGTGGTGGCGGTTCGGCCTGTCGAGCCGGCGAGGGAGCCTGAGAACGCAGCGGCGGCAGCGAGCCCGGCGCGAGAGCGCACGTCGGTCGTGTCCGCGGAGGACATCCGTCGGGAGTTGCTGGCGAGCGGGGGGATGCTGGCGTCGGACGCGGGTGGGGCGGCGGCGCGGTTTGAAGGGGCGGTTCGAGCGGCGTCGGGGTCGTGGTCGGGGTGGTCGGTGGGTGAGACGGCGGCGGTGCTCGACGCGGTGATTGAGTATCTGTACCAGGCGTCGGGGAATTCGTCGATCGCGAAGCGGGCGGTGGAGGCGTTGTCGGGGCCGGTGGTTCGCCTGGCGTCGGGCGGCGCGGTGTCGTCGGGCGAGTTGCTGCCGGCCGCGTGGTCGGCGGGTGTGTTGTGCCGGGTTCTTCGGGAGCGGGATCTGCCTCAGATGGTCCTGGGGCCGGCGAGGCTGACGCTGGCTGCGGCGGTGCCGTCGTTGGGGACGGACGGGGAGATGAGCTTTGCGGCGGGAGCGCGCGGGGCGTTGGCGGTGTTGGCGGATCGCCTGGCGTCGTCGCCGACTGTTGAGGGGTGGACGAGTTGGGTGGCGGGGGTGACGGCGGTGGAAGGATCGGAGGGGACGGGGCGAGCGGGCGCGGTGTGCCGTGGGATCGAGGGATTGCTGCTTGGCGGCCCGGACCCATCGCAGAACAAGGCGGCGTTTGATTCGATCACGGTGCTGTCGGCGAGTCTGACGTGGCGTGCCGAGGAGTCGTCGCGGGCGTGGCTTCTGCGGTGGTTTGACATGCCGCAGGTGACGGTGGGGGACCTGAACGCGGTGACGCTGGCGTTGGCGACACGGACGAGCGCGCCGGGGGTGGATTCGACGATGGTGGTGGCGACGTCGGCGGGCTTTGACGACCGGACGCGTGTGAGGGCGGCGTATGCGAAGGCGTGGGCGCTGACAGGGACGAAGGACCGCGGGGCGGTGGTGAACGCGTGGAAGGAGCGTGCGGCGGTGATGCTCGCGGAGAGCGGTGGGGCGGATGACGCGTCGCGGCTTGGGCGAGCGGTTCGGCTGTCGAGGCTGAGCGAGGCGGCGGGGCTGCTGTGGGCGGGCGAGCACGCGAAAGCGGAGCAGATCATCACGGAGCTTGGCGTGCCGGCGGGTGGCGGCGGGGCGGGGCGTGCGGCGGCGAATCGTTCGGGGATTCTGGGCGAGCAGAACGATGGGGCGTGGGCGGTTCGGTACTTGTCATCGATGGCGAACATTCCTGTGCGTCAGGAAATGCTCAAACAGGCGTTGGCGGCGCCCTGGCTGACGGCGGTGGAGTGCGAGATCGTGATGCTGGAGGCGTTGCGTGGGACGCCGGTGGCGGTTCGGTCTGCGGCGAGGGATGTGGTGAAGCGTCATTCGGCGTTGCCTCAGATGGTGAATGCGATGTTGGAGCAGACGCCGAGTCTTGCGGCGAGCGCGGAGAACGCGGAACTGGTGCAGGGGATGGTGATGTCGGCGTTGCCGGCGGTGAGGGACCCGAAGTGGCGCATGGGTGTTCGGCGAGCGTTGATCGAGCGTCTTCTCGAGCTTGTCGCGGGTCGTGGTGATCTGGCGGCGATGGACGACGAGGCGTCGAAGCTGGCGGCGTCGTACGACCAGAGGCTGGCGTCGTACGGCGGCGGGGAGTCGTCGGGGGCGACGGGGTCTGCGTCGTTGCTCGATCTGGCGTCGAGACTTCGGCAGAGGCTTGAGCGGGATGCGGAGCGGGCACTCCCGACGGGCCGGGAGGCGAGCTCGCTGGCGTCGCTTCGGCGACGGCATGCCGGTCGCGTGTCGGTGTCGAACGGGGTGGTGCAGCGGTTCGCGGCGGAACAGTTTTCGGCGGTGGAGATGTACGGGTATGTGCTGTCGTCGGAGAGCCCGACGCACGCGGAGGAGGTTGCGCGGGTGCTGGCGGAGTTTGCGGCGGCGCGTCGGGCGGCGGATTCGGTGCTGACGCAGATCGAGGCGGCGGAGGCGGCGATGGTCCGACTGTGGCGCGTTCGGCTTGTTGAAGGAGGTGGAGCGTGATTGCGGTCGCGGCGGTGCTGATGGCGACGCTTTGCCAGCCTGCGGAGGGCGGTGGGGGGGCTGCGCCCGGCGTTTCGGGCGGGAGCGCGGTGGGCGGAGCGGCGAAGGCGGAGGACGCGTGGGCGGAGCGGCTTGCGTTGCTCGAGCCGGGCAAGCCCGAGGCGTACTTCGAGCTTGCGGAGGAGGTTGCGGACGCGGCGAAGACAGCGGGGGAGTATGCGCTGGCGACGCGGCTTTATGTGCTGGCGTTTGAACTCGATCGGGCGAGGGCGGGCGGGATGCCCGGGCCGATGGGTGCTTCGGCGTGCGTGGCGCTGGCGTCGATTGCGAGGCGGGAGCAGGACAAGCGTTGGCTTTCGGCGCTGGCGGTCGCGGTGGATCCGCGGCAGTCGCAGCCGAAGTGGGTGAGACAAGAGCGGGAGTCGGCGGATGCGGACGCGGCGTACGCGGCGGCGTCTGCGCTCGGGCTCGTGCGGAGCGGGGAGGGGACGCAGGCCAGGGTTCTGCTCGAGGATGCGAAGGTCTCGGCGATGCTGAGGCGGTATGAGCGGCTTCTATCGGAGCAGGGGGGGACGAGGTACTCGTCGTCGGTGGAGTTGGAAGCGGCGAAGTGGCCTTGCCGAGACTGTCTGAACCAGAGGATCGTGAAGCGGACGCCGAAGGCGGGGGATTACAAGCTGTGTCCGCTGTGCAACGGGAACCCCGGGCCGGCGCTTTCGGACGCGGATCTGCTGGCGCAGTGGCGTCTTGAGTCGTTGCTGTTGTCGGGGATTCACCGGTCGTGGTCTGCGCAGGTGGCGACGGATGACGGCGAGCAGCTGCGGGATCCTGAGCCGGAAGAACTGGCGCCGACGCTGGGGGTTGATGCGACGCTGACGCGATTCAGGGATGGGGCGTGGACGCGGGGCGGATAGGTTGATGGAACCGCCGTGGCCGGGCGAGCGCACAGACTCCGGACGGGAGGTGCGTCATGGGCAATGAACGCGAGATGGTTCGGGCGATGCGGGGAGAAGAACTGCTGCTGCTGCGAGTGTTCGGGGGCGATCGGCTGCGGACGCATATCGATCACGAGCTGGATCGCCGGAGCCTGAGAGGGGTTTGGAACGAGCACCGGAAGCAGCCCGGCCGGCGGCGGCAGGGTCGTGAGCGGTAGCGGGGGATGAGCGGGCGAAGGCGGCCCGGGGGCGAAGTTACTGCGCGAATTCGGCGTCGGCGATGAGTTCGCTGATGGCTTCGATGTCCGGGGCGGGGGAGCGGTCGCTCGAGAGGGGGGTGACGACGCCACGGATGGACTGGTAGACGTGCTCGACGCCGAGCCCTGAGGTGAGCGGACGGTGGTACTCGAGCGCTTGCGCGGCGCAGAGGAGTTCGATGGCGACGACGTGGCGTGTGAGGTCGATGACGCGGGCGAGTTTGGCTGCGGCGCGGGGGCCGAAGCTGTTGTAGTCCTCCATGCCGGCGGAAGTGGTGATGTTGGCGACGGAGGCGGGGTTGCAGAGGGTGATGATCTCGTTGCAGCAGGCGGCGGCGGTGTATTGGGCGATCATGAGGCCGCTGCTGACGCCGGGGTGCGGGGAGAGATAGGGGCGGAGGTGGGCTTCGGGGTCGGCGGCGGCGAGCATGAGGAAGGTGCGACGCTCGGAGATGCCGGCGACGTGAGCGAGCGCGATGGCGAGCACGTCCATGGGGATGGCGACGGGCATGCCGTGGAAGTTGCCGCCGGAGATGATGTCGCCGGTGCCGGTGTTGTGCGGGAAGACGAGTGGGTTGTCGGTGACGGCGGCGAGCTCGTTGAGGATGGCGGGGCGCATGGCATCGAGGGTGTCGATGGCGGCGCCGAGCACCTGCGGGATACAGCGGAGCGAGTAGGGGTCCTGGACGCGAGGGTCGTTCTCGCGGTGGCTTGGGAGGATCTGGGAGCCGGCGAGCAGGCCTCGGATGGTGGCGGCGACTCGCCGCTGACCGGGTTGATTGCGGGCGGCGTGGAGTCGGTCGTCGAGGAAGGCGTCGGTGGCCCGGCAGGCGTCGATGGACATGGCGGCGGCGCCGAGGGCGGCAGGAAGGAGCGAGTCGATGTCGACGAGGGCGAGGGCGGCCCGGCAGGCCATGAGGTGCGTGCCGTTGATGAGCGCGAGACCTTCCTTGGCTTCGAGAGAGAGGGGGGTGATGCCGTGGATCTGGAGGGCTTCGGCGGAGGGTCTGGCGTCGCCGCGTTGGTGGAGCACGCGTCCTTCGCCCATGAGGGTGAGGGCGATGTGGGCGAGGGGAGCGAGATCGCCCGAGGCGCCGACGGAACCAACTTCGGGGACGAAGGGGATGATGTTGGCGTTGAGGACCCGGAGGATCTGCTCGACAACCTCGGGACGGACTCCGGAGTGACCGCGTGCGAGTGATGCGGCGAGAAGGAGCATGACGCCCCGGACGACGGGCGGGGGGAGCGGGCTGCCGACGCCGGCGGCGTGGGAGCGGATGAGGTTGTGCTGGAGATCGCGGAGCTGGTCGTCGGGGATACGAGTTCGGCTGAGGGATCCGAAGCCGGTGTTGATGCCGTAGTGGGCGAGGCCGTCGGCCGTGGCGGCGACCACAACGGCGCGGGCGGAGTTCATGCGGAGACGTGCGGCGGGATCCAGGTGGACAGGTCGCAGGTCACGAGCGACGGCGGCGAGATCGGCGAGGGCGATGGGCGAGCCGTCGAGAAGGAAAGGGGCGTGGGTCATGGGAAGGGGGAGGATACTGAGAGGGAACGCGGAATCCACGGGGATCGGACGGGGAAGTCCTGTCCTGTACAAGGTCCTATAAGATAGGTTATGTATGGTGAGAGTGGTGTTGCTGGGTTGGTTGCGTGGGCGGGGCGAGGTCGCGGATGAAGTAGCGGGTTGTGGGGTCTGGGTCGGTGTTGTAGCGGTCGCAGGGGATGAACCCTGCGGCTTGGTAGACGTGTTGAGCGGCGGCCATTTCGGCGGAGGTGTCGAGGACCATCGCGGCGTAGTTGGCGCTGCGAGCACGTTCGAGGACTGCGGCGACGAGAGCCTTGCCGACGCCGAGCCCACGGGCGGAGGGCTGGACGTAGAAGCGCTTCATCTCGCAGATGGAACCTGGGAGCCAGGACGGGGGATCGGGGAGGGGCCTGAGGGCGACGCAGCCTGCGAAGCGGTTGCGGACGTCGGCGAGGAGAATGGCGCCTGCGGGCGGGGCGTACTTGCCCGGGAGGTTGGCGAGTTCGAGCTCGAAGCCCTGGTAGTCGAGGGAGAAGGGCAGGGAGTTGGCGTACTCGCGGAAAAGGGCGGCCGCGGCGTTCAGGAGCAGGGGGGTGTCGGCGAGGATGATCCGCATGGCGAGCGTCGGGTGAGTCGAGTGTGTAGCCTACGCTGGGCGGCTATGTCAAAGATCGATGACATCTTCTCGGATCTTCGCGGGCGTGGTCTGAAGGCGTTGATGCCGTTCGTGTGCGGGTGTCATCCGAAGCCCGGGATGACGGGTGCGGTGCTGCGGTCGATGGACCGTGCTGGCGCGAGGATTGTCGAGGTCGGGTTTCCGTTCAGCGATCCGATCGCGGACGGGCCTGTGATCGCGTCGGCGATGGACGAGGCGTTGCGTGCGGGCGCGACGCCGCGGAAGCTGATGGAGGAAGTGTCGGCGGCTCGCGGGGAGCTTGGTGTGGGGCTGGTGGCGATGGTGAGCATCTCGATTGTGTCGCGGTGGGCGGGGGGCGCGAAGGGGTTTATCGGGGATGCGAGCAGCGCGGGGTTCGACGGGTTTATCGTCCCGGATGCGCCGCTGGAGGAGTCCGGGGAGTTGATTCGATCGGCAAAGGAGATGGGTCGGAGCCTGGCGTTGCTGGTTTCGCCGACGACGCCTGCGGCGCGTGTGGCGGCGATCGCTGAGGCGTCGACGGGTTTTGTGTACCTGTTGGCGCGGACAGGGATTACGGGGGAGCAATCGAAGGTGCCGGACGTGGCGCCGATGGTGTCTCGGGTTCGGTCGGCGACGTCGCTGCCCGTGGCGGTCGGGTTTGGGATCAGCAACGCGGAGCAGGTTCGCGCGGTGGTCCGTTCGGGCGGAGCGGACGCGGCGATCGTGGGGTCGGCGGTGGTGCGTCGGATGAGCGAGGCGTCTCGGAGCGGGCAGGACCCGATCGTGCCGGCGGAGAGTTTCGTGCGGAGCCTGGTGGGCGGGCTTGTGTGAGGGCAGGTGCGGGTGCTGGGCTTGGTGGGGCCCCTGGGTGGGGTGGCAGGGGTGGGCGGGCGCGGGCGTGTAACGCTCTCGATCGGTTTGCATCCACAACATCTTGGGCCGAGTGCGGAAAGACCCCCCTACTGCTCGGAAAAACGCGTGGGGAGGTTTGGAGCGGGCGGTGGGCGAACCTATGCTGGGCGGCGGCAGGTTCGGCCATTTCTCCGATGGGGAAGTGGACGCGAGCGAGTCGAAAGGGCACGTTCCCGCGGTCTGAGGGACGGTGAGGCGGCGAGGAACGGTCGGGTCCGTTGGGCCTGTGCCGGCGTGCGGCGCGAGGGCTTGACTGGGCCACATCCCGGAGGTCCTGTATGAGCACGGCGAGCGAGGCGGGGCTGGAAGTCAGGAATGGCGTGTACGGGGCGACGGGGCAGCAGGGGCGGCTTCCGACGAACATCGACGCGATTTTCGGCGCGGATGTGTTCAGCGAACGGGTGATGCGTCAGCGTCTGCCCAAGGACGTGTTCAAGCAGTTGCAGCGGACGATCCAGAAGGGCGAGCCGCTGGATGCGCAACTGGCGGACGTGGTGGCGGCGGCGATGAAGGACTGGGCGGTGGAGCGTGGTGCGACGCACTACACGCACTGGTTCCAGCCTTTGACGGGCTTGACGGCGGAAAAGCACGACGCGTTCATCGTGCCGGATGGGCACGGCGGGGCGTTGAGCGAGTTCACGGGGTCGGCGCTGGTGCAGGGCGAGCCGGACGCGAGCAGCTTTCCGTCGGGCGGGATCCGCGCGACGTTCGAGGCCCGCGGGTACACGGCGTGGGACTGCACAAGCCCGGTGTTCCTGACGAGGAACGCAGGGGCGGTGACGCTGTGTATTCCGACGGCGTTCGTGAGCTGGACCGGGGAGGCGCTGGATCACAAGACCCCCCTGCTGCGGTCGATGGAGGCGGTGAGCACGCAGGCGCTGCGTTTGCTTCGGATTCTGGGAGCGGACGCCGGTGCGTCGCGTGTGACGGCGACGTGCGGGTGCGAGCAGGAGTACTTCCTGGTCGACTCGGAGCTTTACCACCGCAGGCCGGACCTTGTGGCGTGCGAGCGGACGCTGTTTGGCGCGAAGCCGCCGAAGCACCAGCAGCTGGAAGACCATTACTTCGGGTCGATTCCGACGCGTGTGATGGCGTACATGACGGAGTGCGAGCGGGAGATGTACCGGCTGGGCGTTCCGGTGAAGACGCGTCACAACGAGGTGGCTCCGGGGCAGTACGAGATTGCGCCGATCTTCGAGACGGCGAACATCGCGGCGGACCACCAGATGATCGTGATGGAGGTCCTCAAGAAGGTGGCGAAGCGGCACGGGTTCGAGTGCCTCCTGCACGAGAAGCCGTTCGCGGGCGTGAACGGTTCGGGCAAGCACGTGAACTGGTCGATCGCGACGGACACGGGCTCGAACCTTCTTGATCCGCGGGATGAGACGCACACGAACATGGTCTTCCTGTGCACGCTCTGCGCGGTGATCCGCGCGGTGGACGAGCACGGGGACCTCCTGAGGGCGAGCGTGGCGCACGCGAGCAATGATCACCGTCTCGGGGCGAACGAGGCCCCGCCGGCGATCATGTCGATCTTCCTTGGGGACATGCTGGCGGACATCGTCGAGCAGCTGGAGGCGGGTTCGCCGAAGAGCACGATGAAGGGGGGCACGCTGGATCTTGGGGCGACGACGCTGCCTCAGATTCCGCGGCATACGGGGGACCGGAACCGCACCAGCCCGTTCGCGTTCACGGGGAACAAGTTCGAGTTCCGCGCGGTGGGCAGCAGCCAGGCGGTGGCGTGGCCGACGACGGTGCTGAACACGATCGTGGCGGACAGCCTGGACAAGATGTGCGCGGAGCTGGAGAAAGCGATCGGGAAGAATGCGGGGAATCCAGCGAAGTTGCAGTCGGCGGTGCGCGGGGTTCTGCAGGGGATCGTGAAGAAGCACAAGCGGGTGATCTTCAACGGCGACGGGTATGACGTGGCGTGGCACAAGGAGGCCGCGAAGCGCGGGCTTCCGAACCACCGCGAGAGCGTGTCGGCGCTGTCGGTGCTGACGTCGAAGAAGAACGTGCAGCTGTTCGAGAGGTTCAAGGTTCTCAGCAAGATCGAGAGCGAGAGCCGGTCGCACATCTACCTCGAGAAGTATGTGAAGCAGCTTCTGATCGAGGCGGAGACGGCGGCGGTGATCGTGAGGACGCAGATTCTGCCGGCGGCAATCCGATTCCAGACTGAGCTGGCGGAGGCTGTGGCGGCGACGGCGGCGGCGGACGTGGACCCCGGCGAGACGCGTGAGCAGCTCGAGGAGTACGTCGAGCTGGTCGGCTCGCTGCGGAAATCGCTCGCGAAGCTCGAGAAGGAATCCGGGCACGAGGGCGGCGACGTCCAGAAGCACGCGGAGCACGTGAGGGACAAGGTTCGGCCGGCGATGGCCGACCTTCGCGAGATCGTGGACGCGCTCGAGCAGGAGATCCCCGCGGATCTCTGGCCGCTGCCGACGTACCGCGAGATGCTGCACGTGAAGTGAGTCGTCGAAAGAGAGTAGATCCGAAGGGCTCGGCATCGGCCGGGCCCTTTTCTCATTGAGGGGCGGACGGGCCCAAGCGAGCCCCCCCACTGCTCCCGGAGGGCGTGAGGGGATGGGCGTCGATGAGGTCTGGGGCTGCCGTCAGGGCGTAGCGGTACACTGTGGAGTCGGCCCTGTAGCTCAACGGTTAGAGCAGGCGACTCATAATCGCTTGGTTTCGGGTTCGAATCCCGGCGGGGCCAGTGAGGAAAGGACACCTCGACCGGTTTGGTCGAAGCGTCCGCCCGGAAGGGCGATCAGGTGGCTTTGCGGGCGGTATAGACGCACGCTGAGGCGAGGTTCTTGAGGGCGTTGATCGCCTCTCCGACGTTCATGGAAGCACTGAGAACCTGGAGCGTTCGCTCGGCGGAAGCGGCGAGGCGTTCGAAGCCCATGAGGGGCGCCGAGCCGGCGATCTGGAAGCAGATGGACCGGGCGAGTTCGACGTTGTCGGCCTGGATGGCTTTCTCGAGGGCGTTGGCGTGGGCTTTGAGCTGGCTGGCGAAGGTAGGGAGGAGCGCCCTGTGCGGATCATCAGGCGGGAGGGAGCAGTTGGGGCCGCCGGAGTTGGAGGTGGTGCGGAGCAGGAACTCGGCGAGAGCACGGAAGAGGACTTCCTTCTTGAGAGGCTTGGGAAGGAAGGCGTCCGCGGCGGCGTTGGCGAGCTTGGCCCGCATGAGTGTTGAGGTGTCGGCGGTAGCGATGAGGATGGGGCAATCGACGCCGGCCTCTCGGAATGCGGTGCACAGATTGGCGCCGCAGTCAGTCGATTCGAAGGTGTTCTCGATGATGATGAGATCGGGGGCCTCGGTGGCGCGGGCGGCGGCGGAGGCGCGATCGGTGGCGTTGAGGACACGCAGGGAGGTCTGCCGCATCATCTGCCGCATGAGCGACTGGTCGAGCTCGGTGTCGGCGACGTAGAGAATGGTGCCTTTGAGGTCCTCAGGATTGACTCGTTCGAGGCTGAAGCCGTCGGCGAAGGGGTCGATGCGGACGTAGTCTTTGGCTTCGATGGGCTTTTCGAACTGAATGCCGATCTCGTGCACAGTTCCGGCGAGGTGCTGGCAGCGAACGACCTTTCCTGTGACGTAAGCTCGATCGCCGGTGACTTTGGGGAGAGCGACGTCGACGGACGTTCCGGAGTGGAGAAAGGCGCGATGGAGGATGGCGATGCCGCCGGCGGAGAGGTTCCGGCAGGCGACGTAGACAGTGGAGGTTCCGGTGTCGTGGTTGATTCGGAGCTCGACGGTGGCGATGCGATAGGGCCAGCGGACGAACTGCCGGTTGATGCTGCCTTGGGACTTTTTGGAGTCCAGAGCGTCGAGGAGTTTGCGCAGCGAGCACTCGTCGAGGTTGATCGAGTTGCGCGGTGTCGCGGTGCTTGCGCGTGGGCCTTCCCGGGGTGTCGATGACATCGTGATCATCTCCTGGCGGTCACGTGGACTGCCGGAGCGTGATATCGACGGATGAGCGAGATGACGTCAATGAGGGGGCCGATGGCGGGGCATCGACCCTAGTTGGTGTGGTCGACGTGTGCGGAGTGGTCGGGCTGGGAGGGGCGGAGTACCGAGCGGGTCCCTATCGTCCGGGATGCATCGTGGGTCGCTGGCCAGTCGGGTAGCCGGGGTTTTCCTGGTGTTGCTGGTGCTGATATGCACTGTGACGCTGGGTTATACGACGTCGGCGGGGAAGACTGAGACGGGATTGGCGGCTCCGAGGTATGCGGAGGGGAGCCCCGCGGCTGGCCGATTGCCGCCGTGGTGGGTGACGCCGACGGAGGATCAGGCAAGACGGCTCGATGCGTTGGTCGGAGAGGAGCGGGTGAGGGAGATCGCGGCGCGGCTTTCGATCGAAGAGTCGGCGGTTCGGGAGGATCCGCGGGGGATCGCGGCGATTCGAGAGCATTGGCCGCGGTACTGGCTCGGAACTGATGCCCTGGGGCGGAGCCTCGGCGTCCGCATGCTTGTGGGGGGGGCGGTGTCGCTTGGAGTTGGGATGCTGGCTGCGGTGGTTGCGGTGGCGATCGGCACGCTTTACGGCACGGTGGCGGCGTATGCGGGCGGGCGGGTGGATGCGGTGATGATGCGTGTGGTGGACGTGCTTTACGGACTGCCGACGATTCTGATGGTGGTTCTGCTGGCGGTGGCGGCGGATTCGCTGGTGGATGGGTGGGTGAATCGGACGAGCGAGCGGGCGGCGTATGTGGAGGCGTCGGGGGCGAGCGGGATTGAGATTCAGAAGCGGGCGAGCGAGCTTTATCCGCCGCGAGAGCTCTCGTCCATGGCCCGGACGGCGATCGATCTGGGCGTGCTGCTGGCGGCGATCGGCGGGGTGAGTTGGCTGACGATGGCTCGCGTGGTTCGGGGCCAGGTGCTCTCGCTCAAGTCGAGGCCGTTCGTGGAGGCGGCGCGAGCGATCGGGGCGTCACCGGCCAGGATCTTCCTGAGGCATCTGCTGCCGAACTTGGTCGGGACGATCGCCGTGTACGGGACGCTGGCGGTGCCTCAGGCGGTGTTGTCGGAGAGCTTCCTGAGCTTTCTGGGCGTGGGCGTTCGTCCCCCACTGCCGAGCTGGGGGGTGTTGTGTGCGGACGGACTGCCGGAGCTGAATCCGTATCGGTCGAACTGGTGGTTGCTGGCGTTTCCGTGCGCGGCGTTGGGCGCGACGCTGCTCTCGCTGAACTTCGTGGGCGAGGGGCTGCGTGAGCGGATGGACCCGAAACGATCGATGGCGCGGTAGATTCAGGCGCCGATGTCGCGTCGGAACTGCATACCGGGGAACTTGATTTTGGCGACGGCTTCGTAAGCACGGTCGCGGGCCTGCTTGATCCCGTCGCCCAGGGCGGTGACGCCCAGAACGCGCCCGCCGGCGGTGACGATCTGGCTGTCGAGATCGCGTTTGGTGCCGGCGTGATAGACGGTGACGTTGGGTACGTGCATGGCGGCGTCGAGCCCCTCGATGACGACGTCGGACTTGGGCTTGTCCGGGTAGCCTTCGGCGGCGATCACCACGCAACAGGCGGCGCGTTCGTCCCACTCGACGTTGATCTGGTCGAGCTTGCCCTGACCCGTGGCGAGGAGCAGTTCGATGAGGTCGGACTTGAGGCGGGTCATGAGCGGCTGGCACTCGGGGTCTCCGAAGCGGCAGTTGAACTCGAGCACCTTCGGGCCGGCCGGGGTGAGCATGATGCCGGCGTAGAGCACGCCGCGATAGTCGATGTCCTCGCGTCGGATGGCGTCGAGCGTGGGGACGAGGATCTCGGATTCGACGATGGCCATGGTGGCGTCGTCGAGCGAGCGGCTGGGGCAGAAGGCGCCCATGCCGCCGGTGTTGGGACCTTGATCGTTGTCGCGGAGGCGTTTGTGGTCCTGGCAGGGAGGCAGGACGAGGATGTTCCGTCCGTCGGTGATGGCCAGGACGGAGACCTCGGTGCCTTCGAGCCGCTCTTCGACGACGAGTTGTCTCCCGGCATCGCCGAAGGCCTTGCGGACCATGATGAGTTCGATGGCGTCCATGGCTTCGCGGAGCGTGGCGGGGACGATGACGCCCTTGCCCTTGGCGAGGCCGGCGGCCTTGATGACGGGCAAATCGGGGCGCGGCGCGTCCCACGAGCGGGCGACGGCGCGGGCTTCGGTGAGGATCGGATCGAGATCCCCCCCCACCGTCTTGATGAGGCCGATGTCGCGGATGATCGTCACATCGGCGTTGGCGTAGCCCTGCTTGGCGTTGAGGGCGGTTCCGATGCGGACGAGGGCGTCGATGGCGAGTCGCCGGCGAGCGGGCTCGCGGATGGATTCGGCCTTGGAGAAGAGGCGGGCGATGGCGTCGTCGTCGTGGACTCGGCTTTCGATGAAGAGTCGAGCGGCTTCGGCATCGGTGAAGACTCGGCCTTCGGCGGTGGGCACGCTGGCGGCACGCATCAACTGCTTGGCCCAGGCTTTGTCGGCCTCGATCTGAGCGCCCGCCTGCGTGGGGCCGAAGACGACGCGGCCCGGGGCGGCGAGCTTGTCGGCGTATCCCTCGGCGAGGGGCTCTTCCGGGCCGATGACGACCAGGCCGATCTGCTTCTTGTCGCAGAACTGCTGGAGGCGGTAGATCTCGCGGATGGAGACGGGGACGTCGACGGGGTGGCCGAGCCTGCTGAGGCCGGGATTCTCGGGATGAGTGACCCAGAGGTCACCGAGGCGAGGGGAGTGATGGAGTTTGGCGGCGAGGGCGTGCTCGCGTCCGCCGCCGCCGATCAGGAGAACGTTGACCTTGTCGCTCATCGGCGGATGGTAGGAGGGCCGTCGAGGGCCTCCCGAGCGCAGAAGCGAGGGGGAGCGGTAGAGCGGCACGGCCGCGATGAGCGGGATTGACGCTCGGGCGCGGGCGGGCTACTGTGCGGTCCAGATTGCGGGGTAGAGCAGCCTGGTAGCTCGTCGGGCTCATAACCCGGAGGTCGTAGGTTCAAATCCTACCCCCGCTATTGCCGGGCCGGTTGCGAAAGCAGCCGGCCCTTTGGTTTTCAGGGAACGCCGCCGAGAGACCTCGGCGGCGTTTTCGCGTTTTGGCCCACGTTCCGAAGGGTTCGCCAACGCGACCGCCCGTGGGCCGGGTCTCTTCCGTGCCTCGTGTCCATAACCGGCTCTGACCCGCTCGGGCCTCACGGGCGCGATTTGGGCCCAAAGTCTCTCAGCGTCTCTCGTTGCCGGGTGCCCGGGTTAAGAGGGGTTGGTGCTCGCGAGAGCGCGGCAGATGAAGTCACTTCTGTACCGCGACGCAGTCGGGTCGGTCCGCCGGCATCGACCCGCCGGTTCACAAGCGGGCAGATAGCGCGACGGCTGCATAGGGAACCACTACCGGCGCGTGCGCTGCACCGGCTGGCTGGAGCCCCCGATGCGAACCCAGAACCCAGAGACCATGACGCCCGCGGAACGTGACGCAGAAGTGGCGAGCATCCTCGCTCTCGGCCTCGCGCGTGCCATCCATGCGGATCGTTCGCGTTCCACTCGGAAGGCGAGCGACCTGGCGAATTCTGACGCCACACGACTTGAACTTCCGCAGCATGCAGACCTCAGTGTCTCCGCACGGCCCCGGGGTTAGGGCTCCGGACTGATGCGACGAGGAACCCCCATGTCTGATGCGATCGAACGACAACTCGGCGAGCTTCAGCGGATGACCACCAGCGACCTGGTGGACCGCTACGAGGAACTCCACGGCCACACCTGCCGCACGCGGCACCGCGCTTACCTGATCCGCAAGATCGCGTGGCGCATCCAGGCCAACGCGGAGGGCGATCTGAGCGAGCGGGCCAAGCGGCGTGCGGCCGAACTTGCGGACGACGCCGAGATCCGCACGATGGCTCCCCGCTCGTTTACCTCCCCGCCGCAGCCCGGCGAGATTCGCACCCGCGTGCGTTCGCTCGACCCGCGGGACCGGCGGGACCCACGCCTGCCGCCGCCGGGCTCGGCGATCGTCCGCCAGTACAAGGGGCGGACGATCCGTGTGACGGTGCTCGCCGACGGTGAGGGCTTCGAGTTCGACGGCGAGCGGTACGGCACGCTCTCGGTGATCGCCAAGAAGGTGACGGGTCAGCACATCAACGGCTACCGCTTCTTCGGATTGCGGGGTGGGCGATGACCAAGCGTGGCCAAACAACCGGAATGCCGCCGTCGCGGGAACGGGGCTCGGGCGCAGCCAGGCCCATCCGGTGTGCTATCTACACCCGCAAGAGCAGCGAGGAGGGACTCGAACTCGAGTTCAACTCGCTCGACGCCCAGCGGGAGGCCGCGGAGTCGTACATCGCCAGCCAGCGGAACGAAGGCTGGATCTGCCTTCCTGACCGCTACGACGACGGTGGTTTCTCCGGCGGCAGCATGGAGCGGCCGGCGCTGGCACACCTGCTGAAGGACATCGAGGCTGGCAA
>ERZ1066130.289-NODE-289-length-21755-cov-10.187327_pt1 | contig 21755 bp, 14 predicted proteins | sample MGYA00382777_ERZ1066130 | MGnify/ENA primary metagenome ERZ1066130 (study PRJEB33369, sample SAMEA5778360) | biofilm metagenome | biome: Industrial cooling water; feature: Water cooling tower basin; material: Biofilm | place: United Arab Emirates | collected...
ACCAGTCGGTCATCGGGTGGAAGGAGTACGAGCTCGAGGTCGTGCGGGACCGGAAGGACAACTGCATCATCGTCTGCGGCATCGAGAACATCGACGCGATGGGCGTGCACACGGGCGACTCGATCACGGTCGCGCCGATCCTGACACTGACCGACAAGGAATACCAGCAGATGCGTGACGCCGCGTTCGCGATCATGCGGGCGGTCGGCGTGGAGACGGGCGGGAGCAACGTGCAGTTCGGGGTGAACCCCAACCCCAAGCCCGGCCCGGACGGGAAGAAGCCCTTCGAGATGGTCGTGATCGAGATGAACCCGCGCGTTTCGCGGAGTTCCGCCCTCGCGTCAAAGGCGACGGGATTCCCCATCGCGAAGATCGCGGCGAAACTCGCGGTGGGCTACACGCTCGACGAACTGAAGAACGACATCACGGGGAACACCTCGGCGTGCTTTGAGCCGACGATCGACTACGTCGTGACGAAGATGCCCCGGTGGACGTTCGAGAAGTTCCCCGAGGCGGACGAGACCCTGACCACGCAGATGAAGAGCGTGGGCGAGGCGATGGCGATCGGACGCACCCTCAAGGAAAGCCTGCAGAAGGTGATCCGGTCGATGGACGTCAAGCGGTTCGGGCTCGGGCTTGACCGCAACGACAAGTGGCTTGCGGCGATGCGGGCGGTGGAGCACGGGCAGTTGGTGCTGGACGTGATGGGCAATCCGCTTGCCCCGGCAAGCAAGGACGGCGAGCCGAGCCCGAACGGGCTTCGGACGGCGGACGGCTCTCCGATCGAGTGGCCGATTCCCGCCGACAAGCTCTCTCGGAAGCTCGCGGTGCCGAGCCAGGGGCGGCTGTACTACGTCCGGTACGCGATGAAGATGGGGTGGTCGGTCGAGAAGATCCACGGGCTCACGCACATCGACCCGTTCTTCCTGGATCAGATCCAGCAACTGGTGCAGTTCGAGGACACGCTCTGCAACTACCGCACGCTCGAGGATGTTCCGGCGGAGGTTCTGTTCGAGGCGAAGCAGCTGGGCTACTCCGACGCGCAGCTGGCGAATCTGTACCTGGGGAAGATCTCGCCGGAGACGATCCTCAAGGTGCGTGAGCGCCGCAAGGCGATGGGGATCGAGCCGGTGTACAAGCTGGTGGACACCTGCGCCGCGGAGTTCGAGGCGGTGACCCCCTACTACTACTCGACGTACGAGCGGGGCAGTGCGGCGGACAAGCCCTTCCGCGGGGACGACGAGATCCGCGTGAGCGATCGGAAGAAGGTCGTGATTCTCGGGGGCGGCCCGAACCGCATCGGGCAGGGGATCGAGTTCGATTACTGCTGTGTTCACGCGGCGTTCGCGGCGAAGGACCTGGGTTTCGAGAGCGTGATGATCAACTCCAACCCGGAGACGGTCAGCACGGACTACGACACGAGCGACCTGCTCTTCTTCGAGCCGCTCACGCTCGAGGACACGGTAAACATCATCGAGCGGCTCAACGGGCGATCGCTCGGCGGCACGGGCGGTCATGTTCACGGGACGATCGTCCAGTTCGGTGGCCAAACGCCGCTCAACCTCGCACAGGGGCTGGTCAAGGCGGGCGTCCCGATCATCGGGACCAGCGTGGACTCCATCGACCTGGCGGAGGATCGCGATCGGTTCGACAAGGTGCTCGAACGGCTGCGTCTGCACCGCCCGCCGGCGGGGATCGCCCGATCGATCGACGAGGCGGTCAAGATCGCCAACGGCATCGGGTACCCGGTGCTTCTCCGCCCGAGCTATGTGCTCGGCGGTCGCGGGATGGAGATCTGCAACGACGAACGAGCGATCCGGGCGTTCATCCAGAACGCGCTGAAGGTTTCGGATCTGGACGGCGCGCCGGTGCTGATCGACAAGTTCCTCTCCTCCGCGACAGAGGTCGACGTCGACGTGGTCGCGGACGGGGAGACGGCGATCATCTCGGGGCTGATGGAGCACATCGAGCACGCCGGGATCCACTCGGGCGACTCGGCGATGTCGATCCCCGCGTACTCGCTCAAGCCGGCGCTGGTGGACGAGATCAAGCGGATCGGGACCGCGCTGGCGAAGGAACTGGGCGTGCGGGGGCTGATGAACCTGCAGCTGGCGATCAAGCACGCGGACCAGCCGGGCGAGTCGGACAAGGTGTACATCCTCGAGGTGAACCCGCGTGCGAGCCGGACCGTGCCGTTCATCTCGAAGGCGGTGCACGTGCCGTGGCCGGCGATCGCGGCGAAGGTGATGATGGGCAAGTCGCTGCGTGAGCTTGGCGCACGCGAGACCAACCTGATCGGTGCGTACGCGGTGAAGGAGTCCGTCTTCCCGTTCGCGAAGTTCCCCGGTGTCGACTTCGTGCTCGGGCCAGAGATGCGTTCGACGGGCGAGGTGATGGGGATCGACCGCTCGTTCCCGATCGCGTTCGCCAAGAGCCAGATGGCCGGCGGGATGGACATCCCGACCGACCCGGCACGCGGGGGTGTGTTCATTTCCGTGCGTGACGAGGACAAGCCCCTGATCGCCGCGGCCGCCCGAACGCTCGCGGGGATGGGCTTTACGATCTACGCGACGGGTGGCACGGCCGACTCGATCGAGCAGTCGGGGACGCCGGTGAGCCGGCTTCAGAAGATCGCAACGGGCGCCCGTCCCAACGTGCTGGATCTGATGGCGAACAAGCAGATCTCGCTGATCATCAACACGCCGACCCGCACGGGGTACCTGACGGACGAAGGAAAGATCCGTGCGACGGCGGTGAGGCTGAACGTCCCGCTGCTGAGCACGGTCCCCGCGGCGCAGGCGATGGTGCGTGCGATCGTGGCGCTTCGGGAGACGGGCTGGGGCGTCGCCGCGCTCCAGGACTACGCGGCCCGCTGAAGGGGCCGGGTTCTTGCCCAAAGTGAAGCCGCCGGGCGGAAGAACGCCGGCGCGGTCTTGACACCCGCCCGGGTTGCGGTACGCTGAGCGTGCCGAAGGTTCCCGGGGCGGTGTTCGCCGCCGGGATGAAAAGGGAAGCGTGGTGAGGCCGAGAAGGCCGATTCCACCGCGGACGCGCCGCCGTAACGGGTGTGGACGCAACCCCACGAGGGCACTTCGCTCGAAGTGCCGCACCACTGGAGCATCCGGGAATCCGGGGCTCTGGGAAGGTGGGGGTTGCCGAGCCCGAAGCCGGAAGACCTGCCTGACGCCGCGCGTGCCGAAGCACGCGTCGAGCCGAGCGGCCCTCGCGATCCGCCACCTCCGGGTGTCGGAAAGGGGCAGTCGGGCAGCGATGCCGGTTCCCCTCGGCACACGCACCCACTCCACTCCTGTCGCGAAGCCCCGGCGAACCGGTCTACGGGGCCTGCCTGCGCGCGAGCGGGCACGGAACATCGGTCGCGTGCGCGCGGTCGAAGATGGGTTGTTCATGTTTCGCATCGTTGCATTGGTTTCGCTGGGCCTGGCGGGGTCGGTCTTCGCGGCCGATCCGTTCGCCGATCGGGTTGTCTCATACATCGCCGGAGAGGGTGTCGGCGTCGGGTACGACGATCCGACCACCGCGCTCGGCTCGCCGACCCGGGTCAACTTCTTCGGAGATTCCGTCACGCCCTTCAACACACCCTACTGGGGCACGGACGTGGTCACGATCGGACGCGGCGGGTCGCTCGTGGTCGCCTTTGACGAGGCGATCCTGGACAATCCGCTGAACCCGTATGGGATCGATCTGCTCATCTTCGGGAATCAGTTCTTCGTCACCGACTCCGCAGGCAGCGTGAACGGGCTCTTCGGCGAAGGCGGGTTCATCGAACTCTCCGCCGACGGCGAGAACTGGGTTGCCGTGACGGGGCTCACGGCGGAAGGGGGATTCCCCACGCTGGGGTTCGTGGGCATGGCCGACCTGCAATTCGGCGGGGACCAGGGCACAGGGCCCACCGATTTCACCAAGCCGGTCGATCCGACGCTCAACTGGATCGGCATGACGCGCGAAGAGCTGGCAGCGGCCTACGAAGGGTCCGGCGGCGGGCTCGGGATCGACATCGGCGCGGTCGGCCTGAGCAGCGTCACGCACGTCCGCATCTCGAACTCTTCGGACGCCGTCGGCACGCCGGAGATTGACGGCTTCGCCGCTGTCACTCCCGTTCCCGCGCCCGCGGCGATCGCGATGCTCGCACTCTGGTTCGCTCGCCCCCGCTCACGGAGAGGAACCTGAGCCAGCGTGCGAGCGACTTCGCGGCGCTCGCACGGACCACGTGGCGAGGGTGAGGAGCGGACGAAGGCTGTGCCCTGCTGGACGGAGAGAGAAACCGCCGGTCGGGTCCCAGAACGCCGCACTCACCTTCGCCGCGGGGCCCCGATTCCGCGGCATTCGCTAGGGATTTCTCCCCCCAAGGAAAGGACAGATCTTGGCTGTAACCCGCTGCGTCTGCCGAGAAGTCTCGCTCGAGAAAGTCGCCCAAGAGGCCCGCGCGATGCGTGCGCGGGGCGTCCAAGTAACCCTTGCGGCGCTGTGCGAACGAACGCTCGCGGGCACTGGCTGCGGCACTTGCAGGCCCTACATGGCACGCGCCGCCCTGACTGGTGAGACACGGCAGCCGGTCATGAGCAATTCGGACGGAGAACTCTGGATCCACCGCCTTGAGCATGTTGTACATGCATAGATGATCGAGAACTCTGAATTCGCCTTTCTAACGTTTCTCGCTGGAAGCACGCTCGTCGTCGCCGATATATTGGAAGCGTGGCCGGAGACAGCGACAACATGGCCGTCACGAAGTGCGTCTGCTTCGACGTGACGTTCGAGGCGTTGCGTTCGTTGTACTCCACGCTGCCTGAGTCCCTGAGGACCATCGGCGTGCTGCATGCGCGCACAGGTTGCGGCGGACGGTGCGGGCTCTGCGTGCCCTACATCCAAGTCGCGATCCGCCGGCAGGTGAGCTCGCTGCCCGTCATGTGGACGGAGGACTTCCGATCCGAGGGCGTGCATCCCGGCGCGATTCGGCGGCTCGAGGAAACGATCAAGGAACTGATGGCCGAGCTGTCCCAGTCTCAACGATCGGCGTAAGCGAATCCGTCGCCGGCGCGTCGTCCCTCATCGCGTTGCCGAACCAAAAAAGAAACCGGCCCGCGCATCGCACGCGGGCCGGGTCACGATCACATACGAAGGGTTACCCGCCGATGGAGGGCTCGGCCGGGACAGCGTTCGCAGGGAACTGCACCTGCGCCACGTCGTCGGCGAAGTCCTCGCCCTCGAGCTCCGGATCGGCCGGGGGCTCGGCGAGCAGATTGACCTTGATCTCCTGGTAGGGACGGAAACCAGTGCCGGCCGGGATGAGGTGTCCGAGCAGCACGTTCTCCTTGAGGCCGACGAGCGTGTCCATCGCGCCCTTGAGGGAGGCCTCGGTGAGGACCTTGGTGGACTCCTGGAAGGACGCGCCCGAGAGGAACGAGTCGGAGGAGAGGGCAGCCTTGGTGATCCCAAGCAGGAGCGTGCGGCCGGAGGCGGGCTTGGCACGCTTGGCCTTGGCGCCGTCCTTGCCCACGGCTTCGGCGCGGGCGTTGGCTTCCTTGATCTCTTCCTTGGTGACCAGCGCGTTGAGCGGGAGATCCGTCCCGCCGACCTCGGTGATCCGGTACATCTGGGCGATCTGGTTGTTCTTCTGCTTGAAGACGTACTTGTCCACGACCTCCTGCGGGAGCAGGTCGGTGTCGCCCGGGTTCTCGATCTTGACCTTGCGGATCATCTGAGCGAGGATCAGCTCGATGTGCTTGTCGTTGATCACGACGCCCTGGGCGCGGTACACGTTCTGCACCTCGTCGAGCATGTACTCCCAGAGGGCTTCCTCGCCCTTGATTCGCAGGATGTCGTGAGGCACCAGCGGACCTTCGGTCAGGCGGTCGCCCGCCTGAACGTAATCCCCGGTGTGCACGAGCAGGGTCTTGGACGCGTCGACGTGGTGATCCTTCTCGATCCCCGCGTCGGAGATGACGCGGATGGTCATCTTGCCCTTGCGCTTGTCGGAGATGATCTCGACCCGCCCGGTGATCTCGGCCATGACGGCCGGGTCCTTGGGCTTGCGGGCCTCGAAGATCTCCGTCACGCGGGGCAGACCGCCGACGATGTCCTGCGAGCCGGCGGCGCCGCGCGGCTGACGCGCGAGCATCGAACCGGCCTTGATCGCCTGCCCATCCTTGACCTCCAGTCGGGCCCGGGCGGGCAGATAGTGGAAGTCGAGAATGTTGCCCTGAGCGTCGAGGATGTTGATCGCCGGGTGCTTCTCGCCCTTGTGCTCGATGACCACAAGAGCCTTCTGACCACGGCCGGCGTCTTCCTCACGCACCGTCTCGCCGACCTCGATGTCGACGAACTGGACGGTACCTTCCTTCTCGGCGAGGATGGGCGCGCGGTGCGGGTCCCACTTGACCAGCGGGGCACCCTTCTTGATCTCCTCGCCCGTCTTCACGAGCACGTACGAGCCGTACGGGGGCTTGAACTTCTCGAGCTCGCGTCCGGCGGCATCGACGACTGCGATCTCGGCGTTGCGGCGGAGAACGACCATGACGTCGTGCCCTTCGTCGTCCTTCGTCGGGACTTCGCCGCAGTCACGCAGCTCCACCTTGCCGGCGTTGGTCGACCGATACTCGGTCTGCTCGGCGGTTCGCTGGCCGATACCGCCGGTGTGGAACGTACGCATCGTGAGCTGCGTGCCCGGCTCGCCGATCGACTGGGCGGCGATGATTCCGACCGCCAGACCCGGCTCGACCGGCTTGCCCGTCGACATGTCGATGCCGTAGTCCAGCACCGAGCAGCCGAACTGGCTCTCGCTGGTAAGCGGGCTTCGAACGAAGACCTCCTGCACGCCCATGTCCTCGATCTTCTTGGCGGCCTCGGCCGTGATGATCTCGTTCTCGTGGACGAGCACTTCGTTGGTCTTCGGATTGACGATCGTGTTGACGCTGACGCGGCCCACAAGGTGGTCGCGGAGCGGGACGTCGATCTGATCGCCCTTGTACACCGCGCGCTTGCGCACGCCGCGCTTCGAGCCGCAGTCGTACTCGCCGATGATCACCGACTGCGCCACGTCGCACAGCTTACGCGTGAGGTATCCCGAGTCGGCGGTCTTGAGCGCCGTGTCGGCCAGACCCTTACGCGCGCCGTGGGTGGAGGAGAAGTACTCGAGGATCGTGAGCCCCTCGCGGAAGTTCGAGCGGATCGGGGTTTCGATGATCTCGCCCGACGGCTTGGCCATCAGGCCTCGCATGCCGGCGAGCTGCATCATCTGGCTGATGTTGCCGCGGGCGCCCGAATCGCCCATCAGGTAGACCGGGTTGAGGTAGAACCGGGCCTTCTTGTCGTCGACCGGCAACTCGTTCCCGTCGTCGTCGCGGCGGTCGTTCTTGAGCGTCTCGACGAGCTTCTTGGTCACCTCCTCACGGCAGTGGGACCAGATGTCGAGCAACTGGTTGTACCGCTCACGGGCCGTGATGATGCCTCGGTCGTAGTTCTTCTCGACGCGGTTGACCTTCTGCTGCGCTTCATCGAGCAGCGCCTGCTTCTCCTTCGGAATGCGAAGGTCGGTGATGCCGAACGACAGCCCGGCGAGCGTCGACTGCTTGAACCCAACCTCCTTCATGCGATCGAGCAGGTCGATCGTCGCGGGGCGGCCGCAGTAGAGATACACGTCGTCGATGACGCGGGCGCACCCCTTCTTGCCCAGCGAACAGTTGTAGAAGGGCATCTCGGCCTCGAGAATGTCGCTAAACAGGACGCGGCCGACCGTCGTGACGATGCGCTTGTTCTTGGGAAGTTCCTTCGCCGCGCCGGACTGGTTCTCGACGATGTGCTCGAACTGATCCAGACGCACGACGATCCGCTGCTGCAGGCGGATACGGCCGTGGTCGTACGCCATGATCGCCTCGCGGCGGCTCATGAACGTCGGGAGCTTCTCGACCGGCACCTCGTCGGGCATCATGAACGTGATGAAGTACACGCCCATGACGATGTCCTGCGACGCCGAGATGATCGGCTTGCCGTTCGCCGGCGAGAAGACGTTGTGCGTGCTGAGCATCAGCACGTGCGCCTCGGCCTGAGCCTCAACCGACAGCGGCAGGTGCACCGCCATCTGGTCGCCGTCGAAGTCGGCGTTGAACCCGCCGCAGACCAGCGGGTGGATGCGGATGGCGTTGCCTTCCACCAGGACCGGCTCGAACGCCTGGATGCCCATTCGGTGGAGCGTCGGTGCGCGGTTGAGCAGCACCGGGTGCTGATAGATGACCTCTTCGAGAATGTCCCACACGGCCGGGTCGCGACGCTCGAGCATCCGCTTCGCGCTCTTGATCGTGTCCGCCAGCCCGTGCTCCTTGAGCTTGCGGATGATGAAGGGCTGGTAGAGTTCAAGGGCGATCTTCTTCGGCAGGCCGCACTGGTGCAGCTTGAGCTCCGGACCCACGACGATCACCGAGCGGGCCGAATAGTCCACACGCTTGCCGAGCAGGTTCTCGCGGAAGCGACCCTGCTTGCCCTTGATCATGTCGGTCAGCGACTTGAGCGGGCGGTTGCTGCTGCCCAGGACCGGTCGGCGGCAGCGGCCGTTGTCGAACAGCGCGTCGACGGCCTGCTGCAGCATCCGCTTCTCGTTGCGGATGATGACCTCGGGCGCGTTGAGATCCATCAGCTTCTTGAGGCGGTTGTTGCGGTTGATGATGCGGCGGTAGAGGTCGTTGAGGTCACTGGTCGCGAAATTGCCGCTCTCGAGCAGCACCAGCGGGCGAAGGTCCGGCGGGATCACCGGCACCACGTCCATGATGAGCCAGGACGGATCATTCTCGCTCTTGCGGATCTGCTCGACGAGCTTGAGGCGCTTCGACAGATCCTTGATCTTCTGCTTGCTCTTGGTGTCGTGAAGTTCCTGGCGGAGCTGCGTCGCGAGTTCCTCGAGGTTGGTCTTCTCGATGAGTTCGCGGGCGGCGTCGGCGCCCATCGTGGCTCGGAAGGCGTTGCCGTACTTCTCGACGTACTGGCGGTGCTCGTCCTCGGTCAGGACCTGCTTGAACTTCAGCTCGGTGTCGCCGGGGTCGGTGACGACGTAGTCCTGGTAGTAGATGACCTTCTCAAGGTCGCTGGTCTTCATCGCCAGGAGGGTGCCCAGGCGGCTGGGCATGCTCTTGAAGAACCAGATGTGCACGACGGGGCTGGCGAGGTTGATGTGCCCCATGCGCTTGCGGCGGACGCGGGAGTGCGTCACCTTGACGCCGCAGCGGTCGCAGATGATCCCCTTGTACTTGGTCCCGCGGTACTTGCCGCAGGCACACTCGTAGTCGCGCTCGGGCCCGAAGATGCGCTCGCAGAAGAGTCCGTCCTTCTCGGGGCGGTACGTGCGATAGTTGATGGTCTCGGGCTTCTTCACCTCGCCGTAGGACCACGCGCGGATGTCGTTGGGCGACGCCAGCGTCACCTTTACCGCGGTGTAGTCATTCACGCGTTCATACACGGTCTCGGCCATGGTTCATTCCTTGCGTGCAGATCAGCTTGTCTGTGATCGTTCGGTTGGTCTTGTTCGTCCGACGTGTGGTCCGTCCGGGCCGGGGCCTTTACAGGAGGCTCCCGCCCTCCGTCTTCTTCTTCTCCAGGGTCACGTTGAGGCCCAGGCCCTTGAGCTCGTTGCAGAGCACGTCGAAGGCGACGGGCATCCCGGCCTCGAGCTTGTTCGTGCCCTTGACCATGCTCTCGTAGATCTTGGTGCGACCCTCGACGTCGTCGGACTTGACGGTGAGCAGTTCCTGCAGGATGTACGCCGCCCCGTACGCCTCGAGCGCCCACACTTCCATTTCGCCGAAACGCTGGCCGCCCGTGCGGGCCTTGCCGCCCAGCGGCTGCTGGGTGATCAGGCTGTACGGGCCCGTCGCGCGGGCGTGGATCTTGTCATCCACCAGGTGGTGCAGCTTCAGGAGGTACATGTACCCCACGGTCGTCCGCTGGTTGAACGGCTCGCCGCTGCGGCCGTCGATCAGCTGGATCTTGCCGCCTCGCGGCATGCGGGCCAGAAGCTCGCGGTGGTGCGGGTACGTCGCCGTGCGCTCGTACTCGCCCAGCTTCGCCGCCACGTGCTTGTTCGCCTCGTCGACCGCGTGGTGAACCTCGTCCTCGCTCGCACCGTCGAAGACCGGGGTCACCGCCTGGAAGCCCAGCACCTTCGCCGCCCAGCCCAGATGCGTCTCGAGCAGCTGCCCGACGTTCATGCGGCTCGGCACGCCGAGGGGGTTCAGGCAGACGTCCACGGGAGTCCCGTCTTCCATGAACGGCATGTCCTCCTCGGGAACGACACGGGCGATCACGCCCTTGTTCCCGTGGCGACCGGCCATCTTGTCGCCCACGCTCAGCGTCCGCTTGGTCGCGATATAGACCTTCACCATCTCGAGCACGCCGCTCGGCAGCTCGTCGCCACGCTTCATGTGGCTCACCTTGCGGGCCTTCTCGGCGATGACGGCCTGGATGCGGGGCCAGAACTGCGAGTAGAGCTTCTCCGCCTCGCCCTTGGTCTCCTTGCTGCCCTTCACCCACTTGAGATCAAAGGTCTTGATCTGTTCGAGAATGACCTCGGGGATGTCGCTCGCACCGACCTTCTGGCGGGTGTTCGGGTCGACGATCGGCGTCCCGACCGCCTCGCTCATCAGCGTCGACATCTGGCGGAAGAGCGCGATGGACTTCTCATCCATCACCTTCTCGTAGTCGGCGATCTCCTTCTTGAGCGTCTTCTTCTGCTCCTCGTTCATGTGGAGGCGACGCGAGAACTTGCGGGCGCCGATCACCACGCCCTCCACGCCCGCCGGCACTTCGAGCGAGTCGTTCTTCACGTCCTCACCCGCACGGCCGAAGATCGCGTGCAGCAGCTTCTCTTCGGGGGTCAGTTCGGTCTTGGCCTTGGGGCTGACCTTGCCGACCAGGATGTCGCCCGGGCCCACGCGAGTCCCGATGCGCACCACGCCGAACTCGTCGAGGTTGCGGAGCTGCTTCTCCGACACGTTCGGGATGTCCCGCGTGAACTCCTCGCGCCCGAGCTTCGTCTCGCGGATCTCGACGTCGTACGCGTCGATGTGGATCGACGTGAAGACGTCGTCACGAACAAGGCGTTCGTTGATGACGATCGCGTCCTCGAAGTTGTACCCGTCGAACGTCATGAACGCGACCAGCGCGTTCTTGCCGATCGAGAGCTCGCCCTGGTGCGTGCTCGCCCCGTCCGCCAGGATCTGACCCTTCTCGACCTTCTGCCCGAGCTTCACCACCGGACGCTGGTTCTGGCACGTGCGCTCGTTCAATCCCGCGAACTTGCGGAGCACGTACTCGTCCGAGTTGTCGACGATCACACGCTCGCTGTCCACGAACGTCACCGTCCCGGCGTTCTTCGCCTTGACGATCATGCCCGTGTTCGTCCCCACCGCCTTCTCGATCCCCGTCGCCACGCACGGCGGCTCGGGACGGATCAGCGGCACCGCCTGACGCTGCATGTTCGAACCCATCAGCGCCCGGTTCGCGTCGTCGTGCTCGAGGAACGGGATCAACGCCGCCGAGATCCCGACGATCTGCTTGGGGCTGATGTCCAGGTACTCGGCCTGGCTGCTGTCGATCTCGGCCAACTCGCTGTTCACGCGGGCCAGGATCATCCCCTTGCGCAGACGACCCTCGCTCTCGATCGCGTCGCACGGCGCCAGAACCGCCTTCATCTCCTCGTCCGCCCGCAGGTACACGATCTCGCCCGTCGCCTTCGCACCCTTGACCTCGCGGTACGGCGTGCGGATGAACCCGTAGTCGTCGATGCTCGCGTAGATACCCAGGCTCGCGATCAGACCGATGTTCGTGCCTTCGGGAGTCTCGATCGGGCAAATGCGCCCGTAGTGCGAGATGTGCACGTCGCGAACCTCGAAGCCCGCTCGCTTGCGGTTGAGGCCGCCGGGCCCCAGCGCCGACAAGCGACGCTCGTGCACCAGCGACGACAGCGGGTTGGTCTGGTCCACGACCTGCGAGAGCTCGCTGCGCCCGAAGAAGAAGTCGATCGCGCTGCTGATGCTTTTGCTGTTCACCAGATCCGCGATCTTCGTCAGCTCCTCCGGATCCTTGACGCTCATCCGCTCCTGAACCGTCCGCTTGAGCTTCAGGAAGCCCTTGCGCAGCTCTTCCACCGCGAGCTCGTCGAGCGTCCGCAGACGACGGTTGCCCAGGTGGTCGATATCGTCCACCACCGCCGCCGGCCGCTGCGTCTTGGGGTCCGTCCGGTTCGACCGAAGGTCCAGCAGGTACGTCACCACCCGCAGGAAGTCCTCGCTGCGGATGAACATCGCGTCCTCGGGGACGTTCAGATCGAACTTGCGGTTGATGCGGAAACGGCCCACGCGCCCCAGGCGGTACCGGCTGTCATCGAAGAACTTCTCGATGAACAGCTGCTTGGCCTTCTCAACCTGCGGCGGGTTCCCCGGGCGGAGTTTGCTGTAGATCTTCAGCATCGCCCGCTCATACTCAGAGTCCGCCTCGAACTGCTCGAGCTTCTCCTCGGCGACCGTGTTGAGGATCAGCACGTCCGACGGGTTCTGGATCACGCGGACCGTCTTCAGGCTGCTCGCCGTGATCTTCGCCGCCGCCTCCTCGCCGATCTGCCGACCGACGTGCACGATCTCCTCGCCCGTCTCCTTGTCGATGATGCTCTCGGCCGCCCAGTGCTCCGGACGCACCGCCTCCGCCTTGATCTCGCTGATCTCGTAGAACAGGCTCAGCAGCGCTTCCGTCGTGCTCACCGACTCGTCCAGGCAGCGCAGGAACGTCGTCGCCGTCAGCTTCGTGCTCTGGTCGATCCGCATCGCCAGAACGTCCTTCTTGGTCACCTCGAGCTCGATCCACGACCCACGCTCGGGGATCACGCGGGCCGAGTGCAGCGGGCGGTCGCCCTCGCTGCTGAGGATCGAGAAGTCCACGCCCGGCGAACGGTGCAACTGGCTCACGATCACGCGCTCGGCGCCGTTCACGATGAACTCGCCGCCGCCCATCATGATCGGGAACTCGCCCAGGTAGATGTCCTCCTGGGCCATGTCCGGCCGACCCTCACGCTTGAGCATCACCGTGATCTTGAACGGCCGCCCGTACGTCAGCCGAAGCTCGCGACACTCGTCCGGGGTGTACCGGGGCTCCTCCAGCGTGTACGCCAGATACTCCAGGCTCATCGTCTCGTCGTACGACTTGATCGGGAAGACCTCCCGAAGCAACGACTCAAGCCCGATCTGGGTGTTGCGCTCCTCCGGGCCCTTCTCGAGCTGCAGGAACCGCGTGTACGCGTCCAACTGAACCTGAGTCAGGTCCGGGACCGGCAACGCGTCCCCCGATTTCGCGAAGTTGCGCAGGATCGAGGCCGGGACCGGATTGTTCGGATAGAACGTCTTTTGAGCCGTCATGCTTGCCCTCGCCAGAAACGATGCATGCCGCCGGCGGAGAGAACTCCGCCGCGGTCGATGCAAACCGTGTCGTCAGATCGTTCGAAGTGTCACGCCCGCTGCCGTACCGAGTCAGTGGTGCTTGCCCAGGATCGCCGCCGCTGATTCGTTCGCCTGCGGGTACGGAAGGCCGCCCCAATCGGCAGAACCCACCAGTCTAAGCCCCCCCGCCGACAGAATCGAGAACAATTCTTGAACTTTTCGGCAAAGCACGTGCCACTTCGATCCGATTCCCGTGCCAACCCAAACAAAAACAAACCGGGCCGACCCCTTCGGATCGGCCCGGCGACAGTCATGAGACGATCACAGGATCAGGGTGTTGATCCCGCGAACGAAGACTTAGCGACGACGACGGCCGGCGACCAGCCCGCCGAGGCCGAGCAGCGCCAGAGCGCTGGGAGCCGGGACGACATCGCCCGACAGGGTGAAAGCCAGATCGCTGGGCGCGCCGAAGATGGCGCTGCCGGCGGTGGGGTTCGTGCCGAAGCCGAAGCCGCCGCCCGGGTTGTGGAAGATCGACTCGCTGCCGTTCGACGTGGTGGCCTCGGCCCAGAACCACTGGCCGCCGCCGGTGAACGGACGATCGACCCAAGCGGTCAGCCAGTAGGTGCCAGCGCCGAGCGTCACGCCTGTCAGATCGAACTGGAGGTTCGAGCCCACCTGCACGCCCACGCCACTGGCGAAGATCGTGTTGGGCGAGTTGCTCGCAACATCGACGATCGCGTAGCGAACCGCCGCGTTGAAGTTGCTGTCACCATTATCGATACCGTACACCGTCAGAGACGTCAGGTTGTACGCCGACGACAGCGTGAAGTCGTCAAAGCCAATCGTCGAGAACGCGGGGAAGTCGCCGAAGACCTGAGACACGCGGCCGATGTTGGCGGGACTCACGGGCTGATCGATGATAACCGAACGCTGAGACGCGCCGCCCGCGACCGCGCCCGAGCCGGACGTGGTGGGGTTGGCGACCGCGACGCCGGCGAGGCCGGCAACCGAAACCAGAGCGAGAATACGGACCATGTCTTGCCTCTCCTTCAAACAACCAACCCCACGCCTCACGGCGGGGGCCAGCATTCCTCTTGCTCGAAGGAGTGGGCCGCGCAACACGCGCGGGTCTTGTCCCTCTCTCCTTCAGGCTTAGGGAAGGTACCCGACCCTTTCTTGGGTGTCAAGCCATTCATGAAGGTGACGATGAGATCCTGATCCCAGCGTGGCGCGAACAGCATCCGGCACGTTGTTCTCGGACGATGCGGCGTATCGCGCAGCAAAAACCCCGGGGTGACCCGGGGTTCTTGAGACTCGCAGAAAGACGAATACTTAGGCGAGCTCGACCGTGGCGCCGGCCTCGGTGAGAGCCTTCTGGAGCTTCTCGGCCTCGGCCTTGTCGACGCCCTGCTTGACGGCCTTGCCCGGGGCGTCCACGAAGGCCTTCGCCTCGGCGAGACCCAGGCCCGTCGCCTCGCGGACGACCTTGATGACGCCGATCTTCTTGGCGGCGTCGACGGCCTTGAGGATGACGTCGAAGGAGGTCTTCTCCTCGGCCTTGGGGGCCGCGGCGGCCGCGGCAGCGACAACGACACCACCGCCCGAGGCGGCCTCGATGCCGTACTTGTCCTTCATGTACTTCCCGAGCTCGACAGCGTCCTTGAGGGAGAGGCCGGCGAGTTTGTCACCCAGTTCAGCGATGTGCGTAGCAACGTCGGACATGGAAACTTCCTTTCCTGCCGCGAGGGCATGCCCCCGCGTCGAACGCTCCTGAGAGGGGCCGAAACACTCGGCCTTTACCCCGGTCACGCCGGGCCAGTCGGGAGCAGATCTGCTCATTCATCCAAACACTCGGCCGCCATGGCCGACGCAACCAAGACCCGGCGGACCGGGGCCTGATCAACCAACCTTCGCGATCGTCTCGCCCTTCTCGAGCTTCTGCTCGATGGCCTTGACGATCCCCGCGACGTTCGAGCCGGGGCCCTTGATCGCGCCCAGCAGCTTGCGCCCGGGGCTGATGACCAGGGTGACCGCCTGCCCGATCGCCTCGTCCCGCGTGGGGAACTTGGACAACTCGGTCACGCCGGCCTTCCCGGAGTAGAGCGTCCCGTCGAGCACCGCGCCCTTGAGCTCAAGGGCGGGCATCTTCTCGAGGAACTTGCAGACCTCGCGGGCGATCTCGACGACGGACTGCCCGCCGTACGCCACCGCGCTCGACCCACCCAGAAGCCCGGAGAGCGGGGAAAGCCCCGTTCCCTCGAACACCTTGGCGGCCAGCGCGTTGCGGACGACCGTCACGCGGATCTTCTTCTTGGCAAGCTCGCTGCGGAGCTTGACCTGATCCTTGGACTTGAGCCCGCGGATCCCGATCAGCAGCCCGTCGCTGCTGTCGGCCAGGCGGGACTTGTAGTCCCGCATCATGATGGACTTGATGGTCTTGGACATGGTTCACCTCGCGGCGCCGAGCCGGCGCGTGTGCGTTACTCGGCAGCCACTGCGGACACGTACTTGATCTGAACACTCGGAGTCATCGCCCCGCTCACCACGACCTTCTTGATGTACGTCCCCTTCACCGTCGAGGGACGGACCTTCTCGATGGCGCGGATGAAGTACTCGATGTTCTCGGCGAGCGCCTCGGGAGCGAAGCTCATCTTCCCCACCACCGCGTGCACGTTCCCGCCCTTGTCGGTGCGGTACTCCACCTTGCCCGCGGCGTACTCCTTCACGGCCTCCGGAACGTTCGTCGACACCGTGCCCGCCTTCGGGCTCGGCATCAGACCCTTCGGGCCCAGAACCTTGCCCAGGCGAGACACCACCCGCATCATGTCGGGGGACGCCACCGCCACGTCAAAGTCCATCCAGCCCTTCTCGATCTCGGCCACCAGCTCTTCGCCGCCGGCCTTGATCGCGCCGGCCGCCATCGCCTTGGGGGCGATGTCGCTCTGGCAGAAGGCCACCACGCGCTTCGTCTTGCCGATGCCCTTGGGCAGGCTGATCGAACCACGCAGCGCCTGATCCGCCTGCGCCGGGTCCACGCCCAGGTGCATGCAGATGTTCACCGTCTGATCAAACTTCGGCGCCTTGAACTTCTTCAGCGCCTGAACCGCCTCCGGGGCCGGCAGAGACTGAGCCGGGACCAGGGCCGCGTTCGCCTTCGCTCGCTTGTTGATGCGCGACATGGGTTCAGCCCTCCACCACGGTAATGCCCATCGAACGGGCCGTGCCCTCGATGATGCGGATGGCCGCCTCGGGTGACCCGGCGTTCAGGTCCGCCGCCTTCACCTCGGCGATCTTCTTGCACTGGCTCTTGGTGATCTTCCCGACCTTGTTCTTGTTCGGGACGCCCGAGCCCTTCTCCACACCCGCCGCCTCCTTGATCAGGACGCTCGCAGGGCTCGACTTGATCTCGAGCTCGAAGCTCTTGTCGTTGTACAGCGTGACCAACGCCACGACGATCTTGCCCTTGAAGGCCTGCGTCGCCGCGTTGAACTTCTGCGTGAACTGACCCGGGTTGACACCCTTGGAACCCAGCACGGGTCCCAGCGGCGGTGCAGGAGTCGCCTGCCCGCCGGGCGCCATCACCTTGAAAACGTTGATGACTTCTTTCTTGGCCATGTTCCTCACCTCCCACCGGCCGTGGATCGGATCGCTCCGTTCCAACCGCGGCCCCTGGCTTGAGGGCCGCCGGCTCGGTGGTTCTTACGGTTCCACCCTGATTGTCACCCCGGGCACGCGCCCGAAGAAAGGGGCCTCAACAATAGCCCTCACCCACGCCCCAAACAACTCACCCCACCCCACCCCACCCCGCCCCACCCCATCCCCCCACCACCGCCCCTACTTCACCCCCGGATCGGGCACGGCGGGCCCGGGCTGCGGCGGGGTTTTCTGAGTCCCCTGTTCTGGAGATTCCCGATCCTGCTCACGGCCCGACCGGGGTACCGCTGCGATCGCCGCCGCCAAGCGGTCGGCAACTTCTCGCTCCAATCCGGCCTCTCTCGCACGTTCGAGAGGTTTCGAGGCCAGCGCGAGCCGCCCTTCGCTCTGCAGCAAGACCACCACCGCCAACCACGCCGACGCGGACTTGGTCTTGTTCGCGTGTTTGGTTGCCTCCGCGACCATATCTCGGATTCGTCCGGCGTCCTGTCCCAAGGTCGACCCCTGGTACGGGCGATCAGCGAACGTTGGGTCCTTTCGATACACCTCGCGCCAGAGTGCGACGGCATCGTCGAGGTGTTTGGCTTCCAACAGAGATGCCCCGTATTGGCGGGTTGCATCGAGATCGTTTGGCTCCTCTTTCAGGTGGATCCGGAACTGGGTTCGGGCTTCATCGAACTTCCTTGCCCGGACTGCGGCGCGGGCCTGCTCGATCGGGGGGGGTGGAGGCGGCGGGGGCTCTTTGGCCAGTTCCTGGCGGATCTGCTTCATCACGGCGGCGTTCATGCCGGGGACGAGGTTGGCGTCGGAGGTACGCGGGATGAACCCGGTGACTTGCGGGTATTGGCGGTTCCATTCGCGCTGGTAGTAGACGGGGTATCCCCAGCCGCCAGCCCAGCCGTTATTGATCCAACCAGAGCCGTTGGACCAGATGGTGGTTTGTCCGGTGCAGGTGCTGCCCCAGTTGATGTTGTTGTTGAGATTGAAGCCGAGGCTCCACTTTCGGCCGGTGTAGGAGCCGCTGAGATTGAAGCCCGAGCGGTCCTTGGACTGAGCGAGGCTCGGGGTCGCGGCGAGAAGAGCCAATCCCGCGGCGAGGACGACATAGAAGCGAGCGTGAGGGTTCATCGCGAGACTCCGATTGAAGGAAGGCCCATCGCGATAGTACGAACGAGGAGCGGTCGGGTTCCCGGCGAAGGCGTGCGTGGGCGATCGGGTTCGGCTAGGGTTTCAGCATGAGCACGATCGTCAAGGGCGTGGCGGGGAGGCTGGGCGTGGGTTTGTTGTTGGCGGCGTGGGTGGTCGTCGCGGCGGGGTGCGGCGTGGTGTCGGGGGATCGGCTGGTGACACGATCGACGGGGCGGAGCGTGGAGCTCACGCCGAAGGTCCGCGTGGTGGTATACGGGGCGACGGACCGGAGCACGGCGGACATTTACTTGACCGATCTGCCGGAGGGCGCACCCGAAGCCGACTGGACAACGCTCGAGGGAACGCTGGTGCATCTGCACGTGTTCATCCGTCCGAGGGCGGGCCGGACACCGATCGCGGATTCGGCGTGCAGTTTCACGCTTCGACAATTCGTGATGGCGGGAGGTCAGGTCGGGATGTACGGGGGCGGCGGGTTTTTCCTGCCGAAGGAGGCGATCGGTTCGGAGGAGTTGCGTGTGGAATTCAGCGGGGCGACGCTGCGGCTGAACGCGTCGACGCCGGGGTTTGAAGATCTGCTCGGGCCGAGCACGATGGACGCGTCCTGGACGGCGTCACGCGACGACGCGGGCGCGGCGAGGTGGGCTCGTCTTGCGGGCAAGCTGGCGGAACAGGCCTCGCGCGGGGGGGCGGGAGCGGCTCAGGCGCCGGCGGGCGGGGGCGCCGGCTTCTCGCGGTGACGGACGATTTTGCCGGTCACGAGATAAATGAGGTCCTCGGCGATGTTCTTCATGAGATCGCCGACGCGTTCGAGCTCTCGGCCGACGCGGGCGATGTGCAGGCCGATGGCGAGGGCGGCGTCGGTCTTTCCCTCGGCCTTCATCATCTCGATGACTTCTTCGAAGAGGCGGCGGTCGAGCTGGTCGATGGTCTCATCGGCCTCGACGAGTCGGCTCGCGGCCTGGGCGTCCTCGTCGAGGACGGCGCGGAGCAGTTCGTGGCACTGCATGGGGAGTCGCTGGCCGAGATCGCGGAGCGCGGTGGGCCACTGGGGCACGACGCCCGGCGGGAGCTTCTTGGCGATTCGGTTGGCGATCTTGGCGATTCCCGTGGCGTGGTCGGCGACGCGTTCGATGTCGGCGTTGACCTTGAGCACGAAGGTGATGGTGCGGAAATCGCGGGCGAAGGCGTGCTGAAGGGCGAGGATCTCGAAGCCTTCCTGCTCGATGGCGACCTCTTCGCGGTCGACCTGATCGTCCTCCTGGCGGACGAGTTTGGCGCCGGCGGTGTCGAGAGTCCAGAGGGCGTCGAGGGCGGATTCGAGCATCCCGATCGCGAGGGTGGCCTCGCGCACGAGGCGCCGCTTGAGGAGGATGATGCGGCGTTCGAAGACGTGCGAGCCGGCTTCGTTGGAGTCGTTGCCTTGTTGGAAAGTGCTCATCGTGCCTGTCGGCTCCTCGGGAGGGTGCACAACACTACGCGGTTGCGGGTCCTTGGGCGGGATCGGCGGCGAGCGCGTCGCGGGCGGAGGCGTAGCGGCGACGGGTGCCCTCCACGACCTCGGGCGGGAGAGCCGGGCCCGGCGCCTGCTTGTTCCATGAGCCCGCGTCGACGAGGGTTTCGAGGTATTCGCGCAGGAACTGCTTGTCGTAGCTGGCCTGCGGGCCGCCGGGGCGGTAGGTCTCCTTGGGCCAGAACCGCGAGCTGTCGGGGGTGAGGGCCTCGTCGATGAGGATGGGCGTGGAGGAGCCTTCGACGAGGCCGAACTCGAACTTGGTATCGGCGATGATGATGCCGCGAGATTCGGCGTGCGCGGCCGCGGCGTTGTAGATGGCGAGGCTGAGGCGGCGCAGTTCTTCCATGAGCGGCCTGCCCACGAGGGTGCAGGCTCGATCGAAGGAGATGTTCTCGTCGTGCTTTCCGGCTTCTTCCTTGGTGGCGGGGGTGAAGATGGGCTCGGGGAGGCGGTCGCACTGTCGGAGGCCCGGGGGGAGGCGCACGCCACAGACTTCGCCGGTCGCTCGATACTCCTTCCAGCCGGAGCCTTCGAGGTAGCCACGGACGACGCACTCGATGGGGATGACGGCGCAGCGCCGGCCGATCATGATTCGTCCGGCGAGTTGCTCGCGTGTGGTTCCGCCTGGGCGGAAGGCGTGGTCGGGGATGGCGGCAGGGTCGGTCGAGAGGAGGTGGGTGCGGCAGATGCCTCGGCGTTCGACGAAACGGAGCCAGAAGACGGCCATGTCGGTGAGAAGGGCCCCCTTTCCGACGATGGGCGTGGGCATGACGACGTCGAAGGCGCTGATGCGGTCGGACGCGACGATGAGCAGTCGGGCGGCGCCCTGATCATCGGGGAGTTGATACACGTCTCGGACCTTGCCGCGGCGGACGAGCGGGAGGAGAAGATCGGTCGTCAGGACGGGGGGTGGGAGTTGGGAGGCGGGCATGGCGCAGGGTAGCGGCACCCCCTGCGTGCGGGGAAATGTGGGCTTCAACTTGCGTCGGGGCGTCGGGAGGGGACAATAGACGCTCGACCCGGAGATTCCGCGCCCCAACCTGACCCCCCACCCCCACCCCCACCCCCACCACCACCACCACCCCCACCACCACCCCGGCGAACTCACGAAGCGATCTTCATGCCGACGTTCATCGTTCTTGACCGTGCAGGAAAGCCCGCGACCGCGGAAGCGGTTGGGGCGATGCACGCGTTCGGGCCGGATGACCTGCCGGTGCAGGCGGAGATCACGTTCGAGGGTGGGCTGATCGGGGTGAAGCGGCCGGTGCCGGACTCGACGGGGCTTTGCGTGCAGGTGGATGTGCCGAGCCCGGGCGGGGGTGGATCGCTTGGGCGGCTGACACTGCAGACGGCGCTGTTGCCCAACCGAGAGGAGCCTTATCTGCTTTCGCTGGAGCTGGCGAGGAGGCAGATCATGCTGTTCCTCAACAAGCTCGAGGAATGGGGGCTGTTTGATTTCTCGCCGGCGGAGATGGTGCTGAGGCAGTTCGAGGCTGCGCGGCAGCGGTTCACGGCGTCGCTGGTGGCGGCGCACCGCACACCGACGGCGGAACTGGATCCGCGAGCCGAGGCGGATCGGCTGGCGTGGGAGGCGTTGTCTCTTGCGGTGGATGCGGGGGAGCGGCTGGCGTTGCTCGACGCGGAAAAGCAGTTCCCGGCACGGCTGACGGGGCAGGGGTACAGCGAGGCGGTGCGGACGTACACGAAACTCACGGCGGAGACGCCGGCGCAGGGTGCGGCGATCGCGCTGTCGAGCCACACGGGGGTGGTGCTGCCCGGACTTGCGTCGATGGGGATCAGCGTGGAACCGACGCAGTTCGCCGAGCCGCTGCACAAGGCGGTGGCGGCTGGCGCGGACTTCGTCGCGGTGCCGATGCGATGGTCGGAGATGGAGCCCGGGGAGGGCAAGTACGCCTTCGGCAACACGGATCGGTGGATCGAGTGGGCGATCCGCAGCGCGAAGCTGCCGGTGGTGGCGGGGCCGCTGCTTGACTTTCGTGCGTCGT
>ERZ1066130.291-NODE-291-length-21665-cov-10.049098_pt1 | contig 21665 bp, 2 predicted proteins | sample MGYA00382777_ERZ1066130 | MGnify/ENA primary metagenome ERZ1066130 (study PRJEB33369, sample SAMEA5778360) | biofilm metagenome | biome: Industrial cooling water; feature: Water cooling tower basin; material: Biofilm | place: United Arab Emirates | collected...
ACTCGATATTGGAATAGATGTAATCGGTATGACATCCCAATTCCAGCGCCTCCAGTTGAATATAACGTCACCCGCATTCGTATTGTAGCCCAACCACCCGCGCCTACAGCGGTGAATCAATCCATTTGCGCTGGTGATCCGGTGCCGAACTTTCAGTTAACAATACCTCCGGGAGGAAGTGTGGCGGTCAATTGGTTTCGGGACAACAACGGGGTTCCGGGAACTGCCATTCCTAATGGTGTTAATAACACCTCTCTACCAGCAACTTCATATGCTCCCGGTGGTCCACTAAACACGAGCTCTGCAGCCGGTCAGTACAGGGTGTGGGCGAGTTATAACAGAACCTCCAGTTCGCTGGTTTGCGAAAGTATCCGGATACCCATCACGATCACACTTCGTCCGTCTCCTGTTCCCACACCAGGAGCGTTTACCACATCTTCTACACAAGTCTGTAACGGTAGCACGAACGTGGATTATATCTTGCCATCGACTTCTCCTACACTTTCCGTGGATATACCCACTACTGTGGCGGTAGAAAATATTTCCTTGCCGACCGAATACGTCTGGCAGGCGACTGATGGATCTAATAATCCGGTAGGAGATGTCACGCTGGCCATTTCCCCAGATCGGGTAAGCGCCAACTTTAATATTGTTGGGGCCTTTACTTCTGTGCAGCGGAAGATCAGGGTCTTTAGCCGCTATACAAACGTGCCCCGATGCAATTCTGCTATACGCGAAGTGACGGTAACTGTTTTCGGAAATACGGTTGGGGGAGCCGTGACACCAAACAATACGATTTGTGACGGTGCATCCACAGGCTTGATGACGCTTTCTGGCCAGCGAGGCACTGTCCTTCGTTGGGAAAGACAATTTAATGCCGGGGGATTTGTAACGATAGCAGGAACTGCCGGTCTTACTTCTTTTTCGGAGACTCCTCCCTCTGGCACAGGAACTTATAACTACCGTGCGGTGGTTCAAAACGGCACTTGTCCGGTGGCTAATAGTACGAACAATACTATCACAGTCAATCCTATCCCACCCACACCTACCATTGCTCAGGGGGCTGGTAGCACGGGTTTGACTATTTGTGCTGATGGTGTCCAGCAAACCGTATTGCAGTCATCTAATATTGGAGGGTTGGGTGTCGTTTTTCGTTGGTATCGAAATGCGGTGCTGGTGCAAAGCGGGGCCAGCAATACCATTACTCTTAATTCGGTAGCGCAAAGTGGAAACTATACGGTAGAAGTGGTAGGCGTGGCCCCTTCCAATTGCGTCAGTCTTTTGTCTGCTCCAGTGGCTGTGCTTATCAGACCACTGCCATCGGTGGTCAGCGTGACGGGAGGAGGCGCTGTTTGTAGTGGTAATCCTGCTCCTGATATTGTCTTTACCTTTTCAGGAACCACGCCCCTCAATTTCACTATCGATGTAAATCCAGGGGCCGATATTAATGTTACGAATCATGGTTCTCTTACTTTTACAATTGTTGCGCCCAATCCTGGCGTAAACACCACGTATCAGGTATCGGCATTAACGGATGCCAATGGTTGTGTAGGCTCTGTATTAGGAGGCAGTGCCTCCGTAACGGTCAGTGCCGTTCCTCCGCCAACAGTTGAAAGTTTTAATGCATCCGCTCCTGTATGTGATGATGGTGTAGGTACAATTCCCCCTGTAGCCATTCTAAATCTGCTTCCCAACTCAGTTCAAAATTATGATGTCACCTATACCATTAATGGCAATACATTCAATTTGGTCAATGTAGCCAGCAATGCCTCCGGTGAGATAACCATTAATCCACCTTATACCGCATGGGGTAGCGTTCCGGGCTCTTTTCCTGTAACGGTAACTGCCCTAAGAAATACGATTACCCAATGTGCTGGTGCCGTACCGTTTAACAGCTCAAATCTGATCGTAAATCCGCGACCAACAGCTCCGACTAACCCGGTGGCAGGAGTAGCATGTTCTTCCTCTGCGTTCGGTTCACCCATAAGTGTGGATGCACCCCCAGTTAATTTTACTGTTGTATGGTCTTCCACTGCAGCACCTACATTTACTGCCGCTGTTGGAACCACATCGGGTACCCGTGGGAATACTTTTACGCCTACCAGCACAGCAACCACAACCTATCACGCCTTTACCCGAGCGGATTTAGCCCCCACAAACTGTTTAAGTGCCGCTTCCACGTCTGTTCAACATACACAAGATCAATTGCCTACAACATCCAATGCCGGTGGAGCACAAGCCAATTGTACCGGTACCTTTACACTGGCAGCCAATTTGCCAAATGCCGGTGCGTTTGAAGTGGGCACCTGGACCGTTCCGGGAATTGCCTATCAGCAATTGTTTAACTTCGCCAGTGGTACCACCACCTCCGCTGCGGTAAACGGCTGGACCCGCAATGTTTCCGGTGCTGGTGTTTTTGCCGGTGGAACAGGTACTTTTCAAGTCAATGGTGCCAACCAGTTTGAGGCTAACAATACGGATGGCACCGGAAGCGGTGGGGCAGAGGTAGTCTGGGAAAGCCCGGTCATCAATGTGGCCGCCATGCCGGGTTTAAATGTATCCATCGACCTGAGCAGTTCCGCTACACTGGAACCGGCAGATTACATTAGAGTGTTCACCCGAATCAACGGAGGGGCAGAAGTTGCCTTGCCGGTGAATGGAAATTTAAGTGACGTCATTGTTGGTACAGTCACAGCCACAGCTTCAGGATTGACCGGAAACACTATTCAATTGATTGTTCGGGTGAGCAATTCCGCTGCAGATGAATTTCATCGGTTTGACAATATACTCATCCGGCAGGCGACAGGTCCCACCATCACCAATCTCAATGACCGCGCAGCTGTAGTGACTGGTCTTCCCATTGGAGCAAATGTTCTGACATGGACCATCACCAGCCGGTTTGGTGTGTGTCCTCCATCTGCCTCAAACGTCACGCTTACCCGTCATCCGTTACCAACGGTAAATAATCTGACACCTGTGCTATGCGAAGATCAGCCCGGTGGCAGTGGTCTATCCTCAGGGGTAGATTTACCCACCTTGTTTAACACAGCAGTTATGGGGGGCTCACCTCCTAATACAAGCGTAGAGTATTATTCAAATGCCGCCAGAACTGCAGGTTTTCTTATTTCTTCTCCGATTAATGTGACCAATACACAAACAGTCTTTACACGAGTCAGAAATACGGTCACCACTTGTACAAGCGATGGGACTATCATCTTTACCGTACGGTCATTGCCTGCCAGAGTCAACCAGACGGTTCAGATTTGCGAAGACACTCCTCCTGGTTCACTGATTGCCTCCGGCATTAATCTTCAAGCCTTTGAGACTGCCATTGCTGGTGGTTCTTTGGTAAACCGCGATATTGAGTGGTATGAAGATGCCGCTTTGACTACTCTCATTCCCGCTGGAGCAGCCATTGGTGCCGAGCAGAATTATAACATTAACGCTGACAAGACTATTCATGCAAAAATCATCGACACCGGTAGTCCAACTGTACCTCCCTGCTTTTCACAGGCAACCCTGGCACTCGATTATCAGGCTCGCCCCAATAACAATCAAATAACCGATGGTATTGGTCAGGTTCTTGGCGCCACCTACACCGTGTGCGCTAGCAGTAATCTGGTTCTTTTACAAATTAACCCAGGATTAAATCCCGGGGCAACCTACACTTGGACGATCCCCCCGCCATCATATGTAGGTGAGTTCGAATTGTTGACAGGAACATCAGGTTTTTTTGTCATCTTAAGATTTCCGAATGCTATTCCTGGTGGTGGTACATTATACCCAACCGGGTTGCCGATAACTGTGAAGGAGACGTTGGGCACCGCTCTTTGCGATGGAAATACAATCAATACCCGTGTGATCGTTGAAGGATCACCTCCCCAACCTATCATAGCCGGACCAAGTTCAGTTTGCTCGGGAGACAATGGTCTTGTTTATTCGGTTACAAATCCGGTGGCAGGAACGTATAGTTGGACTCTGCCTGCAGGTGCCACCATCACTTCACTACCAGTGACCGCCAGCACCATTACCGTCCAGATGAGTACGTTTAGTGGAAATGTGGGAGTAACACACGCCAGTGGTGTGGGTTGTACTTCCCCGGCAGCTGTTCCTTTTCCGGTAACAGTAGTTCCCAGACCTACAATTACTTCAGTCAATACTGCCACCGTTTGTAGTGGCACCGATGTTTCATCTGCTCACACACTTACCGCCAACATTGTAGGGACCACGTACAATTGGGAGGTAATTAATGTGACGGGGGGTGTTACCGGTTCTGTCCTGGGAAATACGGCAACCGGAGTTTTATCCATCAACCAAACGCTTTCCAATACTTCTGGTGTAGCCGGTTCTGTGATTTATCGGGTTACACCTATCGGCCCGGCTCCCGATAATTGTCCGGGTACCCCGCAGAATTTTACAGTCCTGGTTAATCCAGCTCCGGTGATTACGGCTGGTCAGACCAGAACCATTTGTAGCGGAAGCCCTGCCGGCAAAGAGATATTTTTAAGTCCAGGGAATTTACCCGCAGGGACCTTATTCAACTGGCCTGATCCGGATGGAGCGGGTCCTGCTACAGCCGGAACAAACATTCCGATGGGTGTCGCAGGCACAATTCATATTAATGATGTTTTGGTGAATCTGACCAATGCCCCGATCACCGTTGACTATCAAATCACCCCTAGCAGTGGGGCAGCGTGTATAGGTGCAACAACTCTGGTATCTATCGTAGTGGATCCTCAGCCAGTAGGCTTTGCTGACGTGGCAACAATCTGTAGCGGTAGCCCCGTTACCTATGATTTAGATGCGAATGTTTCCAATATCGGGTCAGGCGGTAATGGATTGATTGCCGGGACTTCATATAGCTGGGTGGCGCTCGCTAACGGCAACGTAACAGGGGAAAGCACCTCTGCGCAATCCGGTAAATTTATCACAGATATCCTTCGCAATGTGACCACCGGAAATCAGGTGGTAACTTATAATGTTACTCCGATGAGTAGCGCAGGATGTTTGGGCGCTCCATTTACGGTGAATGTAACCGTTCAGCCTGAACCCAGAGGATTTAATGATACTCCGGCACCCATTTGCAGCGATGCTTCAGTCGGATACAATATCGTTGCCAATATTTCCAACGTGGGAGCTGGCGGAAACAACCTGACGGCAGGAACTACTTATACCTGGATTGCCGCAAGTAATCTAAACGTCACAGGCGAGAGCACGACCACTCAGGCCGGATCGACCATCACAGATGTTTTGAACAATGTCACCAATAGCGCGCAGGTCGTAGTGTACACGGTGACACCAACCAGTGCTGCCGGATGTCCTGGAGTTCCATTTACTGTCACCATAACGGTGCGTCCAGAACCAAGAGGATTTGATGATAATACTCCGATTATCTGCAGTGATGCAACGGTGAATTATAATCTGGAAGCTAACATCCTGAACACAGGGTTGGGAGGTAATGGATTGATCAGTGGAACAACCTATAGCTGGGTGGCTACAGCCAATGGAAATGTAGGAGGGGAGGGGTCAGGTACTACTTCCACCATTACCGATGTCCTGAATAATATTACGGGAGTAAATCAAACAGTCATTTACACCGTTACTCCAACCAGCGGCAATGGTTGCGTGGGTAATCCGTTCACCGTTTCCGTAACAGTTCGGCCGGAACCCAGAGGATTTAATGACAATACTCCTTTGATTTGTAGCGATGGGGCTGTAAACTACAGCTTAAATGCCAACATCAATAATCTTGGTTCGGGAGGCAATGGTCTTTCGGCAGGAACAACCTATTCCTGGGTAGCCATCGCTAATGCAAATGTGGGCGGTGAAAGCACTACACCTCAGGCAGGTTCTACAATCACGGATATCCTGAACAATGTGACCAATAGTACTCAGGTAGTTGTTTATAATGTTGTCCCGACCAGCGTCAATGGATGCGTAGGAAATATGTTTACTGTCTCTGTTTCTGTTAACCCAGAACCGCGAGGCTTTGATGACACCACGCCTGTTGCCTGCAGCGGAGCTAACATAAATTATAATCTGACTTCGAATATCGCCAATACAGGTTTGGGTGGAAATAATCTGACTGCCGGTACTACCTATTCGTGGATAGCTACCAGCAATGCCACAGTAACCGGTGAAAGTACGGTGGCGCAAGCAGGATCAATAATCACTGACGTAATTACTAACATTACCAATTCGAATCAGGTAGTTGTGTACACGGTGACACCTACCAGTTCCAATGGCTGTGTGGGCAATCCATTTGTGATTTCCGTCACGGTTCGTCCGGAGCCGCGTGGCTTTAATGATAATAGTCCGGTGGCGTGTAGTGATGCTCCAGTTAATTATAACCTATCCGCCAATATTGCCAACACAGGCCTGGGTGGAAATAACCTGATCACGGGAACTACCTATAGTTGGCAGGCAGCAGATAACTTGAATGTTACTGGAGAAAGCACAACCACTCAAACCGGTGGGACTATCGGTGATGTAATCACCAATAACACCGCTGGGGTAGAAGTAGTAACGTATACTGTTACGCCTACGAGTGCGGATGGATGTATAGGATCATCCTTTACCGTTTCCGTATCGGTACGTCCGGAACCACGAGGATTTAATGACAATACTCCCATCACTTGTAGCGATTTGGCCTTCAACTACGATTTGGCAGCCAACATAGCTAATGTTGGCTCCGGAGGAAATAATCTGGTGATCGGAACTACTTATAGTTGGGTTGCCGCTTCGAATACAAACGTCAGTGGCGAGAGCCTATTGGCACAGACAGGGGCTACCATCACCGATGTTTTAAACAATGTGACCTCTTCCAATCAGACGGTTGTCTACACCGTAACTCCTACCAGTTCCAATGGTTGTGTGGGAAATCCATTTACAGTATCTGTAACTGTCAGGCCGGAACCGCGTGGATTCAATGATGCTACTCCGGTAATTTGTAGTGATGCTTCCGTGGGATATAACCTGGCTACGAATATCGGAAATACCGGTGCAGGAGGTAACAATGTTGTGACAGGAAATACCTATACCTGGATTGCAGCCAGCAACACTAATGTATCCGGGGAAAGTACGTCTCTGCAAGCAGGAGGAACGATTACCGATGTCTTGAACAATGTGACAAATGCCAATCAGGTAGTGGTCTATACAGTGGTGGCCACCAGTGCCGATGGTTGTGTGGGAAATCCTTTTACGGTGAGCGTAACTGTTCGCCCGGAACCTCGGGGCTTTAATGATGCCAGTCCGGTTATTTGCAGCGATGCCAATGTAAACTATGATTTGGTGGCTAACATTGCCAATGTTGGATTAGGTGGAAACAGTGTTGTCACCGGAACCACCTACAGTTGGATAGCTGCCAGCAACGGAAACGTGACAGGGGAGAGCACGAGTGCTGCTTCCGGAAATATCATCAATGACGTACTTAATAATGTAACAAACGGAAACGAACAAGTCATTTATACAGTCACCCCTACCAGCGTGAACGGTTGCGTAGGCAATCCTTTTACGGTGACTGTAACAGTTCGTCCAGAACCAAGAGGGTTTAATGACAATACACCTGTAACGTGCAGTGATGTAGCGTTTAACTACGATTTGTCGGCCAACATAGCCAACATTGGATCCGGAGGAAACAACTTGATCACCGGTACCACCTATAGCTGGATTGCCGCTTCCAATGCGAATGTGTCTGGTGAGAGTACTACTCCGCAAAGCGGATCGATTATCACCGATATATTAAACAATGTGACTGCATCCAACCAATCTGTGGTGTATTCAGTTACACCTACTAGCGCTAATGGTTGCGTTGGCAATCCGTTTAACGTAACGATTCAAGTCCAGCCTGAACCCCGTGGATTTAATGATGCCACACCGTTGGTTTGCAGCGATGTGCCAGTGAACTATAATCTACAGGCCAATGTAGCCAACACCGGTTTAGGTGGAAATAACCTGGTGACTGGTACTACATATTCATGGGTGGCCAATGCCAATGGTAATGTTGCTGGTGAAAGCACTACTCCTCAGGCAGGGGCAAGCATAACCGATGTTCTCACAAATGTTACAAACACCAACCAAATAGTAGTGTATACGGTAACTCCCACCAGCGCCAATGCTTGTGTGGGAAATCCTTTCACGGTGAGTGTCACCGTTCGTCCGGAACCTCGTGGGTTTAATGATAACAGCCCTATTGTGTGTAGCGATGTATCCATTAACTATTCATTAAATGCTAATATTTCAAATATTGGATTGGGTGGAAACAATCTGATAGCCGGAACTACGTATAGCTGGCTGGCGGCATCCAATACTAATGTGACAGGGGAGAGCACTTCTGCGCAAACCGGAAGCACGATCAATGATGTCGTGACAAACATTACCAATGGAGATGAACTAGTGGTTTATACCGTCACCCCGACAAGTTCAGATGGATGTGTGGGAGATGTATTTACAGTGACTGTGACGGTTCGTCCGGAGCCGAGAGGATTTAACGACAATACACCCGTCACATGCAGTGATGTAGCCTTTAATTATGATATTGAATCTAATATTGCCAATACAGGTTTGGGTGGTAATAACCTGATCACTGGAACTACCTATAGCTGGATCGCAACGGCTAACGCGAATGTTACCGGAGAGAGTACATTACCTCAGACAGGATCAGTTATAAATGATATCCTGAATAACGTGACCGCTACGAATCAGGTAGTAAATTATACCATCACACCTACCAGCGCGAATGGTTGTGTGGGTAATCCTTTTACAGTTTCAGTAACCGTAAATCCTGAACCTCGTGGATTTAATGACTCACCAGCTCCCTTCTGTAGCGATGGATTTGTCAATTATAATTTACAAAATAATATAGCGAATACAGGATTGGGTGGCAATAATCTTGTTGCCGGAACCACGTATAGCTGGATAGCTGCCAGCAATGCAAATGTCACTGGCGAAAGCACCGTGGCTCAAACAGGCACCACCATTTCAGATCAGTTGAATAACGTCACGAATGTTAATCAACAAGTGGTTTATACAGTTACACCCACCAGTAGTATTGGTTGTGTCGGAAATCCATTTACGGTTACGGTTACGGTTCGGCCTGAACCGAGGGGTTTTGATGATGCCACGCCAGTTATTTGCAGTGATGCGTCTGTAGGGTATAATCTCGCAAATAATATTGCCAATGTAGGCTCCGGTGGAAATAATCTGGTGGCGGGAACTACCTATAGCTGGTTAGCAGCGGACAACGCGAGCGTAACGGGTGAAAGTACGCTGATTGCGGGAACGACTTCTACCATCACCGATGTATTAAATAACGTTACAAATACCAACCAGACTGTTGTTTACACTGTAACCCCTACAAGCTCTGACGGCTGTATTGGAAATTCGTTTTTGGTAACCGTTACGGTACAACCGGAACCCAGAGGATTTAATCACACAGCTTTGGCTTGTTCGGACGTGGCCTTTAATTATGACTTACAAGCCAATATAGCCAATACAGGATCGGGTGGTAATAACCTCGTCACAGGTACCACCTATAGCTGGGTAGCTACAGCGAATGCGAATGTAACAGGAGAAGGCAGTGGGGTAGGCGCTACGATTACAGATGTATTGAATAACGTGACGAATGTCAATCAGGTGGTAATTTATACGGTTACGCCAACAAGTGCGTTGGGTTGCGTGGGTAATACTTTTACGGTTAGCGTAACTGTACAACCTGAGCCGAGAGGATTTAATGATAATAGCAGAGTTATTTGCAGCAAAGATCCGGCAGGGTATGATTTAAGTGCGAACATAGCCAATGTGGGATCTGGCGGGAACAACTTAGTGGTAGGGACCACCTATACCTGGTCGGCTGCGGCTAATGCCAATGTGAGCGGAGAGTCAACGACTCTGCAAGCAGGAGCGATCATTACTGATCCACTGGTAAACATTACCAATGTTAACCAGATTGTTGTCTACACCATAACGCCCACCAGTGCTAATGGTTGCGAAGGAAATTCCTTCATTGTTTCAATAACTGTCCGCCCGGAGCCCCGTGGTTTTAATGATGCCAGGACCATCTGTAGTGATGCCAATGCGAATTATGATCTGACTTCCAACATTGGTAATACCGGTTCTGGTGGAAATAACTTGTTGATCGGAACTACCTATAGCTGGATTGCGACCGATAACGTAAATGTATCAGGCGAAACAACTGTTACACCGGGTACAACATCGCTCATAAATGATGTCCTGAATAACGTTACCAACGTGGATCAGACCGTTGTTTATACGGTTACGGCTACCAGTAACAATGGATGCCAGGGAGATCCTTTTACAGTAAGTATTACAGTACGTCCTGAGCCACGTGGCTTTAATGATAATTCTCCAATCATCTGTAGCGATGATGCCGTGAATTATGATTTGGAAGCAAATATTGCCAATACCGTGAGCGGTGGGAATAACCTGATCACCGGAACAACCTATTCCTGGCTGGCGACTTCCAATCCAAATGTCAGCGGAGAGAGTACAATTGCCCAAACCGGCAGTACCATCACGGATATCCTGAATAACGTTACTAACAGTAATCAGATCGTTACCTACGCTGTGACTCCCACCAGTCAGTTGGGATGTATCGGAAATGTATTCACGGTTGCTGTGACCGTTCGTCCCGAGCCTCGTGGATTCAACGACACCAATCCATTGATTTGTAGTAACGCAACAGTTAATTATTCCCTTAGCTCCAATATTGCCAATACCGGTTCGGGTGGCAATAACCTGGTGGCGGGTACCACCTACAGTTGGGTGGCAACGGATAATCCAAGCGTATCAGGCGAAACGCTGGCGGCTTCTACCGCAACCATTATCAATGATTTGTTGGTAAATGTTACCGGGACGAATCAAGTAGTGGTTTATACGGTTACACCAACCAGTGCCTTGGGATGCTTGGGCGATAACTTTACAGTTTCAGTGACAGTTCGACCTCAACCGATCGGAGCAGCGGATGTGGATGCGGTGTGTAGCGATGAGGCTATTAGTTACAACATTCAAACACGGAATATCAATATACTTGGAAACTCCGTATCAAGTCAATTTACCTACACGGTAGTTTCGTCAGATCCGGGTAACGTCTCTGCCGCTGGCAGAGATCGTGCCGTTGCCAGCAATGCACCTATAACAGACTCTTACACTAACACAACCAGTGCAGACGTAACATTAACGTATACAATTACACCGTTCAGTTCTGCCGGAGGATGTCAGGGTGATCCGTTTGACGTGGTATTTACGATTCACCCCGAGCCATTGGGCCCCAATACAACCATATCCATATGTAGTGATATACCTGTCAACTTTGATCTTCAGGATGTCATCAATACAGTGGGTACCGGAAATAGCGTACCTAGTAAATTCCGATACACGGTCAGTTCCTCCAATCCTTTGGTGGTTCCGCCAGGAGCTAACAGAATTACCGCGACCAGCGTAATCATTTCGGATGTATACACCAATTTGTCTAACGCACCTGTGGATGTTACCTATACTGTGACACCCATTAGTCTGGCAAATGATTGTGAAGGAACACCCTTCACGTTACGAGTAACCGTTCAACCCGAACCAGTGGGGGCAAACGTGGTAGATCCTGTTTGTAGTACGACTTTGAATTACAACATCCAGACACAAAACATTAATTCATTAGGGAATGCTCTTCCAAGTGTGTTTACGTACGTGGTGTCATCTACCGATCCGGTGGGAGTACCTCCGGCTGCTAACCGCGTAATCGCCAGCAATGCGCCTATTACGGATAATTACGTGAACTCAACAGGTGTAGATGTAACGATTACCTATACCATCACACCTTTTAGCGCAGCCAACAATTGTGAGGGCTCAACCTTTACTTACTCGGTAACCATTAGTTCTCGTCCGGTAGGAGCATCTGTAACAAAAGCAGATGTCTGTTCGGATGTTCCGTTCTCGTTTAATCCGCAGGCCGATATTACCAATGGTGTTATCAGCACATTTACCTGGACGGCCACTTATGATGGAGGACTTTCTGTAGGCGGTTCTGTGCCACCGGCTTCTGGAAGTGGTATCATCAATGGAAGTTTAACCAATACAGGAGCCACGGTATTAAATGCGGTATATCGAGTGACACCCACAGCCGGAAGTTGTCCAGGTATTCCTTTTGATATCACTGTACCAATTCGACCCGAGCCTGTTGTATCTCCTTTGTTGAGTAGAACGGTATGCAGTGGAGATCCATACGCAACCAACCTGGATACAGACGGTATCTCGATTGGAGCAGCAACCTATGATGTGACGGCTGTTGCAGATCCACTTTTGATTGTGGGTACATTGACCACCGGAACGGGCTTAGCCAATACGGCACTGGCTGGGGATGTCTTCAGAAACGAGACTTCTGTTCCTCGTAATGTCGTGTATACGGTCACTGCTAACGGTGTCAATGGTTGCCTTGGGTTACCTTCCCGCGATATTGTTTTGACCGTAAATCCTGAGCCTGTAGTCAGTCCCGGATTGGATAACACGGTTTGTAGCCGTGAAATTGCCGGTATACAACTGAATACGAATGGAACCTCCGCGGCAGCGGCATCTTATCGATTAATCTCTGTGAACGTTCCCGGTACCATTACCGCTGACCCTGCTAATGCTGTCCCGGGAGGATTCGTAGCGGGAGCCGGAGGAATCAACCTGATTCGAAACGATAAGTATATCAATCAAACAGCCAACCCTGTGGTGGTCACGTATGAAGTTCAGGCTATGAGTTTACTGAATTGTGATGGTGCCGCTGAATTTATCGATTTGACAATTGATCCGGAACCAATCCTGACTCCCGGAGTGGTGGCTTCGTGTAGTGACGTGGCTTCAGGAGTTATTTTGGCAGGAGGTACCGTTGCCATCAGTCAGTATGAGTTGACTGGTATAAATAAACCTTCGGCTCTTATAGCTGCTCCGGGCAATGCAATCTTAGGTCAGACCTATCTCACCAATAACTTCCTGGCAAACGATGCATATACCAACACAACCTTTGGTCCTTTGAATGTTGTATATTCCATCATACCCATTTCTCCAGCAGGTTGTCGGGGTGTTCCTCAGACGCTCACTTATACGATCAATCCTGCTCCGGCTGTGGCAAGTCTCAGTGCGATTGTCTGCTCCGAAGATGCAACCAATATTACACTCAGGGAAGCTCCTGGTTCAGCTGTACCAGATCCAAATGAATATATCATCGATAACATCATTATTCAGGCAGGATTGATTCGAACCGCAGGAAATGCTACGGTTCCGCGATCAAGCGTTTCTGACACCGATATCCTTGGAGATCGCTTCCGGAATCCAACCAATGGTGCATTGACAGTTACCTATCAGGTTCGGGCACAAACCGCTGCTGGCTGTATCAGCCCGGTTCGTGATATTGTATTGACCGTTGAACCGATCATACGCGTCAATGATCCTGTTGATGTATCGATTTGTAGCGGATCAGCGACTAGTATCACGCTGACATCGCCCACCGTTCCGTCATCCGGCCCGGTTACCTTTAACTATACTGCGGCTCCTTCTACACCAGGAATGTTGGCTGTTACATCATTAACCAATCTTCCACAGGGCCATATCATACAGGATTTTCCTGTAAATAATACGAATGTACCTCAAACGATTGTCTATACCATTACACCGGTCGCTATTGGTGCCAAGGGTGGAGCAGGTTGTATTTCCGTTCCAGCCGTAGAGCCTCAAACGGTCACGATAACCGTGGAACCTAAACCGAGATTGACCCCGACACGTACCATACAAACCGTGTGTGAAGGTTCAGCCATTACAGGTGTCACGCTGAATTCAACTACCACACCATCTCTGGCCAATGCTCCTGTTGAGTTTGAAGTGATGAGTGTGATGGATATTGCTACCAACGCTCCTCCGGCCACCGTTACCGGATTTTCGGGTGTGGGAGCAACATTTGCTCCAGGTCAGGCACTGGCTGATATATTGGCAAACAATACCTCTACGCCTCAGACGATTCGCTATACATTCAGACCGCAATTTGCTATGGGACTGGCCTGTACCGGTGATCTGGTGAATATTGATATTACCGTTACCCCAAGACCTGTGTTGGCAAATATTCCACAACCCGCAGATGTATGTAGTAACGGACAGTTGGAAATCAATATGTCCACGGACACAGATCCTTTAACAACATTGATTACCTGGACAGTTGCTACCTCTGTTCCGTCTCCTGATTTGGTGGGTGCCGGACCCGGTGCCGGCAATCAGATTTTCCAGACATTGATCAACCGAACCAATGTCCCTCAAACGGTAACCTATACGATCACTCCCAAATTCAACAATTGCGATGGCGCATCTCAGGTGGTGGTCGTAACGGTTAATCCATTACCCGTGGTGAATCCTCCAGCCAGATTGACAGTATGTGGCGGTGATCCGTTTGTTTTAGATTTGTTGCCGTTTGTAAACACCAATCCTGCGCAGACTACCTTTGATTGGACGGTGACTGATATCAACGGCCTGGGAGTCCCTTTGACCGGTGCCGGAACTGGCATTAACCAGCCTTTGAGTAATCCGAATGATTTTACAGCTACACTGATCTATACAGTAACTCCAATCGGGCCTGGCGGATGTCGTGGTCTGGAAAGAAACATAACGGTATCTGTTGCCCCTGTCATTGATGCACGCTTTGTAACTACCAGCGATGGATTCTGCGAGGGAACACCCATATTCCTCACATTTGAAATTGATGGTCAGGCTCCCTTTAATTTTGTTTATCGGGAAATACCCTCGGTGGGTCCAACCGTTGACAATACTGTCATTGGTTCAGGGAATGTGCGTGTGATTCAGGTAAATCCTACGGTGAGTACCCGATATGAGATTATCTCAGCGACCGATGCCTTGAATTGTTCCAGAACGTTTGCTCCTCGGCCAACCGTGGATATTGAAATTTATCGCACCAATACAGCCAATTGGACGGCCAGTGTACCACCTTTGATCGGTGGTCTTTCGGCCGTTACCTTCACCAATACATCTACGATTTTGAGTGAGACTGACTTCCGGTTTGAGTGGGATTTTGGTACCGATGCTTCGCCAACACCAGCTACGCATATTGGAATGATACCTCCTCCGGTAACGTACAATAGGCAAGGAGATCACTTTGTGACGTTACGAATTGTAAACACTTTGGCGGAAGCCGATGGCAAGAGTTGCGAGGCCTTTTTCTCAAACAGGATAACAATTCCAGTGTTACCGTTAATTGTTGATTTTGAAATTGATCCGGTGAGGTCTTGCGTGCCTGCCTCGGTTGTGGTTACTGAAAATAATTCGACAGGCGATGTCATGCGATGGGAATTAAGAAATCAGTTTAACTCTGTGGTTGCTACATCACAGTTGAATACACCTCTTTTTGAAATCAACAGCCCAGGCCAATATGTTTTAGTATTGGAAACGAGCGATTCTTTCGGTGCATCTTTGCCTGTTACGAACTTTAAAGAATTTGAAGTCTTTGCCAATCCAACAGCCAACTTTACGGCACGACCGGAGGTATTGTTTGTGCCAGACACTGAGCTAACAACCTTCAACTTTAGTAGCGGAGCCACCAGCTATCAATGGGATTTTGGAGATGGATCAACTTCTACAGAAGAAGAGCCGAAATACACCTACCGCGTGGAGGGATTGTATGACATTCGCCTGATCGCTGAGACAGACTATGGCCAGGGATTGATTTGTCGGGATACCATCTTTAGACAAGTGACTGCCAAGCAAGGAGGTATTACCAAAATACCGAACGCCTTTACGCCCAGCCCGGATGGGCCCGGCAGCAGCGGCACTGGAGGAAACGGTACCTTCAACGATGTGTTCCTTCCGTTTGTAAAAGGTGTGGAAGAATTTAATCTTCAGATTTATGACCGATGGGGTAACCTGGTTTTTGAAAGTACGGATTCAAACAGAGGCTGGGACGGGTATGATAAGAATGGGCGATTGATGCCGGCAGGGGTTTATGTGTACAAGTTGGTGCTTCGCTTGTCTGATGGGCAGCGAACTACGCAAGTCGGTGATGTAACCATGATTCGATAATAAATTGTAATTTGGTGAACGAATGAAGCGGATTCTATTTTTAATGAGTGTTTTGCTGACAGGAGTGATGGCTCACGCACAAGACCCTCAGTTTTCTCAATATTATGCATCGCCATTGTATTTGAATCCCGGATTTACAGGCATCACCCCCCAACAGCGCTTTGTCTTTAATCATCGGGTACAGTGGCCAAACTTGCCTCAGGCATTTTCTACCTTTGCGGCCAGCTATGATATTTGGGTAGACGAATTAAAAAGCGGCTTTGGAATTCTGGCCACCACCGATAAGATGGGTTCTGCCGGGTGGCGCACCACCACGGTAGGATTGAATTATAGTTATAAAATCAGGCTGACCGAGAAACTCGTCTTTTCTCCTGGTCTTTATTTTGGCTATGGTATCAATGGACTTGACCGGAGCAGGCTGCGTCTGGGGGATGGGTTGGAGTTTGATGGTATTTCGCTGGACCCAGAATTAAATAAACTGGGCAACCAGCAGTATTTTGATTTTGGTTCAGGATTTTTATTGTATAGCCGCGTACTATGGTTAGGTGGTGCTTTTCATCATATGAATACACCTAATCTGTCTATCCTCAACGGTACCAGCCGCTTACCTCTCAAAACTACGATTCATGCGGGTGCTCGTATAGCATTGTTCAGTGGGCCACGGAAACAATCGCGTGGATCGTATCTGACGCCTTCCTTTATCTTCCGGAGCCAAGGGCCTATTTCGCAGATGGACCTGGGATTAAATTATCATATTGATCCGGTATCCATTGGCGTTTGGTATCGTGGTAAGCCATGGGAAACCAATGTGATTGGCACCGTTCAGCAAGATGCGTTGATTCTTAACCTTGGTTTGTATCTGACGAGTCTGACAGTTGGATATAGTTATGATTTCAACGTCAGTGAGCTTTCCACCAGTTCGGGTGGGGCACATGAGATATCAGTGATCTATGAATTCGCGGCCAAACCTTTGCGCAGAGGGGTGAAAAAGAAAAATCGCCTGATTCCGTGTCCTACCTTCAACAGCAAGCCAGGTTTCTGGAACTAGGTAACTGTCATTTAGCTGGTCTCTTTGTGTTTTAACGCTCTCTTCTGGCATTTGATCGCCAGATTTGACCGAAACAGTTTCTCTTCTCTTTTTCTGACTGATTAAACGTGTCTATTGCTGGCTTGAATTGGTTATCCGAAAAATTCAGGCATCGTGTATCGCGTTTTTTTAATTGTAGGAATCATTGGATGGGCGAGTGGGAGCACCTATGCTCAATGTGGGGGTATTCTGGAACCTGGTTTTGCTTTTCTTACCAGCAGTCGCGGATGTGCACCTTTTACTGTCAATATTGAGACGCTCTACCTTTCCTCTGTTCCGGGTACTCAATACTTTGTCGATTGGGGAGATGGTACTCCTGAAGAAACATTTGTTCAGGTAAGTCCCACGGGTGTCACCATTTCACATGTGTACCCGAATACTTCTATTGATTGTGGATATGATGTAACGATTGATGCTTCCAATGCCTGTAATCCGCGAGGAAGTGTTGTGCCTATTGAAACACAGGTTATCGTGTGGACCAATGATCAGGTATCTATTGACCCGGTAGAGTTTCGGGTGTGTCAGGGTTTTGCTGCTACCGTTAATTTTACAGATAACAGTCAATGGAATTGCTTTCCGCGACTAACACGTGAGAACAATGCTCCACGGTGGATTCAATGGCTTTATGGCACAGGACCTGCTGTAAACCAGGTGGGAGGTGTTCGGGTGAACAGTATTTTGCCGGTAGCATTTCCGTATTTAAATCCGGCTCCTGCCACGAATCCCATCTATCCGGTTTTAGCTCCCGGACAGGTAAGCTTACCGATTCAGGTGCCAGCCACATTACCGGTGGATATTGGTCGTGAGTTTGAGGTGACGTTGAAAAACTGGAATCAGTGTAATCCTTATGATAACAATCTGGCAGATGGTAACGCTTTTAATCCGGTATCAGGAAATATCATCAATGGTGACAATGCTCCTCAAATTGCCACCGCACGCATTGTGATCGTGCCTTCTCCGCAACCCAATTTTTTGACCCGGTTGGGTGGTGCCGGGGGGCCCATTCAAACCATCTTTTGCATAGGGGACAATATCTACTTTGATAACGAGACCCCTGCTATTGGTGGAGCTTCCTTTCAATATACCTGGGAATTCTATGATAATGCCACAGGTACAGGGGTGCCGCTAAATACAGACAATTCAACCAATCCGATTTTCACTTATTCAACCTCCGGTCAAAAGCTGATCCGCCTATCGGTACGAGATCAAAACGCGGCAGGAAACTGTGTGGCAATTTTCGAATCCCTAATAACTTTATCGCCATCGCTGGTAGCACAGATCCGGGTATCTGATTTATCCAATACTGTCATTGTTCCAGACTTTTGCCAGGAAGTATCCAGTCCCTTCACGCCATTCAATGTTCGATTTACCGATGTGTCAGTCGGTACACTTACTCCGACCACACAATGGCGGTGGGAATTTTTTGATGAAAACAATATTCTATTCCGACAGGAGCCAGCAGTTGGATTCTCCTCGATGGCATTGGGACCTTTTGACCTTGCTTACCTCAATAGAGGGATTTATCGGGTTCGATTAATTGTGCGCGATAATGTCACCTCCTGCGAAACGGTGGATGAAGTACAGGTGCGCGTATTTGAGAAACCGGTACCCGCTTTTACAGCGACACAAGTATGCGAGGGTGAGTTGACAGCATTTACTGAAAACTCCACATTAGTATCATTGACGGGTGAAAACATTTTGTTGCGTGAATGGGACTTTGATTATGATGGAGTAACTTTTACTAAAGATCCCGCCTTTGATAATCAGAGTGTATTTACCCGGTCACTGGGAGGTGCCAATACCTATGATGTAGCCCTTCGCGTGACGACCAGCGTTGGGTGTTCTGACTTGTTGGTGATACCGGTTACCGTTACGCCACTTCCGTTGGCTTCTTTTACTCCGAATGTAACCTCCGGTTGCAGCATCCTTCCCGTTACTTTTACCAATACGTCAGTAACGGGTCAGCCAGTGGTGGTAGATCGTTTTGTATGGGAAGTAAATTTTAGGGATGGAAACGGATTTGTGCCGGTAGGAGCACAGCTTCCGGCAGCTCCCGGATTCACGAATACATTCGTTTACAATTTCGAGAACGTAACTATTGTGAATCAACTATACGATGTTCGCCTGCGTACCGTGAATATTGAAGGGTGTGAACGATTATCATCAAGCGTAACGATTACAGTATTTCCAGGCACACGGTCAGGGTTTATCTCCACCAATTATTCTCCCTTCAATGACAACTGCTCCCCTCAAACCGTAAATTTCTCGGTCGATAATCAGACACAATCCTTAAATCCAACCAATTATCAATGGAGAATTTCCAATGCATCGGGAACGATTGATGATATTTCTACCGGTACCACACCTGCGTTTTCGTATAACTTTGTTAACGCCACTCAAGCGATTCAGGATTTTAACGTAACCCTCACTACCACCTTGCTTACCGGTTGTTTTGGTGATAGTGTGAGAACCATCCGGATTAATCCGGTACCGTCTTCAGCGTTTGATATTGACACGATTTTGTTCGATTGCAATCAGCTCCAAGTCAGACTTTCGGCCATCCAAAAAGGATTATCCAATTATCACTGGGTGGTTCAGGAAAACGGGATACCGGTCGTGAATACCAACACACCGGCAGACATCCTGAATTATACTTTTACCCGTCCGGTGGCAGGGAACATCAATGCTGAGTTCTTTTTAGACACCCGAAACTTTGCCAACTGTAATAGTCCGGTGACCAATCAATCTATTTTAGTGCCTGTACGCGATAACATAAATGGTTCCTTTACCATTACCCCCCTGGTTCAAAGTCTACCCAACCGAACAGTAACCATTACCAATACAACCAATCCAGGACCATGGCAATATTTGTGGGATTTGGGTGATGGTACCACTTCTACAGACCCAACCCTTTCAGGTCATACCTATGCAACCTATGGCACCTATAGCGTGACCTTGACCGTCACAAATAATGTATGTGTCGAACGTCAAACGCAAACGATCGCAATTGACCCGATACCACCCATCGTCAACTTTGCTTACGATCCTGCGGCCGGTTGTGCCCCGCTCACGGTCAACTTTACAAACCTTTCCCAGTTTACTGAACCGGGAACGTATCAATGGGACTTTGGTGTTGGCCAAGGAACGTCTGGTGCCACTAATCCAACGTATACCTATTTTGAACCGGGAACCTACACTGTATCCTTATCGGCCTCAAACATCACCGGTCAACGGGTCACGGAGATCAAAGAAGCCATTATTCAGGTATATGATGTTCCTAGAGCGAGCTTTGATGTTAAGCCCAAAATCGTGTTCATCCCGGGAGGCATCATGTTTACCAGCAATCTTAGTCTGGGTGCCACCCGATATTCCTGGGACTTTGGTGATGGCGGAACGTCTGATCAGTTTGAGCCACAACATAAGTATACCGATGACGGCATCTTTACTATTATTCTTCGTGCAGAAAATGAAAATGGATGTGCGGACACCTCCCGTGTTGATAACGCAGTGAGCGTTCAAAAGGGAGGACAGGTGTTAATCCCCAATGCTTTCTCTCCAAGTACGTTTGGTCCTTCCGGAGGTCAGTCAGGAGGAGGGAAGAACGATGTTTTTCTGCCTTTGATGCGAGGTGTGGTCGAATTTGAGATGCTCATTTTTAATAGGTGGGGAGAGTTACTCTTTAGAACATCTGATCCTGAAATTGGCTGGGATGGATATTACCAGGGCAAACTTTGTCCACAGGATGTGTATGTATACAAATTAAGCGCGGCTTATGACAATGGCGAGCGATTAGTCAGAACCGGTGATGTAAACCTCATTCGATGAAGTATCTGCTGACGTGTCTTCTTTTGTTAAGTTATTTGACCCAGGCGTACGGCCAGGATCCAGAGTTTTCGCAATATTATGCTGCTCCGTTGTATTTGAATCCGGCCTTTGCCGGCACGACCACCGATCACCGGTTTATTGCCAACTACCGGAATCAATGGCCATCCATTGGTAGGGGGTATGTGAGTTATGCTTTTTCATATGATTATAATCTCTACCACATGAATAGCGGTATTGGTTTGATGGCCACGGTGGACCAGGCGGGTACAGCGGGCATGAAGTCATCGACCATCAACTTTATTTATTCTTATAGACTACATCTGAACGATAAATGGGTGGTGTCTTCCGGGTTAAATTTTGGTTTCGGATCACGTACCATCGATTTGAATAAGTTGGTCTTCGGGGATCAGCTCCAATTTGATGCAGAGGGCAACGTGCCCACCGATGATCAGGCTGCTTTTAATCTGGGTACCGCTAACTATTTCGATTTTAATGCAGGTTTTTTACTCTATAACCGATCCGTTTGGTTAGGGATGGCCATGAGCCATTTGAATACGCCCAATCGCTCTCTGGTTTCGGAAACCTCAGAACTCCCTTTAAAGACTACGATTCATGGAGGAGCACGCATTCCTCTGTATTGGGGACCTCAAAGTCGTGATCGGGCCACCGTACTTTTACCCTC
>ERZ1066130.293-NODE-293-length-21610-cov-11.614196_pt1 | contig 21610 bp, 17 predicted proteins | sample MGYA00382777_ERZ1066130 | MGnify/ENA primary metagenome ERZ1066130 (study PRJEB33369, sample SAMEA5778360) | biofilm metagenome | biome: Industrial cooling water; feature: Water cooling tower basin; material: Biofilm | place: United Arab Emirates | collected...
ACCTTACTCCATTGCAGCAGGTAATCCGGCACGCGTGGTGCGGGTCTGGGATTTTGCGCAGAACAAATGGGTGAAGCCTGCCTCAAGCGAATAGGCTATTCTGTTGTTCTTTTCTTTGGCATCTCAAAAATCGGGGGTAGCGGAAAATTAAATCCGCCCACCAGATGAAGATTAACAGGATTCCCTGAACCATCAGCCGCGGTCGCTGATAATATTTCCATCGGCTCACCAGATAATATCCTAGTGTTTTAACACCGATTTCCCAATAGATATTTTTCCAGGGTGAGGATGCCCGCTTTTGTTGGTATGCCCGTGGATTGCGGTAGTAAAGTCTGAATTCGCTTTCCATAATCTTCATTCGCCTGGCCACCTTTTGAAAGACATCGGTACGAGGCGGATGGTACACCCGCATGGTTTTCACAAATGAAATTTTCCCGAATTCTTCGATGCGCCATGCCAGATCGGCATCTTCGTTGTGAGGAAACGGAAATTGCTCATCGAATCCCTTTACCCGAAGTAGCGCCTCGCGAGTAAAAGCAGCATTGCAGGTGGGCACACTGGCATTTCCGTTTTCATTATCAATTTGGTGAGTGAGCGGAGTGATGTCTTTTACATCCGTGTACGTGCTTCCCTGAAGACCTACCGTATCAGGTTCAACCAAGGCTGACAGTATCACCTCCAGCCAATCGGCTTGTGGTATACAATCATCATCCGTAAAGGCGATAATCCGGCCGTGCGCTTCGGCAATCCCCCGGTTACGCGCGGCTGCCGGTCCTCCATTGGCTTGTGTAAAAAATCGAAAGGACGGCTCCTTCTCAACCATTTGTTGCAGAAATTTTTCTGTTCCGTCCGAAGATCCATCATTTACAATAATCACTTCGTACAAATGCCTGGAGAGTGTTTGGGTTTGCAAAGCATGAACGGTGTCTTTGAGAGATTCCAACCGATTATAGGTGGGTACGATAACTGTTATTTCCATAGCTGCTTGACGAATGTAGGTTTTTCCAGGATGGCACCCATGAATTTATATGCCCGGATGTAAATTTTTACAACTTCCTTCCACGTATCGGTCAACGAAATATTCGCTTCCTTTTTTAATATTCGTGACACCCATGCGATGCCAAACAGTTCTGTCATCACCATGGCCAGAGGTGCCCCGGCAATACCCCACCCGCGCATCAGAAAATATCCCAACACCACATTGATCAAACTATTGACCAGAACTACTCTGAAAGCCAGGTGGGGCTTGGATAATGCGGTGACCATGCTTCCAAAGGCCGTTCCGAAAGGGGTGATGACTGCGGCTAACAGAACGTAGACTGATAACAAGTACCAGGCTTCCTGGTAATCACTTCCATTTACCCAAGAGAGCAATCGGGAAGAGAGCATTACCACCACCATCGCCAAGGGTAGGGTCAATGCCAAAAGTTGGGCCAGTGTTTGATGAAAGAGTTGTCTGGCCTGCGGAAGATTGTTTTGGTTAACCTGAGCCATCAGGCCAGGAAAGAGAATGGACTGCATGGCATTGTTTGGCAAGAGAAACAGTTGTGAAAACCGCTGTGATACTCCGAGCCAGGCTGTCTGTTGCAACGATATTAACGCGGAAGCATAGAATAAACTGATTCTCGAAGAAACCGAAGAGGTAGCCTCTCGAAGCATAGCATAGATCCCAAATTGACGAATACGTCCCAAGTCATGACGCGCGATCTGAGCCCCCCATATCTGTCGATATGAAATAGTTGTGGAGGCGTACACCCCGGCTGCCAGACTTGCACTCCCCAGAATGATTACTACTAAATTTATGGAGAATGGATTTCGCCACAACAGCATAAACCCAACGAGCTGAATGCCTGCATTGATGCCATTGCTGATCGCGATGGTTCGTATTTTTAACTGGCTCCTTAAAAAAAACGTTTGCCACCGAAACCAGGCATTTGGCATGGAGTACATTCCATACATGAGCAATAATGGACGCAAAGGGCCCTGCATAAAAAATCCGGTGATGAACAACGCGATATTGGCCAGCATCTCAAACGAGACCAAGACCATCAGACTGGTTTTCAGAGACGGGTAAATATTTTTCTCCGTAACGCCTGATACACTTTTCACCATGGCCGGCTGAAGGAGGGCATCTCGTAAGCTACTGGTGAATGCAAAAACGGCCATAAACATAAACCAGGTACCTGTATCCGATAGCGGAAATAAACGGGTGATGACTATTATTCCGCCCAGGCCTATGCCTACTTCCAGTCCGTTGTTTATCAACGCCCACCATCGTTCACGGGAAGAGATCATACCACCGGCAGGTTATTCATTTCTTTATCAATGGCGAGGGCCCGGAAAAGAATGGCCACAAACATCCAAAACAAAATACTCATGGGAAATACACCGATCACTTCCTGTCCCCATTCGACAATCAGCAAAGGCGCCACGGCAGCCAGAATTCCCATGGCTATCGCTTTGAGCATGGGGTCCTTCATTTGAAAAGATAACCGCACACCTTTGGTTAGGATTTTATAATACAGGAATAGAAAAACGAGTAACCCGATCCAGCCCAACTCCACCGCCACCCGAATCAATCCGGAATCCGGTGCAAACATGGCCAGAAAAGATCCAGGCGTAAATCGTTGCCCCCATACTCCTGTCGAGCCTAACCCGCCCCCAATCGGGTGGGCAAGTATCCACGGAAAAATCATTTGTCGGTTACGGGCACGTGTTTGATATGATTTGTCTTCGGAAGCTTTGAATACGGATTGAATCCGTTGGATATGATAATTATTGCTAGGAACCGTAGCTAACCCAACAAAGGCCATGACGGCCACCAACAAGGACCAGTATAAATTACGTTTGCGGGCAAGAAATACCCACACCAGATAAAATACAGGGATAATGATAAATGCAGAGCGTGTTCCGGAATAGACCATTGCCAGTAGTGTTGCCCCACAAGTGATGGCCAATAGCAAGCGAATCCAAAAATGGGGTGCCGCTACCATCAGCGGAATGCAAAGCATGGAAACAAATGCCATAAGGATACCAAATTGGGCGGGGGACCCAATGGAGCCTATGGCTCGCCAACGACCATAGTTAAATACCAGATGAACCAGATCGTGACTGAACACATAGTTATACTCCCATGAAAAATATCCCATCGTAGCCTGCCAGATGCCCCACCCCGCAGATACTAAACTCAAAAAAAGAATAGCTCCAAGCAACTGAAGGAGTTGCTTTCGTGTGTTTAAAAAGCTGTAGGTCAAAAAGAAAACCATCATATAACCAACAGCCGGACGAATCACATAAAACCAGGCCGCACGAGAGCCGGCCCAGGGATTGGCTAATTCTAAAAAGTTCATGCCTGCCCAAAGAAAAACAGCCACGCTGATCGGGGTTTGAAAACTCTTCCATTGACGGTGAATCACACAACGGTACAGCAGACCGATCAGCATAATCAGGATCATGACATCCAGTGCGATACCCATCGGGATTCCTTCGGCCAGGCGGTTAGGGATACTGATAAAAAAAGCAAACAACAGAAGGATGTAAATGCCAATTCCGGTGCTCCACAAAGCAGCGACTCCGAGCGGAACCGCTACCACCGCGGCTATGATCGCTACCCCTGCCCAGAAACCAAACTTGGTTATCAATTGCACTACGAGCGGTACCAGGCTGAGAGAAACAACCCATGGCAACCAGCGGGGCATAGCTCCTTCACCTTTGATCAGCCGGGCTATGAATGTGGCGCGGGAAGGGGTCAGGAGAAGCATCTTATAAATGATGTTTGGTGTGAATGAACTTTCCTTGATTTTCTTTGCGAATACTCTTCATGGCATTGCCGAAGTTATGCATGGCCAGTAACGGCAATCGTAAACTATAGCGCACGCTTCGAAGCAATGCCTTTTGCTTAATCACAAAAATCGCAATGGCCACTGTTTGTAGTCCGGCTGCCACCAGCATCCAGGGGAACATGAAAGGCCAGTGACCTGCCCAGGTATACGTTCCCAATTCTACGAACGCCAGCAGACTCACCAACACCACTTGTACCGAGCGGGGCGGGCGGTAAAGCGTTATCAGATAATCGATGGGCGCCCAACGTTTGTGCCGGATGGCTGATCGGAGTAGTTGACTTCCGTGGTAAATGGCATTATAGTACTGTTCGCCAAACCAGCGGATGCGCTGGGGATTATGTGCGTCCAGTTGAGACGTTTTTTCTTCCTGGAGCGTGCTGGCCGGCCAAAAAATGGTGCGCACCTCCCGCTTACTGTCCAGCAGGTTAATCATAAAATTTTTATCAAAACCAGGAGCCTGTGGATCCAGTTTTTGAATCGTATCGATGAACAGATCGGTTTCAATCAAAGCTCCGCTTCCGCTGATCTCAATCATACACCCGAGGTTTTGCTTGGCATACCGAAACATGGTGTCGTTCAGGCGCTCAGCCATGTGATCAAAAAAAGACACCGCATTCGTAGTAGATAATGACAAGCGCTTGCCCTGGATAATATCGTACTGATCAAATACCCGGGGCGGAATATGATCGAAGAAATCGGGGGCAATGAGATTATCTTTATCCAGCAACATCACAAATTCCGGATTGATCATTCTCTGATTCTGTCGCGCATAAATACGTTGACTTATAAAACGAAGAGCATGTTGGTAGGAATTTCCGGGAAGGTGATCAAAGTCTTGAGCCTCCACCCAAAAACCTTTTTGCTGAGCATATTTCTGGTACTCCGCATCGGCCCGTTGCAACAGCACATAGGTGCGGATGTTTCTGTGACGGGTGGCACGCGCCACCGAATCCAATACCTGCCGGAAGATGGGGCCGGGGCGATAAGCCGGTAAAATCAACAGTACTTCCGGATTGTCTCGATTGATTAAAAATTTCTGGTGCGCCTTTTCTCTTCCAGCCAATACCAGTATCAGCCAATAAAATCCGTAAAAACAGAAGTAAATGGCCAGCGGCATTCCGATCAATTGCAAAACAGTTGTGATGGTCATCGTAAGTTTCGGGTAAGTATTTTTTTAATCCATTTCCGCAAGGCACTTTTTTGGGTAGGCAACCCTCCTAAATAGTCTTCCATGAACTCAGGCTTCACCCCTGTCAGGATTGTTCCCAGAAAGGAGATGGGTGATTTTCGGATAAACTCCTCTGCCCGTCTGTCGATTTTTGTAAACACCCGGTTGGCCTGAAAGGCTAACACCAGGTGATTGGCCTGTTCCATCCAAAAATTCAACTCTGCCCCCTGGTCCATGGAAGATGGAAGAACGATGACTACATCGTGTTCTCCCCTTAGCTTTTTTAATTCGCCCATGATTTTCTCCCGGTTGGCCATCAATCCCTGATAACGAATCCATTCGCGCATATCTACTTCGGATGTTACTTCATTCTCCGAGTGATTAGCTAGTACCAAGGCGACCTGAAGGTTTGCTTCTTTCAGAAATTTCTGAAGCTGCAAGGCCATCACCTGTTGTCCCTGTTCGCCAAAGGCGGAGGTGAGGAGCAGGACGTTTTCATCGCCCCGGCAGCGGGTTAAAACCAATTGTGCCAATTGCATCCACTGCTGATTTTCAACAATGGTCCATGCGTGTTGTGCTTCTGAAGACATGCGCGCAGTTGGTTGAGGAATGGCTCCCAACACCGGAAGGGAAGAGTATGATTCCAGTTTTTCAACGGTACTCACCGATGCGTCCAGTAAGTGAACGACCACCCAAAAGCCAGCCATTAAAGCAAACACTGCAAGGCCTCCGGAAATGATCATCAACCACCGCTTGGAGGGCTGTGGTTGAGTGGGTACCTGAGGCGGGTCAATTACTTCAATCACATTTTCCCCTGAGCCATATTCCATGGACTCTGTCAGGCTCAGTTTGTTAAGAAGTGTCAGATAAACATGGTTGGCGGTAGTGATCTCCTGCTCATAGGCACCAATGGTAGACTCAAAGGGAGCAAAGCGTTTGGAATACTGATTCACCCGCTGAATTTCCGTGTTGATGATGTCAACCATATCGGCTGATGTTTCTGCATCCAGATCGAAATTAAGGTAGCGGCTGGCCAGATCTAATTGAAACTGACTCGGATCGTAGGGTGTTTTACGGGCCAGCTCTACCAGCTTGGTTTGAATCTCAGCCTTGGTTTGCTCGATATTCCGGTCAAGGGTAGTAGCATCAACTATCTTTTGCTGTCCGAAAGATTGAACCAGGGCTTCTCTATTTAATCGCTTAAGTTGATTTTTTAATTCCAGTATTTCGTGATGCCCGGAGAGGTCGAGAGAAACTTCGTTGCCGGTTTGCACAGTGGTCAGCACTTCTTTTCTTCCTCTGCTGCTGGCCGCAATTCGCGCCAGCAGATTGGCCCGTTGCCCTTCCAGTTGCACCAGATAAACTACAATGGCTTTGGTGTGCTCGCCCAGATTGATGATGGTGTTGTTGGATTTATATTGCTCCAGTCTTTTAATCTTTTGGTTTAAATCTTCTTTTGCCTGACGCACCAATCCCTCAATGATATCTTTGTGTCCTTTGATTTTGTTTTTGGTAAGTTCTTTGTTCTCTTCTATTAAGGCTTCAATAAATAGCCGCGCCAGAAGTTGGGCTTTCTCCGGATGTTCAGCCGTGAGTTCTACTTTCATAAAATTACTGTCCATGATCCGGAAGGCCACCAGACTGTTTCGTATGCCATCGTCTGTCAAGTGATGCTGTTGGAGAAAGGCCGCTATGATCTGGTCCAGGGGTGCCTGCAGATTTAATCGCTGTCCGGCTTTCAGTTCTTCCATCCGCTGGGATACCAGCAATCGGTTACTCACCAACGCCTCGTTGGCCTGGTGGAAATAATTGGGGGAATCGGTTAAAGCCTGCTCAATGACTTTCCAACGCACTTTTTCCAATGTGCGCTTGGACTTGAGTAACTCCACCGTGTTTTGGAAATATGAATGAACCTGATACTGCTTTAAATCTTCATCGGACAAGCTTAATCCTTTGCTTTCCTGTAGATTCAAATACATCCGTGTTTCGGTCCGGTACTGCTGCGGGAGGTTTCGCGTAAAGTAATAGATCAGGGACATGGTCAGCACCGGAACTACCATGAGCTTATACTGGTGGCGTAACAAACTCCTCAAAATATCAATCAGGGAATCCATGTTAGGGTTGGGTAGAGGGGATGCCTTCCGTGGCGTTGGTTAAAATTTCGATTTGCTGCTTTAATTTTCGTGTCTGCAATTGAGCCTTGATAACCGACTCGTTGGTCAGCAGCAAGGCATTCTGATTGAGGAGCACGGCCTCCATTTGCTCTTCTCCCCGTTTAAATTTTTCTTCCATCAGAATGCACTGTTCCTGTTGTGTTTGCTGGGCTGTTTGCCGAAGCTCCAACACACCCAGCATTTCCAGGTATTGATAAAATAATTGAACAAGTTCCAATCGTATCTGTCTGCGTTGATGCTGCACCTGCTGTTGGGCTCTCGTTACATTGTATTGTGCCTCCCGGATATAGCTTTTGCGACTAATAAACCGCTCCGGATCAATGCTCAGGGTGAGTCCCAACTGCGGCAGGATGCCAGCGGTGGTGACCGATTCGTTATTGGCGTTAACCTGTGTATTAACCGAAAAAAAATTAATCCCCATCCGGAAGGTGGATACCCATCGGTTTTTTTCCTGGGTCACGTTTTCATATTGCTGAGCCAGTTCGGCTTCGAATCCTTTGATCCAATACGAATTCATCAAAGCACGATTTATTAATGAATCCATGAGTGATTCGTTTTGCAACAAAGCTTCTATCAGCTTTTTCTCAGCGGCTGTGTCCACAGCGGGCTGTCCCCAGATCTTTGGGCAAATCAGCAACAGCAACGTGGCTGCGCAGGCAAAAAGAATTCGTTTCATCCGAGATTTATCATGTGTGCGTTGACCGTGTTGAGAGGTGTCGTCACCAGAAGTGCGGAGTTGAATCAATGGCCTTTTCATACTTCAAAAATACCCCCAGTAAGGCCGAAAAAGGGGTTTTTTAGATGATTGGAGGGTTATTGGCGACCATTGACGGGTGCCAGTAGTTTTTGGAAATAAAAAAATCCGGGGCTCGCTAAAGCTCCCGGATCGGGTTCAGGTATAGGGTTAGGTTGAAAAATGACTACTTGTATATCAACTCGACTGATCTGTGTCCGGTTGAATTCTTGTACCAGTCTTTGCTGAGGGCTCCTCCGCTTTTTGACCAGTCATTAAATTTCAGATGAGCCTTGTTGATGGGTTGGCTTTCGACCGGATAATCAAAGGGCACGGGCAGGCTGATGGCCCATGGCAAGTTGTCTCCCGACTTGTAATATCTGCCATCCAGAGGTCTGCTACTATCCGCCTGGGTTCCCAGGAGCGACCAATCGGCTTGGGAGGTTGGCGGCATGCCTGGAAGATGAACTTCCATGGAACGCTTATTGACAAAGATGAAGGCGTTAAACGGTGCATATCCAAGATCCGTCAATTTTATAGGGGTTGAAAATTTTATCGTCAGGGATATAGGTACGGAGGGCATCGTTCCCTGATTCACTTGTGTATTGACCATACCGGATTTGCCAAACAATTCATGGCTATTTTCAAAAAGGATGATCACCGCTTTGTCTTGCCCGGCTTCCGTTCCATTGGCATTCAGCGAAAGCGAGCCATGTCTGCTTTTGTCAGTCTCTGCCGAAAGGATACGGTCCGGGGAAATTGGTAATTCAATCCCCAACCCGTTCTGAAAGGAAGCTCCCAAGGCACGCACCCGAAAGGAGCCCTGCAATTCGGTCACTTCGTTAGCCACGTTTGTGATCGCCTTAAAATTGTAATCTACTACTACATCATTCATATCATAATCGCCTTTGGCCGGCCACATATCTTCAAAAGCCAGAGAACCAAAAACGTTTTCTGCGGGCGCAAATACATGAAAGGCCCGATCAGGATCATTTGGATACAAGTCATTTCTATCCAATACGTTGTCTCTATCTGAATCTGTGCCTGTCACTGCTTTGGTAGAGGCTACATCTTCTTTAATAATTGCCCGGTAAGGATTAGCCGTAATAAAAAAGACGGCATCATTGAAATCATTGTCCCCTCCCGGTCGTGTGGTATCCTCTATTCCAAGCAGAAACAGTTCCCGTGCATCATCTTTCAGCGTAGCCACATGCGCGCGGTGACCAGTCGTGGTGAAGGTATTGAGCCCTTTATTCGAATATTTGATTTGTGGTTTATCCACCACGGAGGTGCCATTCCATGCATCCGGTATTAAAAACCAACCAATCCCTGTGTTTGCCGGAAAGCGGCCCAAATAGATTTTGTTTCCGGATTTTAAATTGCCGCCACTCCCGCTCAGGGAAACATTCGGAAAAATGATGTGATGGTTCGTTATTTCGCTGACGGTAGCCGGAGGATTTTTGAGATCGTATGTGTAGTATCCCAATGTGTTTTTCCAACCTGCGCCTTCGTGAACAAATGTGATCCACACATCGGCCATCTCCTGAAAACGGGTGTCTGCATTAATGTTATCGGCAATGTATTCAGGATTGTATTGAGGCACCGGTCTTCTTTCGGGCAGGGAGTTATTCACCAGATCCAGCAAGTCTTGAGGGATGTAATCATTCACAGGCTCCAGGTTGGCCGGAACGCCTTGTGCATCAAAGGATGATAAAAATGTAAATTTTGAATTTTCCGTCCGGAAATTCCCCTCGGTCCTCCCGGAAGCGCTGCCCTTCACCACCGGGGAGGCTCCCCCGATGAGTAAGTGATTGCTCCCGGATAGAACTACCATTCCTGTTTCGGATGGCAGGCCCAGGTATTCCGTCCGCAAATAAAGTGAATCAATATAATCAGGCAGGCGATTGGCAACCATTGCCTCTCCCTGGGCATTCGTCTGAAGCATGCCCATGTGTACAAAGCCCGTCTCGGTTTTATACCCATAGGATAGCGGAATACCTGAAAGCGGCTTGCCCCCATTATCCTGAACTTTAAGAGAAACCTGAAAATCGCGCGTGGTGACATAGTCAAAGTAGTCAGGCACTTTTTGTGAGGCTCCATCAGCATCCTCGTTTTCCGGATTAAGTATTTCGACACAGGCCGAAAATACGAATCCCGTGAGCAGCAAAAGTATAAAGCGTTTCATGTTAGATCATTTGCATGCAAAACTATGCGCGGTTAAAGGCCGGGAATTAGTTTTTAGTTCAGGCGCCTGACTTTCCAGTTGATTGGTTGTTCTTCTTCGTTTTTTGGATAAAGTCTTACTTGTTAAAGAAACGCATCCAGAGCTTTTTGAAAAATCCGGTTTTATTCCATTCGTGGATTCGGTCCACGGTGGTGCGCAGGCGAACATACGCAGCCGGGTTTTTTTCGATATAATCAAAAGAGCCAAACTTTAATGCCTGCACCGCAGCGGACAAATCGTTTTGAGCTGACAGGTATATCACCGGAACTTTTGGCTTCATCCGTTTTATTTTTCGCAAAACATCCAACCCGTTTTCTTCTTCTTCTAACTGGTGGTCCAGAATAATCAAATCCGGATTTTGATGCAGCTGATCCAGGCATGACTGGCCATTCAAAAACGAACGTACCTGATAGCCCAGGTTTTTCATGTGTCCCTGCATAAACTGTTGATAAATCATATCATCATCCACCACAAACGCTACCTTTTCCATATTCCTTTATTTTTTAGATTGTTCTTTTAATACTTCTACTTCTTTTACCAGGGCCTTCGCCTTGGCTATGGTGAGATGAGCCTCCAACAACGTCTCATTGGTATGAATGGCGGAGGCAACAACTTCTACCCGGGCAGCCTGACTTTGGAGAGCATCTACCCCGAATAGTCCAAGCGAGGCCTTTAAGGAGTGGATGGAGCGCGCTAAAGAACCGCCATCTTTCTTTTGCAAGGCCTTTTCCACGCGTGAGATGATTTCAGGGAAATGGAGCAAAAATGAATCGACCATTTGCTCACGCATATACTGATCATTCAGCGATTGCTCATTCAGCCGATTTTCATCCAGGTATAAAAATGAGTACTGTGTCATGGCTTTCTGTTTGGCACAGTTAAGTCAAACCTCATTCCAAATGCATCCGGAGGGCGTTTTTCAACATCCTGTCACCGATAAAACCTTCCGGATAGCCGCTTGAAATTAGCCGCTGGCCGAGGGATAGCTACCAATCATCGAAAGAGGGGAAAAGGATGGAAATGATATTTCACACCAGGCTTTTTGACCCATTTTGGGATGAATCTTTCCCAAACTGAAACGCACTTAAAGCACGTTGAGTCTTCGCATCAATTCCGGTTTATAGGATTCTCCAATAGGGATCAGTTTCTTGCCAATGATCACTACCGTATCCTCGATGGCCTGAATGCGATCGAAGCGTATGATGTAGGAGCGGTGAACGCGAATAAATTGATCGCGTGGCATTTTGCCTTCGATTCCTTTCATTGTTGCGTGGACCACATACCGATCCTTTTCTGTAAAGATATTGACATAGTCTCCGTAGGCCTCGATCCAGGTAATTTCTGTCAGGCGGATGCTAATAATCTGATTGTTTGCTTTGACAAATATGGATTCGGGTGTGGTGTAGCTGTCTTGCTCCAGGGCGAGTCGTTTCTCAACCCGATCGATGGCCTTTAAAAAGCGATCCAAAACAACCGGTTTTAACAGATAGTCGGTCACTTCATAGTCAAAAGCCTGCAGGGCATAGTTTTCCTTGGAGGAAACGATGATTACTTCCGGATAGGTATTCAGCGATTTTAGCAAGTCCAGCCCTGATAAATCAGGCATTTCCATATCCAGAAACAGGAGATCCACAGTCTGAGACGAAAGCACATCTCTGGCTTGTAACGGGTGGTTGCAGGATTCAACCAATTGTAAGTTCTTGACTCGTTGGATCAACATCTCGAGCATCTTGCGCGACATGTCGTCATCGTCTACTATCAGGCACCGAATTTTTTCAACCATGGATGATCGTCAGCCAATATACGCCTCAAGATAGCATGAATTCTGACTCTGATCTCTTCCGGATTAAAAGGCTTTACAACAAAATCATCAGCTCCGGCTTTCAGACATTCAATACGGGTGGCGCTATTTTCCGCTCCCGATAGCATGATGATCGCTATTTTATTCCATAAAGGGTTTTGGCGGATGCGTTTGACGGTTTGAAGGCCATCCATGCCTGGCATGTTTAGATCCATGACAATCACTTCTGGTGCAGGAGCATTTTCCAGTCGCTTCAAACATTCTTCACCATTTGATACGCTGGCTGTTTCAAAATCTTTTTTGAAAAACTCTTTTAACAGAAGTATCAGGGCAGGCTCATCATCTGCTATCAGCAGGCTCAATTTTGATGTCATGAAAGTTCTTGTGTTAGATTGTGTTTAATTTTTTCGATCTCTACGTGAGTATGATCCAGAATGATCTGTATTTGCGCTAAAAGTGCAGCTATGGTTTCGGCATGCCCTGCTTCTTTGGCCGACTGCTCTACCTGAGCCACGATGGCCGTAAGTGAGTTGATTCCGACATAGGAACCTTGTGGCTTAAAGGCATGCGCCAACTTGTGAATCAAAGGCAGGTTTCCATCAATAAAGGCTTCGCGCACCTGTCGCATAAACTCTTTCGACTGCTTATCAAACAGCTGAATCATTTCCAGTTGAAACGACTTGTTGCCGGGTGAAATACTCTCCAGGTATTCCATCTGAACATATCCCGGGCTTTCTTCCTTATTCCATTGGGTAGACGTGGATTTTCCAGGAGTTAAAAACACCGAAAGTTTTTGATTTAATTCAGCCGGTTTAAACGGTTTTGAAATATAGTCTTGCATCCCGGCTTTTATGACCCGGCCCCGGGGATCGTGCAACACCGATGCGGTCATGGCTAAGATGTTGATCGATCGGGTGGGTTCAGGAAAATCACGCCTGATTCGCTTGGTCGCTTCAATGCCATCCATTTCCGGCATTTGCACATCCATGATCACCAGGTTAAAATCTGATCCTTCCTTCAGGATGCGAAGAGCTTCCACCCCGTTATTGGCCACCGTTACCTCTATTTGCCAGTTTTCAAGGGTTCGTTTGGTTACCAATTGATTGATGGGGTTATCTTCAACGACCAAAACTTTACTCCCGGCAAAAGAAGATAACGCCTTGGGTTCTGCAGACAAGACCGGAGAGGGGTTTTCAGCCACTTCATAGGGGAGGATAATGGTAAATACAGACCCCTTCCCCACCTCGCTGGTGAGCAAAATTCTACCTCCTTGCATTTCGACCAGTTGCTTGACGATAGTAAGACCCAATCCGGTACCCCCAAACCGGATGGCCGTAGATTGATCGGCCTGTGTAAAGCTTTCAAAGATGACATCTAACTTATCTTGAGGGATACCGATGCCACTATCTTTTACCGAAAACTGCAATTCGCAAGTTTGCCCGGCTATGGCGCTGGCTTTGCAGGAAATATTTACGAGTCCTTCCTGTGTAAATTTAATAGCATTGGAAAGCAGGTTCATCAAGACCTGACTAAGTCGAAGGGGATCTCCTAACAAACGGGCAGGAATGGCTGATTCCCATTCCATGGTCAATTTTATTTTTTTGGCTTCTGCCTGTACCTTCAGATTTTGTACCAACTGGTCAACTACTTCTCTTGGATTGAACACGATCGATTCAATTTGTAGTTTACCGGCTTCAATTTTAGACAAGTCGAGAATATCGTTGATGATGGACAACAAATGCTCTCCGGAAAAACGGATTCCATTCAGGTACTCCATGTTTTCTTTTGATAGCTGGGAATGGATCATCAGGTTAGTTAATCCCAATACCCCGTTGATAGGCGTGCGGAGTTCATGACTCATTTTCGCCAGGAAATCCTGTTTGGCGTTCATGGATACCTCCGCTAACTGCTTGGCGCGAAGTAAATCATTTTGAATTTGTCTGGCCTCCGAAACATCCCGGTACAACCAGAGATGACCGCGGTATTCGTTATCAATAAAAATCGGCACATAATCACGCGAATATACCCGGCCGTTGACCAACTCACATTCTTCATTCACCTCCACCTCCCGTTTGGCTAACAGGTCATGGATTCTTGAAACAAACAATTCCGGATTTTTGAATAATCCCTTGGATTGTTCAGCTGCATTGGAACAGTCCATACCGATCAATGAATCGGCTGGTGCCGGGATGGAAAACATCTGACAGAACTGATCATTGCACAACACTACGTGCCTGTTTTCGTCTTCCACTAAAACCCCGGCCTGGATTGTTTTGATCAGGTTTTGCAGCCGGGTGCTGGTAGACTTTAAAATTTGTTCATTCTTTTTCCGCGAACTGATGTCGCGCAGAATACCGCTAAAAATTCTGCGCCCATTGGAAAACGTTTCTCCAAAACTGATTTCTAATGGCACCTCATAGCCCAACTTGTGCTGACCGGGCAATTCGAGAGATGTCCAACTGTGTAACTTCTTTTGTCCGGTTTGGTTGTATCGCTCAAAACCCTTGGCATGCAATGATTTAAAATAATCAGGCATTAGCTTTTCTAATTTTTGCCCAATCAATTCATGCATTTCGTATCCAAAAATTTTGCCGGTCACCTCGTTGCTAAAAATTATTACTCCCCGATCATTGATCGTGATAACTCCATCTGATAGGGTATCAAAAATGACTTGCTTGAGTGCTTGTGTATCCCGTAACTCCGCCTGGGTTCTTTTCGTTTGGGTAATGTCGCGGGTTAATATCAACGCATGATTTTCATTGAGGGGCACCACCCGCGCTTCAAAAAAATGTGTGGCCTCCATTTCGGTGGTGGTAAACTCAAATGATACGGGCTGCTGGGTGGTCAGTGATTGATTGAGTTCCTGTAGATAAAGGTCATTCACATGAGCAGGGAAAATATCTGCCAGCGAGACCACGTGATCTCCATAGTAATTCGTTCTCTCCAGGATTTTTCCGTCACGATCTACTTTCACCGGCCGATCGGGCACCGCATCCAAAAGTGATTTTAAGGTCTCCTTTTTCTCACGTATTTCGTTGATCAGCTGAATATTATTCAAAGCCAGGGAGGCATACGAAGCCAGAAATTGTGCTGTTTCAAATTCTTCATTGCTAAAGGATTTATCTGACAGCCGGTTTAACATAAATGCACCCCAGCAATGCGCTCCCATTTGTAATGGAATGGCTATCATTTGCTCCTTTTCTACTGACATGCCTTCCGGATAAACTGCCCGGGGATCTAAATGAGCATTTGAAACGTTTTCTCCGCTGCCCGAAGAGATGATGGATCCCATGATTCCTTTGCCAAAAGGGATAGACCAGTCTTTACTGCCTTTTTCCATTTTATGCCCCTTTAAAATCAGCGGACGGAAAATTTTTTGGGCATGATCGGCTTCATAAATAGCCATAACGTCATAGTCGATCAGAATAGAAAGACCCCCCGCCAATAAAACGGTTACTTCCTCAGCGTTCAGCGTAGAGCCAATGCGGGTGGAAATGTTCAATAATGTCTTCCGGGTAACGGATGTGTCTGAGTTCATGATCTCTATGGCATCAATGCGGGAGCAAAATTGAGCCCGCCAGAATTCAAAACGAAAGGTTTAATCGAAGGATTGGCGTCATTGATCGAAATTACGAAAATCGCGCGCTTTTCCGATTCAAGTTTGCATCATTAAAAACAAAAAAGAGTATGGAAATCCTCCGATTTGCCTTTTGGCTTATCCTCAGCACGATCTTTTACGCTTATATCGGTCATGGACTGATTTTTGGAATTCTGGCACGGTTAAAAAACCCTAAAAAATGATTTACCTCTATGAACCGGAAGTAGCCATCATCATTGCTGCCTATAACGAGGCCGATGTGCTACCGGATAAAATTGAAAACACCCTTGGTCTGGATTACCCTCGTGAAAAACTTAGCATTCACGTGGTAACGGATGGATCTACTGATGCCAGTGTGCGGATGATTTCCACTCATGATCAAATTCATCATCATCATCAGCCTGAGCGGCAGGGTAAACTGGCGGCCATTCAACGGATCATGCCTCAGATCAATTCAACCATCGTTGTGTTAACAGATGCCAACTGTCTGCTTAACAAAATGGCCATTCGATCGTTGGTCCAACATTTTCGACACCTGCGTGTCGGAGCCGTAGCCGGGGAAAAGAAAATCATTGACAGCCAGACCAAAACCGGTACAGGCGAAAGTCTTTATTGGCGATACGAATCCTGGCTCAAGAGAATAGATAGTGACCTTCACTCAACGGTGGGTGCCGCAGGCGAGTTGTTTTCCTTCCGAAGAGAATTGTTTGAACAACTTCCGGGCGATACAATCATTGAAGACTTTGTGCTTTCCATGCGAATAGCCATGCGGGGCTACAAGGTAGTGTACGAACCAGGCGCCTGTGCCCTGGAAGCGCCCTCCGCTTCTCTGGCGGATGAATGGAAGCGTAAAGTTCGCATCTGTGCCGGAGGGTTTCAATCGCTCCGCTACTTGCCGGGTATCTGGAATCCATTCCGTTTTGGTTGGCTGAGTTTGCTATTTCTTTCGCACCGGTTTCTTCGATGGGCGGTCGTTCCATTTATACTCCCTTTATGGGTGATCATCACCGCATGGCTGGCCGCCTCTTCAGACTTTTTTATGGGCATGCTCTTTCTGCAGGGAGCAGGTTTTATCATGGGAATGGCCGGATTGGCTTCGCGATCTAAATCGTTATTGTCAAAACTAACGATCATCCCTGGCTATCTTCTGATGATGAATGCCGCTGCTTACGTAGGGTTGGTTCGTCACCTTCAAAGATCTCAAAGTGTCGTATGGGAAAAGGCCCAAAGACACTCAACAACCCTATCAATTTAACACGCTTAAAAATAGAATACATATCATGAAGCTATGACCATCGGAATGTTTATCAAAAAAATCTAACTACCAACAGTAAGTTTCTATAGGCAAATTCTCTGCTACGTGCGGAATAGAAATATGATCAAACAAACAATTATTAACACATGAAAAAACGAGTATTGATTACCGGAGCAGCCGGTTTTTTAGGGTCGCATCTTTGCGACCGGTTTCTGGCCGAAGGATATTCGGTCATCGGCATGGACAACCTGATCACCGGAAATCTGGCCAATTTGGAACATTTAGCCAACCATCCTGATTTTGATTTTCATCTGCATGACGTATCCAGGTATGTGGCCGTAGAGGGCTCACTTGATTATATTTTACACTTTGCTTCTCCTGCCAGTCCCATTGACTATTTGAAAATTCCCATTCAGACCTTGAAAGTTGGGTCATTAGGAACGCATAATCTCTTGGGGTTAGCCAAGGAGAAAAACGCCCGAATGGTCATTGCCTCTACTTCCGAAGTTTATGGTGATCCTCTGGTTCATCCACAACGGGAGGACTATCACGGAAATGTAAATCCTGTTGGCCCCCGTTCGGTTTATGATGAAGCTAAGCGATTTCAGGAAGCGATGACCATGGCATACCATACGTTCCATCAGGTAAACACGGGCATTGTCCGGATTTTTAACACCTATGGCCCCCGCATGCGATTGAACGATGGCAGGGTATTGCCGGCATTTATTGGTCAGGCTTTGAATGGTGAAGACCTGACGGTGTTTGGAGATGGTTCGCAAACACGTTCGTTCTGTTATGTTGATGATTTGATTGAAGGCATTTACCGTCTTACGATGAGTAATTATCATGAACCGGTAAACATTGGCAACCCGGATGAAATAACCATCCTTGACTTTGCCCAAGAGATCATTCAATTAACGCGGAGCCAGCAAAAGATCATTTTGAAAAGCCTGCCGAAGGATGATCCCCGCCAACGACAGCCGGATATCACCCGCGCAAGAACTCTGCTAAAATGGGAACCCCGCATTTCGAGAAGCGAAGGATTGAAGCGTACCTATGAATACTTCAAAAATCTTCCCCCTCATTTATGGGGTATGGAACACCGGGAATTTTCTGCCACCGTTGCTTAAATAACCCCCTGAGCCTGCATAGCCTTTGCTACCTTAAGGAAGCCGGCTATGTTGGCTCCGGCCATATAATTGCCTTCCTGCCCATATTCTTTTGCAGCCGACAGACAGTTTTGATGAATGCCTTTCATGATGGTTTGTAGCTTTTGATCGACTTCCTCGCGTGTCCAGTTTTGACCCATATAATTCTGAGTCATTTCCAGACCGGAAGTTGCCACCCCTCCGGCATTGCTGGCCTTACCCGGAGCATACATGATTCCATGATCCATCAACACCTGGATGCCATCAATGGTAGTAGGCATGTTAGCTCCTTCGGCCAGTAATTTCACACCGCCTTTAACCAGGTGCTGGGCGTCTTTTGCATTCACTTCATTCTGGGTGGCGCAGGGGAAAGCACAGTTGGCTTTTATACTCCACAAGGAGTTGTGGTCTGCCTGGGGGTTGATTTCCTGATACGTTACGCCTTTGAATGCGTCTGCATATTCTTTGATGCGGCCCCGCTTGTTGTTCTTCAGATCTTTCAGAAATTCCAATCGATCGGGAGTGATCCCTGCTTCATCATAGATAAATCCATTGGAGTCAGAAGCCGTCACGGCCTTTCCTCCCAATTGAATGATTTTTTCAATGGCATATTGCGCCACATTTCCTGAACCCGAAACCAGACATGTCTTTCCCTTGATGGAAGATCCGCTGGCTTGCAACATGTTTTCTGCAAAATAAATCAATCCATATCCAGTGGCTTCGGTGCGAATCAGGCTACCTCCCCAGCCGATGCCCTTGCCCGTCAGCACACCTGTGAATTCGTTTTTAATCTTTTTATACGCGCCATACATATACCCAATCTCACGACCGCCCACACCGATATCACCGGCCGGCACATCGGTTCGATCATCAATGTGACGTGCCAACTCCCCCATAAACGCCTGGCAAAATTTCATGATCTCATTTTCCGTTTTTCCTTTCGGATCAAAATCACTGCCTCCTTTGCCGCCCCCCATCGGTATTCCGGTGAGCGCATTCTTAAAGATCTGCTCAAACGCCAGAAACTTGAGTACACTGGGGGTCACCGTGGGATGAAATCGCAACCCTCCTTTGTAAGGTCCAATAGCGCTGTTCATCTGTACCCGATAGCCGCGATTGACCTGAGTTTCTCCTTTATCGTCCAACCAGGTAACCCGAAACGAAATCAGACGCTCAGGCTCTGTCATCCGTTCAAAAATCTTGAGTCTTCGAAATTCTGCATGACGTTCCAAAACCGGATAAACAGATTGCAAAACTTCATCTACCGCCTGCAAAAATTCAGGCTCATGTGCATTTCGCTGGGAAACATATTTCAGGTAATCTGCTTGAATCATATTCTTCGGTTGTTTAGGAGCCCAAATTAAACAATTCCTTTGCAATCGTTCGAAGCCCTTTAAAATCTGCGTTTCTTTTGTACTTTGTGATCGACTTAACCAGAAATTGATGAGAACACCCGCAGGGATATTTCTTTTGTGTCTGATGGCCTGTACCGGGGGTCAAAAAAAATCGACCGATTCTTCCCTCGAGGCAGCGGCATTTCTAAACCAACTAAAAAATTCCGACCACCAACTGCTAGATGTGCGTACGCTGGAGGAACTGCGAGCAGGCTTTCTACCGGGATCTTTGCATTTGGATATTAAAAACCCGTCTTTCGAAAAAGCGATTAGCCTGTTAGATTCCTCCAAAACATATCTGGTGTTTTGCGCCTCTGGTATTCGTAGTGGTCGCGCTGCCGAAGCGATGAAAGCCCGTGGTCTTACGGTATTAACGTTACGTGGCGGTTTGGGCGCTGGCGGAATCACGACAACACCGGAGCTCTCCTTACCCGAAGGGCTTTCGAGAGCCCCGGAAGCCACCGACTCTCAGCCCGGTGTTTTTGTTTTTACTTTGTCGAATGGAGATCGCTTCGCTGACATTCAGTGTCTGACTCGCATCGATGATCTTTGTCAACGTTTTGAAGTAAAATTCAGCGGCAGCCCTGCCAGCGATTCTACGTTCTTCAATCTGATAGAAGCTCAAAATTATGTAGTTTCACAATACGCATCGAACCCTATTCTTCCCTAAATCTTATGAGTACCGCAAAACCCTGGTTGATCAGCTATCCGGAAAATGTTCCGCACGAGTGCCCACCCAATCCTCATACTTCGTTGATCGAAGTGTTTGAAAAATCCTTTCAGCGTTACCATCAAAAAACAGCGCTGGTAAATATGGGGTCTTCACTGACCTATGCTCAATTGGATGAACGCTCCCGGCAGTTTGCTTCCTATCTTCAACACGAGGCCGGATTAAAACCGGGGGACCGCATTGCCCTGCAAATGCCCAATATCTTTCAATACCCAATTGCTTTTGTCGGTGCCTTGCGGGCGGGTCTGACAGTGGTTAATACAAATCCGTTGTACACTCCTCGCGAGATGGAGTATCAATTCAAAGACAGCGGGGCAGTCGCGATTGTGATTGTTGCCAATTTTGCTTTTAATCTCGAAAAGGTATTGGCGCAAACCAGCATTCGAACTGTTATCGTAACGGAGTTGGGTGATCAGCTTGGAGGCCTCAAAAAGTCGCTCGTTAATTTTGTGGTCAGGCGGGTCAAGAAAATGGTGCCCCCCTATCAACTGAAAGGGGCTGTGTCTTTCAACGATGCGCTCGCCCAAGGAGCTAAAAAGCCTTATCAGAAAATAAACCACCAGCGGGAAGATGTTATCTTGTTACAATACACCGGAGGTACCACAGGGCTAAGCAAAGGTGCCATGCTCACCAATGCCAATCTCACCCAGCATATTGAACAATTCGGTTCGGTTTTTAACACGCATATTAAAGAAGATGACATTTGCATTGTGCCCTTGCCGGTGTACCATATCACCGCTTTGTTTGGATTGATCTTTACCCTGAGTCGTGGATTGAAAGACATCATGATCACCAATCCGCGTGATATTCCCGCGTTTGTCAAGGAGTTACGGAAACATCCGTTCACCATGTTTTTTGGATTGAATACGCTTTACAATGCGTTGCTCAATCATCCCGATTTTTCAAAAGTTGATTTTTCGCATGTTAAAGTATGCCTGGCGGGAGGAATGGCCATGCAAACCGTGGTGTCTGAGCGATGGGAAAAGCAAACAGGGGTTCCTATTCTGGAAGGGTTTGGCCTGAGTGAAACATCGCCTATTCTGACCGTAAACATGGTGGGTAAGAACCGACAGGGTACAGTCGGGTTGCCGATTCCCGGCACCGAAATTATGATTGCCGATGAAGAAGGGAAGCCGCTACCCATGGGTGAAGCCGGTGAATTTTGTGCCCGTGGTCCGCAGGTGTTTCAGGGTTATTGGCAAAAGGACAATAGCCAGGTATTTCATCCGGGGGGTTGGTTTAAGACGGGTGATATTGCCCAAATGGATGAAGATGGGTACTTCCGGATTGTCGATCGGAAAAAAGATATGATCCTGGTATCCGGGTTTAATGTATATCCGAATGAAATTGAGAATGTGGTGGCCAGTCATCCAAAGGTGTTGGAAGTGGCCGCCATCGGAGTCAAAGACCCGCATTCTGGTGAAGTGGTTAAGTTATGTGTGGTGAAGCGTGATGACGCGCTCACCGAAGACGAGTTGAAAGAGTATTGCAAAGAAAATCTGACCGCCTATAAACGACCCCGGTATATTGAATTTAAAACTGA
>ERZ1066130.295-NODE-295-length-21445-cov-9.941000_pt1 | contig 21445 bp, 16 predicted proteins | sample MGYA00382777_ERZ1066130 | MGnify/ENA primary metagenome ERZ1066130 (study PRJEB33369, sample SAMEA5778360) | biofilm metagenome | biome: Industrial cooling water; feature: Water cooling tower basin; material: Biofilm | place: United Arab Emirates | collected...
GGTGTCTGCTTTGGGAGATGACGAGGACTGGTCGGTCGGTCATTTCGGGCCTTGTCCAGCCCTTGGCGGCGGCGTGCTGGGCGAAGCCTGAAAGGGCATCGAGTTCGGCGACGACGTCGGCGAAGGCCTGGATGGCGGGGAGGTGAGCGCGGGCGAGGTCGGCGAAGCGTTGGAAGAGGGCGCGTTCGCGGTCGAAGGCGCGCGACTCCGCGGAGAGGACCTTGCTCTCGAACTCGCGGAGTTCGGGGGTGGTGTACCGCTCGGCGTTCTTGAGGGTTTGCTTGCGGGTCAGCGATGCGGGGGCGAGTTTGGCTTGGGCGGCGGAGAGCTCGATGTAGTAGCCGAAGACGCGGTTGAAGCCGACCTTGATGCCGGGGAGGTTGGCTTCGCGGGCGAGGCGATCCTGATAGTCGGCGAGCCAGCGGCCGGCGTCGCGCTGGAGGAGTCGGGCTTCGTCGAGGTCGGGGTCGAAGCCGTCGCGGAAGAGGCCGCCTTCGCGGAGGTGGGCGGGGGGATCGTCGACGCAGGCGCGGGCGATGTCGGCGGCGAGGGGGGCGAGGGCGGCGTCGGCGGCGGCGAGCCTGGCGAGGTGGCCTTTGAGGGCGGGGGCGTTGGCGAGGGGATGGGCGATTGAGGCGGCGCGACCGAGGGACTTGCCGAGAGCGACAAGGTCTCGCGGGGTGGCGCGGTCGAGTGCGAGGCGGCCGGCGATGCGGGCGACGTCCTGAACGCCCTCGAGCTGGTCGGCGAGTTCGGCGGCGGCGCGGCGGTCGGACACGAGGACGGCGACGGCGTCGTGTCTCGCACGGATGGCGTCGAGATCGGCGAGCGGGCGGACAAGCCAATCGCGGAGGAGGCGTTTGCCCATGGGTGTACGGGCGACGCAGCGGGAGCCCGGGGCGAGGAAGAGACCGACGAGCGAGCGGTCGGCGGGGGCGGGTGTGGAGGTCTGGCGAAGGACTCGCTCGACTTCGAGCGCGCGGAGGCTGACGGCGTCGACGATGCAAGCGTTCCGGCGGTCTTCGCGTCGTGGAGGGCGGAGGTGGGCGAGTGTGCCTCGGGGGGCGAGGGAGGGTCTGGCGGGATCGGGCTTATCGGCGTCGAGGGTCGAGGCGGGGGTCTGGGTTTCGCGGAGGTATCGGAGGAGAGCGCCTGCGGCGGGGATGGAGGGATCGTCGTCGCGGAGGCCGAAGCCGGCGAGGGTTCGAACGGAGAAGTGGGAGAGGATGGCTTCGAGGGATTCTTCGCGTCGGAAGTGCCAGACGGGTCGAGGAGTGGCGGAGAGGCCGAGGGATTCGGCGAGCCGGAGGACGCGGGGCGGTGGCGAGAGGCCGGCTTCCGGGTAGATGATTTCGCGGACGCGTCGGCGTGCGAGTTCGTCGGCGAGAGCAGAACCGGCGGCGTCGCCGACGGTGAATTCGCCGGTGGAGGCTTCGGTGATGGCGAAGGCTGCCTGGGCTTGTTCGCCTTGGTCGAGGAAGCAGATGGCGGCGAGGGCGTTTCCGGCGTCGTCGTCGAGGAGTCCTTCTTCGACGATGGTTCCGGGCGTGGCGACGCGTGTGACTTCGCGTCGGACGAGTCCTTTGGCCTGGGCGGCGTCTTCGACCTGATCAGCGACGGCGACGCGGAAGCCCTGGGCGAGGAGGCGGCGGAGGTAGTTTTCGAGTTGGTGGTGGGGGACCCCGGCCATGGGGACGCCTTCGGTGCGTTTGGTGAGGGTGAGGCCGAGGGCTTTGGAGATGGTGACGGCGTCGTCGTCGAAGGTCTCGAAGAAGTCGCCGACGCGGAAGAGGAGGACGCACCCCGGGTGTGCCCGCTTGAAGCGGTAGTACTGCTGCATCGCCGGGGTTTCTCGGGGGTCGCCCGCCATGGGAGGAGAGGGTATCGCGTGCGGGGCGGGGGGCGAAGGGCGAGGGTTGAGGGGGCGAGGAATAGGATGAGGGCCGTATGGAATACCTGCCGGTGATTGTGCAGTCGATCTCGTCGATGGTGATCGCGTGCGGCCTGGTGTTTACGGGGCTGCAGTTCCGGCACTGGCGTCGGGTGGCGCACGTGGCGAACTACACGAAGATGGTAGAGCTGCAGATGCACCTGCGGGAGATGCGGGTGCATGATCCGAAGCTGGCGGAGGTGTACTCGCACGACGTGGAAGGCCAGCGTGACGAGCGGGCGATCCGGGAGTACTTCTTCAACCTGATGCAGTTGTCGGTGTTCGAGATCGTGTGGTTCAGTTATCGCGAGGGACTGCTACCCAGGGATTACTTCGGGAGTTGGGAGCGGCGGATGTACGAGATCGCGGCGGAGAAGAGCTTCCGCGAGATGTTCGCGAACCGGTCGATGAAGATTCTGCACGACGACTTCCAGGCGTATGTGGCGGAGATTGTTCGGCGGACACCCGAGCGGGCGGCGGGCGGAGGCCGGGCGAACTAGCGGCGGCTTCAGGGCGCGTTGGCCGAGATGACGCGGAGGTCGAGGAGTTCGGCCTCGACGGTGGGGGTTCCGGAGAACGTGCTGATCTTGGGTTCGACGACAGCCTCGAGGGGTGCGCCCGCGGGGAGGTCGGCGAGTCGGGCGGCCCAGTCCCAGCCGACGAGGCGGAGGACGCGAGCGTGGTCGTGAGAGCGTGAGCGGACGAAGAGGGAAGCGTGCTTTCCGTCGGCGCCGAGGGGTCGGGGTCTGCCGTCGAGGCGGATGTTGGTGAGGCGGAGTCGGACGGGGGGGTTGTCTCGGCCGAAGGGGGCGAGGCGTGCGAGTTCGCGGACGGCGTCGAGGGAGAGTTCGTGGGGCTGGGCGTCGGAGTCGTGGAGGAGGGTTGCGGTGAGGTGGTCGGTGGAGAGGGAGTTGTTGGCGTGATCGATGAAGCGTTCGGTGAACTCGGGGAGTCGCGAGGCGTGGAGGCGCAGGCCGGCGGCCATGTCGTGTCCGCCGAAGGAGAGGAGAGAGTCGCGACAGGATTCGAGGGCGTGGTGGAGGTTGAAGCCGTCGATGCTTCGGCCTGAGCCGTGGCATTCGTCGCCTCGTGCGGCGAGGAGGATGGTGGGGCGGTGGAAGAGGGAGACGAGCCTGGAGCAGGCGATACCGACGACGCCCTGGTGCCAGTCGTGGTGGGCGAGGACGATTGCTCGGCGGTTGTCGGAGGTCATGCCTGCGGCCTGGGCGAGTTCTGTCGCGGCGTCGGTGATGGCGCGTTCGACCGCGCGTCGTTCGTTGTTGAGGGCGGTGAGTTGGTGTGCGATGGCGGCGGCGCGGGGCTCGTCGGCGGTGGTGAAGAGTTCGACGGCTTCGCGGGCGTGGCCGAGGCGTCCGCAGGCGTTGAGTCGTGGAGCGAGCTTGAAGCCGACGTCGTAGGCGTCGAGGCGGTCGCCGGAGAGACCCGAGGCGTCGATGAGTGAGCGGATGCCGACGAGTGAGCAGGTTTTGAGCCGGGAGAGGCCGAAGCGTGCGATGACGCGATTTTCGCCGACGAGGGGGACGATGTCGGCGATGACGCCGAGGGAGGCGAGAGCGAGGAGGTCGAGGAGGAGTTCGCGTGTGGGTTGCGAGACGCGGGGTGATCCGGCGGCGAGCGTGCAGAGCCTCCAGGCGAGCTTGTAGGCGACGGCGGAGCCGGAGAGATCGCCGAAGGGGTAGGAGGAGTCGGGTCTTCGCGGGTGGACGACGGCGTAGGCGGGGGGGAGGTCGGCGACGGAGGCGGGGGGGTTGTGGTGGTCGGTGATGATGAGGTCGATGCCGGCGCGGGCGGCGTCGAGTGCGGGCTGGACGGCGGTGACGCCGCAGTCGACGGACACGACGACTTTGGCGCCTTGGGCGGCGAGTGCGCGGAGGGCTTCGGAGTTGAGGCCGTAGCCTTCTTCAAGTCGGTGAGGGACGTAGGTGGAGACGATGGCGTTGGGAGCGAGGTGGCGGAGGGTGTGGAAGAGGATGGCGGTGGCGGAGATGCCGTCGACGTCGTAATCGCCGTAGATGACGATGGGCTGTCTGGCGTGAGCGGCGTCGAGGAGTCGTTGCGCGGCGCGGTCCATGTCGGGCATGGAGGAAGGGTCATGGAGGTGGAGGAGGGAGGGCTGGAGGAAGGCGGAGGCGTGTTCGCCGGCGAGAGAGCGGGCGAGGAGGACGCGAGAGGCAAGGGGCGCGTTGGGGTCCTGGGGGTGAGATCTGGGGACCCAGCGCTTCAGGATGCCGCGCACGCTGAGGTGATGCGGGAACCCATACCGTTGGTGGAGGGAGGCTTGGCCTCCTGAATCGTTGACGGACACGCTCACCCTTCACTCCGATCGGGGCACCGATGGTCAAGTTGAACAAGATATACACCCGCACGGGCGACGATGGCACGACGGGGCTTGTGGGCGGGCAACGAGCATCGAAGGACTCGGCCCGCGTGGAAGCGTACGGGAGCGTGGACGAGGCGAACTGCGCGATCGGGGTCGCGGTGCTGGCGGTGCGCGGCTCGGGGATGGCGGAGCGTGCGGAGATCGATGGGCTGCTGTCGGGGATCCAGCAGGATCTGTTCGATCTGGGCGCGGACCTGGCGACCCCACTTGAACCGGGGGAAAAGCCCGGGGCGGCGTTGCGTGTGGTGGCGTCGCAGACGGAGCGTCTGGAACGTGCGATTGACCGGTACAACGAGGGGCTGGCGGCGTTGACGTCGTTCGTGCTGCCGGGGGGCACGGCGTCGGCGGCGGCGCTGCACGTGGCGAGGACGGTGGTGCGGCGAGCGGAGCGTCGGAGCGTGACGTTGCTGAGGCTTGAACCTGCAGAGACGAACGCGGAAGCGATCCGATATCTGAACCGGTTGAGCGATCTGCTGTTTGTGCTGGCGCGGGTGGCGAACGGGGGCGGCAAGGGGGATGTACTCTGGGTTCCCGGGAAGCACCGGACGGGCGTGTGAGCGAGGAAGAAGGAAGTCGGTCGCTTGAGCAATCACGGGACGAACCAGTACACGACGGAGTTCCGCCACGAGTTTGAGGCGGACACGGCGTCGCTGTTCTCGCGTCGGCTGGCGCGGTTCACGATGGTGTGGGGGCTTGTGGGGCTGGCGGCGTTCGTGCTGAGGTTTGGCGGGGCGGTGATCGAGCGGCGGTTCTTTCCGGATCGGGATCTGTGGTTCCTTGGAACGCCGGCGTCTTGGACGACCGGGCAGTGGACAACGATGCTGCTGGCGGGCGCGCTGGTGCTGGCGTTGTACGGCGCGGTGTGGGCGGTGGTGCGGAACGTTCGGATCCCTCGGACGCGGCTGACGGACATCTCGGTCGCGCTCGTGGTGGCGGAGGGGCTGATCGGTCTGATGGCATGGACTCTGGTTCCCACGTCGTCGCCGTTGGCTCCGGTGGCGATGACGCACTTCGCGGCGGCGTTGTTTCTGCCGTGGAATCTGTGGCAGGCGATACGTCCCATGCTGGTGCTGCTCGGGCTGAACGCGGTGTTCACGCTGTTGTTTGCGCCGCACGGGGAGGCGGAGACATGGGTGAGTCTGGCGCTGAGCCCCGCGCTGGGGATCCCCGGGGCGGTGGTGGCGTGGCTCAAGCATTCGAGGCGGATCGAGGCGTACAAGCTCAAGGCGCTCGCGCGGCGGTACGGGGAGTTCCGGCGGGAATTGCTGGACGCGCGGAAGATCCACGAGTCGCTGTTCCCGCAGGCGATCACGGAAGGGCCGATCTGCTTCTGGTACGAGTACGAACCGATGCGGTCGATCGGGGGGGACTTCGTCTTTGCGCACTGCCCCAAGGAATTCGGCGGGCGGAAGATGTCGGTGGTGCTGGTGGACGTGACGGGGCACGGGATTCCGGCCGCGCTCACGGTGAACCGGCTTCACGGGGAGTTGGAGCGAGTGTTCGCGGAGAATCCACTCGCCAAGCCCGGCGACGTGCTGGAGTTGCTCAATCGCTACATTCACCTGACGCTGGCCAAGCACTCGATCTACGCGACGGCGTTGTGCATGCGGATCGACTGCGACTCGGACACGCTTGAGTATGCGAGCGGGGGACATCCGCCGGCGTTCGTGCGGGCGGTGGATGGGACGGTGCACGAGATCGAGAGCACGGCGTTCGTGCTCGGGGTGTGTCCGCACCCGGAGTTCCAGGCGGAGCCGAGGTCGCTGAAGTTCGGTCCCGGGGATGCGGTGATCGCGTACACGGACGGGGCGATGGAGGCGAGGGACGACCGCGGGAGGATGCTGGGGGTGTGCGGGATGCGGTCGCTGGTGGCGACGGCGCAGGCGCCTCTGGGCGTGTTGTCGAGGCGGACGCTGTCGAACAAGGTGATCGAGCACCGGTGCGGGATCTGGACGCGTGGGATTCTGGAGGCGGTGGAGCACCATCGCGCCGGGGTGGCCGACGACGACACGCTGGTGGTGGAGATCACCAGGCCGCTGGGAGTGGATGCGGAGACGGGCGACAGATCTCGTCGGGCGTGAGGGGCTGGGGAATTACATGACGCCCGGGAGGCCGTGCTGACGGCGGAGTGCGGAGAGCTGGCCGGCGTGCCAGCCTTCGTGCCAGATGGCCATTTCGGCGGCGTGGAGTCCGTCGCGGAGCCAGTCCATTTTGACGTCGGGCTTGGCGAGGGGGTCCTTGGTGTTGCGGAGGGCCTTGATGAGGCGCTGGTGCCCGGCGTGGTACATGGCGATGAGGCTGGCGAGGGAGGGGTAGTCCTTGGGGTTGTTGGAGGGCTTGGAGCCGCCGCCGAACTTCGCGTTGAGTTTGGCGGAGGGGCCGGCCTTTTTGTCGAGGACGGAGGCGAACCACTCGGCGCTGGTGCCGAGGTGTCCCAAAGTCCAGAGTGGATGGTTGTCGGCGGGGGAGAACTGGTGGGCGAGCTTGTTCTTGGGCCAGTCGGTGAGGAGCTTGAGGGTCATCTCGCGAGCGAACTCGAGCGAGGTGATGGCGTGCTCCATGGCGGCCTTGGCGTCGAAGGGAGCGTGTGCGGGCTGGGCCTTGCGGGTGGTGGCCTTGGCGCGGGACTTGGACGAGGGGGTCGCTTTGCGGGTGGACTTCTTGGCCATGGGTGACTCCTTGGAAGGAAGTTGTAGGGAGGGTGAAGGGGAGGGGGTTTTCGGACGATCTAGCCGGTCGAGGGGCCGGGACCGGCGGGGCGAGGACTATCCTTGGGCCCGACGGACAGGAACTGAACGGAGAGGACTCACATATGGCGTCGACACTGCAGATTGCGCTCGCGGCGGGCGATGGGATCGGCCCTGAGATCATGGCGGCGACGCTGGAGTTGTTCAAGGCGGCGGGGGTGATGAAGCAGGCGGACTTCGTGCCCGTGGAGATGGGTGCGTCGGAGTTTGCGAAGGGGAACTCCCGCGGGATGTCGGAGCAGGCGATCCGGACGGTGGAGGATTGCGGGATTCTCTTCAAGGGGCCGATGGAGACGCCCAAGGGCGGCGGCGGGAAGAGCATCAATGTGACGGCGCGGAAGCTGTGGAACGCGTACGCGAACTACCGGGTGTTCAAGACGCTGCCCGGGGTGGAGACGGTGTATTCGAAGGCGGGCGTGTCGATCGACATGACGATCGTTCGGGAGAACATCGAGGACACGTACGGCGGGGTGGAGCACCGGCTTTCGAACGACATGGTGCAGTGCAAGAGGCTGATCTCGGCGCCGGGGTGCGACGAGGTTCATCGGTTCGCGTATCAGACGGCGCGGAAGCTGAAGATCGGGAAGGTGCACTGCGGGCACAAAGCCAACATCATGAAGATGACCGACGGGCTGTTCCTCGACCGGTTCAAGACGGTGGGGAAGGACTTTCCGGAGATCGAGCAGGCGGACGTGATCGTGGACGCGTTGTGCATGAACCTGGTGATGAAGCCGCAGCAGTACAAGATGGTGGTGCTCCCGAACCTGCAGGGCGACATCGTGTCGGACCTGGTGGCGGGGCTGGTGGGCGGGCTTGGCTTTGCGCCGTCGGCGAACATCGGGAATCACATCTCGATCTTCGAGGCGGTGCACGGGACGGCGCCGGACATCGCGGGCAAGGGCGTGGCGAACCCCACGAGCCTGATCCTCTCGGGGCTGATGCTGCTGCGGCACGTGTGCCTGTTCAAGGAGGCGGCGGCGATCGAGAACGCGCTGCTGGCGACGCTTGAGAGCGGGGTGCATACGGGGGACTTCGGGGACAAGAGCAAGCCCGCGGTGGGGACGTCGGCGTTCACGCGGGCGGTGATGGACAGTCTGGGGAACATGCCGCGGACGGTGTCGGCGGTGCCGGAGGCTGCGGAGGGGGATCACTGCTTCGTGAGGCCGCCGCGGCCGACGGGCCAGCAGGTGATCCGGACGTTCAAGAACATCGTGACACAGGTGGTGGGGTGCGACATTTACCTGGATACGACGCTGAGTCCGATCTCGCTGGCGGAGGAGATGACGCGTGCGTGCCGGGACACGCCGTTCAGGCTGTCGCTGATTTCGAACCGCGGAACGCAGGTGTGGCCGACGGGATCGGTGTACACGGAATGCGTGGACTATTACCGGGTTCGGTTCGAGTTGAAGGACGGGGTGTCGCCCGGGGCGTTCGGGCAGAGCCGGTGCGTGGCGCTCATGGACAAGATCGCCGAGGCGTTCACGGTCTGCTCGTACGAGCTTCTGCGGACGTTTGATGGGGTGAAGGGGTACAGCCTCGCGCAGGGGCAGTGAACGCGGTGGATGGAGCGGCGGTGGAGGGTGTGGAGCGAGTAGCAAACGACAACGCCCGCGGGGAAGTCCTCGCGGGCGTTGATGTTTGTCGGAGGGTGCCGGTGCTCAGGCGAGGGCGGCGGCGCCCGAGATGATCTCGGTGAGCTCGGTGGTGATCTGCGCCTGGCGGGCGCGGTTGAACTTGCGGGTGTAGAGCTTGCCCATCTTGCCGGCGGCGTCGGTGGCGGACTTCATGGCGACCATGCGGGCGATGTGCTCGCTGACGACGGCGTCGTTGAAGCCTTGGAAGAGAACCGCGCGGACCGCGGCGGGGAGAAGATCGTCGAGCAGCTGGCGAGCGCTGGGGGTGAACTCGTAGGGCACCTTGGCGCCGGGGGTCGGGGTCGGGTCGTCGCCCTTCTTCTGGGAGCGGGCGAGCTGGGAGGCGGCGTCCGGGCTGAAGGGGAGGAGTTGGAGAACTGCGGGGGCCTGCTTGCCGGCGGAGATGAAGCGCATGTAGATGACGTTGACGGCGGAGATCTCGCCGCTCGAGAAGCGTTCGATGTAGGAGTCGGCGAGTGCGCGGACGGCGTCGTAGGAGGGCTTATCGCCGAAGGTGTGGGACTTGGCGATCTTGACGCCGTTGAACCGGAGGAAGGCGACACCCTTCTTGCCGACGAGTTCGATGCTCCCGGCCTTGGCGGCGGGGTTGGCACGGAGGAAGGCCATCGCGGTGCGGAGAACGTTGCTGTTGTACGCGCCGCAGAGCCCGCGATCGGAGGTGATGATGAGCGTGAGGGGCTGGGCGTTCTTGGCCTTGTCGGCGTCCGAGCCGAAGAGGGGGTGGCTGACGCCTTCGACGCTGGCGGCGAGATCGGCGACGAGTTGGAAGAGCGCCTCGGTGTAGGGCTTGCTGGCGGTGGCTCGCTGCTGGGCGGCGGCGAACTTGGCGGTGGCGATCATCTGCATCGTCTTGGTGATGCGGCGGATGTTGCCGACGGCCTTGATGCGCTTCTTGATCTCGCGAGTCTTGGCCATAAGGAGGCGACTATAGGCTTGGGGCGTGCGTGGGTCGGGGATGATCAGGGTTTGTTTGGGATGGGATCGAAGGGTTGGAGCACGAGGCCGTCGTAGGCGGGTTCGATGCCGGCGGGGAGTTCGGCGGCGAACTCGGCGTGCATGACGTCGTGGGCCATGTGGATGAAGTAGGTTCGTCGGGCGGCGACACGGTCGGCGATGGACAGGGCCTGGTCGACGCAAAGGTGGGTTGGGTGCTTGCGATGTCGGAGGCAGTCGAGGACAAGGGTTGAAAGCCCCTCGAGACGACCCCAACTTTCGGGGGGTATGCCAGAAACATCGGTGCAGTAGGCGAGCGGGAGCCAGGGGGCGGCGAGGCGTGAGTCGGGGTCTGGGTCGATGCGGAAGCCGAGGATGGGGAGTTTGCCGTGGAGGAGTCGGATGGGGGAGAAGCGCAGGCCGTGGAGGGAGATGGGGGAGAGGGAGGCGGGGATTCGGTGGGGGATGACGGAAGCGACGAAGGAATCGTTGATGTTTTTGGAGGGGTCGAAGATGTGCTGGTAGACGCGTTCGAGGAACTTGAGGGTGTGTTCTTCGGCGAAGAGGGAGATGGGAGCGCGTTGAACGGCGTTGAAGCGTCGGATCTCGTCGAGGCCGAAGGTGTGATCGACGTGGTTGTGGGTGAAGAAGATGGCGTCGCAGCGAGAGAGTTTGGCGCGGAGAGCTTGAGCGCGGAGGTCGGGTCCTGCGTCGAGGAGGACGCAGCGGTCATGGCCGAGGTGGTCGGTCCAGCGGATGGCGGCGGAGGTTCGGAGCCTGCGGTCGCGCGGGTCGTCGCTGGTGCAGACGCGGCAGTCGCAGCCGATGTTGGGGACGCCCGCGGAGGTGCCCGTGCCGAGGAACTCGAAGCGCATGGGTGAGGCTATGGGGTCAGGCGGCGTTGGGGCGGTCGACTTCGACGATGGCTCGGAGGATGGAGCGTTGGCGGACGAGAGCGATCGCATCGGGGGCCTGGTCGAGTCGGAGTCTGCGGCCGAGGAGGGGATCGAGGTCGACGGAGCCCGAGGCGATGGCGTCGAGTCCTTCGCGGATGTTGGTGGAGGAGCAGGGGAGGAGCGCGACTTCGCGGTCGATGAGGGTCATGAGGTCTGCGGGCCAGACGCCGTCGCGGGTGAATCCAGTGGGAGGTCCTTTGATGACGACGGTGCCGCGTGGTCTGACGAGTCGAGCGGCGAGGCCGAGCCCTGCGGGGGAGCCTGTGCAATCGAGGACGATGGTCTGGTCGGCGCGGCGTCCGGCTTCGGACTCGTGGCGGTGGCGGATGCCCCATCGTTCGCAGAGTGAGAAGCGTTCGGGGTGTCTGCCGAGGAGTCGGACGGAGGCGTTCCGGCGAGCGAGGAGTTGCGCGGCGAGGAGGCCGATGGGCCCGTCGCCGAGAACGGTGACGAAGGTCTTTCCTTCGACGCGGACGGCGTGGGTGAGCTGGAGCGCGGCGCCGACGGTGACGGCGAGACAGGCTTTGTCGTCGTCGAGGGTGTTGGGGATGGGGATGAGGTTTCGTGCGGGGACGACGAGGCGATCGGCGAGTGCGCCCTGGGCAGTGGAGAGCCCGATGACACGGCGGGAGGGGCAGTGCCAGGCGAGGCCCGCGCGGCAGAGGGGGCAGGCGGCGCAGGAGACGACGGGGTGAATGGCAACGCGGGCGTGCTCGAGTTGTTTCCAATCCGGACGGCCGGCGTGGTCGATGTGCTCGACGATGCCGACGGCCTCGTGCCCGAGGGTTCTTCCTTCGGAAGCGGCGGAGAGCCCGGCGAGGGCTTCCACGGAGGTGATGGAGGCACGTCTGATTCTGACGAGAGCTTCGCCGGGCGCGAGCGTGGGCGTCTCGGCCTGCGGGTCGATCGTGGGTTTGCCGCCGAGCATCCGCAGTGCGCGCACAACGTCCTCCACCCCCGGGATCGGCCGGGTCGGCGTGGGGGATGAGTGGTGAGCGCTGTTATCGGGGCGCGGTTGGCGCGAGGGTGAGGGGCATACCGGCTGGGGTGGAGGAGGACTCGTTGACGGGCTTGGGGATGAAGGGGAGTCGCTCGATGATCCAGAGGTCGCGCTGGTAGGCGGGGAAGGTGAAGAGCGAGCCGGCGGCGAAGGGTTCTCGGCGATCGCGGAGCCATCCGAGCCAGGCGGCGCGGTCGTAGCCGAAGTCCTGTCCGGTGGCGACCCGGAGCGATTCGAGCGCGTTGTGATTGACGGCAAGGCGCGAATCGCCCAGGGCTTCGATGAGCCCTTGCAGCACGTCGGGGCGTCGGTACTGCGCGAGCGCCAGGGCGGCCTCGGCGCGAACGTCGGGGTCGGCCTCGCCTTCGGCGCGGCGCGTGAGCCCGGGTTCTCGGAGTGCGGCGAGGAGGGGCTCGATGGCGGCGAGGCTGTGGATGCGCTGAAGGGCGCGGGCGGCTTCCTTGCGGACGCCGACGTCATCGTCGGCGAGCCGACGGACGAGGAGTGGGACGTGTTCGGGGTTGCCGTGGCGACCGAGGGCGCGGCAGGCTGCGGCGCGAACGGAGGCCTCTTCATCTTCGCTGTTGGCGGCGTAGAGGGCGACGTTGACGGGATCGCTGCCTGCGGGGGAAACGGAGAGCTGGAGGGTGCCGCGGTATCGGTTGTCGCTGTCGAAGGGGTCCTGAGCGTTGGCGGCGACGTTGGCGAAGTTCGGTTCGGCGAAGAGCAGGTCGAGCACGCTCTCGGAGGGGTTGTTGGGGTCGGCCTGAAGACCGGTGCACCCGGAGAGGCCGAGGGAAAGGCCGAGGGAGAGGGTGGAGAGCGAGGCGAGTCGTCGGGCGTTGTTCATGGGGTGCCCCCGGAGGTCGCGGGGTTGCGGAGAGCGACAGGGGCGTCGAGGATCTCGCGGAGGACGATGGCCCGTCGGAGGTCGGCGGGGGAGAGCGAGCGGGAGAAGGCTGCGGCGGGCAGGGCGAGTTTGGCGGCGGCTGCGGCGGCCTGCGGGGCGCCCTTGGAAGAGGGCTCGGCGTAGACGGCGGCGGTGGCACGAGCGGCGGCGGCGCGTGCGGCGGAATCGGCCCGGTCGAGCTGAGCCCGGCGTTCTGCTTCACGGCGTGCTTCAGCCTGGCGTTCGAGGGCCTGCTCCTGGGCGGCGGCTTCCTGTCGCTGGGCGGCCTGCTGGCGGGCGCGGGCTTCCTGGCGGAGGCGGCGGCGTTCCTCGGCTTGGCGGCGTTCGGCCTGGGTGTCGTCGATCTGGTCGCGAGGAACAGCCTGAGTCGGCTCGGGGCGGGCTTCTGCGGGCGGTTGGGCCGAGCGTCGCTGCGCGGCGCGGCGGCGGAGTTCTTCGAGTTGCTTCTGGCGTGCGGCGGCGATCTCTTCGAGACGACGCTCGCGATCGGGGCGGAGGGTCGGCGGGGCGGCCTGCGCGGGGGTTGGACGTCCAGTGCGCAGCGCCTCGAGTTCGGAGGCCTGCATGGCTTCGCGGGCCTTTTTGGCGGCGCGTTGGGCCTGAAGTTGGGCGAAGATCCACTGCAGGAACCCGCTGCCCAGGAGCAGGATGACCACGAGGTTCTGCAGGCCGATGTTCTGCTGGATCCACTGCCACATGACGGGGGAGTGTATCGGGGTGGACCGAGGGGAGGGGGGTCGGCGTACGCTTGGGCGGTCAAGCCCCTGGCCGAACGGCGAGGGAGGCCGGCGTTTTTGCCGGCGGCGATCATGTTTGAGCGGCTTACCGACGCGTTCCAGGGGCTTTATCGTCGTCTGGCGGGTCAGAACGCGATCAGCGAATCGAACGTTCGTGAGGCGATGACGGAGGTTCGGTCGGCGCTGATCGACGCGGACGTGCACGTGGAGGTGGTGGAGGCGTTCTGCGATCGGGTGCTCAAGGCGTCGATCGGGCGGGAAGTCTCCAAGACCCTGCGTCCCGAACAGGAGATGATCGGGATCGTGCACGAGGAACTGGTGCGGTTCCTCGGGGGCGTGCCCAAGAGCGAGGAGGAGGCTCGTCGGGCGGCGGCGGAGTTGGCGGGGCCCTTGAGTGCGGGCCTGACGCCTGGGGGAGCGGGTGGTGTGGGCGGGGCGCTGGGCACGGGCGGCGGGATCGCGGGACAGATGCCCGGAGGCGGAGCGGGATTGGGAGCCGCGGGGTTGCCCCCGGGGATGGGCGGGCTCACGAAGACCGAGCCGATCATGCGGGTTTCGCCCGGGCCGACGGTGGTGATGATGTGCGGGCTTCAGGGGTCGGGCAAAACGACGACGTGCGGGAAGCTGGCGGCGTTCCTGAAGAAGCGTGGCCGGAGCGTGATGATGGTGGCGGCGGACCTTCAGCGTCCTGCGGCGGTGGAGCAGCTTGAGATCGTGGCGAAGCAGGTGCAGAGCGAGGCGCCGGGCGGCGGGAGCGTGTCGTTCTATGGGGAGCCGGACAAGTCGGCGGAGTACGGGAAGGCGGTGGGCGTCGCGGTGCAGGTGTGCCAGCGGGCGTTGGCGGAGGCTCGCGCGCGGGGCGTGGACACGGTGATTCTGGACACGGCGGGTCGGCTGCACGTCAACGACGAGTTGATGGGCGAGCTGGGGGCGGTGCGGAAGGTGCTGGTGCCGCATCACATCTTCCTTGTGGTGGATGCGATGACGGGTCAGGACGCGGTGAATTCCGCGAAGGCGTTCCATCAGAAGCTGGATGTGGACGGGATCGTGCTGACGAAGTTCGACAGCGACACGCGCGGCGGTGCGGCGTTGTCGGTGAAGCATGTGACGGGCGCGCCGATCCGGTTCGTGGGCATGGGGGAGAAGATCGACGCGTTGGAGGAGTTCCACCCGGATCGGTTCGCGGGGCGGATCCTTGGGATGGGCGACGTGCTGGCGCTGGTGGAGAAGGCGCACGAGCAGGTGAGCCAGGAGGAAGCGGACCGGCTTCAGGAGAAGATCTCGCGTGGCGAGATGACGATGGACGACTTCCTGAAGCAGCTCAAGACGCTGCGGCGGATGGGCCCGATGCGTCACCTGCTGGGGCTGTTGCCGGGCGTGGGTCCGATGCTCAAGAACGTGAACATCGACGAGAAGCAGCTTGACCGGGTCGAGGCGATGATCAACTCGATGACGAAGGGTGAGCGGTCGAGGCCGGGCGACATCGATTTCTCGCGGCGGAAGCGCATTGCGAAGGGGTCGGGTGTCAAGCCCGAGGACGTCGGGCAGCTGGTCAAGCAGTTTGACATGATCTCGACGCTGAGCCGGACGATGGCGGGGATGAGCGGGAAGGACAAGGTTGACGCGGTGAAGCAGGCGGCGTCGAGCAAGGGCGGTCTGAATGGTCTGCTGCCCGGACTGTCGGGGATGCCGGGCGTTCGGTCGAAGGGATCGAGCTTCACGCCGAGCATCAAGGACCGGTTCGAGAAGCGCAAGAAGCGGTAACGGGGGATCAGTCGGCGAAGAGGGCGGGGAGGCGGACGACGCGGGCGCCGGCGGTGTCGGCGACGGCCATGCTCCCGCCGGGGTGGAGGCAGGCTCCGCCCCAGGCGCCGTCGTTGCGCAGGGCGTAGAAGCTGGCGTTGAAGTTCGGTCGGCCTTTGGCGTCGAGGAGGCGTTTCTCCTTCGTGTTGTCGGCGATTTTCTTGGCTGTGGCGAGGGCGGCCTCGGCGGGGGTGAGCCCGCGTTCCATCAGGAGCACTATGGTGTGGGCGGCGAGGTTGGTGATGCAGGACTCGCCACGGCCTGTGCAGCCGGCGGCGCCGACGGCGTTGTCGCAGTAGTTGCCGGCTCCGATGATGGGTGAATCGCCGACGCGGCCCGGGATCTTCCACGAGAGGCCGCTGGTGCTGGTGCAGGAGGCGACGTCCTTGGCGGGCGTGGTGATGGAGCAGTGGACGGTGCCGTAGGTGAAGGCCGGGTCCGTCGAGGAGGCGATTTGCCCTGGCTGATCGAAGGTCTTTCCCTTGGGCGGGTCGCGTTCGTCGTCGTTGAGCCAGTCGTCGTTCTTGCTCATGTTCTCACGCCAGCGTTGCCATTCGCGGCGTGCGTTCTCGGTGAGGAGGTTCTCTTCCTTGAAGCCCATGCTGGTCGCGAAGCGAAGGGCCCCTTCGCCGACGAGGAGGCAGTGATCGGTTCGGCGGAGAACGAGGAGGGCGACCTGGGCGGGATTACGGATGTTGCGAAGAGACGCGACAGCTCCGGACTTGTGAGTGGGCCCGTACATGACGGAGGCGTCGAGTTCGACGATGCCGTCGGCGTTGGGGAGGCCGCCGAAGCCGACCGACATGTCATTGGGATCGTCCTCGATGATGGAGACACCTTGGACGATGCAATCGGCGGGATCGAAGCCCTGGTCGAGGAGTTCGCGAGCGCGGACGACGCAGCGGAGCCCGTTGCCGGAGGCGATGGAGCATGGGCCGCGGTGGGCGTCGCCCATGGGTTCTCCCGAGGCGCCGGGGGCGCCGCGCCAGGGTTCGCCTGCGGAGGTGGGTTGGGCGTGGGAGGCGTGTGCGATGGCGGAGGCGGCGGCCGCGGCGCCACTTGCGAGGACCATCCGGCGGGAGAGGGTGTTCATCCGGCCAGCATACCGCCCTGGGGGGAGGCGCTGCGCGTGTAGACGACGTGGGGTACCCAGTGCCCGTTGAGCAGGACGGAGGCGGTTTCGTTGGCGGCGTGGGTCATTCCGGCGTGCTCGGCGACGCGGAGGCTTGCGGTGTTCTGCGCATGAATGAGCGCGGTGACACGGGTGAGTCCGAGCCCGCCATGCCCGTTGTCGAGGGCGAACTGGATGAGTGCGGAGACGCCCTCGCGGCCGAGCCCGAGTCGTCCGACGTCGGAGCGGATCCACCATCCGGCCTCGGCGGTTTCCTCGAAGCCGTGCTCGATGTTGCAGAGGTTGAAGCACCCGACGAAGTCGCCCGCGGGAGTGAAGGCTCCGCGGCGCCAGGCCTTGCCTGTGGCGGAGCCTGCGCGGCAGAGAGCGAGCTGTCGCTGGAAAACGTCCTCGTCCCGGTCTTCGGGCTTCCAGAGGTCGTAGTAGCGGGTGAGCTCTTCGCGGCTGTGGGAGAGGGCTTCGAGGAAGGAAGCGCGGTCGTTCTCGAGGAGTGGGCGCAGCTCGAGGCGGGATGTGCGGACGAGTTCGGGTCCGAGGATCTCGACGGGCCTGGCGGGCGCGATGCGGGCGAGCTGCTCGCGGAGTGACAGCGAGCGCCGATCACGATCCGGATTGGGGCGGGCCTGATCCATCGTGCCTCAGGTATCGGCGCGATGGGGGCATCGACCCGCAGTTTGCGGGGGGAGCGAAGGACGTCCGCGCGGCAGTTATCCGAGCGAGCACGGGCGGAGAGATGAGGCGAACACCCGAAAGGGCCCGAGTTATTCCACCGTGACGCTTTTCGCGAGGTTGCGGGGCTTGTCGACGTCGTGGCCTCTGATGACGGCGGCGTGATAGGCCATCAGCTGGAGGGGGACAACGGCCAGGAGGGGCGAGAGGGGCTCGGGGATGTCGGGGATGTAGAGGACGTCCTCGGCGTACTTCTTGATCTGCTCGTCGCCCTCGGTGGCGACGGCGATGACGTGCCCGCCCCGGGACTTCACTTCCTGGATGTTGGACATGACCTTCTCGTACTGCCTGCCCTTGTTGGCGATGAAGACGGCGGGCATGCCTTCGTTGATGAGGGCGATGGGCCCGTGTTTCATCTCGGCGGCGGGCATTCCCTCGGCGTGGATGTACGAGATTTCCTTGAGCTTCAGCGCGCCTTCGAGGGCGGTGGGGTAGTTGTAGCCTCGGCCCAGGAAGAGCCAGTTCTCGCGGTGGCAGTACTTCTCGGTGACCTTCTTGATCTTCTGGTCTTGCTCGAGGATTCGCTCCATCTTGGCGGGGACGGTCTCGAGCTGAAGGAGCATCTCGGCGCACTGGTCGGCGGACATGAAGCGCCGGCGGGCGAGGTAGAGGGAGATCAGGGTGAGCACCGCGACCTGCCCGGTGAAGGCCTTGGTCGAGGCGACGCCGATCTCGGGGCCGACGCGGAGGTAGACGCCCGCGTCGGTCTCGCGGGAGATCGTGGAGCCGACGACGTTGATGACGCCCAGAGACAGAGCGCCGCGGTCCTTGGCTTCGTGGAGTGCGGCGAGCGTGTCGGCGGTTTCGCCGGACTGGCTGACGGCGATCGCGACGGTGTTTTCTTCGATGATGGGGTTGCGGTAGCGGAACTCCGAGGCGTACTCGGCGACGGCGGGGACCTTGACGAGGTCTTCGAGGAGATACTCGCCGATCATGGCGGCGTGGAGCGCGGTGCCCTGACCGAGCAGGACGAACTTCTTAGCCTTGGTGAGTTCCTTGGCGAAGGCCGAGACGCCTCCAAGGACGACCTTGCCTTCGCGGTCGTCGATTCGGCCTCGGAAGCAATTGGTGAGAGCCTTGGGCTGCTCGAAGATCTCCTTCTGCATGAAGTGCGAGTAGCCGCCGAGTTCGATCTCCTGCAGTTCGAGTTCGAGCTGCATGATCTTGGGGGAGACTGGAGTGTTGTTGGTGTCGGAGGTCTTGAAGCCTTCGCGGGTGATCTTGACGACGTTGTAGTCGTCGAGGGAGAAGGCCTGCGTGGTGTGGGCGACGATGGCGGAGGGATCCGAGGCGACGATGTACTCCCCGTTGCCGACGCCGACCATGAGGGGCGAGCCCTTGCGAGCGACGACGAGGACGCCGGGTTCCTTGGCGCACATGACGGCGATGGCGTAGGCGCCGGTGACCTCTCGGAGGGCGGCCTGGACGGCGGACTCGAGATCGCCCTCGTAAAGCTCGGAGACGAGCATGGAGATCACTTCGGTGTCGGTCTGGGAAGAGAAGGTGTGGCCCCTTTCTTCGAGCCAGGTCTTGAGGGCGGCGTAGTTCTCGATGATGCCGTTGTGGATGACGGCGATGCCGTGGCGGTCGTCCTTGTGGGGGTGGGCGTTGAGTTCGGTGACTCCGCCGTGGGTGGCCCAGCGGGTGTGGGCGATGCCGACGGTGCCCCGGAGCCCGCCGATGGATTCGAGCCGGTCCTCGACGTTGCTGACGCGGCCGACGGCGCGGACGACGTGGAGCCCGTCGGATTCGAGGGTGGCGACGCCTGCGGAGTCATACCCGCGGTACTCAAGGCGCTTGAGCCCCTCGATGAGGATGTTCTGAGCCGGCTTGTTCCCGATGTAGGCGACGATCCCGCACATGCTTGTTCCTCGATTCCGTGTCCCGCCCGGTCCATCCTACGTGCCGCCCCAGGCCACTCCTACTGATCGGTCGGCGGTTGTGTTCGTGTTGTTTCGGGGATGGGGGAAGGGCGGACACCCTTGCGGGGGGGCGTCATAGGCCGTATCGTCTCACCAGACCGGCCCGAGGTTCTGGGGCGTTGACGCCCAAAGTCCCCGCCTTGGGCTGTCTGCTGCGAGCCTACGCCATGGCGAAGAAAGCACGATCGGCCACCGGGAAAGCCAAGGGAACTCGTGGGGAGAAGGGGACCGGCCGGACGGCTCGGCCTGCGTCGGCGGCGCGGGGGAAGGCGAAGTCGAAGATCAAGGCGGCTGAGCGGACGGCGACGCGCGCCACGAAGTCGGCGGCGAAGGTTTCGAAGAGCGTCACGGCGAAGGGTGCGAGCGGAGGCACGACGAAGGCGGCTACGGCGAAGAAGAGCCTCAAGAACGCGGCCGCGGCCGTGGCGGATCAGGTCGGTTCGGTTGGAGCGGCACAGGGGAGGAGGAAGGGGGCCCGACGGTCCGAGGGGCCGACGGCCAAGCCGGCGGCGGGGACGTCGCTCAAGGTTGCGGGTATTTCGAACGCGGCGGTTCACCAGGCCACGGGGAAGGGGTGGACGGAGTGGCTCAGCATTCTGGATCGGGCGGGGGCGGCGGATCGCGATCATCGGGGCATCGTGGCGCTGGTCGCGGAGCACGGCGTGGGCGATTGGTGGAGCCAGCAGGTCGCGGTGGGGTATGAACAGGCGAGAGGGAAGCGTGAGCCCAACCAGGCGGCGGACGGCTTTCAGGTGAGTGTGAGCAAGACGATCGCGGCACCGGCACCGCGGCTTTTCGCGGCGTTCATGGAGCCGACACTTCGCGATCGGTGGCTTTCGGGTTCGCCGATCGAGGTGCGGTCTTCGAAGGATGACAAGAGCGTGCGGGCGACGTGGACCACGCCCGGGCACGACGAGGGTACGAGCGTTGAGGCGACGTTCGACCCGCGCGACGGCGGACGCACGATGGTGCGCATCGACCACCGCCGCCTCGCCGACGCCGAGGCGGTGAAGCGTTCGCGCGTCTACTGGGCTTCGAGGCTCGAGAACCTTCGGGCGATTCTCGAGCGTCCCGTGTCGTCATGACCGGGAGTGCGGCGGGGGAGTTCAGGGTGCTAGTTCGCTGGTGATGGTGGCGCCGGAGGCGTCTCGGCGCTTGACGAGGAAGCGTTCGCCCTCGGCGAGGGGGATCTTGATGTCGCCGCGAACGAACGCCACGATTTCGCCGTTCCACCAGATTTCCGCGGAGGCGTCGGTGCCGGTCGGCGGGATGACTTCGACGGGGGACTTGTAGAAGCGTGTGACGTTGTGGGCTGGGACGTAGGTGATGGAGCGGTCCCAGACGAGGGGGAAGTGCCGGTCTGCGCGTCGCGTGATGGCGGCGTAGACCATGTGTTCGGGCTTGTCGGGGTCGGTCTGTTCGCGGCATCGCTCGTTGACCCAGTCGCCGTTGCGTGGGTCGCTGCCGGTACCGCCGACGTTGTACCAGCGGCGGACGATGCGGTCGCCATCGATGGGCCCGCCCCAAACTTCAACCCAGTTGTGATTGCCTTCGATCTTGGTCCAGAGTGGGACGCCGACGATCCTGGCCGGGATTCCGACGGCGCGGCAGGCGTCGGCGAGCAGGATGGAGAGCCCCGTGCAGGAGGCGTACCCGGCGGCGATGGATTCGGAGGGGCTCTGGTCGGGCTTGGGGCGCTTGGTGGCGTGATAGTGCACGTTGAGCGTGTCGTTGATGGTGTCGTTGAGCCATTTGGTGGCTTCGATGGGATCGCGGAAGGACCAGGCCTTCTCGCGGAAACGTTCGAAGAAGCCGGTGCGCCAATCTTCTCGCTTCTCGTTGAGGTGAGCGATGGGGAGAATGTACTGGCGGAAGTGCGACTGGCTGATCGTGGATCCCCAGGGCGACTCCTTCCACGCCCGGTGCGCCAGGCGGACGTTGCTGACGAGCAGATCCGCCTTGAGCTCGCGAAGATCATGGTCGGGCATGGTCCGCATAAGGAACCACAGCGAGCCGCGCTCTTCTTCGGAGAGTTGCGAGAGAGCGGCTTCGAACTCGGCGGCGTTGGGGCCGGCCCGCTTCAGCGCATCTCGCACGGCCTGCGCCTCGGCCTGATCGGTCGGCAGGGGCGGAGAGGGGGGCACCCGCACCGTCACTTCGGCGGAGAACATGAGGCGGGGATCGCCGCGCTCTTCGAGGGTCTGGGCGAGTGTTGTGAGGCTTCGGGCGACCTTGCCCGCGAAGGCCTCGACGCCGTTGACGATGATGGAGACGTCCTTGTCGAGGTCTAGGAGGCGGTCGTCGAGGCGGACGGTGACGGCGTTGAGCCCGCCGCGCACGTCGAGGGTGATCCGCTGTCCTTCGACACGGGCGTCGATGGACTGGGGTCGGTTCTCCCACGAGGCGGGGGTGCCGGCGGGGATGGGTTCAGGGAGCTTGAGCCAGTAGCGGTGGGTCTGCGGCGGGCCGGATTGGGTCCAGACGATGCGACGCGGGACGGCGTTGCGCACGCGGGCGAGCATCCACGCGGTGGAAGACCGGTCGTCGATGGCGTGGCCTTTGCCCGGGTGTTCGACGAACTCGATCTGGT